>Ga0335083_10000828_pt1 | contig 44498 bp, 38 predicted proteins | sample Lox_Sample_42_FD_206716 | JGI IMG/M metagenome (GOLD analysis project Ga0335083, IMG submission 206716) | Soil microbial communities from Loxahatchee National Wildlife Refuge, Florida, United States - Lox_Sample_4.2 | ecosystem: Environmental > Terrestrial > Soil > Wetlands | place: USA...
ACACGGCTTCGTAGAGGTCGGGGTCGCGGGCTTCCGCGGTTGGCTTGATCGACTGGGCGTCATAGACGATCGTGCGGGCGTGCTCGCGGCGAAGCATTTCGATCGCGAGCGCGTCCACCGAGCGCGGCAGCGGCCAGTGCCTCGCCAGCGCTTCCAGGGAGCGGTCGTCGATCCCCACTACCACCACGTTGTGCGGGTGCTGTGCCGGGCGCAACGAGAAGCGCGCGTTGACGGTCGCGTTCTCGACTGCGGTCCACGCGCCCGTCAGCAGGCCGACCACCCCCGCCCCGGCCGCGAGCAGGGCCACGCCAACGAGCAGCCACGCGTGGGCAGCATCGCGCGCTCCGCGCCAGTAGCGCTGGGTGGGGTGCCTGACGGCGGACATTGCTTGGCCTCGACAATGCTTCGACCGTTAGTCCAGGCGGCTTTAGGCGTAGAAGTCCGCAGCACGACACGTCCCACCGGTAGGCGGAGGCCCCGGCGATCGCGGCGGCTACGGCCGCGCGATGACGGCGGCGATCTCGTTCGGGGCCAGCGAGAGGGGGATCTGGTTGGTCGGCGAGACCACCGTCCGGGCCGACAGGCCGCTGTGGGAGGCGCTCACCAGCGTCAGCTGGGCCGTCGGCAGGCCGCGCAGCAGGACGCGCGCCGGGCGGGCACCCTGGTTGTCGAGGATCAAGACGGCGTTGCCGTCGGGGCGCAGGGCCGCGTGGGCGACCACTCCCTGCGCGGCGAGGCTCGCGGATGCCACCGCATGGAGCGTGCTGTTGACCGGCAGCCAGGTGTTGAGCGCCATCAGCGAGTTGGCGATCGGGCGCTCGTAGACCTGGCTGCCGCGCACCACGAAGGGGTCGTAGGAGTTGCCGCTGAAGTGGAAGCGCACCTCCTCGAAGCCCGCCTCCAGGGCTGCGATCCCGAAGCGCAGGGCCCACACGGCCGACGCCGGCGAGTTGGAGACGCCCGGAAGGCCTCCGCACGATGCCGAGTTCGCCTCCGAGATGACCGCCGGAAGGCCGAGGGCGTGTGCGGCCTGGGCCACCCATGCCAGCCGGGCCGGCGAGTTGCCCGCCCGCCGCGACAGCAGCCCTTTGATGGTCGTTTCCGAGGCCGAGCGGCAGGTGGTGAGCGGGTACAGGTGCACGCCCACGGTGCCCAGCCCCACGGTCTTGACCACGAGCGGCAGCAGCTGGTGCCAGCGCGAGGCGACGGCGAGTTCGGGCCCGACGAGGGATTCGCCGCCGGTCGCCGGCTTCAGGTACTGGGCGAGCTGCTCGTACAGGCTCGCGGCGGCCGCTTCTTCGCCGGCGAACGGCTTGTCGAGGGCCGCATAGTTGGGCAGGTCGTAGAGGTCGGGCTCGTTGCCGAGCGAGTAGGACAGCCCGTTGACGGCCGCGCCGCGGGCTTCGCCGGCCATCTGGGTCGCCCATGCCACGTTGCCGGTGCGCATGTTCAGCCCCACCGTGAGGGGCTCGCGGGTGCTGGACAGCAGGCAGTGCAGCTGCTCCCAGAAGCCCGCGGGGAGCTGATACAGCGTGGCGGTCTGCCACGACGTCGGAGGCTGCGTGAGCGTCCCCGGTGGTGCTGTCTGGTCCTGGCTGACGCCCCCCAGCTCCAGCGGCGGGGAACCGAGCCGCGTGAGCTCCGCCGCGAGCGTCGGCGACGGGCACCCGCCGCCGACGCCCATGTCAGCGGCCATCACCGGGTACTCGACCGAGATGCCCGCCGGCACCGTCGTCACCTGTACGGCGGGCGAGCGCAGCAGCGACGTACCGAACACGAGCTTGGCCGTCACCTGTTTGGGCGGCGTCCCCGGACGGTGCCCGGCACCGTCCTTGGTGCTCCCGGCCGCGCGCGCCCCGGCGGGCGCCCCGAGCCAACCCCCGGCCGCCAGCGCGGCCGCCACCGTGGCAGCCGTCAGCACGGCAGCCACGCGGCCCACGGCGGGCGGCTGGCGGGGGCGAGCGATCAACTGCAGCTCAGCGTCTTGAGCGTGGCTTCGTAGCTGGTGAGCAGCTTCTTGGTCGCCGTTTCAGCCTGTTTGACGGCGTTCGACGGCGTCAGGGTGGCGCCGAGCGTTTCGGCGATCTTCGTGACTTCGCCGGTGAATTCGCTGGTCGACTTTTCGACCTGTGATCTCGTTTCGGGCTTCAGCTTGGGCGCCTCTTCCTTGATCTTCTTCAGTTCCTTCTCGATCGTTTCGAGGCTTGTCTTGGCGCTCGTGATCGAGCCGACGCTGAGTGGCAGCGACTTGAGACTGTCGAGCTGCTGTTCGATCGCCGAGCGCGACTTGCAGACTTCCGCTTTGGCCTTTTCGAACTTTTCCTGTTCGGATTCCCCGCACCCGGCGAGCAGCAGCGCGCACGGCGCAGCCGCGAGGACGAGGACCAGTCTGGTGAGCTTGGCTGCCTTGGTCATGCGGTTCCCTTTCGGCGTTGCGGTTGGGTTTGTCAGCTTGCGGGTGAGCCGCCCGTCAGCCCGTGAGACCGGCGACGCCGTTCCGGAGCAGGACCACTCCGAGGACCGCGATCAGCACCGCGCCGATCCTCGACGCGTTGCTCGTCAGCCACTTGCGGGCCCGGTGGAGGATTCGCAGCGTACCGTCGGGCGAGATTCGCAGCATCAGCAGCGCCAGCGACAGCGGCAGCAGCGAGATCAGGGCGAACGCGACCCACAGGACGATGTATTCGCCCGAGCTCGGGTTCAGCTGCGAGATGTCCTTGAGCGCGATCGGGATGAACCCGCCCGGATTCGCCAGCGCGGCGCCCGCTCCAACGACCGCGATCGCCGGTGAGGAGGCCAGCCCGCTGACTTTGCCGACCATCTGCTGTTCGCTCTCGGGGCTCATCGGGTTGCGCGCCAGACGGGCGGCGTAGTAGAGGGCGACGGCGCCCAGGGCGAGGTCGAGGATCGACACCCACGTCTTCGGCTGCGAGCTCCCGGGTGGAGCGGCCGCCACGTCCTTGATCGCAAACGCGGCCACCACGCCCACCAGCAGCGTGGCGCCGAGCGCGCCCAGGTAAAACCACGCCCCGGTCCGGATCGGGCGCTCGCCGAGCACCAGCGCGAGCACGGAGAAGGTGAGCGTCGTGGGCGACAGCATGGCCGCCACCCCGGTGAGGAGCAGCTCTAGTTCGGCGGATCCCATCAGGCGACGTTCAACGCGGGGCGCGGCGACGGCGCAGCCGTCTCCCCTTCCCCGCCGATCTGGTCACCCACGCTGCCACGCGACCCCGCGATCCTACCGGCGCCGTGGTCGGCGGGCCCGCTCGGTAGTTGCCACGGATGCGCGTGCGGCCACCGCGGCGGCGGACGACTCGCACTCCGCGCCGAGGGTCATAATCCGGCGCGCGAGATGACCAATGAACTAGCACGCTGGCAGTTCGCGACCACGAGCATCTACCACTTCCTGTTCGTGCCGATCACGATCGGGCTGGCGTTCCTGGTGGCGGTGCTGCAGACCGCTTGGTACCGCAACGGCAACCCCGAGTACCGGCGGTTGTGCAAATTCTTCGGCACGCTGCTGCTGATCAACGTCGCCGTGGGCGTGGTCACAGGGCTGGTGCAGGAGTTCGAGTTCGGGATGAACTGGTCGGCCTACTCGCGCTACGTGGGCGACGTGTTCGGCGCCCCCCTCGCGATGGAGGGCCTGGCGGCGTTCTTCCTGGAGTCCACGTTCCTGGGCCTGTGGGTGTTCGGCTGGGACCGCCTTCCGAAGCGCGTGCACCTCGCGTGCATCTGGCTGGTGTCGATCGGGTCGGCGCTGTCTGCGATGTTCATCCTGGCGGCGAACTCGTGGATGCAGCATCCGGTCGGCTACAAGATGGGCGCCCGCGGACTGCCGGAACTGAACAACGTGGGGGCGCTGTTCACCAACCCGACGTTCCTATGGGGCTACGTGCACGTGATCCTGGCATCGCTCGTGACGGGCACCCTGCTGATGCTCGCAGTGTCGGCCTGGTACCTGCGCAAAGGGCGCGAGGTGTCGCTGTTCGGCCACTCCGCGCGCGTGGCGCTCGTGGTGCTGCTCCCGGTGATCGTGCTGCAGCTGTTCGTCGGCAACAAGCTCGGCGAAATCGAGACCAAGTACCAGCCGATGAAGATCGCGGCGGCGGAGGCGCAGTGGAGCAACTGCCAGCCCTGTTCCTTCTCGGCGTTCCAGATCGGCGGCGGCAAGAACGACCACACGCCCACCCAGATCATCGAAATCCCGCATCTGCTCTCGGTCCTCGCGACGGGCACCTGGAGCGGGGCGGTGACGGGGATGACGCAGCTGCAGAAGGAATACGAACGCAAATACGGCCGCGGCGTCGAATACGTGCCGAATGTGTTCATCCAGTACTGGTCGATGCGCGTGATGGCCTACCTGGGCAGCCTCGTGCTGCTGCTCGCGCTGTGGGGCGGGTGGCTGATGCACCGCAAACGCCTGGAGAGCTCCAAGTGGTTCCTGCGCGTCTCGATCTGGGCCGTCGTGACCCCGTTCCTGATGAACACCGCCGGCTGGCTGCTGACCGAGAACGGGCGCCAGCCCTGGATCGTGCAGGGGCTGATGAGGACGATCAACGCGAACTCGCCGTCGGTGAGCTCGACCGACATCTGGATCAGCCTTGCGGTGTTCGTGCTCATCTACGCCGTGCTGGGGGCGGCCGACCTCGTGCTGATGCTGCACTACTCCCGCAAGGGCCTCTCTGACGACGACGACGGCGATGACGGCTCGGTGCCGGCGGCCGCAGCCATGACCTACTAGGGGGACGGGTTGCTGCATCTGCACACGCTCTGGTTCGTCGTGATCGCGATCTTCTGGGTGGGCTTCTTCGTGCTCGAGGGCTTCGACTTCGGGGTGGGCGCCCTGCACATGCTGGTCGGCCGCAACGAGGAGGAGCGGCGCCTGGCGGTCAGCACGATCGGCCCCTGGTGGGACGGCAACGAGGTGTGGCTGATCGTCGCCGGCGCCGGCACGTTCGCCGCGTTCCCCGGCTGGTACGCGACGATGTTCTCGGCGCTGTACCTGGCGCTGCTGCTGATCCTCGCCGGTCTGATGGCGCGCGGCGTGGCGCTCGAGTACACGACCCGCCGCGACGGGGAGCGCTGGCGGATGCGGTGGCGGTGGGCACTGACGATCGGCAGCGCGCTCGTGCCGCTGCTGCTCGGGGTCGGACTCGGTGACCTCCTCGCCGGCCTGCCGATCAACCACGAACACAACTTCACGGGCGACTTCGCCGACCTGCTGACGGGCTACGGGCTGTGGACCGGCGTGACCGTGCTCGCCCTCTGCCTGCTGCACGGCGCCACCTTCCTGAAGCTGCGCACCACGGGCGCCGTGCGGGATCGCGCCCGCGCGCTGGCGGGCCCCCTCGGCTGGGTGGCGACCGCGCTGGTGCTCGGCTTCGTGATCTGGACCCAGACGATCACCAGCGGCTCAGAAGTGCCGGACCCGGTCGAGGTGCTGGCGCTGATCGCTGTGCTCACCGCCGCGCTGCTGTCGAGCTCCGATCACGACGGCTGGGCGTTCACGGCGTCGGCCGTGGCGATCGCCTCCACGATCGGCTCGATCTTCATCGAGCTGTACCCGAACGTGATGGTCTCGAGCACCAACGCCGCCTTCAACCTGACCGTCCAGAACTCCGCCTCCGGCGGCTACGCGCTGAAGGTGATGACGATCGTGGCCGTGATCTTCTTCCCGGTGGTGCTGCTGTATCAGGGGTGGTCCTTCCACGTGTTCCACGGACGGCTGTCCGGCCCCGACGACGAGACCGGTGCTCAGACTCCGCCGTCCCCCAACGTTCCGCCGTCCCCCAGGCCCGACTCCCGCCACAGCGCGGCGTAGCGCCCGCCGCGTCCCAGCAGCGATGCGTGCGTTCCCCGTTCGGCGACGCGGCCACCGTCGAGCAGCACGATCTCGTCCATCTCCTGCAGCCCCTCGAGGCGGTGGGTTATGAGCAGCAGGGTGTGTCCCCGGGCGGCGTCGATGAACTCGGAGGTGAGGGCCCGCGCCGTCGGCAGGTCGAGGTGCTCGGCCGGCTCGTCGAGGATCAGGATCGGGAACCGCGCGAGCAGCGCCCGTGCGAGCGCCAGGCGCCGCCGCTGGCCGCCCGAGATGAGACGTCCCTGCTCGCCGACCTCCGTGGCGAGCCCGTCGGGAAGCCCGCGGACCCAGTCGAGCAGGCGCACGCGCTCGAGCGCCATCAGCAGTTCCGCCTCGCCCGCGTCGCGCCGCGCCAGGCGCAGGTTCTCCTCGATCGTGGTGTCGAAGATGTGGGCGTCCTGGGCCACCAGCCCCACGACCCGGCGGACCTCCTCGGCCGGCAGGTCGTCGATCTCGACGCCGTCCAGCGCGATCGACCCGCGGTAGGGCAGGAACCGCACGAGCGCCCAGGCGAGCGTCGTCTTGCCCGCGCCACTGGGGCCGATCAGCGCGACCCGGGCCCCCGGCGGGAGATCGAGGTCGACGCCCGACAGCGCCCAGCGCTCCTGGTCGGGGTGGCGGCAGCGCAGGCCCCTGATGCGCACCGCGCCGGCACCCGAGGCACGTGCCCGCGGCCGCTCGGGTTCGCTCACCGGCACCTCGGCGTCGATCACCTCCGACAGCCGCTCGCTCGAGCGTCGCACACCCTGTAGCGACTGCATCGCCCCCGGAAGCGGGCTGATCAGTTCGAACGCGGCCAGCGGGACCAGCGCCAGGCCGGCCAGCCACACGCCGTCGAGGTGGCCGCCGGCGACCGCGGCGACGCCCAGCGCGAGCGAGCCCCACATCGCCACCCCGCACAGCGCGGTCGCGAGCGCCTGCCCGACGCCGGCGGTGCGCGCGCTCGTACCCGCCAGCCGCGCCAGCTCCGCATCCGCGGCGCCGGCCCGCTCGAGCGCCGCTCCGAGCGTCCCGTGCACGCTCAGCTCCTGGGCCCCCGACAGCAGCTCGACGACCGACGCCGAGAGCTCCCCGCGGGCGCCGGCCTGGCGCGCGGCGGTGCGCGCGGAGAGGCGTCCGCTGAGCCACGGGACGGCGACGATCCCGAGTGCCAGGGCGGCCGCGAGCACGATTCCCGCCGCCGGCAGCACGGCCGCCTGGAGGGCGACCGCCAGCAGCCCCACCCCCACCGCCATCACGAACGGCGGCAGCACCCGCAGCAGCAGGTCCTGGATCGAGTCGACGTCCCCCACCAGGCGTGCCAGCAGCTCGCCGCTGCGGAACGCCCGCAGTCCAGCCGGGGCGAGCGGCTCGATGCGCTCGTACACGCGCACGCGCAGGCGCGCGAGCACGGTGAAGGCGGCGTCGTGGGACACCAGACGTTCGGCATAGCGGAGCAGCCCGCGCCCGAGCGCGAACGCCTGCACCGCGACGATCGCCAGCGCCACCGCCGACTGCTCGGGCCTCTGCGAGGAGCGCGAGATGAGCCACGCGGAGGTCGCGGCCAGGCCGATCGCGCATGCCATCGCGCCGACCCCCAGCATCGTCGCCACCAGCAGCTTCCCCGCAGCGGGGCGAGCGGCCCCGAGCATCGCCCTCATGCCGTCGGCACCGCCCGCCCGGGAGCGAGGTGCACCACACGGTCGGCGAGGGCCAGCAGTGCAGGGCGGTGCGCCGCGAGCACCACGGTGCGTCCCTTCGAGACGCGTGCGATCGTGTCGATCACGCCCCGCTCGGTGGCGCCGTCGAGGTTCGCGGTCGGCTCGTCGAGCAGCAACACCGAGGCGTCGCGCACGAGCGCCCGTGCGAGCCCCAGGCGCTGGCGCTCACCCGCCGACAGCCCCGCCCCGCGCTCTCCGAGCTCGGTGTGGAGGCCGTGCGGCAGCGCCCTCACCACATCGAGCAGGCCGGCACCCTCGAGCGCGGCCAGGACCGCCGCTTCCCCTGCCCCGCCGCGCCCGGCGCGGACGTTCTCGAGGATCGACCCCCGAAACAGGAACGGCTGCTGGGGCATCCACGCGAGCTGCCGTCGCCACTCCTCGATGTCCAGCCCCTCCAGCGGTGCGCCGCCGACGCGCACGGTCCCCCGCGCCGGCGCGACCAGGCCCAACAAGAGCGAGATCACGGTCGACTTGCCGCAGCCGCTGGGACCGGCGAGGGCGAGCACCTCCCCGGGGCGCACGGCCAGCGTCAGGTCCTGCAGGGCCGGCACGGGCCGCCCCGGGTAGATCACCCTCACGCGCTCCAGCTCGATCTCGAGCGGGGGCGCGACCTGCGGAGGGGGCGCGACCTGCGGAGCGGGCGCGACCTCCCGAGCATGCGCCCGCGCCGCGAGCGCCGCCGGCGCCGGCGCCGGCGCCTCGATCGTCTCGAACGCGCGCTCGGCGGCCGCCATGCCTCCGGCGCTCGCGTGGTAGTTGGCGCCGAGCCGGCGCAGCGGCAGATACGCCTCGGGTGCCAGCACGAGCGCGAACAGACCCGCCCGCAGGCCGATGGCGCCGTCCAGCAGCCGCAGCCCGATCGCCACGGCCACGATCGCCACCGACAACGTCGCCACGAGCTCCAGCACCAGCGAGGACAGGAACGTGACCCGCAGGGTCGCAAGCGCGGAGCGGCGGTAGCGCTCCGTGACCTCTCCGATGGCCGCCGCCTGCGCGCGCGAGCGCCCGAATAGCTTCAGCGTCGGCAGCCCGGCGACCACGTCCAGGAAGTGGCCCGCCAGCCGCTGCAACGACTGCAGCTCGTGCTCGGTGCGCTCGCGCGTGACGTGGCCGATCAGCACCATGAACAGCGGGATCAAGGGAATCGTGCAGATGATGATCAGACCCGAGATCCAGTCGTCGGCGAGCACCGCGACGACGATCACGACGGGCACGATCACGGCGAGCACCAGCTGCGGCAGGTACAGCGCGAAGAAGTCGTCGAGCGCATCGAGCCCGCGAGTCGCCAGCACCGCCAGCTCGCCGGTGCCGGTTGCGGGCGAGCCGTAGGGGATCAGCGCCGCGGCGCTCGCCAGCAGGGCCCCCCGAAGCTGGGACTTGGCGCGCGTCGAGCTGCGCGCCGCGAGCACCTCCGACCCCCAAGCGAGCAGCGCCCGCGCGAGCACGACCGCGAGCAGCGCCCCGAGCGCCCCCCGTACGGCCGAGGTCCCGTGCCCGTGCAGGAAGGCTTCGCAGACGACGTCCGTCAGCAGCCACGCCTGCGCCACGATCAGCAGCGCCCCGAGCGTGCCGAGGACGACCGACGCGACGATGAAGGTGCGCGTCGCATCCGCGTAGCGGAGCAGTCGCGGATCGACCACGCGCGCGGCGCGCGCGTCCGCCATCAGGTGCGCGCGCCGGGGGGTGCCCCGATGCTGTCGAGCTCCCCGTCGATGACCTGGTCCTGGGGATTGCCGAAGCGGGTGTTGATCCAGTCGATCAGGACCTTCAGGCGGTGTCCGGTGCCGACTCCCGTGAGGTAGTACATGTGCACCGTCAGGTAGGTGAAGAACGCCGGGCGTCCGGACAGTTCGTGGCCGCGGATTTCGCAGATCGCCTTGCCGCGCCCCACCACCGCCAGCGCACCCTTGTCGAAGTAGCGGAACGGGCCCTCCGCGCCGGGCAGCCCGCGACGGATGCCGCGGGCGACGTGGCGGGCCTGCTGGATCGCGACCGTGGCGAGGCCCGGAAGCGGTCGCCCCTCCGGACCGTGCGCCTGGCTCGCGTCGCCGATCACCGAGATCTCCGGGTGGCCCGCGAGTGCCAGGTCCTCGCCGACGGGCAGCCGCCCCGCGCGGTCGCGCTCGACCCCGGTTGCCGCCGACACCGCGCCCGTGAGGCCGGCCGCCTGCACGCCGGCACCCCACACGACCGTGGGGCTGTCGATGTGCTGCTGGGCGCCGTCGAGCTCGAAGCTGACGCCGTAGTCGTCGAGCCGGGTCACGCGGGCCCCCTGGTGGACCGTGACCCCCAGCTCGTGGAGATACCCCGCGACCTTCTCGGACAGGCGCTCGCTGAACGCGGCCACGAGGCGCGGGCCGGCGTCGATCAGGACCACCTTCGCCTGGCTGGGCTCCATGCGACGGTAGTAGCCCTTCATCGTGTGCCTCGCGATGATCGACAGCTCGCCTGCCAGCTCCACGCCGGTGGGGCCGCCGCCGACCACCACGAATGTCAGCCAGCGCTCCCGCTCGGCGGCGTTGGGGGCGCGCTCGGCCTCCTCGAACGCGCTGTAGATGCGGTTGCGCAGCGCGACCGTGTCGGTGAGCGTCTTCAGCGCGAACGAGTGCTCGCGCCACTCGTCGTTGCCGAAGTAGCTTGTCTCGGCACCGCACGCCACGATCAGCGAGTCGTAGGGGAGGCGCTCGTCGCGGTCGAGCAGCAGCTCGCGGCGCTCGGCGTCGAGGCCGACGGCGGTCCCCATCAGCACGCTCACGTTGCGCCTGCGGCGGACGGCCGCCCGGATCGGGGTGGCACACTCCGACGGCGACAGCCCTCCGCAGGCGAGCTGGTAGAGCAGCGGCTGGAACAGGTGGTGGCTATGGCGATCCACCAGCGTCACGTCCACGTCGGCCTTGCCCAGCTCCTCCGCGGCCGTCAGCCCGCCGAAGCCGCCACCGACGACCACCACCCGGCGGCGGGCCGCCCCGGCTGCGCGTCCGTTGTGCTCAGCCGCCATCGGCGCCGGCACCGGCACCGGCGGTGGCGCCGAGCCGTTCGAGCAGGTGGTCGCCCACCCTCAGCGCGTTCGCCATCGCCGTCAGCGCGGGGTTCACGGCGCCGATGCTGGGGAAGAAGCTCGTGTCCACCACATACAGGTTGTCGAGCTCGTGGGCCTTGCAGTCGACGTCGAGCACTGAGCTGGCCGGGTCGGCTCCGAAGCGGCAGGTGCCGGCCTGGTGGGCGACGCCGGCCACCGGGATCGGGTTCTGCAGATAGGCGTTGTGGAGCAGGTGACGCTGCTCCATTCCCAGCTTTCCGAGCATCGAGGTGAGCGTGTGGTAGAGCCGCTTGCGCGACTCCTCGTTGGTGGCCGTGTAGGTGAGCTGCACCTGCCCGTCGGAGGTCACCGTCACCCGGTTGTCGACCACCGGCAGGTCCTCGGTCGAGAGCCAGAAGTCGACCGCGTGGCTGGCGATGTCGCGGAGCGTCCAGTTGGGGGCCAGCAGCGTCTCGTGGGGCTTCTCGCCGCGGAACATCGGGGCCTGCGACTTGCCGACCATCTGGATGTTCCCGAGCGGGAATTCGAAGTCGGGGCCGGAGAAGTAGTAGTCGTTGACGCCCAACGTCTTCTGGAACACCGTCGGGTTCGGCTCCTTGGAGATGGCCAGCACCGCGACGCTGTTGTGGAACATGTAGTTGCGCCCGAGCTGGTCGGAGCCGTTGCCCAGTCCGCGGGGGTGGCGCTCGCAGGCGGAGTTCAGCAGCAGCGCCGCCGAGTTCGCCGCTCCGGCGGAGACGACCACGATGTCGGCGCCGTAGGACTCCTGCTCGCCGTCGCGCTCGACGCGCACCTCGCTGATGCTGGTGCCGGCGTCGTCGACCTCCAGGCGGACGGCCCGCGCGTTGCGCAGCAGCGTCACGTTGTCGTGCTCGATCGCGGGGCGCACGGCGATCACCTCGGCGTCGCTCTTGGCGTGCACCAGACACGGGAAGCCGTCGCAGTCCGGGCAGCGGACGCACATGCTGTAGGCCATGTTCGACTCGTCGAGCTGCACCCCGCAGGGGGCGTGGAACGGGTGGTGGCCGGTGGCGGCCAGGTCCTCGGCGAGCTGGGCGATGCGTGGCTCATGGGAGACGGCGGGGTGCGGATAGGGGGCCGACGCGGGCGGTTCGGTGGGGTCCTCTCCGCGCGCCCCGTGCACCTGGTAGAGCTGCTCGGCCTGCGTGTAGTAGGGCTCCATCTGCTCGTAGGAGATGGGCCACGCGGGGGAGATCCCGTCGTAGTGGCGCAGCTCGCCGAAGTCCTCGGCCCGCAGGCGGTAGAGCGCGGCCCCGTAGAGCTTGGTGGCGCCGCCGACGTAGTAGTGGACCTGGGGCTGGAAGGGCTTTCCGTGCGCGTCGAGCCAGCTGTCGGGCGACATGTAGCGGCCCGCCTCGAACACGTCCTCGGCGAGCCAGTTCTGCGGCTCGCGCGGGAGCCAGTCGCCGCGCTCGAGCAGCAGGATGCGCTTCCCCGAGGGGGCGAGCCGGTGCGCGAGCGTGCCGCCACCGGCGCCGCTGCCGATGATGATCACGTCGTAGTGGTCCATCGCCCTACAGCTCTGAGGTGACCTCGGACAGGATGATGCGACCGGCGGCCTCGATCAGGGCGAGGTGGGAGAAGGCCTGGGGGAAGTTCCCCAGGTGCCTGCCCGTGCTCGTGTCGAACTCCTCTGCGTACAGCCCCAATGGCGAGCCCACGCGCAGCAGGCGTTCCATCAGGTCCCGCGCCTGCTGGGTCTCGCCGACGATCGCCAGCGCGGACACCAGCCAGAAGGAGCAGATCAGGAAGCTCCCCTCCTTGCCGCTGAGCCCGTCGTCCGTCTCATCGGTGCGGTAGCGCAGCACGAAGCCGTCCTCGGTGAGGTCGTTTGCGATCGCCATCACCGTCGCGTGCATGCGCTCGTCGTTGCCGGGCAGGAAGCCGAACAGGATCGCCAGCAGCGTGGAGGCGTCGAGCGAGTCGGTTTCGTAATGCTGGCGCAGCACCCCCTCGGAGGTGATCCCGTTGGCGAGGATGTCGGCGCGGACTTCCTGGGCGGTCTGTCCCCACTCGGCCTGCAGCTGGGAGTCCCCGCGCATCGCCGCAAGTTGTGAGGCGCGGTCCATCGCCACCCAGCACATGATCTTCGAGGAGACGTAGTGGCGCGGCTTGCCGCGCGCCTCCCAGATCCCCTGGTCGGGCTTCGTCCACACGCGTTTGGCACACGCCGCCTGGGCCTGGACCATCGGCCACAGCCGGCGCGGCAGCCGCTGGCTGCGGCGCGTGTGCAGCAGCACCGAGTCCAGGGCGGCGCCGAAGACGTCGTTCTGGCGCTGGTTGTAGGCGCCGTTGCCGATCCGCACCGGGTGCGCGCCGGCGTACCCGGTCAGTTCGGCGCGGGTCGACTCCGTGAGGTCGCGGCGGCCGTCGATCCCGTACATGATCTGCAGCGCGCCGTCGTCGTTGGGCTCGAGGTCGGCGATGAACTGCATGAACTCCTCGGCCTCCCAGTCGAGGTTGAGGTAGTGCAGAGCCTGCAGCGTGAAGGTGCTGTCGCGCAGCCACGTGAAGCGGTAGTCCCAATTGCGCTCCCCGCCCGGTGTCTCCGGCAGCGAGGTGGTGAGCGCGGCGACCGTGGCCCCGGTCGGCATGTAGGTCAGCCCCTTGATCGCGAGCGCCGAGCGCTGGATCGGCTCACGCCAGCGGTGGTCCGGGACGCGGGCGTTCTTGATCCAACGCCGCCAGAACGAGACCGTGGCGGCCATCCTCGCGTTCGCCTCGTCGACGTCCGCGGGCAGCGGAACCTGGTCACTCCAGGACAGCGCGCAGAATGCCTGCTCGCCCTTTTTCAGCACGTGCCGGGCGCGTGCGCGGTCGCCCTCGATGCCCAGCGCGAGGTTCGTCGCCAGCGTCATCGTCACGTCCGCGCCGGTGACCTCGGCGAGGCCGGGCTCCTCGCCGAGCGTCCACGTGCCGGGCTCGCTGCAGTAGTCGAAGACCGGTTCGCAGCTGAGCTCCATCTCGACCTCGTCCTCCAGGCACAGCACGACGCGCACGAGCATGTGCTCGGCGTCGTCGTCCGCCGGCGGGCGCGTGTGCGGGGTCGTGCGGTCCACCCCGTGCCTGGGGCCCATCGTCAGCGCATCCCTGACCAGCACCCAGCCGGTGGGCGTCTTCCACGTGGTCGCGAGCACGTTCGTCCCCGGCTCGTAGATGCGCGCCGAGGGGGCGTTGATGCCGAACGGGGCGAAGCGGAAGGAGCCTCCCTGGCGGTCGAGCAGCATCCCGAACACGCTCGGCGAGTCGAAGCGGGGCACGCACAGCCAGTCGATCGCGCCATCTGGGGCCACCAGTGCTCCGGTGTGACAGTTGGACAGGAACGCGTAGTCGGCGATCGGCGGGAACGGCGACATCGCCGCCGCGCTCTGTTCGTGGCCCCCGGCCGTCCGCGGCGCCCTGCCGTCGTTGGCGCCGCCGTTGGCCGCGCCGGCGCTCTTCGCCGCCGCGGCGGCTTTGCCGGATCCGGCGGCTCTGCCCGATCCGGCGCCTTTGCCCGATCCGGCGCCTTTGCCCGACGCCGCGCCTTTGCCCGACGCCGCGCCTTTGCCCTTGGCGCGGGCGGCGGGGCTCATCGCGGCCGCCAGTCGTTCGAGTCCCAAGGGCCGAGCCAACGTCCCCCGTGGCCGGCGAGCAGCTCGTTGGCCTCCTGGGGTCCCCAGCTGCCGGGCTCGTAGCCGTGCACCGGGGGCGGGGAGTCGAGCAGCGGCTGGAAGATCCGCCAGGTCTCTTCGACGCCGTCCTGGCGCGTGAAGCGCGAGCTTTCACCCCGGATCGCGTCCAGCAGCAGCACCTCGTAGGGCGTCGGCGCCTCGCCTCCCTCCTCGGAGAACTCCATGTCGAGCGTGATCGCCTGGGGGCCCTCCCTGTCGGCGCGATGGGCCTCCCACACCAGCCGCACGCCCGTGGAGGGGTCGAGCTTGATCACGAGCTGGTTGGGGTCGGGGCGGCGGCGCCACCGGTCCATGAACATCAGCCGCGGGGGCTGACGGAACACTGCGCGCAGCTCGGTCTGGGTGACCGGCAGGCGCTTGCCCGTGCGGATGAACCACGGGACACCCGACCAGCGCCAGTTGTCGATCACCAGGCGCATGGCGGCGTAGGTCTCCGTGGTCGAGTCCGAGGCCACCCCTTCGATTTGGCGGTAGCCGTCGTACTGGCCGCGCACGTAGTGGGCGGGGTCGGCGTCCTCGATCGAGCGGAACAGCGAGTACTTGGCGTCCTTGAGCGTTTCCGCATCGCTGCCGGCGGGCGCCTCCATGGCCGCCACCGCGACCACCTGCATCAGGTGGTTGACGACCACGTCGCGCAGCGCCCCGACGGGGTCGTAGAAGTGCCCGCGGTCCTCTACGCCGAAGTCCTCGGCCATCGTGATCTCGATGGCCGCGATGTGGTTGCGGTTCCAGATCGGCTCGATCATCGTGTTGCCGAAGCGCAGGTAGAGCAGCTCGTCGGTGCCCATCTTCCCGAGGAAGTGGTCGATGCGGTACAGCTGGCTCTCGTCGATGAACTTGTGGATTTCTTGGGCCAGGGCGCGTGCGGAGGCGAGGTCGTGGCCGAACGGCTTCTCCACCACCACGCGGGCCCCGCCGGTGAGCTGCGCGGCGGCGAGGTGGCCGATCACCATCCCGAACAGGGACGGGGGGATCTCCAGGTAGAACACGGGATGCTCGGCGTCGCCGATCGCGTCCTTCAGCCGCGCGTAGGTGGCGTCGTCGCCGAAGTCGCCGGACACATAGGAGAGCCGGGCCGCCAGGCGCGCGAAGACGTCCTCGTCGATCGTTTCGCCGCATCCCTCGATCGAGCTGCGCGCACGTTCGCGCAGCTGCTCGACGGTCCAGTCGTCGCCGGCCACGCCGATGATCGGGCAGTCCAGCAGCTTGCGATGCTCGAGGCGGTACAGCGAGTGAAAGGTCATCACCCTGGCGAGGTCGCCTGTGATGCCGAAGATCACGAGCCGGTCGGCGAGCGCCTGCCCGCTGCCGCCCGGAGCCTGCTTTGGTGCCTTCTCCTGAGTCGTCGCCATGCCGAATCGCCAGCAACGATACGACGCTCGCGGCGCGCGCGTCCTGCGCCTCGGATGACCGTCCCGGTGGGCGGACCGATAGCGTCCGCCGCGGGCGTGAACGCGTACGTGGAAGTCCCTCAGGGATGGGAGCGGCTGGGTGCGGAGGGCCCTGGTCCGTTCGTTACCGCGGAGCGCTTCAGGACGCCCGAGGGACGGATCGTGCAGTGGCGATCGCGCTCCCATCGCAAGGCTTCACCAGGGCGCAGACGCGCCGCCCGCGAGGCGCCGTCGGTCCAGCACGAACCGGTGTGGTGGCGCCCCCGCCGCCGGCAGTGGTGGATGGCCGTGCTGTTCGTGGTCGGCTCGTTCTGCTTCCTGATCGGCGGCGTCGCCGCGCAGTGGTCGACCACCTCTCGGCCGGCGATCGGCGTGGTGTTCTTCGTGGGGTCGATCTTCTTCACCAGCGCCGCCTACCTCCAGTACGCCGAGGCCGTCAACGCCGAGCGCAGCCTCGGATGGAAGCCCGGCGGCCACGCGGCCCGCTGGCGGCCGGTGTCGTGGGAACCGCGCAGGATCGACTGGCTTGCCGCGCTCGTGCAATTCGTCGGCACGCTGTTCTTCAACGTGACGACCTTCACCGGCATGAAACACGGCTTCTCCGTCCACCAGACGAACGCCCGGGTGTGGGCGCCCGACGCGCTCGGCTCGATCGCGTTCCTGATCTCGAGCGAGCTCGCCTATGCCGAGGTCTGCCACCGGTGGTTCGGCTGGGAGTGGAGCTCGCTGTCCTGGCGGATCGTCGCGCTCAACCTGCTCGGGTCGATCGCGTTCGGCATCTCGGCGATCGCCTCGTTTGTCGAGCCCGCCAGCGGCGAGGCCGTGAGCGCACGCCTGGCCAACGGAGGGACCTCGCTCGGCGGGCTGTGCTTCCTGGTCGGGGCACTGCTCCTGATGCCCGAGGCCGCCGCCGACGAGCGCGCCGCGGACGCCCAGCCCCCCGCCGAGCCGGACGTCGTGCCGGCCTCGTCCTGAGCGGGCGAGGCGGGGCGACGCGGGCTGGCGCCCGTGCGCGACAATCCCCCGCATGTGTCGCTGGATGGCATGGCACGGACAGCCCGTTCTGATCGACGAACTGCTGTTCAAGACCAAGCACAGCCTGATCGATCAGAGCCTGCACTCGAAGCTGGGCGCCGAGACGACCAACGGCGATGGCAACGGGGTCGGCTGGTACGGGGGCGGCGACGGGCCGGGGGTGTATCGCAGCATCTCGCCCGGGTGGGCCGACGCGAACCTCCGTCACATCGCGGCCCACGTCGAAAGCCCCCTGTTCCTCGCCCACGTGCGGGCCAGCTCCGGAACGGCGGTGCAGCAGAGCAACTGCCATCCGTTCCCCCACGGGCGCTGGCTGTTCGTCCACAACGGACTGATCAACGACTTCCATGAGATCCGCCGCGACATGCTGCTCGCGCTCGACGCGCAGTCGGTCGGCGAAATCGAAGGCTCGGCGGACTCGGAGGTGCTGTTCCACCTCGCGCTCGGGTTCGGACTGGAACACGACCCGATCGGCGGGCTCGAGCAGGCGGTGGGGTTCGCCGAGCAGACGCTTCGCGACAAGGGGATCGCCCCGGCGCTGCAGACGAGCATCGGCGTCAGCGACGGCGAGCACCTGTGGGCGGTGCGTTATTCGAGCGAAGGCAAATCGCGGACGCTGTTCCGCTCGCGGGACGCGGAGACGATCAAGGGCCTGCACCCCGGCGACGCGCGCATCGACCGCCTGCTGGACAGCGACAGGATCGTCGTTTCGGAGCCGCTCTCCGAACTGCCGGGCGACTGGCACGAGATCCCCGAGGCGACGGCCCTCACCATCGCTCCCGGCGGTGCCTGGGAGACGCGGCCGTTCGCGCCGCGGTCACCGGCCGCCGCCTCCTGAGCCGCGCGCGGGCTCGCCACGGCGGTCCGCCGCCGCGCCATCCGCATCGGGGCGGGGCAGAAGCGCACCGGCGTGCGAGTATCCCCTGCCACAGCTTGCAATCGGATCGGGGATCGATCGAAGGAGGCGTAGTGGACGACAGGGACATGTCCTCGCTCGTGCGGGAGGAGCGGCTCCAGGGGCTGCCCCGCGACCGGCTCGCCGAGCCCGGCACCGGCAGCGAGGTGGCCTTCGACATCATCAGCAACGAGCTCCTTCTCGACGGCAGCGCGCGCCTGAACCTGGCGACGTTCGTGACCACCTGGATGCCGCCCCAGGCCGGGATCCTGATGGGGATGACCGCGGACAAGAACATGATCGACAAGGACGAGTACCCGCAGACCGCGGAGATCGAAAGGCGCTGCGTGAACATGATCGGGCACCTGTGGAACGTGCCCGGTGACGGCGACGTGACCGGGACGTCCACGATCGGCTCCAGCGAGGCCGCGATGCTCGGGGGCCTGGCGATGAAGTGGCGCTGGCGGGAACGCATGCAGAAGGAGGGCAAGCCGACTGACCGCCCCAACCTCGTGACTGGGGTCAACGTGCAGGTGTGCTGGGAGAAGTTCTGTCGCTACTGGGACGTGGAACCGCGCCTCGCGCCGATGGAAGGCGACCGCTACCACCTCGACGCCGGGCAGGCCGTTGCGCTGTGCGACGAGAACACGATCGGGGTGGTGACGGTGCTCGGCTCGACCTTCGACGGCAGCTACGAGCCGGTGGGCGAGATCTGCGCGGCGCTGGACGAGCTTGCCTACCGCGGCGGGCCCGACGTGCCGGTGCACGTGGATGCCGCCTCCGGCGGGTTCATCGCGCCGTTCGTGCAGCCGTCGCTGGTGTGGGACTTCCGCCTCAAACGGGTGCACTCGATCAACGCCTCGGGCCACAAGTACGGGCTCGTGTACCCCGGTGTGGGCTGGGCGATCTGGCGCGAACAGGAGTGCCTGCCCCGGGACCTCGTGTTCGAAGTCAACTATCTCGGCGGCAGCATGCCGACGTTCGCGTTGAACTTCTCGCGCCCAGGCAGCGAGGTCATCGCCCAGTACTACATGTTCGTCTCGCTCGGCTTCGACGGGTACAAGGAGATCCAGTGCGCGTCCAGCGCGATCGCGCAGCACATCGCCAAGGAGGTCGCCGTGATCGGCCCCTACGAACTGCTGACCGACGGGAGCGACCTGCCGGTGTTCGCCTTCACGCTGCGCCCCGAGGTGAAGAACTACACCGTGTTCGACGTCTCCGCGCGGCTTCGCGAGGACGGGTGGCTGGTGCCGGCCTACACGTTCCCCGAAAAGCGCGAAGACCTGGCCGTGCTGCGGGTGGTCGTGCGGGCGGGCTTCACGCGCGACATGGCCGACCTGTTCCTCGACTCCGTGCGCCAGCAGACCGCGTCGCTGGAGGCGCTGGACGGACCGATGCCGCAGCGCTCCCGCGACGAGGTCGAAGCCTTCAAGCACTAGCCTTGCTCCCAGGGTGCCCGCCGATGGACATCAGCAGGCGAACGACCCGCTGGCGGCCCATTCGCTGGCTCCCAGAGAGCTGAAGGAACTGCTTGGCGCCCGCCGCCGCGGACAGCCGTTCCTGGCTCTCAGGGGCGAGGGCGGCGGGCTCGTGCTGCACGACCTGGGACGCGAGCAGGGCAACCGCACCGTCGGGCGCCGCCCCGAGGCGAGCGTCTCGATCCCGTGGGACGGAGAGGTGTCGGGGCTCCACGCCGAGCTCCAGTGCCTCGGCGGAGAATGGACCGTCGTCGACGACGGGCTGTCGACGAACGGCACCTTCCTCAACGGCGAGCGCGTGCGGGGCCGCCAGCGGCTGCATGACGGGGACCTGATCCGCGTGGGCCGTACGGTGCTCTCGTACAACATCGGCGAGATCCCCGTCGCCGACGCCACCGTCACCGCCGGGGAGGCGCCGCCGCTGCCGCGTTTGACCGACACCCAGCAGCGCGTCCTGATCGAGCTGTGCCGCCCACTGCGCGACGGGGGTAACTTCGCCACCACGGCCAGCAACCAGCAGATCGCAGACGAGCTGCACCTCAGCCTCGACGCCGTGAAGATGCACCTGCGCACGCTGTTCGCACGCTTCGAGCTGACCGATCTGCCGCAAAACCGCAAGCGCGCGCGGCTGGCGGAGCTCGCGCTCGAGTTCGGCCTGGTCACCCGCTACGAGCTCGAGCGGACCGAGCCCCACAGCTGATGAGCCGGATCACTCGGAGATGATCGTGCGTGCCCCGGGGCGTGCGGCCCCGCCGGCGCCGTCGCCGCCGGAGGGCGGGGTGGAGCCGTCCGGGAGCTCCGGCGCGTCCGGCGGCTGCGAGAGCGGCTCGAGCCCCACTGCCGCCACGCATGCGCCCGCCAGCTCCCCCGAGGAGCGGTAGCGCAGGGCGGGGTCCTTCGCGAGCCCCCTGGCGACGACCTCGTCGAGCGCCTCCGGGAGCTCGGGCCGCACCGCGCTGGGCGCCGGCACCGGAGCGCTCAGCTGCGCCCACATCGTGGCCGCCTGGTTGTCACGGGCGAAGGGGGGCCTTCCGGTCAGGCAGTGGTAGAGGACGCCGGCGAGCATGTAGGTGTCGGCAGCCGGGCCGACCTCCTCGCCGCGGATCTGCTCGGGGGCGAGGTAGTCGAGCGTGCCCACCCACTGACCCGCGTTCGTGAGGCGGCTGAAGGCGCCGATTCGCTTGGACACCCCGAAGTCGGTCAGATACGCGTGCTCGGGCTCTTCGGTCGTGAGCAGGACGTTCGCCGGCTTGACGTCGCGGTGCACGAGCCCGCGGGCATGTGCGGCGTCGAGCGCGGCTGCGACCTGGGCGATCACGCGCGCGGCGCGCCGGGGCTCCAGAGGCCCGCCCCCGGCGAGCACCTGCTCGAGGTCCACTCCGTCCACGAAGCGCATCGAGATGAACAGCAGCCCATCGTCCTCGCCGGCCTCGTACACGGGGATCACGTTGGGGTGCTCGATCGAGGCGGCGATCCTGGACTCGGCCTTGAAGCGCTCGCGGAACTCGGGATCCTCGGCATGCTCGGGGGTGATCAGCTTGATCGCCACCATGCGGTGGAGAGCCAGCTGGGTCGCGCGGTACACGATTCCCATGCCGCCGCTGGCGATCGGCTCGTCGATCCGGTAGCCGGCGATGATCGAGGTGGGACCCAGGCGGCGCGGCCCGGGCTCGCGCAGCACCCTCTCCACCGCCCGCGGTTCGTTGGCCGCGAACAGCAGCCGCAGGCGGCGGCGTTCGCGTCGGTCGAACCACATCCCCCGGATCACGCTCCCGCCGGTGCCCACCACCAGCGCGGTGACCGGCGCCGCGTACTCGAGCACGACGCCGGAGTTGAACGAGAGCTGGACGGCGAGCGTGTACAGGACCAGCCCGGCGAGCCCGGTGAGGCCGACCCCCAGCGTGTCCAGCCGCAGCGCGGCCAGTGGGGCCAGGGCGGCGAGCGCCGCGATCAGCAGCAGCGCGACCCCTTCGGAGGGGCTGCGCAGCGGGAAGTCCGCCAGCGCGGTGGAGATCGCGTTGGCCTGCACTTCCGGCCCGGACATGACACCGCCCGCCGCAGTGGCGTGCAGATCCTGGAGTCCCGGGGCCGTCGCCCCGACTACGACCACCTTCCCGCGCACCGCAGCGGTATCGAAGTGGCCGCTCAGCACGTCCGTGAAGGACAGGTTCTTGACCGTACCGGGCGGCCCGCGGAAGTCGATCCACCCACCTTCGAACTGTGCCGCGGTGGCGGGGTGGCGCTGCAGCTCCTGCGAGACGACGGCGGCGATCGTGGGGAGCCCGTCGAAATGCGCCAGCGTGTGTCGCAGGGCCCCGTCGCTGTCGACGGGCAGATAGGAGGCAGCGACCCGGTCGCCCATGCTCTCCACGGCGGCGTTGCCGCCCAGCACCTGCGTCTGCCCGCTCGGTGATATCAGCGACGTGGCGAAAACGATCGGCGAGTAGCGGCTCGCAGCTTCGAGCAGCGCTTCGTCGTCGAGTTCGTCGGTCGCCTGGTCGAAGGCGATGTCGTACACGATCAACTTTGCCCCGGCAGCGTGCAGTCGCTCGATCAGCCGCGCGTGGTAGCGGCGTGGGATCGGCGGGCGCGGAAGCGTGCGCAGGCTCTGGTTGTCGATGCCGACCACGACGACGCCCGGCGGCGGGCCCTGCGAGCCGCGCAGCTGGAAGCGGGCGTCGACCGTGTTGCGATCGAGCCACCTGAGAGCGCTCGAGAAGTGCACGCCGAGGCCCGCGCCGAGGGCGACCAGCGCCACCGCGAGCAGCCCGAGGTTCCGCCCTCTGGATAGCCGGCCGGCCATGGCAAGAAGGGTAGTCGCGGGCACCTGTAGCGCACGAACCGCCTCTCGCCTGCTACAGAGTTAGTGACTAGGGACGGGATTTGCAGTGAACTGCAAGAGAAAAGGCAGACGGATCTCCATGACGCACCTCGCCGCGGCGCTCGCGGCGTGCGCGCTCGCGCTGGCCACGGCGCCCGCCGCCGGCGCCGCCAAGCCGTCGGCGATCGCCTTCGGCGCGCAGCCCGCGCCCGGGGACTCGGAGGTGGTCCTCGGCGAGATCGACCCCGGCGGCGAACCCACCGAATTCCTCGTCGCGTACGGGCTCGCGAGCTCCCACTGGTGCGCCGAGCAACCCTCGGTCAAGCGCGGTGGGGACGACCTGCAGCTCGGGCCGCTGGGGATCTGGATCTGGCTCGGCGGCCTGTTCGGGATGCCCCCCCACTCCACCCCGCCCGAACCGCTGGGCTACAGCGACGAAGAAGAGCACGCCGTGGCCGTGGAGCTCGGGGAACTGACGCCGGGGGCCGAATACTGCGCCCGGCTGGTCGCGTGGAACGGCTCCGGCGGGGCCACCAGCGGCAAGATCGTGTTCCACGTGGGCGTCCCGAGCGTGCGCGCCACCCGCTTCGTGTCGGCGTCCAACACGTTGCAGGCGGAAATCAACCCCGCCGGCGAGGCGACCGAATACCTCGTCCGCTACGCGCCGCTGGCCTCGGAATGGTGCTCCACGTCGGGCACCCGCGGGACGCCGGAACAGCTCGGCGAGCCGACCCCGCTGGGCGCCTCGGACGACGCCTTTTACCCGGTCTCGATTCATCTGGGCGGGCTCGTGGCCGGGGCCGAATACTGCGCGGCGATGGAAGCCGTCAGCGAAACGGGCGGCACCCTCGGCTACCAGGTCTCCTTCCGTGAGCTCCCCACCGTCGAGTCGCTGACGCCGACGGCGGGGCCGGCGTCGGGGGGCACGACGGTGAAGATCGAGGGCGAGAACCTGGCGGGCGCCGACGCGGTGTACTTCGGCTTGACCGCCGGCACCATCCAGAGCGCCGGGCCGGACGAAGTGGTCGTCAGCTCCCCCGCACAAGCCGAAGGGGAGGTGGACGTCACCGTCCAGACCCCGGCAGGCACGAGCGCAACCTCGCCGGCCGACCTCTACACCTACGAAGCCGGGACCGGCCAGGGATCCACCGGACCGACCGGGCCGACGGGAGAACAGGGCTCCGGAGGGTCGGGGTCGGGCGGATCCGGCACCACCGCAGGTGCGGGATCGTCGAACGTGCCCGGCGGTGCGAGCGGCTCGACGGGCGACCAGCCCGGCGGGGGCGAACAGCCGCCGGTGCTCGGCGAGACGGTGGACGTGGGCCCCGTTGAAGGACCGGTCACCGTGCGGCTGCCGGGGTCGAACGTTTTCGTCATGCTGGCGAAGGGGACGACGATCCCCGACGGCTCCGAAATCGACGCCACCCACGGGAAGGTGGTGATCACCGTCGTGGAACCCGACGGCCACACGGTCAGCGCGGAAGTCCACGGTGGCCGCTTCCGCATCCGCCAGGAACCCAACGGCGAAACACACTTCGTGCTCACGCTCCCCCTCAGCGGCTGCCCGCGGACGAAGCTCCCACGCGGCTCTGCCGCCGCCACCAGCGCACGGCGTCGAAAGCACCGCCCGCGGTCGAGGTACCTGTGGGTCAGCGAGAGGGGCGGGCACTGGGGCACAAATGGCCGCTACGTGAGCACCAGCGTGGAGGGCACGACCTGGCTGACGTTCGACGAATGCTCCCGCTCGGTGATCGTCGTCACCGAAGGCCGGGTGCGGGTGCGCAACCTCGTGACCCATCGCACGCACAAGGTCGGAGCCGGCGGCCGTTACACCGCCAGGGCCCGCCACCACAAGCACCGCGGTCGCCACTAGCCCCTGGGGGCAGGTGTCGCATCTCTACACCTTGGGTGGGCAGCGGTAGCGGCCCCCATGGGCGAGTATCGCAATCGGGCAGGGAGGCTCGACTCAGAGCAAGGACGCTCGTGGACTGGGACCTAGTCCCCGCATTTTGGGGCGGCCGCCGAGGATCCACGGACGGTATCCTCGCGGTCGCCCCAAGGGGACCCCGAGCAGGCATGGCCGTGAGCGCGATCTTCCCCCGCATGCCTCTCGAGGCGGGCGGGTACGAGTCCTTCTACCTGCGGGCGGTGAGCGCCGCCGAGGCGGTCGGCGTGTGGATCAGGTACACGGTCCACAAGCGGCCCGGGCAGCCGCCGCTGGGCTCCGTGTGGTGCACCGTGTTCGACGCCGCCCGTGGGCGACCGTTCATGCACAAGGTCACGGTGTCCGAGCTCGGGGTCCCGCCGGGCGGCTGGATCGAGATCGGCGCCGGCTCGGGCGAGGCCGGCTTCGGCGGGTCCGGCTCGAGTCTCGGCCCCGGCCGCGCAGCCGGCGTGTGCGGCCCCGCGAGCTGGGAGCTGGGCTTCGACGCCAAGGCGCCCGAACTGCGCCACCTGCCGCGCGAGTGGCTGTACCGGATGCCGCTTCCGCGTACCAAGCTCACGAGCCCGGAGCCCGACGCCGTGTTCGACGGGCGCTTGGTGCTGGATGGCGATCGCACCCTCGAGCTCGACGGCTGGCGCGGAATGGTCGGCCACAACTGGGGCAGCGAGCACGCCGAGCGCTGGATCTGGCTGCACGGGATCGACTTCGAGGAGGCACCCGACGCCTGGCTGGATCTCGTCCTCGGACGCGTCAGGATCGCGGGCAGGATGACGCCGTGGATCGCCAGCGGAGCAATCTCTCTCGACGGGCGGGTGCGCCGGCTCGGCGGCCTGTTCGCGCGCGGGCTCGAGGTCCGCGAGGACTCGGCGGGGTGCTCGCTCACGGTCCCGGGGGCGGGCGGCGCGCACCTGCACGCACGCGTTGGGGTCCCGGACGGCTCGTCGGCAGGCTGGCGCTACGCCGACCCCGACGGCTCCGAGCACGACGTCGTCAACTGCTCGGTCGCGTCGCTCGAGCTACGGCTGAGCGGGCACGACGGCGCCGCACGTGAGCTGAACACGGCCCACGGAGGCGCCTACGAGCTGGGGATGCGAGAGCGCGACCACGGGGTGCCGATCGCGCCGTTCCCGGACGGCGCCGCGACTTAGGCCGAATCCGGCCCGTCTCGGGACGGCGCGGCGGCCGGTGCCGATCGGCGGCAGGCTCAGCTTTGCTTCCAGTCGCGGAACGCTGCCAGCAGCTCCCGGCGCGCTTGCGGCGAGACGTCGCTCTCGCGCAACGAGCCCGCGAGACGGATCGTGTCGCGCATCTGCTCGAGGTAGGCGGTGCAGCCGTCGCATCCGCGGATGTGACGCTCGAAGCGCCGCCGGTCACGGGCCGCGAGACTGCCCTCCAGGTATTCGGTCACGAGCGTCACCAGCTCGCGGCAGCTCATCCGGGGTGCCCGCAGCCCGATCATGGTTCGAGGTACTCCTCGAGCGCCGCGCGCACGTGCGATCGAGCCCGGTGCAGCAGCACGCGCTCGTTGCCAGGGGTGATCCCGAGGGCGTCCGCCACCTCCTCCGGGGCGAAACCTTCCACGTCCCGCAGGCCGATCACCGCCTGCTGCGCCGGTGGCAGCTCGGCGATCGCCCGGCGCAGGGCCTCGGTGGTCTCGTGACTGAGCAGGCGCTCCTCCGGCCAGGCTCGGGGTGGTGCCGCCCACCCGAGCGGCCGCTCGGGGTGGTCCGGGGGCAGGAAGCGGTCGAGCGCGACCTCGGGTTCCTCGTCGCCGAGAAGGGCCGAGAGCGGCAGCTGGCGCCGTTCGCGCTCGGCACGCGTCTTGGCGCGGTTGGTGAGGATCCTGAAGAGCCACGTCTTCAACGACGAGCGGCCCTCGAAGCGGTCGATGCCCTTCAGCACGGCCAGCCACGTTTCCTGGGCCACTTCTTCCGCCACCACGCGGTCGCCCACGTACATCATCGCGATCCTCACCAGCGAGCCCTCGTAGCGGTCCACGAGCTCCTCGAAGGTTGCTTCGTCTCCGGCGCGAAGCCTCTCCAGGAGCGCACGGTCATCACTGTCGCGACGAGCCGTCGCCCGGTTGCCCGGCGAGAGGGATCGTATCGGCCAGGGAGCCGCCATCTTGGTCGCCGGCGAGAGCTCAGAGCGGCGGCCACCATCGTAGCTGTGCAGCCTCGGCGCCCGCCGCCGCTGTGCTCCCGCGAGCGGGCGCCGGCCGTCCGGCTAGGAGCCGTCCGGCTGCAGGTCGAGGGCCACCGAGTTGATGCAGTAGCGCTGGCCCGCCGGGCCGGGCCCGTCGTCGAACACGTGGCCGAGGTGTGAGCCGCAGTTGCGGCAGCGGACCTCGGTGCGGACCATGCCGTGGCTCGTGTCGGACAGCAGCTCGACGTTCTCGGCGACCGTCGGCTCGGTGAAGCTCGGCCAGCCGGTGCCGGACTCGAACTTCGCCTGCGAGCTGAAGAGCTCGTGCCCGCACGCCGCGCAGCGGTAGAGGCCGTCGTCCTTGGTGAAGGCGTAGCGGCCCGTGAACGGCGGCTCGGTGCCGCCCCGACGGAGCACGTCGTACTGCTCGGGCGTGAGCTCGGCCCGCCACTGCTCGTCGGTCTTGATCGTGTTGTGGGTCATCTGTTCCTCCGGATTCTGTTCATATGAACAGTCTCGCGAGCGGCCCCTGCGTTACAGCGGCGGCGGTCTCGCCGGGCGTCCCTGCGCGACGGCCCAGGCGGCGCGAGGTGCCGCCGGCGGGGGGTTCGAACGAACGTCCAAGGCCCTTGACGGAGGTGCCCCGACGGCGCATAGTCGAGGGGCAGACGAGCTGAAAAAGGCAAACCCGTCGTGAGGCGGGGACGCAAAGCATGAGGTCTCGGGAGATGCCCGAGATGGCTCGGCCGCCGGCCCTCCGAATCTTGTCCCCCAAGGCGCGGAGTCAGTGGGCGGCTGACTCCGCGCCGTCTCGTTTACGGGCGCGGACTCATTTGCTTTTTTTGGGGGGCTTGTACTTGAAGCTGGTCTTTTTGCTGGGCGGACTGGCACCGGCGGAGGTGTGCACCGTGATCGCCTGTTCTTCGGTGCCGGGCGGCGAGACGGCCGTCAGCGCTTCCCCGCTCGTGACTTTGACTTCGGTCGCCTGGCTGGCGCCGAAGTAGACCGTGACCGTGCCGAGGAAGCCGCTGCCGGTGACCGTGACGTGCGTCCCGCCCGTCGAGGGGCCCTTCCTGGGGGTGACCTTCTTGACTGAGGGCGGGAGCGCGGCGCGCTGCACGCAGGCGGCCCGTTCGTTGCTCCACATCTGCTGGTAGAGGTACTCGTCGCCGTTGATCAGCTGGTTGTAGGGAGCGCCGTCGGGCGCGGTTCCGAGCCTCGCGCCGAGTTCCTTTTCAGGGTTCGGTGATTGGCATTTGTCGGCGACCTCTTCTTCCTTTTCGTTGTACCAGCCGGTGATTTCGGGGTCGGTGACCGACTCGCTGTGCTCGTGCGCGAGGCCGCCGGAGATCGCATAGTCGGAGGGGCTTTCGTTAGGGCTTTCGGCCACGCACAAGGGCGAGTCGATGTAGGGGTTGTCGGCCCAGATATAGGTTGCGCCCCCCACGTGGAAGAAGCTGTGGTAGGCGCAGTACTTGAAGAATTTTTCGCCCGTTTCCTGGGAGCACTGATGTCCTTCGGGTTCGAAGCAGGTGGAGACGCCGGGCGGGGTCAGCACGAAGTACTCGTGCGCCAGGTCGGCCGGCAGCGCGTGGGCTTCGACGTAGCTCTGGATCTCGCTCTTGAGCTGTTCTTTGGTGAGGCAGATGGCAGCCCTTTTGCAACCGCTGGGCGGATACGGATCGGTGTCGATCTGGGCCCCGCCGAAGTGGGAGTCGTAGTCGGCGAAGCCACCTTCTTTGTCGCCGTACTGGTTCAGCACGGAGTCGGTGTTGAGCAGGCCGCCGCTGTCGTGGGCGAGGTCGGTGAACCACCTGTCGATGCCCGAGATGTAGCCCGCCGGGTAGGCGGCTTCGCCGGCCGGCGCCCAGAACAGCGGGTAGTTCGTGTTCGAGGTCATCACCGGGCCCTGGTGGTAGGTGAGCGTCTTGCTGGCTGCACTCTTCTGCTTGCTGTGAGGGGTCGCCTGGCCGCGAGGCGGCTGGTAGCCGAGGCGGCCTTCAGGCAGTTCCAGCACGACCGCGGAGGCGCCGCAGGCCAGCGCCGCGCAGGCAACCAGCGCCAGCAGCGAGAGCAGGCCGGTGAGTCGTATGCGCCGGCTCACGGGGTCGCTTCCTGCGTTTCGGGCGCCGATTCGTGCCGCTTGCGTTCACGCTTCTGTTCGCGCTTGCGCTTGCGTTCGGCAGCCCGTTCTTCCCAGCGTTTGCGGTTTTTGTTCGGACCCCGCGCGTGGACTTTTTCGCGTTCGTGTTTGCCTTCGCCCTTGGCACCGCCCGATCCCGACGAGCCCCCTTCCTTGCCCCCGGCCTTCTTGCCGGCACCTTCCTTGCCCGATCCACCACCCTTGGCGCCCGAGCCGCCTTCGCCGGCGGTGTGCTTCTGCCTGACCGGCGTGGATGGGAGCCCTTCGGCGCCGGCGGGAGTCGGCTGCGCGCCTTCCTTGCGTTCGCGCTGCTTCTGTTCACGGGCTTCGATCCGCTGCTGGCGGCGTTCGGCGGCCGCCTGGCGTCGTTGCTCCAGCGGAGTGAGCGCGCCGTCTTCGCCGCCGCCCGAACCGTGGGCGTCGCTGCGAGGTCGCCCGCTACCGGCGCCGTCTTCGGCGGCGTAGGAGCCGGCGGCTTCCCCGGACCCTTCGCGTTCGGCCGCTTCGCGACGGGAGGCGCCGCGCGGTTCCTTGCCGCCGGCGAGCGAGGATGCGCCTCTGCCGCCGGAGCCCCCGGCGCCGCCGGCAGCGACCTGCACTTCGCCGGCGAAGCCGCCGCGGGGCACGCGTGATCGCGTCGAGGCCGACGCCAGCTGGGAGTGCGAGCCGGCGCTGCGGACCATGGCCGGGCGGCTGTGGGAAGCGGGCGGAGCGTCGATCACGGTCATGCCGACGCCGGCGCTCGCCCCGACGGCGACGATGCCGGTGGCGACCTTCGCGACCAGCGCGGTCACCCCGCCGCCGGCGACTTCGAGCGCGGTCCCGGCCATGGTCGCGCTGTTGGCGTAGTTGGCTGCGTCGCTCCCGTACAGGCCCAGGGCCTGGTCGATCGCGCGGTAGCGGAGCGTCAGCGACGGAAGGATCGGGAGCAGCGAGGCGAGCTGTCGCTGCTGGTGCTCGACGCCATCGGCGTAGGCGCGGCAGCCGTCGCACGAGCGCAGGTGGCGGCGCAGCCGCGCCCGCTTGAGCCCGTGGGTGGTCGCAAGCTCTTCGCGGATCTCGTGGCAGTCCACTTCACGGGCGTGACGCTCCGAGAGCAGGTTCGAACGGGCCTGGAACACGTACGCCTTCACCTGCTCGGGCCGCACGTGGAGCACCTCGCCGATTTCCGCGTGGCTCATTCCGTGGACCTCGGCGAGCACCAGCGCGGCGCGCTGCTTCTCGGGCAGCTCGCGGATCCCGCCGATCATGTTGACGAGCTCCTCGTGCACCTCCGCGAGCTTCACCGGGTCCCCGGTGAGGGCCACCTCGCCGTTGAGCTCGACCTGCGGGCGCCGCTTGCGCAGGATGCTGAGGGACTCGTTGCGGGCGATAGTGAAGAGCCACGGGCGGAGGCTGACGGGGCGGGTGTCGTCGAGCAGGGCGCGATACGCCGAGGCGAACGTCGCCTGCAACGCATCTTCCGCGTCGTGCCGCGAGCCGAGCAGGTAGACGCAGAACGTCAGCAGCTGTGCCGCGTGGCGCTCGTAGATCGCCTCGAAGGCGCGCCGGTCACGGCGCCGCACCCCGGCCACGAGCGCTTCGTCGCGGTTGTGGCCGAGCAGTTTCCGTGCTCCGGCGATCATGCGTCCTCTGCCCTCCGCCACCTACCTAGCCTCCGACATCCTCCCTCGATGTTCCCTTGCCGGCAGTTGCCCCTCTAACAGTACCCCGGAAGGCGCCCGGAGACATAAGAAAAAAGATACTTTTCGAGCGGCCAACCTGGGCACTCGTGCTGCGTTGCGTCGCCCCTCTTGGACGACATGCAACTAGCCGCCGCCCAGCACCGCCTGCGTCTGGGTGGTCAGCGCAACGGCACGACCCTCGTCGTCGCTCAACTCGGTCTGCACGACGATCGTCGTTCGCCCCACGTGCATGGGCCTCGCCATCCCCCTGACCGAGCCCTCGCGGACCGCCCGGAAGAAGTTCGTCTTGCTCTCGATCGTCGTGGTTCCCGCCCCCGGGGGCAGGTTCATGAAGGCGCAGACGGCGCCCAGCGTGTCGGCCAGCGACAGGATCGCGCCGCCGTGCATGATGCCGCCGCCGGTGCACAGCTCCGGCGCCCACGGCAGCGACCCTGCGGCTCGCTCGGACGTGGGGGGCTCGAGCTCGATGCCGAGCGTCGGCACGAACGGCATCAGCTCGCGCAGCTGCTCGGCGGAGGGGATCTCGGGCACGGCAGCGAGAGTCTAGGGGTAGGCTCCCGCGGGTCTGCTCGTGGGTTACGAGACGATCACAGTCCAGCGGCGCGACGCCGTCGCCCTGATCACGCTCAACCGGCCCGACCGGCTGAATGCGTGGACCCCGCAGATGGCGCTCGAGCAGGCGAGCGCGATCGGCGCCGCCAACGAGGACCCGCAGGTCGGCGCGATCGTGATGACCGGCGCGGGGCGCGCGTTCTGCGCCGGTGCAGACATGCAGGACACCTTCAAGACGCGGCTCGACGGAGTGGATCCGGGCGGCGACAGCGAGCGCACTGGGGGCATGCCGGCTGAGGTCGACTGGGTCGCCCTCGCGCGCGCGTCGAAGCCACTGGTGGCGGCCGTCAACGGGGCCGCGGTGGGCATCGGGATGACGATGATCCTGCCGTTCGACGTGATCGTCGCCTCCGAGAAGGCGAAATTCGGCATGCTGTTCATCAAGGTCGGTCTGGTCCCCGAGCTCGCCAGCAGCAGACTGCTCGCACAGCGGGTGGGGATCGGCGCAGCCGGCGAGATGTGCCTCAGCGGGCGGCTGGTGGACGCCGCCGAGGCATACCGCATCGGGCTCGCCGAGCGGCTCACGGGGCCGGAGGAGCTGCTCGACACGGCGCTCGGCCTGGCCGGGGAGATCGCCGCCAACCCCGGCCCCCAGTTGCTGATGATCAAGCGCCTGCTCGCCGAGAACGCGCTCGAGGACGACCTCGACCTCGTGCAGGCCCGCGAGCACGAGCTGATGCGCGAGTGCTGGAAGAGCCCGGAGCACCAGGAGGCCGTGCAGCGGTTCCTGGAGCGGCGCTAGCCTGGGCCCATCGAAGTAGAGCTCCTTTACTGGTCGGGTTGCCCCTCGCATCCGCGGGCACTCGAGGATCTCCGCGCCGCGCTCGGCGAGCTCGGCCTCGACCGCGAGTCGGTGACGGTACGCGAGGTCGGCAGCGATGAGCAGGCGCGCGTTGAGGGCTTCATCGGCTCCCCCACGATCCGCATCGACGGACGTGACATCCAGCCGCCGCAGGACGAGCCAACGGGTCTGGCCTGCCGGATCTACCGCCGGCGCGACGGGCGCGTGTCCCCCACCCCCGACCCCCTGGACCTGCGTGAGGCGCTGCGGGCGGCGTCCGGTGCCGAATCCCCCTCGGGGCCGTCCGGCGTCGATTCCTGCTCGGGGGCGTCCGCCGTCGAGTCCGCCCCCACTCCGTAGATCTCCCCGCGCAAGGCGCGCGCAAGTCCCGATGACGGGGCCGGTGCACACCGGAAGGGTTGCGGGTGCATGGACACCAACACCGCCCCTCGAGCCGCCGCGCGCGAGCCGCTTCGGCAACGCGGAACCACACCCGAGGCGCCGGCGCAGCGGGCGGCGGGGCGCTGGTTGGCACTGGCGGTGCTGTGCCTGCCGCTGTTGATCGTCTCGCTGGACAACACGGTGCTGAACGTCGCGCTGCCAACCCTCGTGCGCGAGCTGCACGCCAGCGACAGCGAGCTGCAGTGGATCGTCGACGCCTACGTGCTCGTGTTCGGCGGGCTGATGCTCGTCGCCGGCAGCCTCGCTGACCGCATCGGGCGCAAGCACACGTTCCTCGTAGGGCTCGCGTGCTTCGCCTTCGGCTCGACCTGGGCGGCGTTCTCCGGGAGCGTCGGGGAGCTGGTCGCCGCTCGCGCGAGCATGGGCATCGGTGCGGCGCTGATCATGCCCTCGACCCTGTCGATCATCACGAACACCTTCGTCGACCGGTCCGAACGTCAGCGCGCGCTCGGGCTGTGGTCGGCCACGAGCGCGGCGGGCGTTGCGCTCGGACCGATCGTCGGGGGCCTGTTGCTCGCGCACTTCCGCTGGGGGTCCGTGTTCCTCATCAACGTCCCCGTCGCGGTGCTCGCCCTCGCCCTTGCGGTGCGCCTCGTGCCCGACTCCCGCGACCCGCACGCCGGACGGCCGGACGTGGTGGGATCGCTCCTCTCGATCCTCGGTCTCGGTCTGCTGCTGTGGGGGATCATCGAAGCGCCCAAGCGCGGTTGGTCCGCGGAGGTAACGCTCGGCGCGGGCGTCGCCGGACTCGCCGTGATCGGATGCTTCATCGCCTGGGAGCGCGCCAGCTCACACCCGATGCTGAACCTCCACTTCTTCTCATCCCATCGCTTCTCGGCCGCCGTGGTCTCCAACGGCCTCGTGATGTTCGGGCTCTACGGCGCGCTGTTCGTACTCACGCAGTTCATGCAGTTCCAGCTTGGCTACACCCCCCTGCAGGCGGGTCTGAGGGTGCTCCCGGCGGCGGCCGGGATAGCGCTGGTCGCACCGTTCTCGAGCGTGCTGGTGCGCAGGTTCGGCACGAAGCTGACCGTGGCTGGCGGGCTGATGCTCGTGTCCGGGGGCCTGTGGCAGATCTCCGGCGCCACGCTGGCGAGCACCTACGCCGACACCGTCGCCGGGATGGTCTTGCTCGGGGTCGGCGCCGGCCTGGTGTTCCCCGCCGGTGTGGGCGCCGTGATGGGCTCGCTGCCCAGCGAGCACACGGGCGTCGGCTCCGGCACGAACGGCGCGTTCGTGCAGGTTGGCGGCGCGCTCGGCGTAGCACTCGTCGGGAGCCTGCTCGCGACCCGCTATGAAAACCACCTGGGGCATTCCCTGGCGCCGTATCACGTTCCCCATGCGATCGAAGAGACGCTTCTGCGCTCGCTCGGTGCGGCGCTCAGCGTGGCCACGCACCTCGGCGGCGTGAGCGGCGCGTTCCTGTCGCATTTCGCCCGCGCGGCATTCGTCAGCGGGATGGACCTGGGTTTGACCGTCGCCGCGATCGTGGTCGCCGGCGCAGCCGTCTTCGCGCTGCTCGCGCTGCCATCGCGACCGCCCGAGGTGGAGCCCTGCGCCGAGCCCCCTCAGCCGCCGGACCGCCACTTGATCGAGCAGCCCACCGGGGTCGTCTCGGCCGGGTCGGGCACGCCGCCGTCGAGCACCACGTCGAGGGCGCCCCGCAGCCACGCGGCATCCTGGGAGGGATCGTCGTGGTCGGCGTCGGGCGCGCCGCGGTAGCGCAGGATCCCCTCCCCGTCGAGCACGAACACGTCGGGCGTGGTCTTCGCGTCGTAGGCGCGCGCGACCTCCTGGGACTCGTCGCGCAGGTACGGCACGCCGTCGAAGTCGCCCGCCTCGACACGCTCGCGCATGGCGGCGGTCGAGTCCCTCGGGTAGCGCTCGGCGTCATTGGGGTTGATCGCCAGCATGGCCACCCCGCGCGGGGCGTAGTCGTGAGCGACGGACATCAGGCGCTCGTGCCACGCGAGCGCGTAGGGGCAGTGGTTGCAGGTGAAGACGACGACCGTGACCTCGCCCGGCCGCGGTCCGTATTCGGCCCCTTGGGTGTCCGGGAGGCTAAACGCGGGCGCCTGCCCGCCGACTTCGGATGCGTGCGTGCTCATGCGATCCAGCGTACCCGCGCACCGCGGGCGATCACGTCGCGGGCCGTCGCCTCGCGCGAGATGACATCGGGGGCGATCGCGTCGCGCGTGATCACGTCGCGGGCGTGTCCCTGAACAGCTCCTGGGCGACCTTGCGCAACTGGACCTCTTCGCTGCCCTCGGTGATGCGGTAGCGGCGGTGGTGGCGGTAGATGTGCTCGAACGGCATGTGGCGCGTGTAGCCGATGCCGCCGCACGTCTGCATCGCGCGGTCGGCCGCGTCGCATGCCAGCCGGTTGGCGCGGTAGTTGGCCATCGCCACCAGGTGGGTCACCTCCATGTGGTGGTGGCGGTCGAGCTCGGCGGCGGTGCGGCGCACGAGCCCGCGCACGAGCTCGGCTTCCGTCCACAGCTCCGCGAGCGGGAACTGGATGCCCTGGTTGCGCCACAGCGGGCGGCCCCACACGACCCGCTCGCGTGCCCAGCGAACGGCTTCGTCGAGGCAGAACAGGGCCGCGCCGAGGCTAGAGGCCGCCTGCCGGATGCGGTTCTCGTGGACGAACCGCTGCGCCAGGGCGAGCCCTCCACCGAGCTCTCCGAGGATCGCATCCGGGCCGACACGGACGCCATCGATGCTGACCTCGGCGTGGTCCGTCGGCATGTTGAAGGTCCACCAGTAGAAGTCCACGTTCAACCCCGGGGCGTCGCGTGGAACGATGAAGGCCGTGATCCCGCGGGCCTCGCCCGGGGAGCCCGAGGTGCGGGCGAAAACGAGGTCGTGGCTGGCGCGGTGCATCCCGGAGTTGAAGCGCTTGGTCCCGTCGATCACCCATTCGTCTCCGTCCTGGCGGGCGACGGTCTCCAGGTAGGTGGCGTCGGAGCCGTGGTTCGGCTCCGTCAGCCCGAAGGCGAGCGCGACCTCCAGCCGCAGTGCGGGCTCCAGCAGGGCCTGCTTCTGCCCGGGCGTGCCGAACTCCTGCACGAGGATCACCGTGGGGAAGTTCCCGATCATCGAGATCTCGCTCTGGGGGTCGTTGTGCAGGCCGATGCCGAGGCGGTTGAGGTGCTCGCGCACGACGGCGAGCGCGAAGTTCGAGCCGTCGCGCCCGCCGAGCTCGCGGGGCAGCGCGAACCGCCACAGTCCGGCGCGGTCCGCTCGCCGGACCATCTCCTCGAGCAGGTCCTCCCACTCCCGGCTGGGGATGCCGCCGTTGTCATAGTCGGTGCGTGACAGCTCGCGGCGGTGGTCGAAGAAGCGCGCATTGTCGTCCTGCTCTTCGAGCGGCCTCACGTCGCTCTCGATGAAGGCGTCGATCTCCTCGATCAGGCCCTGTATCTCGTCGGGCAGCTCTTCGTTCATCGCTCCTCCGTTGCCGGGTTGGTGTGGTTGAGATAGCCGGGGTTGGCGACCTCGAGCTTGGCGCGCACGGTGTCGCGAACCGCTGCGAGCACCTGGGGGTCCCGCGCGTCGAGCCTGCCCTCCCGGATCGCGAGGGCCAGTTCCCGCTCGTCGTGGCATCCGACCGACGCGAGCGCGACCGCATGGATCGCGGTGTGGTCGGCCTGGTGTTCGAGCTCCCTGGTGACGATCCCCAGCGCGCGCAGCACGACGCGCAGCTGGAAGGCCGGGCGCCCGTCGAGATGGGGCAGCACGTCGTCGCCGAGCGCACCGCGAGCTGCGTGGAGCAGCTCGACGGCGGTGGGCCGATCGTGCAGCGCGACTGCGGGTGCGGCAGGTGCGGCAGGTGCGGCAGGTGTGGCGGGTGCCGCGGGTGCGGGTCCGGTGGACCCTTCGCCGGCGTCGTCCCCGGGGGACCGTGGCGCATCGGCAACGGCGTCCGCGGGGAGCGCCCCGAGCATGCCCAGCAGATCCCACTCGACCTCGCACGCGCGGCGGCCGATCACGGCGTGCTCGACCGAGCGCCTCGCGCCCGACAGGTGGGAGAAGGCCTGCATCACGCAGATCACGCCCCAGCGGACCGTCCCCGCGAGCTCCCACCAGGCCAGCGCGGCCGGGTCCACCCGCACGCCGCTGTGGCGCTCGTAGGCGTCGAGCAGCTCCGCTCGCGTCGCGAGCCCGGCCGCAGCGCGGTCCGGCCGGCCGAAGCGCCAGGCGGGCACGCACAGCCAGCCGAGGTCCTCCACCGGGTCGCCCGCGTGGGACAGCTCCCAGTCGAGCACGCCGGTGAGTCCCTGCTCGGCGACCATCAGGTTGCCCATGCGGAAGTCGCCGTGGACGACGGTGCGAGCCCGCTGCGGCGGCCGCCCGGCCGAGAGCGCCACGAACGCAAGCTCGAACGCCGGATGGGGCTCGCCGAGGCGCTCATGCCACTCCCGCAGCCCGCTTAGCGGATCATCCACCTCGGGCAGTCCCGGGATCGCCCCGCCGCCGAGCGGGATGCGGTGGATGGCCGCCAGGGCGGCGGCGAGCTGGTCGATCAGCGGTCCCCCGTCCGGGACGCCCTCGGCGGCGAGGATCGCCTTCGGGTCGCTGGTTCCAGCGAGCGCCTCCAGCACCGTCCAACCGCTGCCCATCGGACCCCCGCCGGGTCCCTCGGCGATCACGGCGGGGACCGGCACCCCGGCCGCGGCCGCCGCCCTCAGCAGGGCGGCCTCCGGCGGGGCGCTCACGACTTTGTCGGCCCCGCGTGCGATCTGCACCACGAGCGCCCCCCGCGCGCGCGTGGAGAACAGGAACGTCTCACGTGAGGCTCCGCTGCTGAGCCGCCGCAGCTCCCCATCGAGCAGTTCCCCCAGCGCAGCCTCGAGGTGCTGGGCGACCGCCCGCCTGCGCTCCTCGCCCCCTCCCCCGCCGCTCTGCATCTGGCGGCGGACTATAGGCTCACCCAAGCGATGAGGCTCGAGGGGAAGGTCGGGATCGTGGTGGGCGCTGGGCAGTCACCCGGCGAGACGGTCGGCACCGGCCGCGCCGCCGCGCTCCTGTTCGCCCGCGAGGGGGCACGGGTGCTGCTGGCCGATCGCGTCATCGACTCGGCGCGCGAGACGGCGAAGCTGATCGCCGCCGAGGGCGGCGTGGCCGAGTGCGTGGCCGGCGACTGGACCAGCGCCGAGGACTGCCGCTCGTTCGCCGCGGCGTGCGTGGAGGCTTGGGGACGGATCGACTTCGTCCAGAACAACGTCGGCATCGGTGGGGGCGGCGACGGCCCGCCGCGTCGCATGACCGAGGAGGCCTTCGACCGGATCATCGAGGTGAACCTCAAGGGCTGCGTGCTCTCTTGCCAGGCGGTGGTACCGGTGATGCGCGAACAGCAATCGGGGTCGATCGTGAACATCTCCTCCGTAGCCGCGCTGGCGGCAGCCGTGTCGCTGACGGCCTACAAGATCTCGAAGGCGGGTATCAACGCGCTCACGCAGTCGCTGGCGATCGAGAACGCGAGCCGGGGGGTGCGCGTCAACACGATCATGCCCGGGCTGCTCGACACGCCGATGGCGATCGACTCGTGGGCCGAGGCGCTGGGGCACCCGCGTGAGGAGGTCCGAGCCGAGCGCGATGCGCTCGTCCCCCTGCGCCACAAGATGGGCAGCGCCTGGGACGTGGCCAACGCGAGCGTGTTCCTGCACTCCGACGAGGCCGGCTTCATCACCGGGGTGGCGCTACCCGTCGACGGCGGCCAGCTCGCGCGCGTCGGCTGACGCACGTCGGCGCGCGCCGACGCGGACGCGCACGCCGTGGCGGGGGGTCAGCGTGACCCCTTTCAGGACGACCGGTTCTAGGCGGTCGCGGGTCGGGAGCAGCTCCACCGCGGGAGCGACCACGCGCAGGACCTCGATCATCTCCGCCTGCGCCAGGGCGGCGCCGACGCAACGACGGATGCCACCCCCGAAGGGCAGCCACGCGTAGGACTCCGCGCCCTCGTCGAGGAACCGCTCGGGGCGGAACTCGAGCGGGCGCGGGTACAGGTCCTCGCGCCGGTGCACCATCGCGATGCCGGGAAACACGTTGATGCCGGCCGGCAGGTCCCAGCCGGCGACCGTGCGGGGCTTCGTGAGCCTGCGCTCGACGGCGTCGATCACGGGACGCACGCGCAGCGTCTCCTTCATGACGGCCTCGAGATACTCCTCGCCCTCACCGCCGTCGAGCTCTTCGCGCAGCCTGGCGAGCACGCGTGGGTTGTGCAGCAGCAGGTCGAACGCGACCGCCAGGCCGGTGGCCGTCGTCTCGTGTCCGGCGGCGAGCATCGTGAACAGCTCGTCGCGCAGCTCGGCGTCGCTCATCCCGCGGTCGTTCTCGTCGCGCGCCCGCAGCAACAGCGACAGCACGTCGGTGCGCTCCTCGAGGTCGGGTTCCGAGCGCCGGCGGGATATCTCGTCGTACAGCAGCACGTCTGCCTCGCGTCGCGCCCGCGCGAAGCGCCCCCCCGGGCTGAGCGGCCCGAGGTCGATCGTGAGCGCGGGCACCAGCATCAGCAGCGGGTTGCTGTCGATGACCGCGATCAGCTTCTCCCGCAGGCGCGCCATGCGGGACGGGTCGGTGACGCCGAACACCGCGCGGCAGATCACCTCGAACGTGACGGCCCGCATGCGCTCGCGCAGGACGAGCTCGCTACCGGGCTGCCACCTTTCCACCTCGCGTTCGGCCACCTCGCGGATCACTTCGCGGAACGCCGCCACGCGCGAGCCCTGGAAGGGCGGCAGCAGCAGCTTGCGCTGGCGCAGGTGCTCGGGCCCGTCGAGGACCAGCACGGAGTTCGGCCCGAGGGCCGGCTCCATAAACGAGTTGGCCTCGCCGGCGCGCAGATCGGACTGGTCGCCCGTGAACAGCTCCCGGATGGCCTCCGGGTCGGCGACGTACACCCCCTGGCCGAAGCTCAGGAAGCGCACGGTGAATATCGGCCCGTAGCGGCGGTACCAGGCCTGCAGCGTCTGCAGCGGGCGGTAGGCGAACCGCGCGGTCGTCACGGTCGCGGGGGCGCGCGGTCCGGGTGGCAGCGCCATGGGGGGATCTTACGTGCGCCCGGCGCGGCGCGGTGTGACGGACATCACCTCGCGTCGGGACGCCGGACCCGGCGGGAGGCTCACGCAACCCGCGCTGCGCCGGGCCCGGTGGGAGGCTCACCGGGCCCGGTCGAGCGGTGTGCTCCTATGGAGTGCCGGGGGTCGCCTCAGAACCCCTTGCACTGACCCCACTCGGGGCCGAGCACGACGTTCGCGAGCCCGTCGTTGGTCGGCAGCGGCGAGTTGCAGCTGCACACGAGCGGCCCGTAGATGTGGTTGGCCTCGACCTCTGCACCGACATCGGTTCCTTCGAAGGCGGGGCCTTCGTTGCCGGTGAGGATCAGCGGCCCGGTGATCCAGTCGCCTCCGACCTCGACGCCGCCGTCGTTGTGGATCAGCACGACCGGGCCGTGCAGGAGGCTGCCCGCACACACCGGTGTGCCGTCGTCGTCGGCATCGCCGAGCATCACGTACCTGGTGCCGTCCTGCGCCGTCACGGGCCCGTTGACGAGGCTGTCACAGATGCGCACGTAGTTGGCCTGGTTAGCGCGCACGCCGCCGTCCACGCGCGAGGCCTGGACCGCGATGCCGGCGCCGGGCGAGACGGTGGCGCCGCCCTCGACGGTTGCGCCGACCAGGCAGTAACGCTGACCCGAGGGGACGACGAGACCGCCGTTGACGGTCCCCGTGATGGTGCTCGTGCAGCCGGGGGGCACTTCGGTTTCTTCGGGGTTCGGTGACCACTGCGGAGCGGACGGTCCGCCGTGGGGCGGGAACGCCGGTCCACCGTGGGGTGGGAACGGTGGTCCACCGTGGGGCCCGCCGACGGGCCCGCCGTGTCCGTTGCCCGGTCCCCCGTGCGGCTGCCCTCCGTGCCAGTCCCGGCCGGGTTGAGCGGACGCTGCGGCCGGGGCGGCGGCGCACAGCAGGACGAGCGCCGCGGCCGCCACCAGCCCGGCGATGGCATGCCCGGCGCGAGGAGCCCTGGCTCCGTGCGAGATCCGTTTCATCTTGCCTCCTTGTCGATGAACACGTCAGCGGCGTGGTACGGCGATCGGGCGGAACGCCCCACGCGCGTGCAACAGGCCATCGGGGATAGCAGCGGTGCGAGACGAGGGAACCCTCGGTGGACGGATCGCCTACGCGCCGCCGCCGGGGCGGTTCGCGCACAACCGACCGGGGTGGCGTCAGCCGAGGCGCCCGATGCGCTCGACGAGCAGCGCGAGAAAGCGCTCGGCGTCGATGTCAACGGCCACGTCGCAGTTGGCCTCCCAGCCGGCCGCACCCCACAGGTCGACATAGGTTCGACCGCGCGAGAGCTCGGGTCCGGTGTCGATGCGCACGCCGCAGCGGCGCGTCTCGAGGATCGCGGGGTCGATCACGTACCCGACCGCCACGGCGTCGTGCACGGGGGCGCCGTCCCATCCATACCGGCGTCGGTGGTGGCGGCCGTAGAAGGCGAACAGCTCGGCGGTGAGGCGACCCGCCGCGCCGGTCGCGGCGAGGCGCTCGACGTGGGTCTGCGTGATCAGTGCCCGGTGCGTGACGTCGAGCCCGACCATCGTCAGTTGCAGCGAGCTCGAGAACACCCGCCTGGCGGCCTCCGGGTCGGCCCAGATGTTGAACTCGGCGGCCGGGGTGGCGTTGCCCTCTCCGATCGCTCCGCCCATCAGCACGACGCGCTCGATCCTCGGCTCCAGCTCGGGAAAGCGGGCGAGCAGTAGCGCGATGTTCGTGAGCGGGCCGGTGGGCACGAGCGTCACCGGCTCGGGCTGCTCGCGCAGCATCCTTGCGGTCCAGTCGATCGCGTGCTCCCCGGCGGGCGCCCGCGAGGGCGCCGGCAGCTCGGGACCGTCCAGCCCGCTCTCGCCGTGCACTTCGGCCGCAACGCTGCGCTCACGCACGAGCGGGCGTGGCGAGCCGGCGGCGACGGGGATGTGGCGGCAGCCGAGGTGGTCGAGCACCCGGATCGCGTTGGCGGTCGTCTTCTCGAGCGTCTGGTTGCCCGACACGGTCGTGACGCCGAGGACCTCGACCTCGGGACTCGCAAGCGCGAGCATCAGGGCGATCGCGTCGTCGTGCCCCGGGTCGCAGTCGTGGATGATCGCGCTCACGCGAGCACCGCCTCGAGCTCTGCCGCGGTCGGCAGCGACGGCTGTGCGCCCGCCCGCGACACCGCGAGGGCGCCGGCCGCGCATGCGCGCCTCAGCGCCTCGCCGGGCTCCCTCTCCTCGAGGATCGACACGACCAGGGCGGCGCAGAAGGCGTCGCCCGCGGCGGTGCCGTCGACTGCCCGCACCGGCGGTGGGGCAGCGCGGGCGATCTCCCGCCCGTCGCGCAGCAGCACGGCCCCGTCGGCCCCGAGCGTGAGCGCCACGAGCCCGCTCACCTCGCCGACGACCTCCTGCTCGTAGCTGTTGACCACGAGCAGGTCCGGCTCGAGCGTCAGCGGCCCCCGCGCAGGCGCCGCGTTCAGGCAGAAGTAGCGGGCTCCCTCGGCGGCGGCGCGGATCGCCGCGAGAGGGATCTCCTGCTGGCACATGACCGCGTCGGGATCGCCGACCACGACGTCCTCGGGCTGCAGCCGGGAGTTCGCCCCCGGCGCCACCACGATCACGTTCTCGCCGCCGTCGTCCACGATGATCACCGCGGTTCCGCTCTCGCCCGGGTCGCGCACCACGCCGCTGGTGTCGACGCCCTCCTGCTGCAGCGATCGCAGGACGAGGTCGTCGGTACCGATCCTGCCCACGAAGCGGGCGCGTGCGCCGAGTCGCGCCGCAGCAACCGCCTGATTCGCGCCCTTGCCTCCGGGGACCCGCTCGAGGGACGCATCGGTGACGGTCTCTCCCGGCCGCGGGAGCCGCTCGCAGCGCGCCACCAGGTCGACGTTCGCGGAGCCCACGACGGTGACCGTGGGAGGCTCCCTCACAGACGGCCGACCTGCCACAGGCCGCTGTCGTGGCGCTCCTCGAGCCAGCGCTCGGCGTCGCGCCTGCCCAGCGCCACCAGCTCGGCGATGAACTCGCGAGCCAGGAACAGATAGCTCAGCACCTCACCGTGGACGGGGCCCCTGCGGGCGTTGAGGATCCGTCCCAGCAGGCCCACACTGCTGCCCCGCAGGAGCGCATCAAGTCCGGCGTAGTGACGGTCGTACACGGTGCGCGCGAGGCGACCGATCTCGAGGCGGTCGGCCGGCGCGATGAAGATGTAGGGGACCCGACGCCGGGCGTGCCCCCCCGCCGCGGGGCGTTTGGACGTGCGGCCACGGGCGGCGGCTGGCCCGGACGCGGCGGTCGGGGACGCGGCGGCGGCGCGGGACGCCGCTGTACGGGACGCCGCGGTGCCGGACGCTGCGGTGCCGGACGCTGCGGTGCCGGACGCTGCGGTGCCGGACGCTGCGGTGCGGGACCCCGTCGTGCGGGCGGGCAGGCCCTCGTTGATGGTGGCGAGCGTGTCGACGTCTTCTGCGAGCTGGTCGGAGAGGGCGACCTGCATCAGCTGGGCGAGGCCGTCGAGCGCATCCGGGCGCAGCTCGCGGCCCGCGGGGGTGACCGAGGAGTTCAGGCCGATCACGATGACGCGCCTGCCCCCCAGCGCGAGCGCAGGAGCCAGTGGCGCGTTCAGACGAACGCCCCCGTCGCCATACCATCCGGCGACCTCGCGGGGTCGCCGGACCTCGACCGCCGGGAACGCCCCGGGGATCGCGGCGGAGGCGAGCACGTGCTCCGGGAGGAGCGGCGTGGCGGCGTAGTCGAGCGCGCGGGCGGGGTCGGCCGCGGGCGGTGAGCCGCCGTGGTGGAACACCACGCTGCGGGTGCTCGCGTATGACGTCGCCACCACCCCCACCGCTGTCAGCGAGCGGTCCATCACGTTGCGGGTGATGCGCTCGAAGGACACCATCCGCGTGAGCGTGCGGCGCAGCGGCGAGGGATCAAGCAGCGCCGGCAGGTGCGAGCCGGGCAGACCGGCCACCATCGCGCCGGCGCCCAGCAGCCGGCGCAGCTCGGGACCCGAGAGCAGCGGGCGCAGGGCGTCGCCCCAACCGAGCTCAGCCCACATCTGTGCCATCGCCTGGGCCGCGTCCACGAACGGCTCGTGCGCGCGGGCCGCGAGGAACGCGCTGTTGAGCGCGCCGATGCTCGTCCCCACAAGGACGTCCGGGGCCTGGCCGCGCCGGGACAGCTCGGGCGCGAGCACGTCGAGCACGCCCGCCTCGTAGGCGCCGCGGGCGCCACCGCCCGCGAGCACCAGGGCGATCGGCTCGCGGCGGGCGCGGGATCTGGTAGCGCTCGGCACCTTGCCGCGAGGCTATCGCCGCGGCGCCGGGACCGTCGTCCCTAGGACCACCAGCCGGGGAGGAGCTCTCCGTCCCCCTTGCGGCGCGGCCCGAAGACGAGCACTTCGAGGCCCTCGGGTCCCGCCTCGAACGCCCGCACCACGGCCGGCGAGACGCGCACCGCGTCGAGCGGTCCGAGATCGAGCACCTCGTCGTCGAGCTTCACGCGCCCGGACCCGGCGAGCACCACGTAGACCTCCTCGGCCTGCTCGTGGCGGTGGCCGAACGCCTGGCGCCTGCCCGGTTTGAGCGCGTGGAAGCTGAAGCCGGTGTCCGCCGCTTCGAGCTCGTCGTTGGCGAAGCGCGCCTCCTGCACATCGGAGAGCCCGAACTCCGGGGCGGAGTCGTGCACGGCCCGGAGGTTCTTGATCGTGTAGGTGTCGCTCATACCTGATGTTGGCTACCCGCTCACGCGCGGCGTATGTTCTCACCGCGAGGGGTTCGGGGTCGTTGCGTGCTCGAGGAAGGCCGTGCACAGCCGCGCGCCCTGTTCGTTCCAGCGCGAGATCTCCTGCCGTGAGCGCACGCGCAGCGCGGTCCAGTCCAGGTCCGCCGCGACGGCGTCGGGGTCGCTGCGGTACTCGTCGATCCAGTCTCCGATCGCCTCGCCGGTGACCTCGGCGTGGAACTGGATTCCCCACCAAGGCGCGTGGTCGCACCGGAAGGCCTCCACACAGGCGGAGCTGCGGGCCAGCACCGTCGCGCCCGGGGGCAGGGTGAACTCGAAGCTGTGCCACTGGAGTGCCTCGAAGCCGTCGGGCAGGGTGCCGAGCACGGGGTCGCGGGCGCCGGGCTCGAGCCGCACCGGCTTCCAGCCGATCTCGGCGGCGGGCATCCGCATCACGCGCCCGCCCGCGGCCTCCGCCAGCAGCTGCGCACCTAGACACACCCCGAGCGCGGGCGTGCGGGCGGCGAACAGGTCGCGCAGGTGCCGCTTCTCCCTGCCCAGCCACTCGAGCTCCGGCTCCTGCTCGCAGTTCATCGCCCCGCCGAACACGAGCACGGCATCGAAGGGCCCGGCGGGAGCCGGATCTCCCTCGGGAGGACGCCACTCGAGCACGTCCTCGCCACGCTCGCGCAGCACATCGCCGAACACGCCGCTGCCGGCGTTGCGTTCGTGGACGACCGCCAGGACCCGCACGCGCCTCGGCTAGACGCGGACGCGCTCGCCCTTGGGGTCGAACAGCGGCTCGCGCACGACCTCGCCGGGAACCCACTGGCCGAAGATGTCGATCTCGACCTCGGTGCCCGTGCCGAGCTCGGCAGGCAGGTAGGCGTAGGCGATCGAGCGCTCGACGGTGTAGCCGTAGCCGCCGCTGGTGACACGCCCGACGATCTCCCCGTGTACGCGGACCGGCTCGTTGCCGAGCGCCACCGAGCGCGGCTCGGCCAGCACCACGCAGCGCAACCGCGGCGGCGGCTCCCGGT
>Ga0335083_10000829_pt1 | contig 44496 bp, 40 predicted proteins | sample Lox_Sample_42_FD_206716 | JGI IMG/M metagenome (GOLD analysis project Ga0335083, IMG submission 206716) | Soil microbial communities from Loxahatchee National Wildlife Refuge, Florida, United States - Lox_Sample_4.2 | ecosystem: Environmental > Terrestrial > Soil > Wetlands | place: USA...
CGACGCAGTTGAGCAACGTGACCTGACGATCGAACACGAGGTTGCGGATGCGCACGTGCCGCGGACTCGTCTGCCACGCGCTCTTCGCGTACACGATGCGCAGCGATCGGCCCTCGAACCACGCGGTCTCGATCGCGTCGCGCACGGCGGGCGGCGCGGGCAGCGCCGGCACGCCGACGACTTGCAGCTCGCCGACCAGCCCGAGCAGCTCGCGCTGCGCCGATGTCGATAGCGCGGCGCGCACCTTGTCGGCCGCGCGCGCGATCGCGCCGTGGAACGGCATCAGCCGCTGCTCGACCGCCATGCGCGCGAGCGCGACCAGCAGCGCGGCCTCGCGCGCCGTGAAGTTGACCGGAGGCAGCTGGTAGTTCTTGTCGAGCGCGTAGCCGCCGCCGCGACCGCGATCGGCCCGGATCGGCATCCCGGCGTCTTGCAGGGCCTCGAGGTCGCGATAGATCGTGCGCAGCGTGACGCCGAACCGGTTCGCCAGCTCGGCCGCGGTCACTCCCGTGCGCCGCGCCCGCAGGGCCTCCGCGATCGCGAACAACCGCGATTTTTTCCGCATCGCGACGAAACCTGACAAAAGGCTGTCACTTCGAGGCGGCAAAGTCCAGGACGAACAGCAAGGAGACTTTCAATGCCCATCGACATGACTCGCAAGCTTCCCCGGCCGAACGGCCATCACTCCCTGACGCCCGGCTTCTCGGTGCCGCATGCCGGCAAGGTGATCGAATTCCTGGAGCGCGCGTTCGACGCCAAGGTGATCGAGCGCTATCCCGGCCCGGGCGGCTCGGTCGCGCACGCCGAGCTCTTGATCGGTGACTCGGTCGTGATGCTCGGCGATGCCGGCGAGCACATGCCGGCGATGCCGGCGAGCCTGTCGTATTACGTCGACAATGGCGAGGCCGTCGACCGCGTCTACCAGCGCGCGATCTCGGCCGGTGCGAAGTCGCTGATGGAGCCGAAGAATCAGTTCTACGGCTATCGCAGCGCGACCGTGCAGGACGTCGGCGGCAACAAGTGGACGATCTGCGCCATCGTCGAGCAGGTGACGCCCGAGGAGCTCGAGCGCCGCATGAAGGACTTCAAGCCGTGAAGCTCTACTACTCCAACATGTCGTCGAGCTCGCGGCGCGTCAGCCTCGTCGTCGCGCACCTCGGGATCGAGCTCGAGCATGTCCACATCGATCTGATGACGGATCGCGCGCGCATCACCGCGCTCAACCCCAACAGCAAGATCCCCGTGCTCGAGGACGGCGACTTCATCCTGTGGGAGTCGAACGCGATCGCGGAGTACCTGTGCGAGCGCGTGCCCGGCCAGACGCTGGTCCCGGCCGAGCCTCGCGCTCGAGCCGACGTGCAGCGCTGGCTGTTCTGGCAGTCCGCGCACCTCGCGGTCGCGCTCGGCGGGCTCGCGTACGAGAAGATGTGGAAGAAGATCGTGAGCGGCGGCGACCCGGATCCCGCGCGCGTTGCCGAGCACGAGCGCAACCTGGGCTCGCTGTCGAAGGTCCTCGAGGCTCACCTCGCGGGACGCGAGTGGATGGTCGGCAGATCGCTGACGCTCGCGGACTTCTCGATCGCGACCGCGTTCATGTACGCGGGCAAGCTCGAGCTGTCACTGGCGGCGTACCCGAGCTTGCGGGCACACCTCGAGCGCGTGCACGCGTTGCCGGCCTGGAAGCAGACCGAGCCGCGCTGGTGAATCTCGGGTAGATTGGCGTCGTGGCGAGCTATCGCAAGAAGGCGAAGACGGACGCACCGGCTGCGCCGGCGCCGAAGATCTCGAGCTCGCCGTTCCAGCTCAAGGCTCCGTACGAGCCGGCGGGTGACCAGCCCAAGGCGATCCGCGAGCTGATCGAGGGACTGCGTCGCGGCGACGAGGCGCAGGTCCTGCTCGGCATCACCGGCAGCGGCAAGACGTTCACGGTCGCCAACGTGATCGCCGAGCTCGGGCGGCCGACGCTCATCATCGCGCACAACAAGATCCTGGCAGCGCAGCTGTACGGCGAGTTCAAGGAGCTGTTTCCCGACAACGCCGTCCACTACTTCGTCAGCTACTACGACTACTACCAGCCCGAGGCCTACGTCCCGACGACCGACACGTTCATCGAGAAGGACTCGATCGTCAACGAAGAGATCGATCGCATGCGCCACGCCGCGACGTTCGCGCTGCTGTCGCGCCGCGATGTCATCATCGTCGCGTCGGTCTCGTGCATCTACGGCATCGGCGAGCGCGAGACCTACGAGTCGATGACGTGCGAGATCGACGTCGGCACCGCGGTCGATCGCGACAGCGTGCTGCGCCGGCTCGTCGAGCTGCAGTACGAGCGCAACGACATCGACTTCCACCGCGGTACGTTCCGCGTGCGCGGCGACACCGTCGAGGTCTTCCCCGCCTACGAAGCCGAGACCGCGGTGCGCATCGAGTGGTGGGGCGATCAGATCGAGAGCATCTCGGAGATCGATCCGATGCGCGCCAAGCAGAAGCGCAAGCTCGAGCGCACCGTGATCTTCCCGGCCTCGCACTACGCGACGCCGCAAGACACGATGCGGCGCGCGATCGAATCGATCCGCGCCGAGCTCAAGCAGCGGCTGCAGGAGCTATCGGATCAAGGCAGGCTCCTCGAGCGCCAGCGCCTCGAGCAGCGCACGATGTACGACCTCGAGTCGATCGAGCAGATGGGGTTCTGCTCGGGCATCGAGAACTACTCGCGGCACCTGACCGGCCGCGCGCCGGGCCAGCCGCCGCCGACGCTGATGGACTACTTCGGCGACGACTACCTGCTCGTGATCGACGAGTCGCACCAGACCGTTCCGCAGATCGGCGCGATGTACAACGGCGATCGTTCGCGCAAGGAGACCCTGGTCGAGTTCGGCTTCCGGCTGCCGAGCGCGCTCGACAACCGGCCGCTGCGCTTCGACGAGTGGCGGCAGCGCGCGAAGCAGACCGTGTATGTCTCGGCCACGCCCGCCGACTGGGAGCTCCACGAGGCCAAGGGCGTCGTGGTCGAGCAGATCATCCGGCCGACCGGCCTGCTCGATCCCGAGACCGAGGTGCGGCCGGTCGCCCACCAGGTCGACGATCTACTCGCCGAGATCCGCGAGCGCACCGCGAAGAACGAGAAGGTGCTCGTCACGACGCTGACGAAGCGCATGTCCGAGGATTTGACCGAGTACTACCGCGAGATCGGCGTGCGCGTGCGCTACCTCCACAGCGACGTCGACACGCTCGAGCGCATCCAGATCATCCGCGACCTGCGCCGCGGCGAGTTCGACGTGCTCGTCGGCATTAACCTGCTCCGCGAAGGCCTCGACATCCCGGAGGTGTCGCTCGTCGGCATCCTCGACGCCGACAAAGAGGGCTTCTTGCGCAGCGGGCGATCGCTGATCCAGACGATCGGGCGCGCCGCGCGCAACGTCCACGGCAAGGTCATCCTGTACGCCGACAAGGAGACCGACTCGATTCGCGAGGCCGTCGGCGAGACCCGGCGGCGGCGCGAGGTACAGCAGAAGTTCAACGCCGAGCACGGCATCACGCCGCGTTCGGCGAGCCGCACGATCCTCGACATCCAGCCGGCCGAGCCGATGCCTAAGAAGGGCCAGCGCGGCGCGCCGCAGCTCGCCGGGATCGAGCTCGCGAAGATCGACAGCCTCGATACGCTGCGCGACGCGATCGAGAAGCTGCGCAGCGAGATGCGCCAGGCCGCGGCCGACCTCGAGTTCGAGCGCGCGGCACAGCTGCGCGACAAGGCGCGCGAGCTCGAGCAGCTCGAGCTGGCGATGAGATGACGTGACAGGCTTCAGGCCGAGCGGCTTCTATGCGGTGATCGATCGCGACGACGAGTCGTTGGCGCGTACGCTCGTCGGAGCGGGCGGCGCGCGGGTGTTGCAGGTGCGGATCAAGCCGGGCGATGCGCGCACGATCGTCGACGTTGCCCGGATGGCGCGGAGAGTGTGCGACGAAGTCGGTGCGCGGCTCGTCGTCAACGATCGCGTCGACATCGCGCTCGCGGCCGGGGCCGACGGCGTGCACCTCGGTCAGACGGACCTGCCGATCGAGGCCGCGCGCCGGATCTCCGGTGCGCTCGCGATCGGGGTGTCGACGCACGATGCGGCGCAGGTCCGGGCGGTGCGCGAGGTGCGGCCGGATTACATCGCCTACGGCCCGGTGTTCGCGACCCGCACGAAGCAGAACCCGGATCCCGTGCAGGGCCTCGCCGCGCTCCGCGCCGCGGTCGAGCTCGCCGGCGACATCCCGGTCGTCGCGATCGGCGGCATCACACCCGCGCAGGCGGCGGCGGTGTACGCGACCGGCGCCGCGGCGATCTGCGCCATCGCGGCGGTGAACGCGGCGCCCGACATTGCCGCGGCAGCACGAGCGCTTGCGCGCGGATAGCGCGCGAGTAAATATCGCGGCCGTCTAGCCGTCAAAGGAAGCACCATGGTCAAGCTCGGACTCCTCGCCTCGATTGCCACGATCGTCGGCGCGCTCGCGTTCGCCACGATCTCGCAGGCGGACAACCCCACGCCGTGCAAGCACACCGACTTCCACACGCAGATCGCGAAGGATGCGTGCGCGAAGGGCGGTCAGCCGGCCGCGAAGAAGGCGATGCAGGACTGGGTCAAGACCGTCAAGATCGACGGCGTGACGCCGACGTGCAGCCCGAAGTTCTGCCACAAGAACCTCGCGCCCAACTACGACCTCAACGACGACGCCTTCGACAAGTTCAAGAAGGCCGGCGGCAAGATGATCAAGTAGCGCGGCTCGTCACGAGCTGCACTTGGCCTTGTTCTTCAGATCCTTCTTGATCTGCGCGTCGAGCTCGGCGGACTGCTTGAGCACGTTCGACTTCGGATACTTCGACTTGATGAAGCTCAGGTAGCTGCGTGCCTCGTTGCAGTTCTTGAGCGCCTGGGCGGCGAGCGCGGCCATGTACAGGCCGTCGTCGGCGACCGAGCTCTGCGGGTACTTCTCGAGCAGCTTGTGGTAGGCGTCGATCGCCTTGTCCCAGTCCTGCTGCTTCGAATAGGCCTGGCCGATGAAGTACTGCGCGTCGGGAGCCTTCTCGTGCGTCGGATACGTCTGCACGAGCCGGCGGTAGATGTCGACCGCGTCGTTGTAGCGCGCGGCCTCGAACGCCTCGCTGCCGAGCCGCCACAGGTCGTCGGGCGAGCTGTTCGCGCTCGGCTTGCCGCTCTCGATCTGGCCGACCCGCTGCTCGAGCGAGTCCATGCGTGCGTCGTTGTCCTTGCGGTACTTGTCGAACGCGGTCTTCATCTCGTTGATCGAGTTGTTGACCGACACGACGAGCCCCTTCGCGGTCGCGACGTCGACGCGCAGCGCTTCGACGTCGGCGCCGATGTCGGCGTTGTTGCGCGTGAGCAGCTTCGTCGCCTTGTCGAGCGTCGCGTCGAGCTGCTTGATCTTGGAGTCGAGATCTTGCTGCTTCGCCGCGATCTGCCCCTGCAGCGTCGTCACGTCCTTGCGCAGCGACTCGCCTTCGCTCTTCGTGGTCACCCAGAAGCAGCCGGACACGACCGCCAGCAGCGCGAGACTCAGCCCTCTCAGTGCCATTGGAACTCCACGCGGCGATCCTTGTCGTCGCCGAGTCCGGTCGGTTCGGTCTCGCCCTTGGGCACGACCTGCATGCGCGCGGGATCGGTGCCGAGCCGCGCCAGGTAGTCGGCGACCGCCTGCGCGCGACGCTCCGACAGCGCGATGTTGTACTCCTCGGTGCCCGACGAATCGGTGTGACCGATCAGGAACACGTTCTTGCCCTTGTTCTTGCCGATGCACTGCCCGTTCTGGTCGAGGCGGTCGCGCTCGCTCGTCTCGATCGCCGACTGGTCGAACGCGAAGTACACGGTCTGCAGCGGGCACGACGCGTCACCGCCGGTGCCGCCGGTTCGCCCGCCCTTCAAGCAGTACCCGTTGACGCAATCCTCGTCGTCGGCGCACTCGTCGTCCTTGCTGCACTTCTTGGCCTTGCTGCACTTGCCATTGTCGCAGCGGCCGCCCGGACCGCAGTCGGGATCGACCGAGCACGCCTTGCACGACCCAGCCTGGCAGACCAGGCCCGGGTCGCAGTCCTTGTCGTGCTCGCACTCGGGCTTGGCCTGGCACGCGTGCGCGACGCAGCGCTTGCCGCTCGGGCACTGCGTGTTGTCGTTGCACTCGACGCACTGGTTGTCGCCGCACACGAGCGGCGCCTTGCAATCCTTGTCGGTCTTGCAGCCCGGACCTTTCGGCTTGTTTCCGCACGAGCTGATCGCGAAGGCGAAGACCAGCGCGGCAGCCGCGGCCAGCACGACCTTGGCCGCTGTGCGGCACGCGCTCGCGTAACGAGCGTTGCCCTCGCACGACTCGGGCAAAGTCGATCGGGCCGCTCGCTTGACCATAGACGTTGAAACCTAAATGGCCGTAGGACGTTAGTCAAATCTGCTACGGTCTTGTCGCGATGCCTCGTAGCACGATCCTGGTCATCGACGACGAGCCCAACATCTTGACGACCGTGCGGCGCTCGCTCGAGCTCGAAGGCTATGCGGTCGAGGTCGCGGGAGGGGGCGCGGCCGGGCTCGCCAAGCTCGTCGAGCACGACATCGATCTCGTCCTGCTCGACGTCATGATGCCGGGCGAGACCGGCCTCGAGGTACTCCCGAAGCTACGCGCCGCCAAGCCCGACACGATCGTCGTGATGATGTCGGGCAACGCGACCATCGAGACCGCGGTCGCCGCGACCAAGGCCGGCGCCCACGACTTCATCGAGAAGCCGCTATCGGGCGACAAGCTCTTGATCACGGTCCAGAACGCGCTCGGGTTCGCGCGGCTGCGCCACGAGAACCAGCGCCTGCGCGGGCGGGTCACGACCGACTTCGCGATGATCGGCAAGGGCGCCGCGATGCGCGCGATCTTCGACAAGGTCGCCAAGACCGCGCCGTCGTCGGGCCGCGTGCTGATCACCGGCGAGAACGGCACCGGCAAGGAGCTGGTCGCGCGCGCGATCCACGAACACTCCAAGCGCGCCGACGGCCCGTTCGTGAAGCTCAACTGCGCGGCGATCCCGAGCGAGCTGATCGAGAGCGAGCTGTTCGGCCACGAGAAGGGCGCGTTCACGGGCGCGACCCAGCAGCGCCGCGGCAAGTTCGAGCTCGCCGACGGCGGCACGCTGTTTCTCGACGAGGTCGGCGACATGAACCCGAGCGCGCAGGCCAAGGTCTTGCGCGTGCTGCAGGAGAACGAGCTCGAGCGGGTCGGCGGCGGCGAGACGATCAAGGTCGACGTGCGCGTCGTCGCGGCCACCAACAAGGACTTGCAAGCGGAGATCGCGGCCGGCCGGTTCCGCGAAGATCTATTCTACCGGCTCGCGGTCGTGCCGATCGAGCTGCCGCCGCTGCGCGCGCGCCGCGAGGACATCCCGTCGCTCGTCGAGCACTTCGTGGAGCAGGTCTGCGCCGACAACGAGCGCCGCGCCAAGAAGGTCGCGTCGGGCGCGATGACGATGCTGATGCAGCACGACTGGCCGGGCAACGTGCGCGAGCTCAAGAACGTGGTCGAGCGCCTCGCGATCCTCACCGGCGATGCCGAGGTGATCGGCGAGGCCGACGTCGCCGAGGCGCTGCCGCGCGTGAAGGCCGGCAAGACCGAGTTCGCACGCGGCACGCCGTTCAAGGATCTGGTCGCCGCCGCCGAGCGCGACATCATCATCGCCGCGCTCGACGCCAACGATCACCACGTGTCGAACACGGCGCGCGAGCTCCAGCTCGAGCGCAGCCATCTCTACAAGAAGATGCGCGCGCTCGGCATCGACCACCGCTCCGAAGAAGAGACCTAGTTCGTCGCGGAGTACACGGGGTAGAGCACCCGCGCGCGCACGGCCATGCCCTGGGTGTCGGGCGCGTCCTGGCTGGTGTCGGTCCACGCGACGACAAACGAGTCGGCGGCCATCGTCTGCAGCGCGATCACCGAGGGGCCGGTCTGGTCGCCGGTCGTCGTCGTCGGGATCATGAAGTTACTGCCCGACAGCGTGCCGTCGGGATGCACCATCTGACCGTAGACGTCGCAGGTGCCGGCGTCGCCCGCGGCGTCGCACACGTGCCACGCGACGAGGATCGCGCCGTCGCTGCGGGTCGCGACGCCGAACGACTGGTCGCCCGACGTGAAGTCCGACAGGCTCTGGTCGGTGATCAGCGTCGCGCCGCCCTGGATCGCGCCCGCCGAGTTGAGCTGGAACAGCTCGATCTTGCCGGGACCGGTCGAGTTCGGGTTGACCCAGCGCACGACGAGGGCGAAGCCGGTGCCCATCGGGGTCAGGCGCGCCATCGCCGCCGAGTACGCGGACGTCGGCGACAGCACCTTGATCTCTCCGCCGCTCGGGCCGGTGGAGGTGCCCGGCCGCACGTGGACCTCGCCGCCCGAGCCGTTGTCTTCGATCCACGAGTACATGATCGAGTTCGAGCTCGGGTTCGCCGCCACGTGCGAGTTCGAGGGGCCGTCGATCGTGCCGGCGGTGGTCGACGCGTTGATCGGCGCCGCTACCGTCGAGCAATCCGGCTTGACGATGACCGTGCGGATCGCGTCGGGCCCGTAGAGCTGCCAGGTCACGGCGAAGTTGCCGTTCGGGAGGGCCGTCGCGGTGACGACGTCCGCGGCATCGGTCGAGAGCGAGCTCTGCGGCGAAACCGCGGCTCCGGTGGCGTCGATCGAACGGCACGCGACGCCGGTCGCGTTCGTGGTGGGATCGGTGAAGTCCCAGAACACGAGCGTGGTCGTCCCGTTCGACGCGACCGCCGGATACGCGCCGGCCTCGGTCTGATCGGTCGACGCGACGAACTGCATCGTGCCGGCGCCGAGCACCGTGTTCTGTGCCTGGCCTTCGGCGTCGAACTTGCGACCGTAGAGATTGCATGCGGTGCCGTTGTTGCAGTTGTCGCGGAAGCCGGCGATCCACGAGCCGTCGCTGGCGCCCGCGAGCTGCAGGCCGGCGGCTTCGTAGTCGCCCTGCGCGAGGAACTGATCCATCGCGTACTCGGTGTTGACGACGAAATCGGTCGTATCGAGCATGACGGCCGCGGTCTTGGCGTTGACGGTCGTCGCGGCCGAGCCGCGCCCGACCGGCAGCATGTTCGCGTCGTCGGCCTCGACCGTGATGTCGACCTCGCCGCTGCGGCCGGGCGCGGACATGCTGAACGTCACCGGGAACGCGTGCGAGCCGAGCGTGCGCGTGTCGGTGCGCATCGAGCCCGCGTTCGCGAGCGTGATCTGCAACGACGTCGCGCTCTCCACCGCCGGCCGCGCGCTGACCGTGACGATGACGTACGAGTCGTCGCTGCACGCCGCGAGCGACCCGAGCACGAGCCAGAGCAAAGCTAATCTCATTACGTTACTTGCCGAAAACGATGTTTCCGAGATCGGTGCTGGGCGCGCCGCCGCGCGTGCCCTCGTAGATTCCGACCGAGGTGCCGACCGCGACCACCCCGACGGCGGTCCAGAACCACCACTGCTTGTAGAACGGCGTGGACGCGACGACGACGGGCTTGGCGGGTCCGTGCGGATTGCCGACCAGCTTCTCGCTGTCGCCGTGCTCTTTCTTGTCCTCGAGCTCGGCGATCAGCTTCTCGACCGCGTCCTTGTTCGGCGCGTCGGGCTCGAGCTTCAGGTACTTCTTGAAGCTGAAGATCGCCTGATCGTAATCGCCGAGGTTGCGGTAGCACTGGCCGATGTTGAACAGGAAGTCGGGGATCGCCTTCGCGTCGAACGCCTCCTGATACTCGTTGAGCGCCTCGTCGAACTTGCCGAGCGCGAACAGCTTCTCGCCGCTCTCGAAGTGGCGCTTCGCCGCCTTCATCGCAGGATCTTCGGCACGCGCGGCGCGCGGGGCGGCGGCGAGCACGAAGCCGAAACAGAGGAGCGCGAGCCAGCGGGTCATTGGGGAGTGCGGTGGAACGGATCGAGCGTGTCCGCGGGATCGATCTTGCCTGGCTTCGCGGGCTCGGTGCTAGGGGCTGGCGGCGTCGGCTCGGGCTTGGTCTCCGGCTTGGGCTCGGCCGGCTTGGTCGCGACGATGTGGGGCGTCTTGCCGTGCGGATGGACGGGCTTGCCGTGCGGAGCGGGCTCGGGCTCGCTGGTCGCCTCGGGCGGCGCCGGTGCGATCTGGTCGAGCGTGATGCTGTAATCGTGCTGCGCGGCCGCGAGCAAGACGTCGACGGTCTGATCGCGATAGCCGTCGGCGTGCACGACGAACTTGCGGCGATCCTGCGGCCCACCGTCGGCGACGTTGATGTCGAACGAGCACGGCGTGCGGCACAGCTCGGCCGAGTGGCCCTCCGCGTACACGCCGGCCTTCGGCAGCGAGTCGAAGCGAACCTCGATGATCTGCGCAGCGGGCTGCTCGATCGGGGCCGCGGTCGCGGCCGGCTGTTGCGCGGGCGCCGGCACCGCGGCCGGCGCCGGGCGGGCCGGCGGGCTCGAATCGCGGCCGGCGTACCACACGGCGCCCGCAACGCCGAAGCCGACCGCGGCGGCTCCGCCGAGCAGCCACATCCACCACGGCGTGCTCGGCGCCGGCGGCTCGGGCGGCGGAACTGGCGTGTAGTGGCTGTACGTCAGGTGCGGCGCCGACGGCGCGGTCGGCACGGTCGTGACCATCGCCGGCGCGGGCAGCGGCAGCATGTGCGGCGGCAGCGACGTCTGCGACGGCAGCGGCAGCGCGCGCGGCCCGGTGTACGAGCCCGGATTGGTCGGCGGATTCGTGTCCATGCCGCCGAGCATGTGCAACAGGCCGTCGCGCAGCTCGAGGATGTGGCCGAAGCGTTCGTTCGGATCCTTCGCGAGCGCGCGCAGGATGAGCGCCTCGAGCCGCGGATCGACGTTCGCGCCGCCCTGGGTCTGATGCGGCGGCACCGGCATCTCGGTCAGGTGCTTGCGCACGTACTCGCCGAACGAGCGGCCGCGGAACATCGGCTGGCCGCAGAACAGCTCGTACATGATCGCGCCGAGCGAGTAGATGTCGCTGCGGTGATCGATCGCCATGCCGCCGGCTTGCTCGGGGGACATGTACGCGGGCGTGCCGATCACCGAGCCGGCCGCGGTCTGGAACCCGAGGTCCTCGTCCTCGCGGTTGACCAGCTTCGCGACGCCGAAGTCGAGCAGCTTGACCAGCTCGGCGCCGTCGCTGGTCGGCACGACGATCACGTTGTCGGGCTTGAGATCGCGGTGGATCACGCCGACCGCGTGCGCGGCGCCGAGGCCGTCGCAGATCTGCACGAGCACGGCGAGCGCGCGCGGGAGGTCGATGCCCTGGCGCGCCCACTTGCCGAGGCTCGTGCCGGCGAGCAGCTCCATGATGATGAACGTCGTGCCGTCGTCGAGCTCGACGAAGTCGGTGACGTCGACGATGTTGCGGTGGCGGACGCGGTTGACCGTCTTGGCTTCCTGGAAGAACCGCAGCACGGCGTCGCGGCGGCGCGCGTAGTCGGAGCGCAAGAGCTTGAGCGCGACCTCGCGGCCGAGCTTGACGTGCTCGGCGCGATACACGTAGCCCATGCCGCCCTTGCCGAGCAGCTCGATCAGGCGATAGACGCCGAGGACCTGGCCGATCTGCTGCGCCGGATCCTCGGGCGAGAGGTCGGGCACGCGCGGCGGCTGGCTGACCGGCCGCTGCGACGGCTTGCTCGGCTTGCCGCGGCCGATCGGCGTCTCCGCGCGCGTCGCCTCGTCACCGCTCGTTCCGACCGCGAGCGACGGGTGCGAGGCCTCGTCCTCGGGCTCGAGCGACAGCGATTGGGTCGGATCCCTCCCGCTGGGCGAGCTCGACGGCGGAAAACGCGAGTCGCGAGAGGTCATGCCGATCCCACCACCGCGAATTGTACGATCGGAACCCTACGTCCAGCAACGAAATGATTCCGGGCGGTTGTGCGATGCGCTACGGCGTCGGGCACGCGGGCAACGTCGACAGCGCCGCGAGCGCATCGGAGATCGCGAACCGAACCTGGTCCGTTGGCTCTTCCTGGTAGCGGGTGCGCAGCGCGAGGACCGCGCAGCTGTCGCCGAGCGTGCGCAGCGTGCGTGCGGCCGACGTACGGATGTCCCGGCTGGGATGCTGCAGGTACGGCTCGACGAAGTCCGCGAGCTCGTTCGGTTGCTCGGGCAGCTGGCCGAGGGACTCGATCGCGGCGCGAAGGACGAGCACGCTCGCGCCGGACTGGGCGAGCTGGTTGGTGCTGATGAGCCCCGTCAGCGTCGAGTACACCTGCTGGACATCCGAGCTGTTGCAAGCGCTGGACGTCGACTGGTTGCAGTAGGTGGCGAGCGTGTGGATGGCGCCGAGCTGGAGGCCGATGCTGTACGTGTTGTTCTGGTTGGACGCGATCGGGCCCAGCGTCGTGAGCGCGGCCTGCGCCGACGCGAACAGGTTGCTCAACTGGGTCGAGGAGGCTTGGACGTCGACCGTGCTGAGCACGTTGGGAACCGTGAGCGTGTTGTCGGCGTGGGCGCCGATCGCGACCAGGCTCGCGAGCACGAGCAGGCGCGCCCTCATTGCAGCACCACGCTTCGCGACAGGATCGCGCGCTGGCCGGGGGACAGCGTCGTGCCGCCGAGCTCGGAGTTGAACATCAGGTTGTCGGACGGCGTCGAATCGACGTCGTCCCCGATCGGGTCATTGTTGTTGTTGAGATCGACGTTCTCGTAGAGGCCCATGTACTTCGCGACCTCGTGCGCGGTGAGCCGCGCGACCTCGGCCCAGTTCTGGTAGCAGAGCGTGTCGAGCGACACGATCACGCCCGACTGGGGCGTGTTCGCGAGGCCGGCCGGGCCGGGGTTCGGCCCGAACGCCTGCAGGCCGATCGGCGACAGCGTGCGCACGAAGAAGATGTTCACGCCGGTCGGAAACGCGCCGAGCGCGAGCAGCGACGCCGCCGTTGTTGCTTCGGGGCTATCGAGCTCGGGATGGTCGGTGATGTCCTCGTACGTGATCCCGCCGATCGACACACCGCCGTCCGCGAACACCGAGCGCAACGCGCCCAGGTAGTCGTTCTGGAAGAACGACGCGGTCTGCGCGGTCGCGGCGGTCATCGTCGACGTGAACGCGGTCGTGCACGGGTGATCGGTGAAGTCGAGGAAGTAGAAGTGGAGGTCGAGCAGGACCGCGGCATCGACCTTGATGACCGCGGTGGCGGTCGGCGTCGCCGAGCCCGGTGAGCCGTCGCGATGGAGCGACTTCACGATCATCGAATACGCCCCCGCCACGAGCGGCGTCGCGGGGGACGACGGCATCGCCAGCACGGACTGGCCGGCGGCGGGCTCGTGGCGAACCGGATCGCTGAAGTTCGGCCAGGTCGAGCTGTCGTCGGACAGCGTGACGAGGTGGTGCACGCCATCGGGTGCGATCACGCTCGTCGCGCCCACGAGCTGCAACGGATCCTCGACCTCGAATGTCACCGCGACCGAGGTCGCGCTCGAGGGGATCGGCAGCAGGATCTGGCTCGACGGTCCCGGGATCGGGATGTTCCACGCGATCGTCCCGAACGCGGCGAGGCACGCGCTGAAGGTGCGGCCGCCGGCCTCGACCCGCGGGATCAGCGTGCATGCGGTGCCCTCGACGCAGTCGCGCGTGTCGTCGCAGAGGTCGACGCAGCGGCCGATCGCGCACGTGCCGTTGCGGCAGTCCGAATCGGCGGCGCAGGTCTCGCCGGGCGCGCGGCCTGCGCTCTCGGCGACACAGCTGGCGTCGAGCGAGGTCAGAGCCATCGGGTCGAACGAGCACGACAGCCCCGGCGCGCACTCGACCTCGCTCGTGCAGGTGTCGCCGAGCTGGCCGGTCGCCTCGCGGCACGTGCCGTCGGGCTCGCACGCGTAGCCGTCGCCGCAGTCGGGCGCGCGCTGGCAGCCCGGCACGCAGACGTCCGCGACGCACTGCAGCGACCCCCCGCAGTCGCTGCGGTCGGCGCAATGGTCCCCCACGCCCGCGCTGGAGCACGCGGTGAGGCACAGCACGGCGAGGGCAGACCCGTAGCGCATTGACTCGCGTCTCGGAGTATATAATGCCGCGACGCCGGGGGAATCATGCGTTTTGCCACGCTTGGCTTGATTTGTTCCATGATCGCCGCTACGAGCGCGGCTCACGCACAAGGAGCTGCGCTCGATTCGAGCTCCGCGGCACCGCCACCGCCACCCACGGCCGGACCCGCGCCGGACGCGGCCGACAAGCCCGAGTACGGCATCGATCTGCGCCTGCGGGAGGTCTATCTGCCTGCCGGCTTGATCGGCTTGTTCGTCACGCGCGCCGCGGGTGGCGCGAGCAACACCGGCTACGGCGTCGACTTCGTGCGTCGGCGAGGCACCCTCGAGCTCCAGCTCGGCCTCGAGTACGAGCACATCACCATGCAAGAGGGCGTGTACATCAACTCCGGCGACAACGTCGCGAACGGCGACACCATCGATTACATCCTCAGCCCGGCTCACGCGGGCACGGATTTCGGCTGGTTCACGCTCGAGTTCACGTTCATGAACCACGCGCCGATCAACAAGTACGTCTCGTTCCGCTACGGCGGCGGCGCCGGCATCGGCATCCTGACCGGCGCGGTCAAGCGCTACGACACCGCATGTGCACCCGGCGCGACGAACGACAACGTCACGCCGCAGTGCGTGCCGGCCGTGCTCGGAACCGGCGGCGGCGGCACGATCTCGCCCGACAGCTCCGGCGAGAAGGAGCCCGCGGCGTACAACCTGCCGCCGGTGTTCCCGGTCGTGAACGCGATCATCGGCTTCCAGATCAAGCCGACCGACAAGGCCGTCATCAACATCGAGGGCGGCATTCGCACGCTGCCGTTCATCGGCGTCTCGGCCGGTTACTTCTTCTGAGGCGCGCGCAGCCGGCGGACGTCGCCGACGCGTAGCGTGAGCTTCTCGCCGTCGAAGTATTCGGCGAGCGGGATCGTGAACTTGCGGCTCGCGCCGGTGAGCTCCTTCCACTGCTGCGCGTCGATCGTGCCGTGCGCCTCGAGAAACGCGACGAGCCGGGCGCGCACGTCGGCGACCGTGCGCGCGTGCATCACGAGATCCGGCTTGATCTTGACCGCGTGCTTGCCGGCGACCAGGCGCTCGAGCGCGGCGGCGACCTGCGCATCCGGCAACCCGATCGCGCCCGGCAGCTCCTTCGGCCGCGGCGGCTCGACGCCGGCGGACTCGAGCTTCGCGAGCACGGTCGCTTCGGTCGCCGACAGCGCCGGCCCGCGCGCCGGTTGCGCCGCGCGTCGCACGCGTTCGCCGGTGGCGACGACGAGCCCGCGCTGCTCGAGTCCGGCGAGGATCGCGTCGTAGGCGCGCGGGGGCAGCGCGGCGGGTAGCTGCGTGCGCAACTCCTCGCGCGCGATGCCGTCTGGCGCGGCGAGCGCCCCGGTGATCTTGTGCTCGAGCTCGGCGACGATCGCGGCGTGGAGGTAGTGCGAGCTGCCCTGCTGTTTCCGTAAGGTCGGCGGCTCTTCCGAGAGGGGCCGGCCGGTCAACAGCAGCTCGCGCGAAGCGACGAGCGTCGCGAGCGGATCCGCGAGCGCGTCGGCGGGCACGCCGATCCGGCGCACGAGATCGTCGGCGGTGCGGCCGGCGGCGGCGGCGGCGAGGACGTCGAGCGCGATTCGCTGATCGAGCCGCGCGGCGGCGAGCGCGGCCACCGCCCGCGCGTGCTGCGAGCCCTTGCGGGCGCGCGGTGCGAGCACGCGCACGACGCGCCCGCCTCCGATCGTCGATCCGGCCTGCGCGCTCGCGACGAAGCCGCGCACGATGAAGCGATCGTCGGGCAGCGCGCCGAGCGGCGTCGTGCGATCGATCCGCAGCTGCGCGAGCGCGGTCTCGCCCGGCGCGAGCTGCGCGCGCTCCACCAGCGCGAGCGTCGCGGCGACCTGCGCGCTGCCGTGATGGACGAGCACCTTGCTGCGCGCGGGAAGCGGGTGACCGGCGCTGCGCAGGTAACGCAGCTCGACGTCGAGGATGTGCGAGCCGGCGACCCGCCCGGGATGGACGAGCATGTCGCCGCGCGCGAGGTCATCGACCGCGACGCCGCCGAGGTTGATCGCGGCGCGATGCCCGGCCTGAGCGCGCTCGACCGCGGTGCCGTGCACCTCGATCCCGCGCACGCGCGCGGCCACACCGGTCGGGATCGCGGTCAGCTCGTCGCCGGTCGCGACCGCGCCGCCGAGCACGGTGCCGGTCACGATCGTGCCGAAGCCCTTGACCGTGAACACGCGGTCGATCGGCAGCCGGAATACGCCGGTCGCGGCGCGCGGCGCCAGCGCGTCGATCGTACGCGCGAGCTCGCCGCGCAGCGCATCGAGCCCGTCGCCGGTCCTGGTCGAGACCGGCACGATCGGCGCGTCCGCGAGGAACGATCCGGCGAGCGCCTCGCGCACGTCGTGGCCCACCATCGCGAGCCATTCGTCGTCGACGAGATCGCGCTTGGTCAGCGCGACGATCCCGCGCCGCACGCCGAGCAGGTCGCAGATGTCGAGGTGCTCGCGCGTCTGTGGCATCACGCCCTCGTCGGCCGCGATCACGAGCACGACGAGATCGAGCCCGGTCGCCCCCGCGACCATCGACTTCACGAACCGCTCGTGGCCGGGCACGTCGACGACCGCGACCAGCCGCTCGCCGAGCTGCAGCTTCGCGAACCCGAGCTCGGTCGTGATCCCTCGCGCCTTCTCGACGGGCAGCCGGTCGGTGTCGATCCCGGTCAGCGCGCGTACGAGCGACGTCTTGCCGTGATCGATGTGCCCGGCCGTACCGATGACGATCGGATGGAGCACGAGGCCTCAGGGCATGTCGCGTAGCTCGCGCTTGAGCACCTTGCCGGTCGGATTGCGCGGCAGCTCGTGCAGGAACGTGACCCGGCGCGGGCGTTTGTAGTCGGCCAGCTCCTTGCGGCAGAAGTCGATCACCTCGGCCTCGACGAGGTGCGCGCCCGCTCGCAAGACGACGAACGCGCGCAGCGACTCGCCCCAGTCCGGATCCGGCACGCCGACGACCGCGGCCTCGAGGATCGCGGGATGCGTCTGCAAGTGGTCCTCGATCTCGCGCGGGTAGATGTTGACGCCGCCGGAGATCACCATGTCGTGCTTGCGCGACTCGAGGAAGTAATAGCCATCGGCATCGACGCGCGCGAGATCTCCGACCGAGTAGAAGCCGGCGCGCTGCGCCTCGTTCGTCGCCTCGTCGTTGCCGTGATAGCCCGACATCAGCGTCACGTTGCGCACGTAGAGCTCGCCGACCTGGCCGCGCGAAACCTCACGGCCGTCCTCGCCGATCAGCCGGATGTCGTTGCCGCGCATCGCCCGCCCGATCGTGCCCGGCCGCGACACGTGATCGTGCGGCCCGGCGAGCGTGACCAGCCCGGTCTCGGTCGCGCCGTAGAAGTTCCACAGGATCGGCCCGAACCGGTCCATGAACCGGCGCGCGGCCTCGGTCGTCAGCGGCGCGGCCGCGCTCATGATCCACCGCAGCGAGCTGGTGTCGTACTTCGCGAGCGTCTCGGGTGGCAGCGCGCAGATCCGCACGAGCATCGTCGGCACCATCACCGAGCACGTGATGCGCTCCTTCTGGATGATGGCCAGCGCCTGCTCGGGATCCCAGTGATTCTGCAACACGCACGTCGCGCCCAGCGACTGCATGATCGCGACGAACGCCGGTGCCGCGCTGTGATAGAGCGGGCACACGACGAGGTGGCGATCGTCGGCGCGCATCCCGCATTGCAGGATCATGTCGGCGACCGACTCGAAGCCGGTCTTGCGCCAGTTGCGCGTCGCGCCCTTCGGTTTCCCCGTCGTGCCGCTCGTGTAGACGATCACGCCACCGCCGTCGCCGCCGCGCGTGCGCGGTGGCACGTCGGGCGACGCCGCGGCGAGCGCGCGGTCCCACTCGTCGGCGTCTCTGGAGTCCGGCGTGCCGGGCGCGATCGCTCCGTGACAGACGATCATCGGCGACGCGTGGCCGATCTGCGCGCGCGCCGCGCGCATCGTGTCGAGATACGCGCCCTGCACGATCGTCGCGACCGGCTTCGAGTTGTCGAGGATGAACGCGATCTCGCCGGGCTTGAGCCGGTAGCCGATCTGGACCGCCATCGCGCCCATCCGCGCGAGCGCCTGCTGCGCGATCAGGTACTCGCGCCCGTTCGGCAGCATCAGCGCGACCCGCGAGCCGCCGTGCACGCCGCGCGCGGCGAGCGCGTTCGCGAGCCGGTTGACCGTCGCGTCGAGCTCGCTCCAGCTCATCCGCCGGACGCCGTGCTCGCCGTACTCGACGACCGCTTCCTTGTCGGGATGCGCCGCGGCCTGATACATCACCGCGAGGTGCGGCCCCGGCTTGGTCTGGCGCGCCCCGCGCACGAGCTTCGCGAGCCGCGCCGGCCGCACCGGCGCCACGACCCGGCTCGAGCGGATCACGCTCGCGAAAAACCTCGCGCGATCGACGCGCGCCCGCAAACGCTTCAGACGTCCACTCACGCGCGCAGCATACTCGAAGTCAGTAGTTGCGCAGCGTCGTTCCGAGCGAGCTGCGCACCTCGTCGGTGTGCGCGTTCGCGGGCGGGTTGTGCTGCATGTAGAGGCGCCACGGCCGCGTCGCGCCGCGCTCGTCGTGCATGTCCATGTGCACGCGGCCGGCCCAGTAGTACGCGTCGGTCAGCCAGTCGACGTTCAGCCCCTTCTTCTCGTCGGCGAGCCCGAGCACGGTCGCCTTCTCGTAGGTGCGCGCCGCGGCCGGCGGATTGTTGGTGTCGTAGTACAGCTCGCCGAGCAGGTAGTAGCCCTCGGCTCGTTGCTCGGCGGCCATCGCCTTCTCGAGCCACTGGATCGCGACCTTGGGTTGGCCCAGGTTCTTCGCGTCGACGCCGAGCTCGAACATCACCCACGAGTCGGTCGGCGCGAGCTTGTTCGCGGCCTGTAGCGGCGCGATCGCCTTGTCCCATTGCTTCTGCGCGACGTAGATGCGCGCCTGGCCGAGCTGCGGATTCAACATCTTCGCGTCGGCGTCGGCCGCGCGCTGATACGCGCGCAGCGCGAGATCGTAGTACTTGGTGTCGCCGGTCGCGGCCTCGCTCGCTTCGCCGGCGCGGCCCTGCGCGTCGAGGTACTGCGCGTCGGGATCGGCATCGGTCGCGAGCTGCAGCTCCCGCCGCGCCTCGTCGAGCTTTCCCGCCTTGAGCAACCCTTCGCCCTTCAGATAGTGGCCGGCCGCGTTGTCGGGCTCGGCCGCGAGGATCGGCTCGGCTTGCGCGGCCGCGTCGTCGATGTGACCGGTGCGCGCGAGGAAGCGGCCGGCACGCGCGCGCGCCGCGATCGAGACGTCCTTGGCCGCGGTCAGCTGGGCGTACGCCTTCGCGGCGTCGTCGGTGCGCCCGGCGGCTTCGTACGTGCTCGCGAGCTCGAGCGCGATGTCGGCGCGCGAGCTGTCGGCCGCGAGCGCGGCCTGGAGCTGGACGAGCGCTTCGTCGGTGCGGCCGAGCTGGGTCAGCGCCTTCGCGAGCTCGACCTTCGCTTCGACGTCGGTCGCGGCCATCTCGGTCGCCGCGCGCAGCAAGACCTCGGCCTTGGCCGGGTCGCCCGCCTGCAGGTACGCGACGCCGAGCGTGAGCGACAGCGACTCGTCCTCCTTGGCCCGCTCCTCGAGCGCCGCGAGCAGGCCCGAGGCGCGCGCGCGATAGGCCTGTGCCTTCGCCTCGTCCTTGTTATCGGTGGCCTTCTTCGCGAGCGCGGTCAGCTTCTCGACCGCGACCATCGTCGGCACGAGATCGAGGTCGCCGGCCTCCTTCGCGCCTTGCTCGAACGCCTCTACTCCGCCGTCGTCGTCACCCTGCGCGATGCGCAAATAGCCGGTGATCATCTCGAGGTCGGAGTGTTGGAGCGGCGGCAGCGGCGGCTTGCGCGCGCCGAGCTCGTCCAGGATCTTCTTCGCCTCGCCGAGCTTGCCGCCGGCGACCGCGAGCTTCGCTTGCGTGAGCTTCACGTCCGGATCGTTGGGCGCCTGGGCGATCGCCTTGGTGATGAGATCCTTCGCGACCTGGAACTTGTGGTCCTGGATCTCGACCCCCGCGAGGCCGAGGTTCGCATGGACGTCGAGCGGCGTGATCGCGAGCGCCTTGTTGTAGCGATCGCGCGCGACGTCGAGTCGACCGCCTCGCATGGCCACGTCGGCTGCGAGGGACCACGCCTCCACGACCGCATCCGCGTCGGCGGTCGCGATGTCCTTGCGCCCGAGGATCGCGAGCAGATCGCGCTCGCGTTGCGTCTGTTCCGATGCCGGGCGCGACGCCGCGAGCTCGACCTGCGCGCCGATGTGATCCTTGTCGATCGCGAGTACCTTGGCAAAATCGTCCTTGGCGGCGGCGAGGTCGGACAGCGCGCGCTTGGCGCGGCCGTGCCCGTACAGCGCCGGCAACTTGACGTTCGGCGAGGCCGCGCTCGCCTGTTCGAACGATTTCGCGGCCGCGGTCGGATCGCCGTTCGCGAGCTGCGCCCAGCCGAGGTAGAGCAGCAGCAAGGCATCGTTCGGCTCGCGCGTGCGAAGCTGGGTGAGCTTCTGGACCGCGATCTCGGGCTGCTTCTGCGCGATCGGCGCGATCGCCTGCGCGCGCTCGAGGTCGGGCCCGGTGCGGCTGGCCTCCTGGGCGTCGCTGATGCACTTGCGGCCGGCCGCGATCAGCGCGGGCCCGTTGACGCCGGTGTCGAGCGCGGCGGCGATGTTGGCCTCGCCACAGATGCCGAGCGCCGCGGCGTCCTTGCCGTCGAGCTCGAGCGCGGCGCGCGCCTGGCCGGCGGCGGTCTGCCAGTGCTTCGCATCGCCCGCGTGCAGCGCGGCGCGCGCGGCGTTGACATGTTGCTCCACGGCGGCGGCATCGGCTTTGTGCTTCTCGTGGCGTTGATAGAACCAGAAGCCACCGCCGCCGGCCGCCGCCACGGCGAGCACGGCCACGAGCACGCGTCGCATGCGCCGCTGCTTCGCCGCCGCGACCGCCGGGTCGACGCCCGGCGCGACCTTCTTCTTGACCGGAGGTTTGCGATTGGAGAGCGCCGGATCCTGGGGCTGCTCGCCTTCGATCTCGAGCTTGAGCTCGCCCTTGCCGGGCTTGCCGGCCGACGGCGGCGGCCCGATCGGCGCCGGCGTGATCGGCTTCACCGCCGGCGACTTCTGCGCGCCGATCTTGATCCCGGCCGACGGCGCCTGGAGATCGAGATCGCCGAACGAGCTCGAAGACGACGGTGCGCTCGGCGTGGGCAGCTCGAGCTCCGGCCCCGGCAGCGCCGGACCGCGATCGAGCTCGAGCGGTGCACCGAGATCGGGAGGGAGCTCGAGCTGCGGCCCCGGGCTCGAGCCCGGGCCGCCGAGATCGAGGTCGAGCGCCGGCGCCACCGCGGCCGCAGCTTTCGGCGCCGCGGGCTGCGGGAGGTCGTCGAAGAAGCCTTTCGGCGCGGGCAGATCGGGCGCGGCCGGCGGCTTGTTGGTGAGCGCGGGCTGCGGGAGGTCGTCGAAGAAGCCCTTCGGCGCGGGCAGATCGGGCGTGGCCGGCTTGTTGGTGAGCGCGGGCTGCGGGAGGTCGTCGAAGAAGCCTTTCGGCGCGGGCAGATCGGGCGTGGCCGGCTTGTTGGTGAGCGCGGGCTGCGGGAGGTCGTCGAAGAAGCCTTTCGGCGCGGGCAGGTCACCTGCGCCGCCCGGCTTCGGCATCGGCAGATCGACGATGTCGCGGGCCGGGGCGGGCAGATCGAGATCGAGCCCGCGACTCGGCGCTTCGGGCACGCCGACCGCGGTCTTCGGCACCGGCAGATCGAGGAGGTCGCCCGTGGCCTTCGGCGCCGGCAGATCCGCGATCGTCGCGGTCGCGGGCTTCGCGGGCAGCGCGGGTTTCGCGAGCGGCGCGGTCTTCGCGGACGGCGCCGTGGGCTTGGGCGCGGGCAGGTCGGCGAGCCCGGCCGGCGACTTCGGCGCCGGCAGATCGACGATGCCGGGTGTGGTCTTGGGCGCGGGCGGATCGGCGAGCGCGGACGGCGCCTTGGCCTTGGGCGCGGGCGGATCGGCGAGCGCGGACGACGCCTTGGCCTTGGGCGCGGGCAGATCGGCGAGCGCGGACGGCGCCTTGGCCTTGGGCGCGGGCAGATCGGCGAGCGCGGACGGCGCCTTGGCCTTGGGCGCGGGCAGATCGGCGAGCGCGGACGCCGACTTCGGCGCCGGCAGATCGGCATCGCCGACGGACAGCGCGGAGCGCGGCGCCGGCTTCGAGGGCGTGTCGGTTCCGGCGAGCGCGCTCGTCCGCTTGGGCGCGGGCAGATCGGCGAGGTCGGCGGTCGGCTTGCCGGGCTTGGGTACCGGGATCGCGGGCGGCCTGGGCGCAGGTGGCGCCCCCCCGATCGTCTTGGCCGCCGGCAGCGGCAGTCGCGACTTGCAGCTCGAGCACGTCACGAACTTGGCGCCCGCGGGAACGTCGGCTTCGGCGATGCGGTTGAGCGTCCCGCACGCCGCGCAAGGCGCCTCGATCATCCACCGGGCATCATAGCGTGCTCGCGGCGCGAACCCCAACTACTCGCGCGGAGCATCGAGATCGTCGTCGTCGTCGTCGGCCTGCTGCGGCGGTGGCCGGTGCGCCTTGGCCATCCCGCCTTTGCCGCGTCCGCCCGGTCCACCCTGGATCGCGCGCATGAGCTGGTTCTGGATCTTGCGCTCGAGTGCCGGCATCACGACGAGCATGCGCGCCACTTGCTGGGGCGTGAGGATCTTTCGCACCTCGCCGAGCCGCTTGGTCTCGACCTCCCACAGCGCGTTCTGGTTCGCGACCGCGTCGTCGATCGCCTTGTCGAGATCGGGCTTCGCCATGCGATCGCCGTTCTTGAGCCGGCCCAGGATCTCGGCGCGCGCCACGAGCAGCCGATCGAACGCGTCGTCGTACCTCGCGTAGACGAGCAACAACTTGCCGGCAGTCTGCTCGTCGAGCCCGAGCTTGTCGATGAGCTCGTTGTTGCGGACCTGCTGGATGCGCCGCTTGATCCGCTCGCGCCGCTCGGCCTGCGCGGTCTGTTGCTGCAGACCGGGCGGCTGGGCGAACGCCGGCGCGGCGATCGCGAGCACGAGCACGACGAGGACCGCGCGGCGCATCAGCCGTTCTTCCCACCGTGGGTCGCGAGCCACGTCTCCGCGCGGTCGAGCGCGGTATCGTCGAGCTGATCGACCCAGCCGAGGTCGGTCTCCGGCAACAGGCCATCGCTGCCGCCGGTCGCGACCGGGTCGGCCGCCGGCTGGTCGTCGAGCGCGGTCGGATCGACCTGATCGAGGTCGAACACGTCGCCGTCGAGCCACATCAGCGGCGCGCCGGATGGCGTCGCGACCGCTGGCGCGGGCTCGACATGCGCGATCGGCGCGGGCAGCGCGCTCGGCTCTGGTTCGCGCGACGAGTGCAGCCACAACAGCGCGCCGGCCGCGGTCGCGGCGAGCGCGCCGACCGGCGCGAGCCAGGTCCAGCGCCGCCACCACGGGCGCGGCGCCGTGGCGCCGACCACGCCGCGGATCTGGCGCTCGAGCGCCCCCCAGTCGGGCTCGGTGCCTTCGCCCGGCAGCGCGCGCAGCTGGCCGAGCAGCTCGCGCGCACCGTCGGCATCGGCTCGCGCGGTCTCGTCGGCCGCGAGCAGCTCCTCGACGCGCTCGCGCTCGTCGGCGGTCAGCTCCGCGACGCCATCGACGTACGCGGCGAGCAGCTCTTCAGTCGCGCGCGCCATGGCGTCCTCCGAGGATGTCACGCAAGCGCTTCACCGCGTAGTGAAAGTTCACCTTCGCGGTGTTCTCGCTGCAGTCGGCGAGCTCCGCGACCTCCTTGAACGGCAAGTCGTCGAACACGCGCAGCTCGAGCACGAGCTTCTGCTTGGGAGGCAGCTGCTCGATCGCGGCGCGCAGCCGCGCTCCGTCCTGACCGTCGGCGATGCGCTTCGGCGCGATCGGCGCCTCGACCATCGCGTCCTCGTCGATCTCGGTCGGCTGCTCGCGCTTGTGATCGCGCAGCCACGACAGCGACGCGTGGATCGCGATCCGATACAGCCAGCTCCGCACGCTCGCCGCGCCGCGAAACCCGCCGAGGCCCTTGAACGCGCGCACGAACACCTGCTGCGTGACGTCGGCGGTGTCCGCGTCGCTCTTGAGGTAGCGACGCACCATCCGCCACACGCCCTTCTGATGGCGTCGCACGAGGGCGTCGAACGCGTCGCGCTCGCCGCCGAGGAAGCGCTCGACGAGCTCGCGATCGGGATCGACGGCGTCGCTCACTCGCTCCACGAGCGCCGGGAGGACGGCGACTGCTTCCACGTTCGATTCGACCCTCGGCTTGCCAGGATGGTTAACCGCACGGTAGGGTGCGCCCGCAAGTATGCTCGATCCCACGCGAATGGAGGACGTTTTGCGTCGCGGCCCCGACGTCGCCGCGGTCGTCAACGCGTGGAAGAGCCTCGACGAGCGCCGGCGCCGGCTGCAAGCCGAGCTCGACACGATGCGCCAGCAGCGCAACGCGGCGAACGAGCGCATGGCCAAGCTCGACAAGAAGTCGGCCGAGTTCGCCGGCGCGCGCGACGAGCTGAAGTCGCTGTCGGGGAAGATCAAGGACGGCGAGGGCGAGCTCGCGCGGATCGAAGGCGACTGCGAGCAAGCGCTGCTCGCGATCCCGAACGCGCCGCACGGGAGCGTGCCGACCGGCGCGGGCGCCGACGACAACCCGGTGCTCCACGTCTGGGGCGCCAAGCCGACGTACGCGTTTGCGCCCAGGCCGCACTGGGAGATCGGCGAGGCGCTCGGCATCCTCGACTTCGCCGCCGGCGCGAAGATCTCGGGCGCGCGGTTCACCGTGCTGCGCGGCGCCGGCTCGAAGCTCGAGCGCGCGCTCGTCGGCTTCATGCTCGATCTGCACGGCCAGCACGGCTACGAGGAGGTGTGGCCGCCCGCGATCGTGCGGCGCGCGTCGCTGCGCGGCACTGGCCAGCTGCCGAAGTTCGAAGCCGATCTGTTCCGGCTCGCGATCCCGACCGGGCCCGATCACGTGCCCGACAACGATCTGTTCCTGTCGCCGACCGCCGAGGTCCAGGTCACGAACCTGCACGCCGACGAGATCCTCGACGCCGACCGGCTGCCGCTCCGCTACACCGCGTACACGCAGTGCTTCCGCGCCGAGGCCGGCGCCGGCGGCAAGGACACGCGCGGGCTGATCCGCCAGCACCAGTTCGACAAGGTCGAGCTGGTCAAGTTCGCCGCGCCCGAGACCAGCTACGCCGAGCTCGAGCTGCTGCGCGCCGATGCCGAGCGCGTGCTGCAGACGCTCGGCCTGCACTACCGCGTGGTCACGCTGTGCACCGGCGACCTGAGCTTCACGTCGGCCAAGACCTACGACCTCGAGGTGTGGCTGCCCGGCCAGGATGCCTACCGCGAGATCTCGTCGTGCTCGAACTTCGAGGACTTCCAGGCCCGGCGCGCGAAGATCCGCTACCGGCCGGCCGCCGGCGAGAAGGCGCGCCCGGTCCACACGCTCAACGGCTCGGGCGTCGCGATCGGCCGCACGCTGGTCGCGATCCTCGAGCAATACCAGCAGGCCGACGGCTCGGTGATCGTACCGCCGGCGCTGCGCCCGTACGCCGGCGGGCTCGAGCGGATCCGGCCACGCGAGTAGCCTGCGCGCCGCGCTGTCACAGTCAGGTGACGACGATCCGCGGCCTTATCGTGGCCTCGCGCTTGCTCGCGGGCGCGCGCATCTCCATGCGCACGTGCGTCCTCGTGATCGTTCTCGCAACGGCCTGCGGCGGCCATGTCAACGGTGGTGCCGGAGCGGGCGGAGGCGACGGCGGCACGACGCTGCCCTGCGACCAGTCCAACGACACCTGCCCGACCGGCACGTACTGCATGCCCGACGGCCTGTGCGACGGCATCGGCTGCAAGATGGACTCCGAGTGCGGGTCCGGAAACTCGTGCTGCGACCACCAGTGCGTCGACGAGGACAACGACCCCGACCACTGCGGCGGCTGCGGCATCGGCTGCGGCTCGGGCGACAGCTGCTGCTCGGGCGCCTGCACGATGCTCAACACGCTGTCCGACTGCGGCGCGTGCGGCAACACGTGCGCGTCCGGCGACTTCTGCGACGGCACGTCGTGCAACTCGCCGACGTATCCGAACTTCTGCGCGAACAACCAGGTCTACGTCATCTACGACGACATCACGCCGGACGATCACGCGGCCGACGTGATGGCCTCGACCATCGCCGCGAACTGCCCGCCGACCGTCACCGTGACGACCGCGAGCCAGACCGACCCGACGCTCGTCGACCAGACGACCGGCCAGCCGCTCGCCGGCGGCGGCGTGACGTACGTGCTCGGCGGCGGCCCGTTCCCGAACCTGCCGCTGCGCTGGCTCGAGCGCACCGACGCGGTGACCAAGATCTACTTCTCGGCGCCCGACGGCGTGAACTTCGACTGGATGAACCGCATGGGCGACACCGTCGCGACGATGCCGGGCTCGAGCTGCAGCGTGCACGCCGACCAGTTCATCAGCGAGCTCGTGACCGACCCGATGAGCGGCACGCTCTCGCTCGTCGGCTACGGCGCGTGCTCGGGTGGTCAGGGCACGCTCGCGGCCGCCTGGTACTACGCGAACGTGATGCTGCCGAACGCCGCGATGTACCCGGACAGCTGGTACATCGTGAGCTGGCTCGACAGCGACAACGACTCGACCCCGTCGGCCGGCGACACGTTCACGATCCTCGCGCACGGCCTCTGAAGCGCTCTTCTCGCCCTTTACAAGCCACTCTAGATCCGTATAGTGCCCCCCACCTTCGGGGAAGCCCGGAGGAGTGGCCGAGTGGTCGAAGGCAGCGGTCTTGAAAACCGCAGGGGCGCAAGCTTCCGGGGGTTCGAATCCCTCCTCCTCCGCCGGTGTGAAAAACGAATAGTGTCACGCAGGTGGTTACATGTTTGGCAACCAGGCCTGGGAGAGATGGCCGAGTGGCTGAAGGCACCGGTTTGCTAAACCGGCGTATGGGGGTTTTCCTGTACCGAGGGTTCGAATCCCTCTCTCTCCGCCGCAACATTTGGATCCGTAGCTCAATGGATAGAGCACCGGTCTACGGAACCGGGGGTTAGAGGTTCGACCCCTCTCGGATCCGCGATGGACGACGAAGCCTGGATGGCAATCGCGCTCGAAGAAGCACGCGCGGCCGCCGCAGTCGGCGACGTGCCGGTCGGCGCGCTCGTCGTTCGCGACGGTTCGATCATCGGCCGCGGTCGCAATCGCCGCGAGCTCGATCGCGATCCCACTGCCCACGCCGAGATCGTCGCGCTGCGCGACGCGGCGCAGGCGCTCGGGCACTGGCGAGTCGAAGCGACGTTGTTCGTCACCCAGGAGCCGTGCGCGATGTGCGCCGGCGCGATCGTCAACGCGCGGATCGCACGGCTCGTCTACGGATGCGCGAACCCGAAGGCCGGCGCGGTCGCAACGCTCTACACGATCGTCACCGATCCGCGTCTCAACCATCGCGCCGAGGTGCGCGGTGGCGTCCGCGCCGCCGAATGCGCCGAGGTTCTCTCGCAGTTCTTCGCCGAGCTGCGGCGCGGGCCGAGCTATTGATTCTGGACGGGTGTCCGAGTGGCCTATGGTGTCTGATTCGAAATCAGATGTGCGAAAGCACCGGGGGTTCAAATCCCTCCCCGTCCGCCAGATCTGCGGTCGCCTTCGGAGGGGTGACCGAGTGGCCGAAGGTGCACGATTGGAAATCGTGTGTACTGAAAGGTACCGAGGGTTCGAATCCCTCTCCCTCCGCCATCATGCGTGACGACTTATGGTCCCGGGTGACGCGACGGCTGTGAACCCCGCCAGGCCCGGAAGGGAGCAACGGTAGCGGACATAGCGGGTGCCTGGGGCCACCTTTTTGAGCGAGCGACGACGAACGAGTCGTCGCTCGCGGTTTTTTCGGTTATCACGAAGGGGATGAGCTCGCGCTGGATCGCGGTCGTGCTGTTGTGTGCGGCGTGTTCGAAGGAAGTGGGAGGCAGCTCGGCATCCGCGGGCAACGCGACGCCGATGACGAAGGGGTCGGGGGGCGGGTTCAGCGCGATGATAGCGGCGGATCTGACGAAGGAGAGTGGTGGGACGCCGGCCGCGGCACCGGCAGCAGCGGCCGCGGCACCGGCACCGGCCGCGGCACCGGCACCGGCACCGGCCGCGGCACCGGCACCGGCAGCGGCACCGGCGGCGGCCCCGGCCGCGGCACCGGCCCCGGCACCGGCACCGGCCGCCGTCGCGGCACCGCCGCCGAAGCCAGCTTCGCCGCCCGCACCGGTTCCTGCCCCTGTCGCTGCGGGCTCTGCCGCGCCGCCGCCGGCACCTCCGCCGGCCGCGAGCAAGCGCGGGCCGACGAAGGTCTCCGCCGATCTCGCGGCCATCAAGTTCGATCTCGAGCCCAACTGGGATCGCGACTTCGACGGCGCGGGCACGTTCGGCTTCCAGCTCAAGGTTCCGAACACGAACGACACGCGCGTCTTCTTCTTCCACTACGGCTACGACGATCCGAAGGCGCCGGTCGATCGCGACCAGTATCTGCAGTGGCTCGCGGACTCGAAGATCATGCACCCGACGCTGAATCGCCAGCGCGGCGCGGCCTGGTACATCGAGGGGCTCGATCCGGCGAACGCGCCCACGTTTCGCTTTCTCATCAACTACGGGGGCAAGCACCTCATCTGCTACGGCTCGCTCTACAAGGACGCGGCGTCCAACCCGCTCGGCAACTTGCGCGACGAGGTGCTGATGCAGGCGAAGAAGATCTGCGAGACGTTGGCGTTGTAGCGTCGGACCCTCCGGGTATAGTGCGCGCGGTGTCGTATCTCGTCCTCGCGCGCAAGTACCGGCCGGCCACGTTCTCCGCGGTCGTCGGTCAGGAGCACGTCACGCGCACGCTCGGCAACGCGTTCTCGTCGGGCCGCGTCCACCACGCGTTCCTGTTCTGCGGCCCGCGCGGCTGCGGCAAGACCACCGTCGCGCGCATCGTCGGCAAGGCGCTCAACTGCACGCAGTTGAGAGAAGGCTCGGCCGAGCCGTGCGGGACGTGCGCCGCGTGCGAGTCGATCGGCAACGGCAGCGCGGTCGATTACCAGGAGATGGACGGAGCGAGCAATCGCGGCATCGACGCGATCCGCGAGCTCACCGAGGCCGTTCGCTATCAACCTGCGGTCCTGCGCAAGAAGGTCTACGTCATCGACGAAGTCCACATGCTCACGACCGAGGCGTTCAACGCGTTGCTCAAGACGCTCGAGGAGCCGCCGCCGCACGTCACGTTCGTGCTCGCCACGACCGAGCCGCACAGGCTGCCGAACACGATCCTGTCGCGCTGCCAGCGCTACGACTTCAAGCTGGTGCCCGCGAGCCGGCTCGCGCAGCACCTGACGTCGATCTTCGAGCGCGAGAAGCTGAAGATCGACGCGGGCGCGGTCAGCCTGGTCGTGCGCGAGAGCGGCGGCAGCGTGCGCGATGCGCTGTCGCTGTGCGACCAGATCATCTCGTACGTCGGTGATGCGGCGATCACCGAGACCCAGGTCGCCGAGGTGCTCGGCGTCGCCGATCGCTCGCTCACGCGCGCGCTCGTCCGCGCGCTCGCCGGCGGCGACGCCGGCGCCGCGCTGGCCGCGGTCGAATCCGCGATCGAGCGCGGCGTCGACGAGGTCCAGCTCGCCCGCGCGATCGTGCGCTACCTGCGCGATCTCGCCGTGCTCCAGGTCGCGCCCGCCCGCGGCGAGCTCGTCGACGCGTCGGACGAAGAACGCGCCGAGCTCGCGTCCGAAGCGGCCGCGGTCGATCGTACGCGCGTGCAGCAGATGTTCGATCGCATGCTGCGCTGCTGCGACGAGCTCGGCAAATCGCTGCAGCCGCGGCTCGTGCTCGACTGCGCGCTGATCGACGTCGCCACGATCGAGCCGCTGGTCCCGCTCGGCGATCTGATCGAGCGGCTCGGCGAGCTCGAATCGCGCGCCGGCCGCGGCGGTGGTGGCGGCGGCACGAAGCCACTACCGGTCGCGAAGTCGATCCCGGCTCCGGCTCCCAAGCCCGAAGCCCGAAGCCTGAAGCCCGAAGCGCCTCTGATCGCTCCCAGCGGCCCCGTTCCCAGGCTCGAGACCAAGCCTGCGACCGGCAGCGGCCCGCACCAGATCCCGACCAGCCCCGACGCGATCCTCCGCGAGTGGGAGCACGTGCTCACCAAGCTCGAGGCGGTGAACGTGACGTTGTCGGGCGCGTTCGAGCCCGCCCGGGTGGTTGCGTGGACCGCGACCGTGTTGGAGCTCGGGTTTCCGACGCAGTTCGAGGCGAACAAGGATCTCGCCGACACCAAGGACAAGCGCGACGCGCTCGCGAAGGTGATCCAGGCCGAGTACGGCATGATGCCGCGCATCGCGATCACCTTGATCGACGACGCGGCGCAGCCAGCGAGCTCGCAGTCCTTGCTCGAGGCGACGCGCGAGCGCACGTCCGCCGAGCGCGACAAGCGCGTGGCCGAGGCGCGCGAGCATCCGATCACCAAGCACGTGCTGCACACCTTCGGCGCGCAGATCAAGGAGATCAAAACCGATGTCTAACGGAAAAATGCCCGACCTGAACGCGCTGATGAAGCAAGCGCAGAAGCTGCAGTCCGAAGTCACCAAGGTGCAGGAAGAGCTCGCGAAGCTCGAGTGCGACGGCGCGGCCGGCGGCGGCCTCGTCACCGCCACGGTGAACGGCCAGTTCGAGGTCGTGCGCGTGAAGATCGACAAGTCGGTCGTCGACCCGAACGACATCGGCATGCTCGAGGATCTCGTCACCGCAGCGATCAACGCCGCCGCGACCAAGGTTCGCGAGACGAGCAAGGAGCGGATGTCGGCGGTGATGGGCGGGATGGGTGGCTTGCCGGGGATGCCGGGGATGTTCTAGAGGCGCATGTCCGATCCGATCCGCCGGCTCGTCCAGGAGCTGTCCCGGCTGCCCGGGATCGGCGAGAAGTCCGCCACGCGGCTCGCGTTCCACCTCGTGCGCGGCAACCGCCAGCAGGTGCTCGACCTCGCCCAGGCGCTCGTCGATGTCACCGACAAGATTCGCCTTTGCTCGGTGTGCACCAACATGACCGAGCACGATCCGTGCGCGCTGTGCAGCGACACGCGTCGCGAGGCCGAGACGATCTGTGTCGTCGCGACGCCGTCGGACCTGATCGCGGTCGAGCGGGGAGGCCACTTTCGCGGCCGCTATCACGTGCTGCATGGCCTGCTGTCGCCGCTCGAGGGCATCGGACCCGACGACCTGCGCATCGCCGAGCTCGTTCGCCGTGTCACGCCCGAGATCCGCGAGGTCATCATCGCGACCAGCCCGAGCGTGGACGGCGAGGCGACCGCGATGTACGTCGCCCGCGTCTTGAAACCGCTCGGGGTGCGAGTTTCGCGGATCGCGACCGGCCTTCCGGTCGGTGGGGAGCTCGAGTACAGCGATCCCGCGACGATCGCCCGCGCGCTGGCCGCGCGTGCGGCACTATAAGTGGCCCGCAGAGTTGAACGAAATCACGGGGGTTGATACCGTGACTCGACGGCGGGGCGCTCCTCTAGCCAGTGGCGCGAACCGACCCCGAGGAACAGGAAGCGCGATGATCCAACAGCTCGTCATGTACGAGGAGGAGCTAGCGCAGATCAACAACATCTGCGAAATCCTTCACCGAGACGCCAACGCGAGGGCGGTACTCGTCATCGACAAGAACGGTCAGGCGTTCGCGCAGGCTGGCGAGGTCGAGCAGCTCGACGTCACGTCGCTGTCGTCGCTGACGGCCGGCAACGTCGCGGCCACGGGCGCGATCGCGAGCCTGCTCTCCGAAAAGGAGTTCGCCGGTCAGTTTCACGAAGGCGAGAAGACCAACGTCCACATCTCGATCATCGGACAGCGCGTCATCCTGGTCGTGCTGTTCGACGAGCGATCGTCGCTCGGCCTGGTCCGCTTGCGCGTGCGCAAGGCGGCCGTCGAGCTGGTCAACATTCTCGATGCGCTCGTGAAGAAGAGCGCGTCGGGCAGCCAGCCGTCGGTGTTCAGCGAGATCACCGACGACGACATCGACAACCTGTTCAACGACTAGCGCGAGAAGTACCCATGAGCTTCATCAACTACAGCTCGCGCGAGATCAACTGCAAGATCGTCTACTACGGGCCCGGCCTGTGCGGAAAGACGACGAATCTGCAGTACATCTACAACAAGACCAACCCCGAAGCGAAAGGCAAGATGATCTCGCTCGCGACCGAGACCGAGCGCACCTTGTTCTTCGACTTCCTGCCGCTCTCGCTCGGCGAGATCCGCGGCTTCAAGACGCGCTTCCACCTGTACACCGTGCCCGGCCAGGTGTTCTACGACGCGAGCCGCAAGCTGATCCTGAAGGGCGTCGACGGCGTCGTCTACGTCGGCGACTCGCAGATGGAGCGCATGGAAGCGAACATCGAGTCGCTCGAGAACCTGCGGAGCAACCTGCAGGAACAGGGCTACGACCTCGACAAGCTTCCGTACGTCGTGCAGTACAACAAGCGCGACCTCCCGAACGCGATCCCGATGACCGAGCTCGAAGAGGCGCTGAACCCGACGAAGGTTCCAGCCTTCGAGGCGGTCGCGCCCAAGGGCGTCGGCGTGTTCGATACGCTCAAGGCGGTCGCCAAGCTCGTGCTGACCGAGCTGCGAAAAGGCGGATGATGCAGCCACGGTTTCGCCAAGATCTCGTCGCCGAGCCCATCGAGGATGGCGGCAATCGCTTCATCGACGTCGCCGATCCGGACAACGGACACGTGTTCCGCTTCTACGAGGTCGAGTACTCGCTCGCGTGCGCGATGGACGGCGAGCGTGACGTCGCGGGCATCGTGCGCTGGGCGCAAGAAGAGCTCGGGCTCGCCACGAATACCAAGGAAGTTTCGGTCGTGATCGCCACGCTCGGCGATCTGGGGTTCATCGAGGTGGGCGCGGTGGGCGCGGTGGGGGCTCGCGCGGCAGCGGCTGCTGTGGAAGCCAAGCCGATCGAGGTCAAGCCGGCGGCGCCGCCGCCCGCTGCGAGACCCACGCCGGCGGTGGCGAAGCCGGTCGATCTCGGCGCCGGCGTCGTGGTGCCGAAGTCGAAAGCGCCGGCCAAGCCGGTCGCCGAGGTCGAGCTCGGTGCGGCCGGGTCGACGATCCAGGCAAAAGAGGATCTGCCGAAGTCGGCCGACCTCGAGCTCGGCTCGCCGGGGAGCGCTGCGCCGGCGATGCGCGAGCAGACCACCGTCGACGACATTCCGCTCGGCGTGGCCGGCCGCACCAGCGAGCCGGTGATCGAGCGCCACACCGAATCGGACGTCGACTCCGACGTCTCGCTCGATCTCGCCGACCATCTCGCCGTCAAGCCGGCTGACGTCAAGGAAGCGGTGCGCGCGTCGCAGGTCATGCGGTCCGTCGATGTTCCGCCCGAGCTGGAGAGTGCGCTCGACTCGGCCGCGGAAGAGACCCGCGAGCCGCCGCGGTCCGAGCCGGTGCGTCACGCGCCGCAGCCCGAGCCGGTGCGCCATGCGCCGCAGGCCGAGCCGGTGCGCCACGCACAGCCCGCGCCGGTGCGTGCCCCGCAGCCCATGCCGCAGCCGATCGCGGCCGGCACCGAGCCGAAGCGGCCGGTCGCGCCCGCGCCGCAGCGCGCGATCAGCCCGGTGCTCGTCTTCTTGCTCGTCGTCGTCGTGCTCGGCGCGGCGGCGTTCGTCACGTACAAGTTCGTGCTGCAGAAGTCGGAGCGCACCGAGCAGTCGTCGGCGAAGCCGGCGCCGCCCGCGCCTGCGCCTGCGCCTGCGCCTGCGCCGAAGCCACCCGCGCCGGCGATGGAGACGCAGAAGCTCGTGACCGAGCAACCGCCCGTCGACGAGGTCAAGGCGGCGATGGCCGCCCCGATCGAGACGCTGGCGGCCGACGGCGCGCAGGTGAAGCAGGGCGAGGCGGTCGCGAAGCTCGCTGGCTACAAGCCGATCGAGACCGAGATGCTCGCGCTCGCGCACGACATCGACTCGCGCGTCGCGGTCGAGCTCGCGAACGCCGAGAAGGAGCGCGATGCGGCGCAGGCCGCGGGCAACAAGGCGGGCGTGACCGCGGCCGAAGCGAAGATCGCGGACCGCAAGCGAAGCATCGACGACAAGCGCGGCAAGCTCGCCGCCCAGAAGGCCGAGCTCGAGAAGTACATCATCGCCGCGCCCGACGACGGCACGGTGCAGCTCGTCGCCAAAGCCGGTGCCCGCGTCGGAGTCGGCGACGTGGTCGCGAAGATCGCGCGTCCGGCCGTGCTGGTCGCGACGTTCAAGACGCCGCAGGTGGGAGACCGGGCCGGGATCGTCGGTAGCCGGGCCTGGATCGTGGTGAAGAGCACGGGCGCGAAGGTGTCGTGCAAGATCGTCTCGAGCGACATCAAGGTCGCCTGTCCGCACGACACGGCGAGCGAGAGCGCCGAGGCGGTGTTCGCCGGCCTCGACAAGACCGCCCCGAAGTCGCCGGCGACGGCCGAGATCGAGATGACCGACGAGCCTTCGGGCTCGGCCGCGCATCCGGCGCCGGCGCCGGCCGCGCCCGCGCATTAGCCCGCGGGCTACTGCGCGAGCGAAACGAGCGCGACCTCGAGCCGCGAGATCATCCCGGCCACGCTGGCGGTCGCGCATACATCGAACAGCGCGGCGTCGTCGAAGCCCGCATCGCGGAGCACGCCGAAGCTGCGCGGTCCGAGCTGCCACGGCGCGAGCGTCACGATCTCGGCGAGATCGCGGAGCGCACCGTCGAGCGGATTGCGCGTGAGGTCGTCGGGCGGCGAGATGCTGCCGTCGCCGACCCAGCGCGCGACCCAGCGCGCGACGAACGTGCGCTGGCGGCGCGTCAGCGGCGCGTCGCGCTTGAATGCGTAGTCGCGCCACTCGGCGAGCGCGCGCTGCGTCTCCGGGCGCACCGCGAGGTCGATCGCAGGGCGGCCGACGCGCGTCGCCGGCGCGGGCTCGAGCGCGGGCACGGTCGCATCGGTCGCGGGTGGTGCGAGCTGGACCTGGTAATCGAGCGGCACGCCGACCGCATCGGCGATCCGATTCAGGTGGCCGAAGTAGGCCGACAGCGCGATCGCGTGCAGCACGTCCTCGTCGGACAGCCCGGCACCGTGCGCGCGCGTCAGCCGCGCGCGCGCGAACGTCCACGGCGCGGTCGTCGTGATCGTCGCGAGCTCGGCGAGCATCTGCATGCGCGGCGTGGCCGCGGTGATCGCACGCGGAGTCGCGATCACCGCGCGCGAGAGCCGGTCATCTCCGTCGAGCGCGACACGCAGAAACTCTGCGTGACACGCCGTTCAATACAAACATTGATTGAGGCGCGACGTCAGCGCGTTCACGAGCTCGCGCTCGGGCCACGACAGCGGGCCCGCGCCGTTGAGCGTGGTCGAGCAGCCGAACACGCGCGGGATCAGCTGCGGATCGAGGCTGTGCGCCGTGATGATCCCCGGCACGCCGCCGTGACTCGGCCGATACGCCGGCGGCAGCGGCCGCTCGCGCATGCGATCGTAGATCTCGCGCAGCTCGCCGGTCGCGCCGTCGTAGCCGGTGATCGCGAGGTGGCTCGACGTCACAGCGCCTTGAGCTTGGTCACGGTGAAGTGCGGACCGGTCATGCCGATGCCCATCGCCTGGCGATCGACCTTGCCCTCGACCTCGGCCTTCATGCCATCCTTCGCGCCATCGAGCGCGCCGACCAGCTGGTACTGCTCGCCGCCATCGGCGTGGAGCACCCAGTGCCCGCCCTCGAGCTCGGTGCGGCGGATCGTGCCCTTGATCTTCATGCGAAAAATCTTAGCACGCGATCAGTAGATGAGCTGATCGACGACGTAGTGGGCATCGACGTGTAACGGCTGGTCGTAGACCTCGTGCACGTACAAGTAGCGATAGCGCGCGTAGTTCTCGGTGACCTTCTTCATGTACTCGCGTGTCTGCGTGTACGGCACGAGCTCGACCAGCTCGTCGATGTCGCGCGTGCCGTATTGATCCAGCCACTTCATCACCGGCCTGGGGCCGCTGTTGAACGAGCCCGCGCCGATCGGGACCTGGCGCTTGAACTTGACGAGCAGATGGCCGATGTACCAGCTCCCGGTGCGGATGTTGTACTCCGGCTCGTACAGCTTGCCGGGGTCGTACGGGATGCCGAGCGTGCGGGCCACGCGCTGCGTGGTCGGCGGGATCATCTGCAGCAGGCCCTGCGCGTCGGCGTACGACAGGTCGTGCGGATCGAAGCCGCTCTCCTTGCGCATGATCGAGTACAGGTAGTCGTCGGGGTTGTCGCCGAGCGCCTGATATTTCTCGACGAGCTCGCGGTACGCGCGCGGATACGCCTGCTGCCACCAGCCGCGCGCGTCGCCTTCGGGCGGGCCGTCGAGCGCGTTGCCCGAGTAGCTGACCGCGAGCATCCACGGCCGGTTGTAGTTGCCGGCCTTGACGTAGCGATCGAACAGCATCGCGAATGCCTGCGCGTGATCGTGGCGCTTCAAGAACGCGTGCTCGCCGCGCGCCAGCTCGAGCCCGGCATCGACGCCGAGCCCGGCGGCGATCAGCTCGTCGGCGCGGCGGATGAGATCGTCCTTCGCGAGCGATTCGTCGACGGTGGCGGCGAGCTTGGGGCCACGCGGCGCGGTCGCGTCGGCGTCGCCGAACGGGCCGATCGTCACGCCGAGCTCGCCGAGCCGTGCGCGCGACAGCAGCGCGTACCATGAGAACGGGTACTTCGTGATCGTCTCGCGAAACTGCGCGGTCGCGGTCGCGGTGTCGCCTTGCCTCTGCGCGATCCTGCCGAGCCAGTAGCTGCCCTTGCCGCCCTCGAGCGCGCCACCGCGCTTCGCGAGCGCCTCGAGCTTGTCGCGCGCGGCTGGCAGCTCGCCGAGGAAGAAGTGCGACATGCCGAGGAACCACAGCGAGTCCTCCGACCACTTGCCGCGCGGAAAGCGCGCGAGCGATTCCTCGAGCGGCGCGATCGCCTCGCGATAGTGCGCGCGGTTGAACTCGAGCCAGCCCGACAGGAACTGCGCCTCCTGCGCCCACGCGGTGTGCGGATACGCGGCGACGACCTTGTGGTACCAGGCGATCGCGTCGTCATCCTTGTCGGCGCGCGATAGCGCGCGCGCGCCGTGAAACATCGCTTCGGGCGCGCGATCGCCGAGATCGTTGTACACGCCGAGCAGGAGCTGCGCGGCGTCGCCGTAGCGGCGGCGCATGTCGAACAGCGTCGTGCCGAGCTGGTAATCGCGCTCGTGGGCGAGCTCGGCGGGCACGTCGGCGGGCACGAGCGCGAGCTCGGCGACCGCTTCGTCCCACAGGTGCTGCGCGCTGAGCTGCTTCGCGCGCTCGATGCGATCGGCCGGCGACAGCGGCGCGCCGCCGAGCGCGAGCATGCGCGCCTCGGCCTCGGCCGCCAGCGGATGCGCCGGGTGGGCGACGAGCATCGCGCGATACGCCGCCGCGGTCGGCCTGGCCTCGGCGATGCGAAACAGCGCGGTGCCGACGTCGCCGTGGTCGTCGGCGTTCGGCTCCTTCACGAGCTTGGCATACGCCTTCGCGGCCGCCTCGCGATCGCCGCGTGCCCACGCGCAGTCCGCGAGCCGCCACGGCACGAGCGGCGCGAACCGCGAGGCCTTGAGCTTGCCGAGCTCGCGAAACTGCTCCTGCGCGAGCGCGATCTCGCCGGCGCGCAGCGCGCGCATGCCGCGGATCCACGCCACGTAATCGCGATTGACCAGCGCCGGCAGCGGCCCGGGATCCGCCGGCAGCTCGCCGCGGTCGTAGGCCGCATACGCTTCGCCGAGCTTCTTGGCGTCGTCTGCGTGCGCCAGGCTCGCGAGCGTGCACAGGATCACGAGAGCGGCGCGCACGCCGCGAGTATGATCGGCGCGTGAGGGCGGCGCTAGTTCTGGTGGTGACGGCGGCGTGCCTCCCGCCGGAGGGACCGTGCGAGATCGTCGAGCCGCGTCGCCGCCTCCGCCGAACCCGCACGGCCCGATGATAGCGCGGTATAACGCCTGCGCGATGCCATACGCCGCGCTCGACTACTACGCGATCGACGAGCTCTACACGCACGAGGAGCGCATGGTGCGCGATACCGTGCGCGAGCTCGTCGAATCGCGCGTGATGCCGACGATCGGCAAGCACTGGTCGGCGGGCACGTTTCCGCACGAGCTCGTGCCGGTGTTCGGCGAGATGGGTCTGCTCGGGCCGTCGCTCGTCGGTTACGGCTGCGCCGGCATCAGCCCGAGCGCGTACGGCTTGATCTGCCAGGAGCTCGAACGCGGCGACTCGGGAATTCGCTCGTTCTGCTCGGTGCAGAGCTCGCTCGTCATGTATCCGATCTGGGCGTTCGGCTCGGAGGAGCAGAAGCAGAAGTGGCTGCCCGAGATGGCGGCCGGCCGCGCGATCGGCTGCTTCGGCTTGACCGAGCCGGATTTCGGATCGAATCCCGGCGGCATGCTCACGACCGCGACGCGCTCGCACGGCGGCTATCGCCTGCGCGGCACGAAGCGGTGGATCACGAACGGCTCGGTCGCGCACGTCGCGCTGGTGTGGGCCAAGCTCGACGGCGTCGTGCGCGGCTTCCTCGTGCCGACGAATTCGCCGGGCTTCTCGGCACGCGACATCCACGGCAAGTGGTCGCTGCGCGCGAGCGTGACGAGCGAGCTCGTGCTCGAAGATGTCGACGTCCCGGAAGAGGCGCTGCTGCCCGGCGTGACCGGGCTCAAGGGCCCGCTGTCGTGCCTGTCGCAGGCGCGGTTCGGCATCTGCTACGGCGCGGTCGGCGCGGCGATGGCGTGCTTCGACGAGGCCCTTCGCTATGCAAAGGACCGCGTGCAGTTCTCGAGGCCGATCGCCGGCTACCAGCTCGTGCAGCAGAAGCTCGTCGCGATGGCGTCGGAGATCACGAAGGCGCAGCTGATGTGCTGGCGGCTGGGCCGGCTGAAGGAAGCCGACAAGCTCGACCCGTCGCAGATCTCGCTCGCGAAGCGCAACAACGTGTCGATCGCGCGCGACATCGCGCGCGACGCGCGCGACATCCTCGGCGCGAACGGGGTCACCGACGAGTACCAGTGCGGGCGCCACATGCTCAACCTCGAGAGCGTGTACACGTACGAAGGCACGCACGACATCCACACGCTCGCGGTCGGCAAGGATCTGACCGGACTATCGGCCTTCGAGTAATGCCGTATCGCGACGAAGCCACCGTGCGCCCCGACGTGCTCGTGTGCGCGGGGCTCGATCCGTCGGGCGGCGCTGGCCTCATCGCCGACGTCCGCGTGATCTCCGAGCTCGGTGGTCGCCCGGTCGGCGTGGTCACGACGACGACGATCCAGAACACGACCGGCGTGATCGACGGCCACGTGCTCGATCCCGAGGCGATCGGTCACCAGCTCGCGTTCTTGCTCACCGATGTCGAGGTCTCCGCGGTCAAGGTCGGCATGATCGGCTCGGCCGAGATCGCGCGCGCGATCGCGAGCACGCTGCAGCTCACGGCCGCGCCGCTCGTGTGGGACCCGGTGATGTATCCGTCGCGAGGCGAGCTGCCGCGTGCCGATGCGTGGATCGAAGACGCGGCCGCCGCGCTGCGACCGCACGTCACGCTCGTCACGCCGAACGCGCCCGAGCTCGCGGCGCTCACCGGCATGCCGGCTGGCGATCTCGCGGAGGCCGAGGCCGCGGCACGCGCGCTCGCGATCCGGCTCGATACCGCCGTGCTCGCGAAGGGCGGACACCTCGGCGGCGACGATTCGATCGACATCTTGATCTATCCGGGCGGGCGCGAGGAGCTGCGCGCGAAGCGGGTCGCGAACGGCGAGCACGTGCACGGCACCGGCTGCGCGCTCTCGAGCGCGATCGCCGCGCACCTCGCGCACGGTCGAGATCTCGTCGAAGCGTGCCGGCTCGCGAAGGCATACGTCGCGGCGCGCATCGCCGAGCCGCAGCGGCCGGGTCGCGGCGCGGCCGCGGTGTTATGAGCCCGGCGGACGCGAAGAAGATCGCGATCACCGGTGCGACCGGATTCATCGGCCGCGCGCTGGTCGCCGAGCTGCGCGGCCACGACGTGCTCGCGCTGACCCGCGATCCCGCGCGCGCGCCGGCCGGCACGACCGCGGTGCGCGCGGATCTCGAGACTCCGGGGCCGTGGCAGGACGCGCTCGACGGCGTCGATGCCATCGTGCACCTCGCGGGCGAGCCGATCGCGGACAAGCGCTGGGACGCGCGCCGCAAGCAGCTCCTGCGCGACAGCCGCATCGAGACCGCGCGCACGATCGTCGAGGCGATCGCGCGCGCGACTCACAAGCCGCGCGTGCTGGTGAGCGCGTCGGGCGTCGACTACTACGCGTACGCCTCGGGCATGCTCGAGGACGACGAGGTCACCGAGCGCGATCCGCCGGGCGAGAGCTTCCTCGCGCGGCTGTGTCGCGACTGGGAGGCCGAAGCGCGCGGCGCCGAGGCATACGGCGTGCGCGTCGCCTGCATGCGCACCGGCATCGTGCTCGGCCCCGGCGGAGGCGCACTCGCGAAGATGCGCGGCCCGATCGCGCGGCTCGGCAACGGCCTGCAGTGGATGTCGTGGATCGCGCTCGCCGACGTCGTGCGCGCGTACGCGACCGCGCTCGTCGACGCTCGCTACACCGGGCCGTTCAACCTCGTCACCGATTCGATCCGCAACATCGAATTCGCGGCCGCGCTGGGCAAGCCGCGCTGGCTCGGCGCGCCCGGCTTCGCGCTGCGGCTCGCGCTCGGCGAGCTGGCCGAGCCTCTCTTGAACGGCCGCCGCGTCGTGCCGGCGCGCCTGCGCGAGCTCGGCTTCACGTGGCAGTATCCGAAGCTGGTCGACGCGCTGGCCGTCGCGTTATCGTGATCGAGTGACGTATCGCGACGATACCGAAGCCGCGCAGGCCCGCGCCGACGCGCTCGCGCGCCAGGTCGAACAGCTCCAGCGCGAGAACGCGGAGCTGCGCGCCCACCGCGAGGTCGAAGCCGAGCCCTCGCCGCCGCCTCGACGCGAGCGCAGGTGGGGCGTCGTCGTCGTGATCGCGTCGTCGCTCGTGTTCTCGCTCGGCGGTGCGGCGGTCGCGATCACGATGGCCGTGCAATCGTGCAGCCCGCATCTCGAGGGCTCGATCTCGGCGAGTGGGGGAGAGCTCGGCACCTGGACGATGCATCCCGACGGCTGCGAGTCGGGAGAGCGCGGCCAGTACCGCGGCGTCGTGCTCTTCGAGGGCGACACCGAAACGCACGGAGTCGGCTTCGTCCAGCCTGTTGGAGGCGAGACCTCGCTCGAGATCAACCTCGAATCGCAGCCGGGTCGGGCTCGCAAGTTCACCGCCGCCCACTGCAGCCAGCTCGACGGCACCATCGAGCGCCAGAACAGCTCGGTCAATCGCATCACCAACATCCGCGGCCACCTGAAGTTCGACTGCAGCTGGAATGGGGAGCACGCCACGGGCGACGTGACGTTCGAGAACTGCCACTAGTCGAGCCGGTACTTCTGCACCAGCCGGATCAGGTTCCGCCGCGAGACCTTGAGCTCCTCGGCGGCGCGCGTCTTGTTGCCCGAATGGCGGCGCATCGCGGCACCGATCATCCGGCGTTCGAGCGCCTCGACCGCTGCGGGCAGAGAATCGGGCAGCGGCGCGGCCTCGGCCGGCTCGGCCGGAGCGAACCGCCGGATGCGCGGCGAGAGCAGCTCGGCCTCGATCGCGTTCGTGTCGGCGGCGAGCACGACGAGCCGCTCGATCTCGTTCTCGAGCTCGCGCACGTTGCCCGGCCAGGCGTACGCGAGCAGCCGCTGCAAGCAGTCCGGCACGAGCCGCTTCACGCGGCCGACGCGGCGCTGGCGGGCGAGGAACGCGTCGACGAGCAAGGGGATGTCGTCCCTGCGGTCGCGCAGCGCCGGCAGCTGCACCGAGATGACGTGGATGCGGTAGTAGAGGTCCTGGCGAAACTGCCCGGCCTCGACCATCGCGCCCAGATCGCGGTTCGTCGCCGCGATGATCCGGACGTCGACCTTGCGCGTCTCGACATCGCCGACGCGGTTGAACGTGCCCTCCTGCAAGACGCGCAGGACCTTCACCTGCAGCGTCGGCGACATGTCGCCGATCTCGTCGAGGAAGAACGTGCCGAGATCGGCGGTCTCGAACAGGCCGGGCTTGTCGGCGACCGCGCCGGTGAACGCGCCGCGCTTGTGCCCGAACAGCTCCGAGTCGAGCAGGTTGTCGTTGAACGCCGAGCAGTTCGTGACGACGAAGTTGTGATCGCGGCGCTTGCTGCGCGTGTGGATCGCGCGCGCGACCAGCTCCTTGCCGGTGCCGTTCTCGCCCTGCACGACCACGGTCGAGTCGGTCGGCGCGATGCGCTCGATCAGCGCGTACAGCTCCTGCATCGCCGGCGAGCCGCCGATGATGCCGGCGTAGCTGGTGCGCGGCCCGGCCGGCATGGCCGGCTCCGGTTCGCGGTCGCGCAGCGCCGCGGCGACATCGAGCGCGGCCTCGCCGAGCATGCTCTCGATCAGCGCGAGCTCGGGCGCCGACAGCTCGGGCGCGATCACCGCGAGTCCGGCACCGGTGCCGTCGTCGTGCGACAGCGGCGCGAACGCGGCTGGCTCGGTCGGCTTGTGCTCGACGAGCGTCAGCTCGAGCCCGCGCCGGCGCAGCACGCCGCGCACGTGGCGCAGCACGCGCAGGTCGAGGCCCTGCCACCACGGGACGCGCATCGCGGCGTAGTGTGACAACTCGTCACAACGCGGTCAATCCGGGAGATCGACGCACCAGCGCAGCGCCGTGCGGCACTCGGTCCAGCCACGCTCGTCGGGCAACAGGTACGGCGACTCGAGCGTCACGACCTCGAGCCCGCGTTCGCCGCCGTACTTTGCGCCGAACGAGCCCGGCGTCGGATAGCCCATGTCGGCTTCGGCCGGATAGCCGCAGCGCTCGGCCATCTCGCGCGCGAGCTGCTCGCCGCGGCCGTCCCAGTTGACCATGCGATAGCCGGCGTGCAGCGCGACCAGCCGCTCGGCGCCGATGCGCTCGATCAGCTCGGCGAGCGCGCGCGACTCGGGTTGATCTTCGGCGGCGGCACCGGGCGGATAGCCGGGCCGCCGTTGCTGCCCCCAGCTCGCGCACGCGAAGTTGCGGTTGAGATCGATGTCGTTCGCGTTGTTGCGGGTCCCGGCGAGCAAGCCGTCGACGTTCAGGCACGGCACGATCCACGTGTCGCGACCCGGTGGCCGCTCGACGAGCTCGTCGGCGAGCCGCTCGGCCATGAGCTGGCTCACCGGCTCGTCGCCGTGGATCGCGGCGAAGATCAGCGCGGGTGGCCGCGGCTTCGCGTACTCGGGCGGCGTGAAGTGCACGGCCTCGATCGGACGGCCGAGCACGGTCGTGCCGATGACGACCTCGCGTCTATGCCCCATTCACTCGAGCTGCTTCCCGACCACGGTCGCGATGCCGTAGCCGGTGAACACGGCGTAGGTGGCGGGCGGCACCCAGACCATCAGCGCATCGAACGGCGACTTCTTGAGCGCCGCGCCGATGTCGCCACCGATCAGGAGCAACACGAGCGTCGCGAACGCGGGCCACAGGATCAACAGCCACGCGAACACCTTCGCGCCGCCGCTGGCCGGGCCGGGCATCCACGCGAGCAGCGACATCACGACGATGACGATCAACGCGAGCTCGAGGATCGGGAGGATCTTCATCTTGCCGGGGTCGTTGATCAGCTCCTTGAACAACGAGACCAGGCCGATCTCGCCGCCCGCGGGGATCAAGAGCGGCGCGAGCACGCACAAGACACCGATCGTGACGAGCAAGCGCGCCAGCATCGACTCGGTGTACTCGTGACGCACCAGCAAGCCGGGAACGAGCGCGAGCACGCCGACGATCGGCAGCAGCCCGCGCCAGGCCGGGAACGATCCGATCACCATCGGCACGACGATGCCGGCGAGCCCGAGCAGCGCCGCCATGATCCCTCGCGGCAGCGGCATCATCGGGATCGCGGCGCACACGATCCCGAACAGGCCGATCGCCGCGACCAGCAGCGTGTTGATCAGCATCGAGGTCGGCTGGTCGCCGATGCCGCTCCAGTGAAACGCGAGCGGATCGGTGCCGGTCGGCGTCGCGAACGCGACGAGCAAGACGCCGCCCCAGATGAACAGCATCATCCGCAGGCTGTCCTTCCACGGCTCGATCGGAACGCCCGCGCGGGCGGCGTGACCGCCGAGATAGGGCGCGTTGGACGGCAGCGGCGCGATCGGCAGCGGGGTGTGCTGGTTGGGCGCGTTGATGCCCATGCCGCCGCTCATCGGCCCCGCGCCCGTCGGCGGCGGCGCGTACTGCATCGGCTGCTGGTACTGCTGCATCGGCGGCTGCTGGTACTGCTGCATCGGCGGCTGCTGGTACTGCTGCATCGGCGGCTGCTGGTACTGCTGC
>Ga0335083_10000830_pt1 | contig 44488 bp, 43 predicted proteins | sample Lox_Sample_42_FD_206716 | JGI IMG/M metagenome (GOLD analysis project Ga0335083, IMG submission 206716) | Soil microbial communities from Loxahatchee National Wildlife Refuge, Florida, United States - Lox_Sample_4.2 | ecosystem: Environmental > Terrestrial > Soil > Wetlands | place: USA...
TCCGGCGCATGCGGAAGGCCCGTGGTCCGCTACGCTCTATGCCGGGCCCTCTTCCACCAAGTTCGTCACGCAGATCCTGGGCGGCGATTTCGAGGTCAATGGCGGCATGGCCGGCCTCGCGCTCGACCGTGGCCTGTTCAAGCTCGGCTCAGGCATCTCCATCGCCGCTGAGGCACAGGTCACGCAGTTCTTCGGCAGCTACACCTATGGCACGGGCGCGTTCGGAATCGGGTTGCGCTTCGACGAATTTCCGTGGAGCGATCGCCTGCGTACCACCTTGGCGATCTATACCGGGCCCTCCTATGCGCCCAATGCGCCCATCATCAAGGATCCGACGCCGCATCAGGATCCGAAATTCCTGAATTTCGTGAGCGTCGAAGCGGGCGTCGGCTTCAATCGCAAATGGGATGCGGTCTTGCGCATCTATCACCGCTCCGGCGCGTGGGGCACCTACTCGAACACGGCCGATGTCGGAACCATGATCGGGATCGGCCTGCGCCGGCGCTTCTGACCGGCCTTCACGCAGGCAGCGTCTTCAGACCCGTATTGTAGGCCGCGGAGAATTCGTCGAGGCCGAGCGAACCGCCATTGACCAGCCTGCGCGCGGTCTTGAGATCGTTTGCCGCCAGCGCAGCACGAATGCGTGTCTCGTTGTTTTTGAGGAACTGCGCCAGGATCAGTCCCGCGCTCGCGCCGTCACAGCCGAGGTCGGGATCGCCCAGCAGATCGAGACCGAGCTGTTTGCCTACGCGGCCGTAATTGTCACGGCCGGTAAGCTGTACATAGCCGCGGCCCTTGAAGCGCGCGCCGTCTCCGGCTTGCGTGTTGCCGAGGTTCTTCGCGATCTGCGACGGCGGATCGTAAAGGCCGAAAGGCGGACCGCCCGGCGCCGTGTTGTATTTGCTCTGACCTTCAGGGATGGGGCGGAAACTCGCGGTCTCGGCGCGAATTGTGCCCAGCGCCATCAGCAACATCTGGCGATCGTCGAGCGAGAGTTTGCGCAGTCCCGCGGCGACAAAAGGCAGATTGACTTCGATGTTGCCGCGCGGGGTTCCCGGAAACATCGGCGCCACTTGGTCAAGCGTGACGCGGCCGAGATAGCCTCCGTCGTCTGCCGGCGCCGCTGAAAGGAACTGCGCCGCCATGAAACCGCCGACGGGATTCGGCGCGTCCAGAACGATCTCGACCCAGCCGTCCTGCCGGCTCACTTCGTTGGCCTGCGTTCCCTTGGCGCAGACCTGGATCACCGCCGCATCGGCCGAAGGCGCGCTGCGCAAGTTCACGTTGTCGCCGGTCACCACCAGCTTGTCGCCCGCCGCCATGCCGGTCTCCCTCGGATGCGAAGGCGAACTCTATCAGGAGTTACCTATGTCTGGAATCTTCGCGAAGGCGGATTTCCTGATACTGTCCTGGCCGGCGGCGACGGAGAGCGAAAATGGAAACGGAAAAGGCGACATTCGGTGCAGGCTGTTTCTGGGGTGTCGAGCATTTCTTCGCCGAGGTGCCCGGCGTGATCGACGCGGCGTCGGGCTATGAGGGCGGGCATGCGGACAATCCAAACTACCGCCAGGTCTGCACCGGCACGACCAACCATGCCGAAGTGGTCGAGGTCACTTTCGATCCCACGAAAGTCTCCTATGCCAGACTGGTCGATCTCTTCTTCAAGATGCACGATCCCACACAGCTCAATCGCCAGGGACCGGATGTCGGCACACAGTACCGCTCGGTGATCTTCACCCACTCGCCGGAACAGGAGCGCGTCGCACGTGAAGAACTGGAGAAGGCGAAGGGCTCCGGCCGCTATTCCCGGCCCATCGTCACCGTCATAGAGCCGGCTCAGACGTTCTGGCGCGCCGAGGACTATCACCAGGACTATTTCGTCAAGAACCAGGGCCATTCCTGTCACGTGACTTATAAGGAGCTGGAGCGCCAATGAGGATCACGAGGGCGATTGCGGGAGCGATCATGGCGACGACGATCATCGGCAATGTGGCTTACGGCGAGATTTCCCGTGGCGACCGCTATTCGGGCGCACCCTGGGCGACGCGCTCGCCGGTTCTGGCGCAGCATGGCATGGCCGCGACCGAGCAGCCGCTCGCCTCCCAGGTCGCGATCGAGATCCTCAAGAAGGGCGGCAGCGCCGTCGATGCGGCGATTGCCGCGAACGCCTGCATCGGGTTGATGCAGCCGGTACTCAACGGAATCGGCGGCGATCTGTTCGCCATCGTCTATGATCCCAAGACGCACAAGCTTTACGGCTACAACGGTTCCGGCCGCGCTGCGGTGGGACGCGATCTGCCGCGCATGAAGGCCGAGGTCGAGGCCGCCTATCGCAAAGCGGGCATGACGCCCAAGGCGCATATTCCGCCGTTCGGTACACTTCCCATCACCGTTCCGGGAACGGTCGACGCATGGTTCGCGCTGCATCAGAAGTTCGGCAAGCTTCCCATGACGGAGGATCTCGCCGGTGCGATCCACTACGCGGCCATCGGCTTTCCCGTGACGCAGCTCATCGCCCTCTATTGGAAGGGCAACATGGCCGCGTTCGAGAAGAACAAAGGCCTGATCGAAGAGCTGGACAATGCGCGCCACACCTACCTGATCCCGGACGCGCATGGCGGCCATACGCCGGCGGAAGGCGAAATCTTCAAGAACCCCGATCTCGCCCATACCTTGTCGCTGATCGCCAAAGGCGGGCGCGACGCATTCTACAAGGGCCCGATCGCCCACACGATCGACGCCTATTTCCGCCGCATCGGCGGCGACCTGCGCTACGAGGATTTCGCGCGCCACCGCGGCGAATGGGTCGATCCGTTGTCGGTCAATTACCGCGGCTATGACGTTTATGAGCTTCCGCCAAACGGCCAGGGCGGCGCCGTGCTGCAGATGCTGCAGATTCTCAAACACTACGATCTCAAGAAGATGGGCGTGGGCACGGCCGATACATTGACCGCGATGCTCGAAGCCAAGCGGCTGGCGTACGAGGATCTGGCCAAATGGTATGCCGATCCTGCCTTCGTGCATGTGCCGATGAAGGAACTGCTGTCCGACTCCTATGCGGACGAACGGCGCAAGCTCATCCATCTGGACCATGCCAACCCCGACATCGGGCCCGGCGATCCCAAGCTCCATGACGGCGACACCATCTATCTCACCACCGCCGACAAGGACGGCATGATGGTCTCGCTGATCCAATCCAACTATCGTGGCATGGGGTCGGGACTGGTCGCGGACCATCTGGGCTTCATGTTCCAGGACCGCGGCGAATTGTTCTCGCTCGAGGACGGCGCCGCCAATGTCTATGCGCCCGGCAAGCGGCCGTTCCACACCATCATCCCGGCGTTCGTGATGAAGGACGGCAAGCCGTTCATGTCGTTCGGCCTGATGGGCGGGGACATGCAGCCACAGGGCCACGTCCAGGTGCTGACCGACATCATCGATTTCGGCATGAACGTACAGGAAGCGGGCGATGCGGCGCGCTGGCGCCACTTCGGCGGTTCGGAAGTCACCGGCGAGCCGTCGACCGGCATCGGCACGGTCGAGATGGAGCAGGGCTTCGATTCTGCCGTGAAGGAGGAGCTGAAGAAGCGCGGCTACAACGTGGTTCCCGGCACCGGCGGCTTCGGAGGTTATCAAGCGATCCTGCGCGCGCCCAACGGCGTCTATTGGGGTGCGAGCGAAATGCGCAAGGACGGCGAGGTGATCGGGTATTAAGCTCGACGGCTCTCGATCATTGGAATATCGGCCTGCTCATCTCGAAGAGCAGCCAACGTCATGAACAGGCTCTGGACATCTGGCGATGCCGCAGCTTTGCGCATCATTTCAATGAACACGTTCAGCGCTGGAGCAATTTTGCGCTGAAGCATCTCCATGCCGATAGCGAGAGCGAGCCCGAGCTTGATTAACTGTTCAAATGGATTCTCTGAATGATTGTTTCTGAAATCCGCTAGAAGCTGCTCGCGGCATTGGGGCCATTTGCGTTGCATGCGCGACACAACTGATTCGAATTGAGCATTTCGCAGCTCAAGTGTGCCCGCATCTATGCGACGTTTGACGACAAGGCGGACAGCGGATTTTTCCGACATCTGAGGATTGCCAACGATTGTTGAAGCGATCTCGTTCAAAGTAGCGCCATCGTCCATACCTGATCCTGGACGGCGCCCACGCCTACGCTCAGTAGCTTGAATCTCCAAGATAGCCTCCGGATTCATAATGGGCAAAGTTTCGGACCGGCATGCATGGAGTGCGATAGGAGAAAAATTGGGCGGAGCCGACAATAATTAAGCCCCAAACACCCGCTTGAAGATCGTGTCGACGTGCTTGAAGTGATAGTCGAGGTCGAACAGGGCCTCGAGTTCGTTCGCGGACAATGCCTTCTTCACCTCGGGATCGGCCTTGAGCAGATCAAGCAGCGGTCCTTCGCCGTTCCAGGTCCGCATCGCGTTTCTCTGCACCAGACGATAAGCGTCTTCACGGCTCACGCCTTTTTGCGTCAGGGCCAGCAGCACGCGCTGGCTGTGCACCAGGCCCTGCGTGCGGTCGAGGTTCTCGCGCATGCGCTTGGGATACACGACCAGCTTTTCGATCACCCCCGTCATGCGGTGGAGGGCGAAGTCGAGCGTGATCGTGGCGTCGGGGCCTATGAAGCGCTCGACCGAGGAGTGCGAGATGTCGCGCTCGTGCCAGAGCGCAACATCCTCGAGTGCCGGGATGGCATACGACCGCACCATCCGCGCCAAGCCGGTGACATTCTCCGTCAGCACCGGATTGCGCTTGTGCGGCATGGCGGAAGAGCCCTTCTGACCTTCGGAGAAATATTCCTCCGCCTCGAGAACTTCGGTGCGCTGAAGATGACGGATTTCCGTTGCCAGGCGCTCGAGCGAACTCGCCACCACCGCCAGAGCCGCGAAATAAGCCGCATGCCGGTCGCGCGGAATCACCTGGGTGGAAACCGGCTCGACTTCAAGGCCAAGCTTGGCGGCCACATGCGCTTCGACGCGCGGGTCGACATTGGCGAATGTGCCGATGGCGCCCGAGATCGCGCAAGTCGCAATCTCGCCGCGCGCCGCAACGAGGCGGGCGCGCGCGCGCTGAAACTCGGCATGGAAGCCCGCGAGTTTGAGGCCGAAGGTCGTCGGCTCGGCGTGGATGCCGTGGCTGCGTCCGATGGTCGGCGTATCTTTGAATTCGAAAGCACGCTTCCTGAGCGCGCAAAGCAGCGCATCGACACCGGCGACGAGGATGTCGGCTGCGCGCACGAGCTGCACGGACAGGCAGGTATCGAGCACGTCCGACGACGTCATCCCCTGATGCACGAATCGCGCATCGGGGCCGACGAATTCCGCGAGATGGGTGAGGAAGGCGATGACGTCGTGCTTGACCTCGCGTTCGATGGCGTCGATGCGCGCGACGTCGAACCTGGCCGCCTGTCCCTTGTGCCAGATCGTGCGCGCCGCCTCTTTGGGGATGACTCCAAGCTCCGCCAGCGCATCGGCGGCATGCGCTTCGATCTCAAACCAGATGCGAAATCTGGTTTCCGGCGACCAGATCGCCGTCATTTCGGGGCGCGCGTAGCGGGGAATCACGATGTCTTCTGCCGCGGTGATTTGCGGCCCGTTCTAGCCCTGGCGCGGCGCCCGGACAAGCCGCGGTTCACGCCACGGGCTTCAGCGTCGCGGCCTCGACCAGCGCCCGCGTCGTAGCCTCTTTGGGCGAGCGCACGAGCATCGCGATCGGACCGCGCTCCACCACCCGGCCGTTATCGAAGACCATGGCGTCGTCGCACAGCGCGGCGGCCACAGAGAAGTCGCTGGTCAGCACCAGAAACCCCGCCTGGCTTTCGATCCGGAACTCGGCCAGCAGGTCGCGAATGGTGCTTTGCGCCAGCGCATCGAGACTGCGCAAGGGCTCGTCGATCACCACGAGCAGCGGCGCAGCGACGATGGCGCGCGCGATTTGGAGCCGCCTTTGATCGAAAGGCGAAAGCGCCGCCACGACGGCGCGTCCGTTGTGCGAGGCCAGACCCACGCGCTTGAGCGCGTTGTCACGATAGTCGGCAGCGAGCTCCCGGGTAAGGCTTAGGTGGGCCCGCAACGGCTCGTCCACCGTATCCCACAAACTCATGCGCGGATCGAGCGCGCCGTCCCGGCTGGTAACAAAGGCGACGCGGCGGCGCAAACGCAGCGCCATCGTCTCCGAGAGCAGATTCAAATCAACCGCATCGAACACGATCCGCCCGGGCCGGCGCTCGAGGCCCAGGATCGCGTTGAGCAACCGCCGGCGGCCCGATCCGGGCTCGCCGACAAGGCCCATCGCGGCACCGCGCCTGAGTTCGAAGGCGATCGCGTCGCGCCGGCGCGCTCTGGCGCTATCGCCGAGCACCAGATTCTGCACCTGCAACAGCGGCTCGCCGCGCGGAGAGGGACGCAGCGGACGCGAAAGATCGAGCGGCAGTGCTTTGAGCAGAGCCTGGGTGTAGGAGTGCGTCTGACCCGCGATCAACTGCGGTGCAGCACCTTCTTCGACCACTTGGCCGCGGCGTAGCACGATGGTCCGGGCCATCAGACGTGCGACTGGATGCGGCTCGCGCGCGGCATAAATCATCGCGAAGCCCTGGCGCTTCTGCTCCGCAAGCAACGCCCGTGTCAGCCTTTCGGCTGCGAGGGGAGAGAGATCGGCAAATGGATGATCGCAAAGCAAGAGCTGGGGCGTCACTGCCGCGGCGACGGCAAGAAGCCCAAAGGTGACCGTCGCCGGAGCGAGGTTCTCGACGGGCGCATCGAGCGTCTCGACGGAAGGCGCGCCGTCGAACCGTGCAAGCACCGCACGCAATTCCTCGCGCGCCGCTGCCTGCGGGCATGCGAGCCTCCTTGTGAGAATGCGCGTGAACTGTTCCGCGGCGCGGGCCGTCGGGTCGAGGACCTTTGCCGCCACCGCCGGAAGATAGGCGGTGCGCAACGGCGAACGCGGTCGCCGCGTCACAAAATGAAAGGGCTCCTCGCCGAAGCGGATTTGGCCCGCTACCTGTTCTCCGCGATCGGGGAACCCGCCAAGATTGCGCAGCAGCGCGTCCTTACCGCTGTCGGCTTCGCCAAGCAGAACCACCGTCTCGCCCGCATGAAGCGCGAGCGAGAACGACTCGAGTTCGGTCTTTCCGCCGCGCGCGACGCGCAGGTCCTTGAGCTCGAACAAGAGCGGCCGCTCGCTCATGGCCGTTCGCCTTCATCGAGCCCCGCGGCGAGGCGTGCGAGAAGTATCAGAATGACCAAAGCCAGCGCCGGGAACGCGGCCGTCCACCAGGCATCGAAGTAAGTCGCCTTGGCCGCCGCGATCATGAGGCCCAGATCGCGGTGCGGCGGCGTCGCGCCGAAGCCCAGAAAACTCAGGGTCGAAAGAATGATCGCCACCGCGGCCAGCCCGCGTGCCAGTGTGGGCAGCAATGCATCGCGAAATTCGTAGGTCAAATCGCGGTTGAGCAGTGCCGAGGCCGAGATTCCGGTCGCGCGTGCATAGGCTGCATGGTTTGCGAAATTGTCGCGGCGTGCGCGATCGAAGCCTCGCACGAACGCAAGGGGCGCCGCCGCAAGTCCTGCCGCCACACCGAAATAGCCGCGCGCCGTCAGTGCGACGATCAAAATCGCGAGCAACAGCGGCGGAATGGCCGCGAAACTGCCCACCGCCCAGCGCAGGATTGCTGCCGCATGGCGCGGAAGCCGAGCCGCGACGAACCCCATGAAGGCGCCGGCGATGACGGCAATAACCGCTGCTTCCGTCGCCTGCATCGCCGTCACGCTCAAAGCATGCAGTGTTTCGCTCAGCACGTCGCGTCCGAGCAGGTCCGTGCCGAACGGAAATTGTTCCGACGGCGCAAGCAGCACCGGACCGACGCGCTCTGCGTCCGCCGGCCAGCGCGCGAGAAACTCGCTCATCGTGACGGCGATCGCGATCAGACCAAGCCCGGACCAACCCGCCGCCATGAGGATCCGCCGCCACGCGCTCATCCGACTGTTCCGCCAACAAGCTTTGCACCGAGACGGCCCAAAAACGCAGCGGTCAGCGTCACGCCGGCAAATACGAACAGGACCAAGGCCGCCATATTCCAGTCGTGCAGCGCGACCGAACGGACGAAGAGGTCGGCGACGCCGCGTTCGCCGAATACCCATTCCGAAACCACCGCGGCCGACAGCAGCGTCAGCATGATCTCGCCGAGATTTGCGAGCAGTCCGGCGAAGATTTGCGGCAGCACATGCGCGCGCTCGATTTCCAGCGGCGTCAGACCGAGGCGGCGCAAACCGTTGCGGAACGGTGCGTCCTGGTAGGCCGACGCCGCCGCGCGCATCGCCGTCTGAATCGCCGACGCCCCGGCGAGGCCTACCGTGAGTGCAGGCAGAAGCAGCGAACGCCATTGTCCCTCGGGAGCGAAACCAAAACCGTGCGCGGCATAGGCGAGCGCCAGTCCCGCACAAAATACCGGCGCGGAAGAAATCGTCTGCACCAACGGCGCAGCCGCGCGCCGTGCCCTGCCAGTACCCAGAAGGAGGCCGAACGGCACGCCCATGAGAACGGCGATCGCGCCCCCTGACACCATGATCCGAAAGGTGATGGGACCATGTCTCGCCAGTTCGGCGCCTGCACCGGCGCCACTCAACGCGCTGCTTCCAAAATCGAGACGGGCGAAACTGAGGACGCGCTCGCCCACGGCTATGGCGTAGCCGTGTCCGCCCGTTTCAAGCGCCGAAATGCCGACGGCTATTGCGAGCGCGCCCAGAAGTGCGAGCGCCCAACGTCCGCTCTCCTTCAGCGCAAAGCGCCACATGACTTGTCCCACCGCTCCCCGATGGGACTATAAGGCGGGCATCAACCGCGCGCTACAGCGATGCTCAAAGCAGTCCGAGCGCCTTGAAGCTGGCATGTCCGCCGCGCCCGATGACGATGTGGTCGTGCACCGCAATCTTCAGCGGCTTGGCGGCGGCGGCGATTTCGCGTGTGAGTTCGATGTCGGCACGACTGGGGGTGGGATCGCCGCTGGGATGGTTGTGGACAAGGATCATCGCCGACGCGCCCAGCTCCAGAGCGCGGCGCACGACCTCGCGCGGATAGACCGGCGTGTGATCGATCGTTCCGCTGCTCAGAACTTCGTCGGCGATCAGAATGTTCTTGCGATCGAGAAAGAGCGCACGGAACTCCTCGCGCGTTCCCCTTGCCATCGCCGCGGCGCAATAATCGAGCAACGCTGCCCAGGAGGAAAGTGCAGGCCGGCCGATGAGGCTGGTCTTGGAGAGGCGTAGCGCGGCCGCCTCGATGATTTTGAGATGGGCCGCAGTGCTTTCGCCGATTCCCTCGACTTCGAGCAGCCTTTCGCGCGGCGCCGCGATGACGTCGGCAAAGCTGCCGAACTGGTTCAACAGCGCCTTGGCCAGCGGCTTCACATCGCGGCGCGGAATTGCAGCGAAGAGCGCGAGCTCCAGAAGTTCGTAATCGGGAAGCGAGTCCGATCCGCCCGCCAGGAAGCGTTCCCGCAGACGCTCGCGATGGCCATGGTAGTGCGGGACCTGCTCTCCATGCGCGAATGCCGCCGCGGCGTCGCTGACGCCGGAAGGTTCTTCCTGGGGACGGGACTTGGAGACCATTGGACCAGTGCGAGCGTCGACTCGTCTCAGCCTAGCGTTGCCTCCATGGCGCGCAATAGCCCGCCCGCAACTTCAGGCGTAGGGCGGCTTGTTGAGGCTCTTGGGCGAAAGGGTGAAGATCTCGACCCCATTCTCGGTCACGGCCACGGTGTGCTCGAACTGCGCAGAGAGGGAGCGGTCGCGCGTCACCGCGGTCCAGCCGTCGCTCAGCACCTTCACGCCATAGCCGCCGAGATTGATCATGGGCTCGACGGTGAAGAACATGCCGGGTTTGAGAACGATGCCGTGGCCCGCCTTGCCGTAGTGAACGATATTGGGAAGGGCATGGAACACCTTGCCCACGCCGTGGCCGCAGAAGTCGCGCACCACCGAGCAGCGCTCGACGCCTTCGGCATAGGACTGGATCACATGACCGATATCGCCGGTCGTGGCGCCGGGCCTCACGGCCGCGATACCGCGCATCATGGCTTCGTAGGTGATCTCGACAAGGCGACGGGCTTTGAGCTTCACCTCGCCCACCAGATACATGCGCGAGGTGTCGCCGTGGTAGCCGTCGACGATCACGGTGACGTCGATATTGACGATGTCGCCATCGCGCAGCGGCTTGTCGCAGGGAATGCCGTGGCACACGACATGATTGATCGAGGTGCACAGTGTGTGGCGATAACCGCGATAACCAAGACACGCCGGGATCGCGTCGCGGGCGAGCACGAAATCATAGGCAAGCCTGTCGAGGTGCGCCGTCGTGACCCCCGGTCTCACTTGCGGAACGAGCAGGTCCAGCACTTCGGCGGCGAGCCGGCCGGCGCGGCGCATGCCCTCGAAGTCTTCCTTGTTGTGCAGCGTCACGCCCAGATGGGCGCGTTTGGCGGCCTCGAAGGCCTCGGCTTCCGGCATATAGGACGTCATGGGCCCCATATAATACCTGCGCGGGATTTCTCAAACTGCCATCGCCGCGCCACAGGTTTCAAGCGCGGAACCGTTCGGCTAAGAAGACGGCATGAGCGACAATCCCACCGCCGCCGTCCTGATCATCGGCGACGAGATCCTGTCCGGGCGCACCCAGGACACCAACACCAGCTATATCGCGCGGATGCTGGGTTCGCAGGGCATCGACCTCAAAGAGGTGCGGATCGTCGGCGACAAGGAAGCTGAGGTCGTTGCCGCGCTCAATGCGCTCAGATTCCGCTACACCTATGTCTTCACCACAGGCGGCATTGGGCCGACGCATGACGACATCACGGCGGATGCGGTGGCCAAGGCCTTCGGCGTCGGCATCGACTACCATCCCGACGTGCTGGCGATGCTTGGCGCGCGCTATAAGCCCGGCGAGTTCAACGAGATGCGCAAGCGCATGGCACGTATTCCGCTGGGCGCGGAACTCGTGCGCAACACGGCTTCAGTGGCGCCCGGCATCCATATAGGGAATGTCTATGTCATGGCGGGCGTGCCTGCGATCATGCGGGCGATGATGGAGGACATCCTTCCCGGATTGCGCCGCGGACAGGTGGTCCATTCGGCGACCGTCGAGGCATGTGTCGCAGAAGGGCGCGTCGCGGAAGCTTTGATGAAAATCCAGCAAGATTTCGCGGAACTCGCGCTCGGTTCCTATCCCTATTACCGCGAAGACGGTTTCGGCGTGCAGCTCGTGGCGCGCGGCCGCGATGCGCAGAAAGTCGAGGAAGCGGCGCAGGCGATCGAAAAAATGCTGCGCGCCGAAGGCGTGCACCCCATTCGCCTTAAATCTTAATGTTTGCAGGCATGACAAGCACATAACTGGCGTGTATGCTGTCAATGGGAGAGGGCTGACACGTGGATGGAGGCCCCTCGGGTCGGGGTGTCGCGTATGAAAATCACCAGCGTGGTTGGCGCGGCCGTTGCGGCTGTGATCGTGGCGGCAGGCGTGGCGGTTGCCGGCAACTTTGCATCAAGTCATCACGAGGACTATTTCGCCGCCGGAACGCACCAATTCTATGTCTGGTGCGCCAAGGGCGATGACTACACTGCCACCCAATTCGGCAGTTCCGCCCCCGATGCGCAGATGCGGCTTTACGAAAAAGCCAAGAACCAGGGCCACAACACCTGCTGGCCGCTGTGGCAGGGCCGCATATCGGGCTGAGCGCCGTCAGTTCTCGAGCTTCAGTTCTTTCGCTTCCATCGACAAAGCCGCCAGCGCGTCCGGTCTCTTGACCATGGCGCTACGCGCGTCGCGTAGAGCTTGCAGGGCGCGGGCGCGGTCACCCAGCACCGCATAAGCGCGCACCAGGCGCTGCCATCCTTGCAGGTCATCCGGCTCCTGTTTCAGCCGTGTCGCAAGGCCAGAGACCATCGCGCCGATATCGGGTCTGGCACCGCTCATGGCGTGGAGGCGCGCAATGCTGGCAAGCAATTGCTGTCGGAATGGCGATTTGACCGGCAGTTCGCTCAGCAAGCGCTGCCAATCGGTTTCCGCATCCGCGTATTGCCCGCGCGAGGCTGCAAGCTGACCCAGAAAAAACAATGCGACGCGGTCCCTCGGATCCACCGCCAGAGCCATGCGAAATGCCTGCTCCGATTCCGCAGGCATGCGGCCGCCGGATTCCAGGACCAGCGCCGTGCCATAGTCGGAATAGACGCCGGCGTCGGGGCGCCCCTGCGCGCTGGTCAACGCGATCGCCCGCTGAAGCGCGCGGACGGCGTCGCCGCCGTCATCAGCGTCCATATAGGCGCGGCCGAGCAGGTGCCAGCCACGTAGATCGTCGGGGCTTCCGCGCAGATGCTTGACCAGCAATGCGATTGCGCCATTGCGGTCGCGAACGTCATCGCCCTCCAGCGTCCGCACGGCGAACTGCGGCCGGCCGAGAAGGCCATAGGTCCCGAGCCCCGCCGTCACGACGAACAGCGAGATCGAAGCTGCGATGACGAACCTCTTGCGACCCTGTGCGACCTGCAGCGCAGGCCAGGCGACAAACGCCGCCGCCGCGAGGCCGACGACAATGAAGATCGTGGCCGCAAGCACGATCATGGCCGCGTGACCCTGTGCTTGCCCCTGGAAAGGGCAACGATCATGCCGCGCAACGTCTGGACCTCCTGATAGGTGAGCCGCGCGCGATGCATCGTCGCACGGATGGCGCGGATCATTGCGCCGCGCTTGTCTGGCGGAAAGAGGAAACCGCTGTCCAACAGCTCGCGCTCGAGATGCTCGAACAGTTGGAACAGCTCCGTGCGCGTGGGCATGCGATGCAGCGGCCCGTGCTCGATCCGTGACGCCGGTGTTTCATCGGCACCCAGAAACCATTCATAGGCGATGAGCAGAACCGCCTGGCCCAGATTGATCGAGGAGAAGCCGGTCGTCGGTATGGTGATGACCGCATCGGCGAGCGAGATTTCGTCGTTCTCGAGCCCTGCACGTTCATTGCCGAACAGGATGCCGCATTTCTGGCCACGCGCGGATGCGACGCGCACGCGGCGCACCGCCTCCTTGGGCGTCAGCACCTCTTTGGTCACGCCGCGCTCGCGCGCCGTTGTGGCAAAGACCATGTGCAGATCGCCCAGCCCACTCTTGAGATCGGGAAAGATGCGCGCACTTTCAAGCACGTCCTTGGCGCCGACAGCCATGGCCTGCGCCTTCGCGCTGGGCCATGCAGTCCGTGGCGCGACGAGCCGCAAATCGGCAAGTCCGAAATTCTTCATCGCCCGCGCCGCCGCGCCGATGTTCTCGCCCAATTGCGGATGCGAAAGGATGATGGCGGGAACGGTCACAACCGCCCTTTCCGGAACCCGCAGGAGTCGCTTTGACGCTGCATCTTGCGCTCGCTATACCCCGCGCCAGCGAAATTTCCGAGGCCCGTCATGCAGAAGATCAAAGTTGCCAATCCTGTCGTCGAGCTCGACGGGGACGAGATGACCCGCATCATCTGGGACCTGATCAAGAAGAAGCTGATTCTACCCTATCTCGATATTCCGCTGGAATATTACGACCTCGGCATCGAGCACCGCGACGCCACCAACGACCATGTGACGGTCGATGCCGCCCACGCCATCCAGAAGCACGGCGTCGGCGTCAAATGCGCCACTATCACGCCCGACGAGGCGCGGGTGAAGGAATTCCATCTCAAGGAAATGTGGAAGTCGCCCAACGGCACGATCCGCAATATCCTGGGCGGCGTGATCTTCCGCGAGCCGATCATCTGCCGCAATGTGCCGCGCCTCGTCCCCGGCTGGACCAAGCCGATCGTGGTGGGCCGCCACGCTTTCGGCGACCAGTACCGCGCCACCGATTTCCGCTTTCCGGGAAAGGGCGTGCTGACCATCAAATTCGTGGGCGCGGACGGCGCCGTGATCGAGAAGGAAGTGTTCAAGGCGCCCGGGTCGGGCGTGGCGATGGCGATGTACAATCTCGACGACTCGATCCGCGATTTCGCGCGCGCCTCGATGAACTACGCGCTGGCCCGCAATTATCCGCTCTATCTTTCGACCAAGAATACGATTCTCAAAGCCTATGATGGCCGCTTCAAGGACATCTTCCAGGATGTGTTCGATGCCGAGTTCGCCGGCAAGTTCAAGGCGGCGGGCATCACCTATGAGCACCGTTTGATCGACGACATGGTGGCGTCGGCGCTGAAATGGGAAGGCGGCTATGTCTGGGCCTGCAAGAACTACGACGGCGACGTGCAGTCCGACACCGTGGCGCAGGGTTTCGGTTCGCTGGGGCTGATGACCAGCGTGCTGACCACGCCGGACGGCAGAATCGTGGAAGCCGAAGCCGCCCATGGCACGGTGACGCGCCACTATCGTGAATACCAGAAGGGCAAGCCGACCTCGACCAATTCCATCGCCTCGATCTTCGCCTGGACGCGGGGCCTTGCACACCGCGCCAAGCTCGACGGCAATCCCGCGCTCGACAAGTTCGCGCACACCTTGGAGAAGGTCTGCGTCGACACGGTGGAGAGCGGCTCCATGACCAAGGACCTCGCGCTTCTCGTCGGCCCCGACCAGACATGGCTCACCACCGAAGGCTTCCTCGACAAGGTGGACGAGAATCTGAAGAAGGCGATGGCGTAGTTGGCGCAGGTTTGCGTCCGTGCGCTTGCTGCAGCCGACAAGGCAGCGTGGCTGCCTCTGTGGGCCGGCTATCTGACGTTCTACGAGACGAGCGTCCCGGCGGAGGTCACCGAGACGACCTTTGCGCGCCTCACCGGCGGCGATGCGGCGATGTTCGGGCTCGTCGCCGAGGACAATGGGCGCGTCATCGGCATTGCGCATGCCGTCGTGCATTCTTCGACCTGGGCCAAGGCGCCGTACGTCTATCTCAACGACCTGTTCGTCGCGCCGGACGCCCGCGGGAGCGGTGCCGGGCGCGCGCTGATCGAAGCGGTTTACAAGCGCGCGGATGAGATGGGCGCGGGACGCGTCTATTGGCTGACGCACGAGACCAACGCGACGGCGCGCAGGCTGTACGACACGCTCGCGGTCAATGACGGTTTCGTGGAGTACCGGCGATGACGCGCACCGCGCGCTGTTGTTGCGGCGAGTGTTCGATCACGGTCGAAGGCGAACCTGTCCTCAACGCGATCTGCAACTGCACGGGCTGCAAGCGGCGCACTGGAAGCGCGTTCGGTTGGTCGGCCAATTTTCCCGACGACAAGGTCGTGGCGAAGAGCGGCGCAACGATCGTGAACGCCAGGGACGGCGACACCGGGTACAATCGCCATTTCTGCGCGTGCTGCGGCACTACGCTCCATTGGAAGAGTTTCGGCTTCCTGCCCGATCAAACGGGGGTCGCCGGCGGTTGCTTCATCGATGATCCGCTGCCCGAGCCCAATCTCTCGGCGCAGGATAGCGACCGCTGCGCCTGGGTTTCGATACCCGAAGGATGGATGCGCGCCTGATCACGCCGCGCGCGGCACCATGCCCATCAGTGCGATGGCGTTGCCGTCGGGGTCCTTGAAGGCGCGCAATTTGAGCTCATGGGTTTCGGTGCGCTGTACCGTCTCGACCGGCCGCTCGAATTTGACGCCCCTCGACTCCAAGGCCGTGCCCAGGGCATCGATATCCGGTGCGTCGAAATAGATCACTGCACCGCCGATTGGGCTCCCGACCGTCTCCTCCTTGCCAATCATGAGGCGCAGACCATCGAGCTGGAAGAACAGCATGTTGCCCGCCTCGAAGAGCAGCGGCAGGCCCAGCACATCGCGATAGAAGGCGCGCGAGCGGTCGAGATCGCGGCAGGTGAACGCCGCCTGCACCAGCTTTCGCCCGGCCAAGGATGAACTTTCGCTCATGCAGCACTCCCTTTCCCCAGCCAGCGGCCCAAGTTATATTAGGATGCCACACTGTTAGTCTACCTAACTATCTACGCGTCCCTGAGGCATGTCAAGTGTCCACTCCCGAAATCGAAGCCACCGCAGACCGACTGCACAGCGCGGCGATCCACCTTTTGCGCCATGTGCGCAAGGAGGACGCGGCCTCGGGCATCTCCGGCGCACAGCTTTCCGTGCTCTCCGTGCTGGTCTTCGCAGGACCCCAGACACTCGGTGCACTTGCCAAGGCGGATCAGGTGACGCCGCCGACCATGTCTCAGCTCGTTTCCGCGCTGGAGCGGCGCGGCCTGGTACGCCGGCGCGCCCGCGACCGCCGCTCGATCCTCGTCTCCGCTACGCCGGAGGGCCGCAAGCTGCTTCAGGCCGGACGAAGGCGGCGGCTGAAGCGGCTGGCCAAAGCGCTGGGCGTCTTGCCGCCCGAGAAACTGGCGCTGTTGCATGAGGCGGCCGACCTTGTGCTGAACGCTGCCGCTTCAGCGGAGGCGGAAGCGTGACAACGGGCGGCGATGAAGGATAAAACCAGTCTCATGAAAGGCTTAAACGAGATTCGGCGCGACTTTCTGGAGTTCTTCCGCGCGCGCGGACACGAGGTCGTGCCCTCGTCGGGCCTTGTCCCCAAGAATGACCCGACGCTTCTCTTCACCAATGCCGGCATGGTGCAGTTCAAGAACGTCTTCACCGGCGCGGAGAAGCGGCCCTATTCGCGTGCGGCCACGAGCCAGAAATGCGTGCGCGCGGGCGGCAAGCACAACGATCTGGACAATGTCGGCTATACCGCGCGGCACCATACCTTCTTCGAGATGCTGGGGAATTTTTCCTTCGGTGACTATTTCAAGGCGGACGCGATCGAATTCGCCTGGGACTTGATCACCAGGGACTTCGCGATTCCGAAGGACCGGCTCACGGCGACGGTCTTCGCCGAAGACGACGACGCCTTCGGCTTGTGGAGAAAAATCGCAGGGCTCCCCGAGAGCCGCATCATCCGCATTCCGACGAACGCCAATTTCTGGTCGATGGGCGACACCGGCCCTTGCGGGCCATGTTCGGAAATCTTCTATGACCACGGCGAACACATTCCCGGCGGTCCGCCCGGCAGCCCCGACGAAGACGGCGACCGGTTCGTCGAGATCTGGAACCTCGTCTTCATGCAATTCGAGCAGGTCGACAAGGACACGCGCCTTGCCCTGCCCAAGCCGTCGATCGACACCGGCATGGGGCTCGAGCGCGTGGCTGCCGTGCTGCAGGGCGTGCACGACAACTATGACATCGACCTGTTCCGCCATCTGATCGCGGCCTCTGTCGAGGCGTCAGGCGCGCCTGCGGTGGGCGAAGCGAAATTCGCTCACCGCGTCATCGCCGATCATCTGCGCTCGACGTCGTTCCTGATCGCCGATGGCGTGCTGCCGTCGAACGAAGGCCGCGGCTACGTGCTTCGCCGCATCATGCGCCGCGCGATGCGGCATGCGCATCTTCTGGGTGCGAAAGAGCCGCTGATGTACCGGCTGGTGCCGACGCTGGTTGCGGAGATGGGGCAGGCCTATCCCGAACTCAAGCGCGCCGAAGCGCTGATCGTGGAAACCTTGAAGCTCGAGGAGGAACGCTTCCGCGTGACGTTGGCACGCGGCCTCAAGCTGCTCGAGGAGGCATCCGGCGATTTGCGCAAAGGCGGCGAGCTTTCCGGCGACGTCGCATTCAAGCTCTACGATACGTACGGCTTCCCGCTGGACCTGACAGAAGACGCGCTCAAGGCGCGCGGCATCGGCGTCGACAAAGCGGGCTTCGACGCGGCGATGCAAAGGCAGCGTGAGGAAGCGCGCAAGGCCTGGTCGGGCTCGGGTGAAGCGGCGACCGACGCACAATGGTTCGAGATCCGCGAAGAGGTCGGCGCGACAGAGTTCCTCGGCTATGACAGCGAGAAGGCCGAGGCACGCATCGTGGCGATACTCAAGGACGGCAAACGCGTGGAATGCGCTGAGAGCGGCGATACGGTCTCGATCCTGGCCAATCAGACGCCGTTCTATGCCGAGTCCGGCGGACAGATCGGCGATCAGGGCCGCATCGCCGGTGCGGCCGGCGAAGGCAAGGTTGTCGACACAGAAAAGCGGCTGGGCGCCTTGCATGTCCACATTGTCGAAGTGACGAAGGGCCGCTTGGCGGTTGGCGACGCGGTGGAACTCGAGATCGATGCCGAGCGCCGTCGCGCCACGCGCGCCAATCACTCGGCGACACACCTTCTGCACGCGGCGCTGAAGCGCGTTCTGGGTCCGCATGTGAGCCAAAAGGGCTCGCTGGTGGCACCGGACCGTCTGCGCTTCGACTTCAGCCATCCCAAGCCCGTGACGCTCGAAGAGCTCGAGCGCATCGAGGACCAGGTCAATGCTGTGATCCGGCAGAACAGCGATGTCTCCACGCGCCTGATGGCGACCGACGATGCCATCAAGGCCGGCGCCGAGGCTCTCTTCGGCGAGAAATACGGCGACGAAGTGCGCGTCCTCGCCATGGGCGAAGAGCATGACAAGGCCTACTCGGTCGAGCTTTGCGGCGGCACCCATGTGCGCAGGCTGGGCGATATCGGACTGTTCACGATCTTGTCGGAGAGTGCGGTGGCCGCGGGCGTGCGCCGCATCGAAGCGCTGACGTCGGAAGGCGCGCGGCGCTATCTCTCGCGGCAGGCCGAGATAGCGCGCGAGGCCGCTGCGGCACTGAAGACCAGCGCGTCCGAATTGCCCGAACGTGTGGCGCAATTGACCGAAGAACGCCGCAGGCTCGAGCGCGAAGTGGCCGAACTGCGCAAGCAAATGGCGCTCGGCGCTTCGACGCACAGTTCGAGCGGCCAGGAGACGACGACCATCGCCGGCATCAAGACAATGCTGCGGTCCGTGGCAGGCGTATCGCCCAAGGACCTCAAGAGCCTTGCCGACGACGCCAAGGCGAAGATCGGCTCCGGCATTGTCGCGTTCGCGGCCGTTGCGGACGGCCGCGCGTCGCTCGTCGTGGGCGTGACCGACGATCTTGCCGAGCGCATCAGCGCCGTGGATCTGGTGCGGCTTGGCGCCGAGACGCTGGGCGGAAAGGGCGGGGGCGGGCGCGCGGACATGGCCCAGGCCGGAGGCCCCGACGGCAGCAAGGCGCAAGCTGCGCTCGATGCCATTGCGCGCCGGCTCGGCGAACTCAAGCAACCCGCATGAGCACCTTGGCCATCGAGAATATCGAGCCGACTGCGCGGCACCGCGCTTATGTGTTGCTCGAAGGCGGCGAAGCCGGGGGCGCCTTGGGCCGCATCGTCGAAGCCGTTTTGGTCACGCTGATTCTCGCGAACGTTCTCGCCTACACCTTGCAAAGCATTCCGAGCATCGACGCGCGGTTCACGCTCCTTTTCGATTGGCTCGAATGGGTATCGGTGGTGGCATTCTCCATCGAGTATGCGGTGCGGCTATGGACCGCGCGGGAGGACCCCACCGTGCGCGGCGGGCGCTGGACCAGCCGCATCTCCTATGCGCTCCGGCCGATGATGATCATCGATCTCTTGAGCTTCGCGCCGGCTTATGTCGCGCTGTTCATTCCCTTCATCGATCTCAGGTTCCTGCGGCTCGTACGGCTCTTGCGTCTGCTCAAGATCGCGCGCTATTCGCCCGCGCTATCGACTTTGATGCAGGTGTTGGCCGAGGAGCGTCGTGCGCTCTACGGCACCTTGCTGTTGCTGCTCTGCGCCATGGTGTTCGCCGCTGCCGCCATGCACGTGACCGAGGGCAGCGCGCCGGGCGCGAGCGAATCGTTCAAGACCATGCCGGGCGCGATGTACTGGGCGATCACCACGCTCACCACGGTGGGTTATGGCGACGTGGCGCCGATCACCGCGCCGGGCCGCTTCATCGCCGGCCTGACCATGATCGTCGGTCTCGGCCTCTTTGCGCTTCCGGTCGGCATTGTGGCGACGGGCTTCGTCAATTCGATCCACCGCCGCGATTTCGTGGTGACTTTCGGCATGCTCTCGCGCGTGCCGCTGTTCAAAGGCATCGACGCGCAGATCATCGGCGAGATGATGGTCATGCTGCGCGCGCGCGCGGTGTCCGCAGGCGCCGTGATCTCGGCGGCCGGCGCGCGGGCGGATGCGATGTATTTCGTGATCTCGGGCGAGGTCGAGGCCACCCTTCAGAACCGCAAAATCCGCTTTCGAAGCGGCGATTTCTTCGGCGAACTCGCGCTCCTGGAACAGACCATGCGCGCGGCGACCGTCGTGGCGGTCGAACCCTCCCGCATTCTCACGCTCTCGGTCGACGATTTCAATCACCTCCTGAGCAAGCATCCGGGCATCGAGCGGCGCATTCACCGTTTGGCGGCCGCGCGCGCCGAGGACATCGCGCAGGCCGGCGCCATCTCCGAGTCCGAGATCAAGGCCGCGCGGCGCATGCGCAGGCGCGCCGAGCGCAATCCCGAAGCGACGGTCGAAGAATAGTTTGAAGCGAAGGGGCGCCGTTTCCAGCGCCCCCTCTTGGAGCCGTTCCCCATGCCAACAGGGAAAGGCAACCTGTTTCGCTCGCGGCCTTCAATCCTCGGCAGCGGCCGGCGCGTCCTCGCCGCCGCCGAACGCCAGCGACGAACCCAGCACGCCGGCATTCTGCCGGATCTGCGCTTCGATCTTGCCGGCGACGTCCGCATTGGAGGTGAGAAAGGACTTGGCCGCTTCGCGCCCCTGGCCGATGCGCGTGCCGTCATAGGAGTACCAGGAGCCCGATTTCTCCACGATTCCGGCCTTCACCCCCAGATCGATCAGCTCGCCGGTCTTGGAGACGCCCGAACCGTACATGATGTCGAACTCGACCTGCTTGAAGGGCGGGGCGACCTTGTTCTTGACCACCTTGACCCGCGTCTGGTTGCCCACCACCTCGTCGCGGTCCTTGATCGAGCCGATGCGGCGGATGTCGAGGCGGATCGAGGAATAGAATTTGAGCGCGTTGCCGCCGGTCGTGGTCTCGGGACTGCCGAACATGATGCCGATCTTCATGCGGATCTGGTTGATGAAGATCACGATGGTGTTCGACTTGGAAATCGAGGCCGTGAGCTTACGCAGGGCCTGGCTCATCAGCCTGGCCTGAAGGCCCGGAAGCGAATCGCCCATCTCGCCTTCGAGCTCGGCCTTCGGCGTGAGCGCCGCCACCGAATCGATCACAATGATGTCGATGCCGCCGGAGCGCACCAGCGTGTCGGTGATCTCGAGCGCCTGTTCGCCGGTGTCGGGCTGGGAGATCAGCAATTCATCGATGTCGACGCCCAGCTTCCTGGCATAGACCGGATCGAGCGCGTGCTCGGCATCGATATAGGCGGCGATCCCGCCCTTCTTCTGCGCTTCGGCCACGGCATGGAGCGCCAATGTCGTCTTGCCCGAAGATTCGGGGCCGTAGATCTCGATCACCCGGCCGCGCGGAAGCCCGCCGATGCCGAGCGCGATGTCCAGGCTGAGCGAACCGGTCGACACCGTGTCGGCGTCCACGCCGAGGTCGCGCGCGCCCAGCTTCATCACCGAGCCCTTGCCGAAAGCGCGGTCGATCTGGCTCAGCGCCGCCTCGAGCGCCCTTTTGCGATCGTTCGTCTCTTCCTTCCCCACTACCCGCAAAGCCGCCTGACTCATGATTTCCGCCTCCTTATTCCACAGCGTCCCCTGCTTTCGAAAGCGAAATCAGGCCACTGGGAGGCGAACTTCGTACATATTTTGTTCACATTGGCAAGTGTCTATGTAATCCATTGAAACATCTATGATAAATCCGATGTTGTTTCTTAATTGTTCTCGGCTCTTGGCGCGCTTCCGAGGCTCGTTCACGCGATCCGTCGTGGCGGATCTGTGCTGCCTGTGGCAGCAGTAGCCGGCCCATGTCCCGGTCCCCCCGCATCGCCGAAGTCGCCTTCACCAAGAACGAGGGCCGGTTTCTGCTCGAATGGATCGCCTATCACCGCCTGATCGGGGTGAGCGATTTCCTGATCTACACCAACGACTGCGAGGACGAGTCGCCGGCGCTGCTGGCGCGGCTCGAAGAAATGGGCCTGGCCACGCACCGGATCAACCCGCGCGAGCCCGGCAAGCATGTGCAGAAGACCGCGCTCGACGATGCCATGCATCATCCCCTGGTGACGCACGCCGACTGGGTGCTGCAGATCGATCCCGACGAATTCCTCGTCATCAAGACCGGCAAAGGCACGATCGCCGACCTGATCGCGACCGCGCCGGGAGCCGACATTGTCGCGGTGCAGATGCGCTTTTTCGGCGACAGCGGCCTTTCACGGCTCGGCGAGGGATTGGTGATCGAGCAGCTGACCCGCGCGTCGCGCGAAGATTTCGAGACCAACGGCATCGTCAAGTCTCTGGCACGCAACGGCGCGCCCTTCATCAAGATCACCGCCAATCATATGCCGGGAATGGAAGACGACACGCGCGTGCGCATCTTCAATGCCGGCGGCGAGGAAGTGCCTGCGCCGTCTACCGGCACGCAGCGCTTCCGGGTCATGCCGGAAAGCTCGCGCAGCATGCATTTCGCGCAGCTCAATCATTATGCGGTCCGAACCTTCGCCGACTACCGCGCCAAGAAATATCGCGGCACCGCGGCCGACAACGACAAAAAGCTGACATTGGACTACTGGCGCCAGCGCAATCGGAACGAAGTCGGGGACCTCGCCATCGCGCCGCATATCCCGGCGGTGAAAGCGTTGATGGCGCAATGGCTCAAAGACCCCGTTCTCGCCGCCCGCAACCGCCGCTGCTGCGAAGCCTACGCCGAGATCGTGAAAAAGGCGGAAGGGTTGTTGCCGTCTCCGCGCTGAAAAGATTTGCGAGAGTTTCGGCACACTTTTGCCAATTGTTTATTTCTGCCTCGAGTGGCGCGCCGCTGCGCGAAAATTCATTGCATTGGTGCGCCCTGCGCTCTAAATCCCGCGTCACGTGCGCGACCAGTTTCCCCAAATGAAAAAAAGCGGCGCCGGGTGGAACCCGGACGAGCTGCGCGACTTCACCGCCGATCCGCGGATGATCCTGCTCAGCGCCATCGCGCTCGTCATCGGCGGTCTTGGCGTCGGCGCGGCCTGGACGCTGCTCAAACTGATCGCGCTCGTCACCAACCTCGCCTATTTCCAGCGCGTATCCTTCGAGATGGTTTCGTTCGCCGGCCTCCATTTGCCGCTCTGGACCATCCTCGTTCCTGTTGCAGGCAGTCTCGTCGTCGGCCTGATGGCGCGCTTTGGGTCCGACAAGATCCGCGGCCACGGCATTCCGGAGGCCATCGAGGCCATCCTGATCGGCCAAAGCCGGATCGAACCCAAGGTCGCGGCACTGAAGCCTTTGTCCTCGGCCGTGGCGATCGGCACCGGCGGACCGTTCGGTGCCGAAGGACCCATCATCATGACGGGCGGCGCGCTGGGCTCGCTGATCGCCCAACTCTTTCATCTGAGCGCCATCGAACGGAAAACGCTGCTCGTCGCGGGCGCCGCCGCAGGCATGACGGGAGTGTTCGGCACGCCGGTGGCGGCGGTGCTGCTGGCGGTGGAGCTCTTGCTTTTCGAGTGGAAGCCCCGGAGCTTCATCCCGGTCGTCGTGTCTTGCGCCGTCGCCGCCGCGCTGCGGCCGTTGGTCATCGGTTCGGGAGCGCTGTTTCCTTATGGCGGCGTTCCGGCGATGCCGAGTTGGGGCCTCATTCTCTGTGCAGCCGCGGGCGCCATCGCCGGCCTTCAATCGGCGTTTATGACGGTCACGCTCTACGGCGTCGAGGACCTGTTCCGGAAGCTGCCGATCCACTGGATGTGGTGGCCCGCGCTAGGCGGTCTCGCCGTGGGTATTGGCGGCTATTTCGATCCTTCCGTCCTGGGCGTCGGCTATGACAATATCCGCCTGCTGCTGTCCGACGGCTTCACCTTGCAGGCTGTCGTTTCGCTGCTCATCGGCAAGGCTGCGGTTTGGATCGTGGCGTTGTCGTCGGGCACCTCAGGTGGCGTGCTGGCACCGCTGCTGATCATCGGCGGCACGCTGGGCTCGATTGAATCGCATCTCATGCCGTTCGGCGATGCCGGGTTCTGGGCGCTCCTCGGCATGGCTGCGATCCTGGGCGGCACCATGCGCGCGCCGTTGACCAGCACCTTCTTCGCCGTCGAGTTGACGGGCAATCCGCATCTCCTGCTGCCGCTGCTGACCGCCTCGGTTTCGGCCTTCGCCGTCACCGTGCTGATCATGCGTCGCTCCATCCTGACCGAGCGCATCGCGCGGCGCGGCCATCACGTCACGCGCGAGTACGGCATCGACCCCTTCCTTCAGAACCAGGTCGGACGGATCATGACGCGGTCGGTGCACACGCTTCCCGCCGCCATGCCCGTCGGCGAAGCGATCGAATTCATCACCAAGGTGGAAGGCTCGCGGCGCCACAAGAGCTATCCGGTCGCTACCGACGACGGACGGCTCGCCGGCATCGTCTCGCGCACCGATGTTCTGCGCTGGATGCGCAAGCCTGTCGAACCCGGCCGCAGCCTTGGCGATATGCTGGGCGATCAGGAAACGATCATCGGTTACGAAGACGAATTGGTCGGCGATCTCGCGGACAGGATGGCGGCTTCCAACATCGGCCGCGTGCCGATCGTCGAACGGCAGACGCGGAAGATCGTGGGACTGGTCGCGAGGCGCGATCTGTTGCGCATCCGCGCGCATGTCGTGCACGAAGAGCGCGAACGGCGGCGTCTGCTGCGAATCTGACAGTGCGATCGTCCGTTATTCTTCGCGCCTCGCCTTTGCCGCGATCTCGCGATTCCACCATGACAGGCAGGGGATCTTCGAACGGTCGCAGCGCTGTGCGTACTTGCGCGCCACCGCGGCGATCTCGGCCAGCAACCCGTCTTCCAGCGTGATGGGCTTCAGTCCCATGCCGATGAAGCGCGGCGTGGCGACGTCGAGATCGTTCTCCGCCGCCTCGTTGCGGGGGTTGGGAAGGTGGGCGATCTCGGCGCCGGTCAATCGCGCCACGATCCCGGCGAGGTCGCGCACGCGATGCGTCTCGGTCATCTGATTGAGGATATTCACGCGCTCGCCCTTCTCGGGCGGGTTCAGCAGCGCAAGCTCGATGCAGCGCACCGTATCCTGAAGATTGATGAAGGCGCGGGTTTGCCCGCCGGTGCCGTGCACCGTCAACGGACAGCCGATAGCCGCCTGCATCAGAAAGCGGTTCAGCACCGTTCCGTAGTCGCCGTCATAGTCGAAGCGGTTGATAAGCCGCTCGTCGAGGCGGGTCTCTTCCGTCTCGGTGCCCCAGACGATGCCCTGATGCAGGTCGGTGATCCGCACACCGTCGTTCTTGTTGTAGAAGAAGAAGAACAGCTGATCCTGGGTCTTCGTCATGTGATAGATCGACCCCGGATTGGCCGGATAGAGGATTTCCTGCGTCGCCTCGCCTTTGGGGGTATCGACGCGGATGGTGAGATATCCTTCCGGGATTTCCATGCCGGCCACGCCATAGCCGTAGACCCCCATCGTTCCCAGATGCACGAGATGGATGTCCAGGCCCGACTCCACGATCGCCGCGAGCACGTCGTTGGTGGCGTTCAAATTGTTGTCGACGGTGTAGCGCTTGTGCTGCGCGCTCTTCATCGAATAGGGCGCGGCACGCTGCTCGGCGAAGTGGATGATGGCGTCCGGAACGAACGAACGGATCAGCGCCAGCAGGCCGTCGAAATCCTTGCCGATCGAGAGCGTATGAGAGCCCATGTCGCGTCCGGAAACATCCCTCCAGGCGGTTATCCGCTCTTCGAGCGGGCGGATCGGCGTCAGCGATTGGACGGCGAGCTCTTGGTCGATCCTCCGGCGCGACAGATTGTCGACGATGGCGACGGCGTGCCCGCGGCGTGACAGATGCAGCGCCGTCGGCCAGCCGCAGAAACCGTCCCCGCCAAGCACGATGATCCTCACCCAGCCACCCCGCACCTATCGGCCTGCTTGTCGCCCCCATGGCGCAATTGCGCAAGCCGTCCGGGCAAAACCAGCGTTTGACAGGGCAAAGTCCATGACTATAGTGCCCGACCTTCCGCGGCCGGCTTGCCCGAACCTGCGGAATTCCGCCATTTTTTCGGACTTTGCATGACCAAACGCGCTACCGCCAAGTACAAGCTCGACCGCCGCATGGGCGAAAGTGTCTGGGGCCGCCCCAAGAGCCCCGTCAACAAGCGGTCCTATGGTCCCGGCCAGCACGGCCAGCGCCGCGCCAAAAAGCTCTCGGACTACGGCACGCAGCTGCAGGCCAAGCAGAAGCTCAAGGGCTACTACGGTAACATCACCGAGCGCCAATTCCGCAAGTACTACGAAGAGGCCTCGCGCCGACCCGGCGACACGGGCGAGAACATGATCGGCCTGCTCGAGTCGCGCCTGGACGCCGTGGTCTATCGCGCCAAGTTCGCGCCAACGCCGTTCGCGGCGCGCCAGCTCGTCAGCCACGGCCACGTCAAGGTCAACGGCCGCCGCGTCACCATCCCGAGTTTCATGGTCAAGGAAGGTTCGAACCTGGAACTGTCGCCCAAGGCGCGCGACATGGGTCTCGTCATCGAAGCGGCCAAGAGCGCCGAGCGCGACACGCCGGACTATGTCGAGGCCGACCACAGCAAGATGACGGCCAGGCTGTTGCGGGTGCCGAAGCTCTCGGACGTGCCTTATGCCTCGCAGATGCAGCCGCATCTGATCGTCGAGTTCTACTCGCGCTAAAGCGCGAGGGGCGAGTTCTACTCGCACTGCTTGGGCGCAATCTGGTTATGCAAGGGCTGCGGCTTTCCTCCGCGGCCCTTTGGTTTATGGTGGCCGGCGATGAGCTACATTCTCTATGGCGACAAGGGATCGGGCGCGTTCAGCGCCGAAGCCGCGCTGGCCGAAGTCGGCGCGCCCTATCAGTTCAAGCGCATCTCGCTGGAGAAGAACGAGCAGCGCGAGCCGTCCTTTCTCGCCATCAATCCGAGCGGCAAGATGCCCGCGCTGCGCCTGCCGGAAGGCGCCATCGTCACCGAGTCGCTCGCGATCTTGCTGACGCTGGCCGATCACTTCCCCAATGCGCGGCTGTTGCCGCCGCAGGCCGGACCGGTGCGAACCCAGGCCTATCGCTGGCTCGCTTTCATGGCGTCGGAGATCTATCCCATGGTCGAGATCTCGGACTATCCCGACCGCTTCGTGGCGAAGGCGCAGGCCGAAGCGCTGCGCCAGAAAGCCCGAGAGCGCATCCGCGAGCGGCTGCTGATCGTCGAGCGCATGGTGGCGGGACCCTGGTTCCTGCCCAGCGGTTTTTCCATCGTCGACATCTATGCCGCGATGTTCAGCCGCTGGCGCGGCTCGATCGGTAAGGAATGGCTCAAGGAGGGCCATATCCCGAAGCTCGAAATGCTGGCGGCCGAAGTCTCGCGGAGGCCGGCGATTGCGCCGGTGTGGCACCATCACTTTGGCGGCCAAGCCTGATCCGGCCTATGGTCGGAACCTGTTTGCGGAGATACGGCGATGGCGGTTGATCGGCGTCTGCTCCTGGGCGGTGGCGCAGGAGCGCTGGTCTTGGGCGCGCTGGGCTACCGCGCCTGGGACCGCGGCGTATTCGAGGCGGCGCAAGGTCCGGCTTTCGAGCCGTGGGATGGCTGGCGCGGCCAAGCCGACGAAGGCCCGAAACAACCGCTGCATGCGGCGATACTGGCCGCCAATCCGCACGACACGCAGCCCTGGCTGTTCGAGGCGCATGGTGCGTCGATCACGGTGCTCGCCGACCGCGCGCGCAATCTCGGCAGCTTCGACCCCTTTCGCCGCGAGATGCATCTAGGCGTCGGCTGCGCGGTCGAAAACCTGATGCGCGCGGCAGCCGTCTATGGCTTCTCGATGAATGTGGTAGTGAACGGCGGACGGCTGACACCTTCGCCGCCGGACAAACCGGTGACGGCGGCGCATCTGTGGCTGGATGCCGGGGTGGCGTCGTCCGATCCTCTCTTCCAGGCGATTCCGCGGCGCCACACAAATCGAGGCCCCTATCTCGACAAGCCTGTTGCCGCGGCCGATCTCAAGGCGCTGCAAAGCGAGGTCGACAGCGAGGAAGTGCGCGTCGTGTTCCTCACCGATGCGAAAGCCCGCGCCGACATGGCCAGCCTTATCGTCGAAGCCACCGCGCACATCATCGCCGATCCCGAGATGTCACAGGATTCCGCGTACTGGCTTCGCACCGGCAGGCGCGAGGTCGAGGCGCATCGCGACGGAATCGCCATCGACAATGCGGGGCTGCCCGGCTGGATGGCGGCAGGCGCGAAAATCCTTCCCGATGTCGGCGCACATGCGGCCGACGGTCAGTGGCTCAAGATGACGCGCGAGGTGCAGACGCATGCGCCGGTGCTGGGCGTGATCCTGGTGCGCGACCGGTTGGAGATGGCCACGGCCATCGCCGCCGGCCGTGCCTGGCAGCGGCTGCATCTGGCGGCGACGACGATGGGGCTTGCCGCCCAACCGCTCAACCAGCCCGTCGAGATGATGGACCGCAACCAGGAACGCGGCCGCAACGATACGTTTGGTCCGGCCCTTCAGAGCCTCGCAAAAGTCAAAGTGTGGGAACCGACCTTTACGTTCCGCCTGGGATACGCGGAACGCCCCGCGCTGCCCTCGCCGCGTCGAGTGTTGAGCGACGTGCTTGTTGACAGAGGCTAAGGCCGCCCAACTCATCGTGGCCACCTTTGATGCGGCCGTCCAGCGCAATGAATGTTTCACGCGGAGACGCGGAGGCCGCGGAGTTGAGCCTGTCCCCCGCGATCTCCGCGCCTCCGCGTGCGAATCCGAATGGCCGGCACAGGGCCGGCCATGACGGATTTTTTGATTTGGATTTCGTTTACACGCTCTCGAGCGCGATGCCCTTGGACGTCAGGAACGGCACCAGCTCGTCCGCCTCGTACATCTCGCGGATGATGTCGCAGCCGCCCACGAACTCGCCCTTCACATAGAGCTGGGGGATCGTCGGCCAGTTGGAGAATTCCTTGATGCCGGAGCGAATCTCGGGGTCCTTGAGCACGTCGATGGCTTTGAACTTCACACCCGTGTTGGAGAGGATCTGCACCACGGCCGCCGAGAATCCGCATTGGGGGAACACGGGCGTGCCCTTCATGAACAGCAGCACCTCGTTGCCGGAAACTTCGCTCCGGATGCGGTCGTGGACGGGATTGGACATCTTTTTCTCCGCTAAATCGGCGGGTTCAACGCCCTGACGTAGGCGCGGCATGGGCTCTCGTCAAGGCGGAGGATCAATCCTTCGCCGCCGTCTGCAGCGAGAGCGCATGGAGTGCGCCGCCCATGCGGCCCTGGAGTGCCGCGTAAACCATTTGATGCTGCTGCACCCGCGTCTTGCCCTGGAAGGCCGCGCTGCGCACGGTCGCGGCCCAATGGTCGTTGTCGTCGGCGAGCGCGGTCATCTCGACCTCGGCGTCTGGGAAGGCGGCCTTGATCAGGCGCTCGATTTCGGTGGCGGGCATGGGCATGGGGGAACTCCATCAATCGCCAAGCGCACCGTCATCGTGAGGTGCTTCGCGTGTGCTTCGAGGGCCGTTTCGCCTTTCCAAAAATATCGTCTTCGCCCGCTTTATGCGAGCGACCCCATTTTTTCCTGCACCAAAAATGGGCTGCCCGAAACAGTCCGGAGCGACAGCGTACCGACGGGCAATGACAATTTTTTTAACAATTTGGTCCCGGAGGCCCCACTAGCCAGGCCGTTGACATCGAAGTTAGTTCACCGGCGGCACTTCTTCCTTGGCCATATAGACCGGGAACCAGCCTTCGTGCGCGGCGCGCAAGTCCGCGAGCGCGATCTCGCCGGCGTCGGCGATGCGCAAGGTCTTCGCGGCATGCGTCTTTCCGATAATGGCGTGGATGATGCCGGCGTCGCGCGCATCCTGTTCGATTCGGTTCATCTCCTCGACCGGTGCGGCGATGACATAACGCGCCTGGTCCTCGCCGAAGAAGAAGGGGATGGCATCGAACGTCGTCCCAGCCACGCCCGCCTCGCAGCCGATATTGCCGGCCAGCGCCATCTCGGCGAGCGCGACCAACAACCCGCCGTCGGAAACATCGTGACAGGTGTCGACACGGCCTTGCTCGATCAGCTTGCGCACGAAATCGCCATGCGCCTTTTCCGCGGCGAGGTCGACAGGCGGCGCGGCACCCTCTTCGCGGCCTTCGATCTCGCGCAGATAGATCGATTGTCCCAAATGCCCGCGTGTTTCGCCGATCAGCAGGATGGCGTCGCCTTCGCGCTTGAAGGCGACCGTCGCCATGCGATGCACGTCCGCCATCAGACCGACGGCGCCGATCGCGGGCGTTGGGAAGATGCCTTCGCCATTGGTCTCGTTGTAGAGCGAGCAATTGCCGGAGATGACGGGGAAATCGAGCGCGCGGCAGGCTTCACCGATGCCGTCCACGGCGCCCACGATCTCGGCCATGATCTCGGGCTTCTCCGGATTGCCGAAATTGAGATTGTCGGTGACGGCGAGCGGCTTGGCGCCGACGGCGCAGATGTTGCGCCAGGCTTCGGCGACGGCCTGCTTGGCGCCTTCCTTGGGATCGGCTTTGCAATATCTCGGCGTGACGTCGGTGGTGATCGCGAGTCCCTTGTTGGAATTGTGCACGCGCACCACGGCCGCGTCGCCGCCCGGCTGCTGCACCGTGTCGGCCATCACGGTATAGTCGTACTGCTCCCACACCCAGCGCCGCGAACACATGTCGGGTGCGCCGATGACGGTCTTCAGCGATCGCAGCAGCGGCCGATTTGGATCGTAAGCGGGATTGCCGGAGGCCGCAGGGCGCGCCGCATAGGGCCGCTGATAGACCGGCGCCTCGTCAGAGAGCGCCGTGATCGGCATGTCGGCAACGGTTTCGCCCTTGTGCTTGACCACCAGACGCTTTGTATCGGTGGTGATGCCGATGACGGCGAAATCGAGTTCCCATTTGCGGAAAATGCGCTCGGCTTGCGCTTCGCGCCCCGGTTTCAGCACCGCGAGCATGCGCTCCTGGCTTTCGGAAAGCATCATCTCGTAGGCGGTCATGCCTTCTTCGCGCTGAGGAACCTTGTCGAGGTTTAGCTCGATGCCGCTGCCGCCCTTGTCGCCCATCTCCGCCGACGACGATGTAAGTCCCGCCGCGCCCATATCCTGGATGGCGATGATCGCGTCCGTCGCCATCAGCTCGAGACAGGCTTCGAGCAGCAGCTTCTCGGTGAAGGGATCGCCGACCTGAACGGTGGGGCGTTTTTCCTCCGACGCCTCGTCGAACTCCGCCGAGGCCATCGTGGCGCCATGAATGCCGTCGCGTCCGGTCTTGGAACCGATATAGACCACCGGGTTGCCCGCGCCCTCGGCCGCGCTCTTGAAGATCTTGTCGGTACGCGCCAGCCCAACGCACATCGCATTGACCAGGATGTTGCCATTGTAGCAACGGTGGAAATTGACCTCGCCGCCAACCGTCGGCACGCCCATGCAGTTGCCATAGCCGCCGATGCCGCGCACCACGCCGTCGACCAGATGGCGGGTCTTGGGATGGCCCGGCTCGCCGAAGCGCAGCGCGTTCATCATCGCCACCGGCCGCGCGCCCATGGTGAAGACGTCGCGCATGATGCCGCCGACGCCGGTCGCAGCCCCTTGATAGGGCTCGATGAAGCTCGGGTGATTGTGCGACTCCATCTTGAAGATGCAGGCATCACCATCGCCGATGTCGATCACGCCCGCGTTCTCGCCGGGTCCCTGCAGCACCCACGGCGCCTTGGTCGGCAGCTTGCGCAGATGGATGCGCGTGGATTTGTAGGAGCAATGCTCGCTCCACATCACGCTGAAGATGCCGAGCTCGACCAGCGTCGGCTCGCGGCCCATCAGCGCGAGGATGCGCTTGTACTCGGCCTCGGAGAGGCCGTGTTCCTTGACGAGAGCAGGGGTGATGGCTGTCATGGGGTACGTTCCATGAAACAGCGCTCGCCGCTTCCCATCCCCGTCATCGCCCGCTTTATGCGGGCGACCCAATTTTCTTTCTGGTAGCAGGCAAATGGGTTGCCCGGACAAGCCGGGCAATGACGATTGATGGAGACGAAGGAAAATAACAATCGACTCCTCACGTCAGCGCCTCGATCAAACTCCTGAACAGCGCCACGCCGTCCGTGCCGCCGAGCAGCGGGTCGACCACGCGCTCGGGATGCGGCATCAACCCCAGGACGTTGCGCGTCTCGTTGAGGATGCCCGCGATGTTGCGCGCCGAGCCGTTGGGATTGTCGCCTTCGACATAGCGAAAAACGACGCGGTTCTCGCCCTCGAGGCGGTCGAGCGTCGCGTCGTCGGCGAAATAATTTCCGTCGCCATGCGCCACCGGAAAGACCACGCGCTGGCCATTGTCGTATTTGCGGGTGAAGGCGGATTGCGTCTCCTCCACCGTCATCGTCACCGGCCGGCAGACGAATTTCAGATCCGCATTGCGCATCAAGGCGCCTGGAAGGAGATGGCTTTCGGTCAAGACCTGGAAGCCATTGCAGATGCCGAGCACCATGCCGCCCTTCTCGGCATGGGCCTTGACCGCACGCATGATGGCCGACTGGCTCGCCATCGCGCCGCTGCGCAGATAATCGCCATAGGAGAACCCGCCGGGCAGCACCACGAGATCGACGGCGGGGAGCTCGCTGTCGCCATGCCACACCATGCGCGGGTCCTTGCCGGTGAGCTGCTTCAGCGCGGTCTGAGCATCGCGGTCGCAATTGGAAGCCGGAAAGACGACGACGGCGGATCTCATCGCAACTCAATCTCGTATTTCTCGATCACCGTGTTGGCGAGGAGCTTCTCGCACATATCCTTGAGCGAGGCGCGTGCTCTTGCTTCGTCTGTTTCCGCAAGCTCGATGTCGATCACCTTGCCCTGGCGCACCTCGCCCACCGTGCCAAAACCGAGCCCGTTCAGCGCATGGCCGATCGCTTTGCCTTGCGGATCGAGAACACCGTTTTTCAACGTGACGAAAACGCGTGCTTTCATGGTTCTGCCCGGATCGACTTCCTAGCGTTCCTTTAACGAAGTTCCGGACGGAACAACACTACCGTAAATCCGAAACAAACCTCCAGCCCGAGAAACCTTCATGTCTGGTCACCGTTGCGCCGTCCAACCGCCGAATTGTCCAGGTCTTGCAGAAGTTCGCGAAGCACGACGCGGAGACTGTCGGTCTCGGTGACCCGCATGGCCTGCTCGATGGTCGCCACCAAAGTGCCGGTGTATTCAGGATCGGCATCGGTCACAACACGTTCAATCTTCTTTTCCCAGACAACTTTGCCGTCCTTCATCAGCGTGAAATGAATCGCGACGATCCCAGCAGCGCGCTCGAATACCAATCCCACCACTTGAGAGCAGAACGCGTCGATTTCGGAACGTAGTTGAAATCGTCCGTCGGGCCGCAGGTTGCTTTGAGGCGGGAGAAACAGATTTGAGGCGGTGATCTCTGCTTGGAGCCGTTGTTGCACGAAAGCGGAGGCAGTCTGCGACCAGAGTGCGTCTGTGCGGCAACCTGTCCACCTCGTTCCGGCCACCCTTTCCCCGTAATGCGCGGCGCGCATATCTGCCGGCGGCAGGATATCGACGACGGCAGGTATCGTTCTCTGAGCGACATAGCCGGTACGCGTTTCGGGAAAGTCCAGGGACGCTCCTGGAAGGCGCAATTCTGCCCTATTGCAGGCTCCCACGATCAGGCAAAGGCCAAGCACAACGAACTGAAGCGGCTTCCGGTGAGTGCTTCGGCCATTGGTCACGCGCAAGACCCCTTCGCGTCACTTGACGGCATCACTTCACCAGCATCGGCCCTTTAGCCTCGCCTTGCACCGATTCGGGCATGATGCCAAGGCGGCGCGCGACCTCGCTGTAGGCCTCGACCACACCGCCCAGGTCGCGGCGGAAGCGATCCTTGTCGAGCTTGTTCGAGGTTTGCGCGTCCCACAGCCGGCACGAGTCCGGACTGATCTCGTCGGCCAGCACGATGCGCATGTAGTCGTTCTCCCACAGCCGCCCGAACTCGACCTTGAAATCGACGAGGCGGATGCCGACGCCCAAGAACAGGCCGGAAAGGAAATCGTTGATGCGGATGGTGAGGTTCACCATGTCGTCCAGGTCCTGCGGGCTCGCCCAGCCGAAGGCGGTGATGTGCTCCTCGCTGACCCAGGGATCGTGCAGCGCGTCGTTCTTGTAATAGTACTCGATGATCGAGCGCGGCAGGGCCGTGCCCTCCTCGATGCCCAGACGCTTGGAGAGCGAGCCCGCGGCCACGTTGCGCACCACGACCTCGAGCGGGATGATCTCCACTTCCTTGACCAGCTGCTCGCGCATGTTGATGCGGCGCACAAAATGGGTGGGCACGCCGATCGCATTGAGCTGCATCATCAGGTATTCGCTGATGCGGTTGTTGAGCACGCCCTTGCCGTCGAGCACGGCTTTCTTGGTGGCGTCGAAGGCGGTGGTGTCGTCCTTGAAGTACTGGATGAGCGTTCCGGGCTCGGGCCCCTCGTAGAGGATCTTGGCCTTGCCCTCGTAGATCTGGCGGCGGCGTTTCATGGGGATGATTCCTTCGGGCGTTTCGCCCAAAACGGAAGACGGGAGACCCGTCAAAGGGGCAAAATAGGGTTCCACCGCCCGCGACGCAATGTTGCGGTTCCGGCCAGACAGGCCTATTTCTGGGCGGATGCGGTGTGCCGCGGACCGCTGCGAGCGGTCCATAATTTTCTTTGTTAGATCAAGAGGTTATGAATGTCTGACGCGTTCAAGGACCGCGAAAGGGGCTTCGAGAACAAATGGGCCCATGACGCGGAACTACGCTTCAAGGTCGTGGCAAGGCGCAACAAGCTTCTGGGCGAATGGGCGGCGGGAGAACTTGGATTTTCCGGCGAGCGCGCCAAGGAATATGCCATGGCGGTTGTTCAAGCGGATTTCCAGGAGCCGGGCCACGAGGACGTGTTCCGCAAGATCCGCAGCGATTTCGACGCCGCCAAGCTCGCCCGTTCCGACGCATCGATCCGGCACAAGATGGAAGAGCTTCTCGCGGTCGCGGGCAAGCAGATCGTGGGCGAGAAGGGAACCTAGCTAACCCTCTTTGAGCTTCGCCAGCGCCTGCGGATAGCGCCGCGACAGCGGAACGCTCACGTTCTCCAGCTCCACCGTATAGTCGCCCGAGCCTTCCGGCGTGAGCGCCGTCAGGCGTGCCGCATTGACAAGCCAGGAACGGTGCGTGCGCAGAAAGCCGCGCGGCGCCAGCTCGCCCTCAAGGGCCGAGAGCGGCGAACGCATCAGCAATCTGCGGCCGTCCGCCAGCACGAATTCGACGTAATTGCCCGCGGAGGCTATGGCCAGAACGTCGTTCAGGCGCACGCGCGTGAGTTTTGCGCCGTCGCGGATGTCGAAGGTCAGCGTCTGGCCCGGTGTCTCGATCAGCTGCTGCTGGCGCAACAGGCGTTCGATCAGCGTGAAGCCCGCCACGAACAGCGCATAGCCCAGCGCGTCCTTCCTGAACTCGTAGAAGAAATGCGGCCAGAAGGCTCCGAACCGATAAACCTCCCCGGCGAAGCGATAGAGCAGCATTCGCAAGCCCACGAACCCTGCGACATGGGCAAGCGAAAACAGCAGCGCGGCCGGGACATGGATCAGAAGTTTCCAGCGCGGCCGGCCAAGAGGCGGCGCAAGCCGGTACGCGATCCAGGGGATCCAGAAGAACAGCAGCAGCGTGACCCAGCTCGAGCCTTCCCAGATGAAGGGACCGAGCAGGCCGTCCTGCGGCTGCTCGTGGGCAATGGTGATGACATTGATCGTATTGATCGCCGCAACCAGCACAGCCGCCGCTCCATAGGCCGTGAAAAAGGTGCGGCGGCGGATGCCGCTCGTCCCTATGGCGTCGCCGCTGATCCCAAGCCATTGCCAGATGTCACCCATTGCGCGCTTGCCGTCCCCCCGCCCTTTCGGATCGGACGGCAACGACGCAGATTGGGAACGACCGGACATGGGGTGAAGATATGACACGGCTCGTCGATATGGCAGTGGGCGCGGTGGTCGCGGCGGTGCTTCTGGCGCCCTGCGTCAAGGCGGCCGAGACCGGCTGGGCCCAATATGGCGGCGACGAGCGCGGCCAGCGCTTTTCGGCGGCGCGCCAGATCACGCCGGCCAATATCGCGGGTCTCAAAGAGGCTTGGCGCTTCTCGACCGGCGATCTTGCGACCAAGGGCAAGGCGATAAACCGCGCCTCGTTCGAGGACACGCCGATCCTGGCGGACGGCCGGCTGTATGTTTGCTCGCCCTTCAATGAGGTCAGCGCGCTCGATCCCGCGACCGGAAGGCAGCTGTGGCGCTTCGATCCGAAACTCAACATCGACATCCACTATCCCAACGACTTCGTCTGCCGCGGCGTGGCGTACGCCAATGGGCGAATCTATCTGAACACCGCTGACCGGCGATTGATCGCGCTCGATGCCGCCACGGGCAAACCGGTCGCAAGCTTCGGCCACGGCGGCACGGTGATCATCCCTCCGGGCGAACAGCTCGACGGACCGCATTTCGGCCGCATCCACACAACCTCGCCGCCGGTGGTCAGCCATGGCGTGGTGATCGTGGGATCCTCGATCGACGACAACCAGAAGGTCGACGAGCTGCGCGGCACTGTGCATGCCTTCGACGCCAAGACCGGCGCGCCGCGCTGGAGCTTCGATCCGCTGTCGGAGCGCAAGCCGCCGTTCCGCGGCGGAGCGGCGAATGTCTGGGCGCCGATGAGCGTGGACGAGCAGCGCGGTCTCGTATTTCTGCCGGTGTCGAGCACCAGTCCCGATTTCTGGGGCGGCTACCGCGCGGGCGACGGCCGTTACGCGAACAGCATCGTGGCGCTGCACGTCGAAGACGGCAGCGTGGCGTGGTCGTTCCAGACGACACATCACGATGTCTGGGACTACGATCTGCCGGCGCAGCCCACGCTCGGCGTCGTCACCTATCGCGGCATCCCGCACGCCGCGGTGATTCAACCGACCAAACAAGGCCTGCTTTTCACCATCGACCGCGAGGATGGAAAGCCGCTGATACCGGTCGTCGAGCGCAAGGCGCCGCAAGGCGGCGCGCCGGGAGAAGTTCTGTCGCCGACGCAGCCCTTCCCGATCGCACCTGGACCGCTTGCGCCCAGCACGGTGAAGACAGACGAAGCATTCGGCCTGACGTTCTGGGATCGCGGCGCCTGCCGCAAGGCGATCGAGGGCGCGCGCCACGACGGGCTCTACACGCCGCCTTCGACGCAAGGGACCATCATCTATCCCTTTACCGGCGGCGGCACGAACTGGGGCGGGCTCGCCTTCGATCAGGCGCACGACACGGTCTATGTCAACACATCGAGCGTGATGCATCTGGTGACCCTGATCCGGCGAAAGGAATTCAGCGCCACACGCGAGAAGTTCTTCGACAAGGAAGTCTCGCCCAACGAAGGCGCGCCCTTCGGCATGATGCGCGTGGCCATGCTCTCGCCGCTCGGCATGCCGTGCAATCCGCCGCCTTGGGGAGAGCTGCATGCCATCGACATGGCCGACGGTCACATCAAATGGTCTGTGCCGCTCGGCACCACCGAGGACATGGCGCCGTTCAGCGAATACATCCTGGGAAAAACCGGCACGCCCAATCTCGGCGGGCCCATCGTCACCGCAGGCGGAGTCGTCTTCATCGGCGCTGCGATGGACGATTACATCCGCGCCTTCGACGCGAAGACAGGCAAGGAACTGTGGCGCGAACGCCTGCCCGCCGGCGGGCAGGCAACGCCGATGACCTATATCTGGAAGGGCAGACAATACGTCGTCATCGCCGCGGGCGGCCATTCCAAGCTCGGCACCAAGCGCGGCGATGCGGTGGTGGCATTCGCGCTGCAGTAGAGCGGGATGCTTAGGCGCGCCGCGTCGAGAATTGCCGTTCGCAATAGTGACCCTTGAGTCGCAAATAGCAGGACTGCCGAAGGCGCCGCTGTGGGGCGGCGATATGGACGCAACGGTGCCTAACGCGGCGGATTTCGTGGAGGCGCAGGCTTCTGACCAAGATTGTGCGTCTTCACAGCCTTTCCGGCCGGTACTATGCTTTGACCTTGTGGGGGAATGACATGCACAGGTGGGCATATCCACGCGCAGCGATGAATTGGGCTGGCGCAGTGGCGGTTCTCGTGGCGAATCTGGTCATCTCTCCGTCGGCGCTCGCGGACGGATGGAAAGAATTCGGTTTTCGCAAGCAAGGCGGGCGGCACAATACTTCGGAAGCTGTGCTGGGTCCCGGCAATGTAGGCCAACTTCAGCTGGCCTGGCACGGCGCCACGACGGGCAACATTGAATTCTCGTCGCCGGCTGTCGCCAATGGCGTTGCTTATGTCGGGTCGCTCGACGATAGCCTTTATGCCTTCGATGCCACGACTGGTGCGCCGTTGTGGAGCCTGAACACGGGAGGAAAGATCGAATCGTCGCCGGCTGTGTTCAACGGCGCGGTCTATTTCGAGAGCCGCGACAGCGGCACGTTCTACGCCGTGGATGCGCAAACGGGCGCAATCCGTTGGATAGCAAGCTTGCATGCGCCCACATCCTCTCCGGTCGTGGCCAACGGCGTCTTGTATGTGGGAACTGCGTACGGGCTTGATGCCGTCAATCCCGCCACGGGTGCCTTGATCTGGCAGACAAAGAAAGTCGGCTCGCTCAACTCTTCGCCCGCAGTGGCGAATGGACTCGTCTTCGTCGGTTCCGTGGCGAAGAAGAAAATTTTCGCGGTAAATGCGGCGACGGGAGCAATCGCTTGGACGGCTGGTTCCGGCGGCGCTAGCGTCTGGTCGTCCGCGGCGGTTGCCAATGGCGTCGTATATATCGGCTCCAATGATCGCAAACTCCACGCTCTTGACGCCCTCACCGGCACCACGCTGTGGACTCAAACGACAGGCAGCACGATCTATTCGACGCCCGCGATTGCATACGGCAAGGTCTACGTTGGATCCAGAGATTTCAAGCTTTACGCCTTGAACGCCCACACCGGGGCCATACAGTGGACGGCAACCACCGGAGGACTTGTGGACTCCTCTCCCGCCGTAGCCAATGGCGTGGTCTATGTCGGCTCCGACGACGGCAACATCTACGCCTACGATGCCCACTCCGGGGTTCTGCTATGGAATGCCGCGACCGGCGGTGGTGTTGCGTCGTCCCCGACCGTCGTCAACGCCAAAGTCTACGTCGGCTCATGGGACGGTAGTCTCTACGCCTACGCACTCCCCTGAGCCGGCGACGATCGCTGTCCTGCTCGGGAAGCGCGCGGCGGAAAAATCCGTGGGCGAAGAAGCTCGACTCGGCTGCCATCCCATAGCAAGGCGACGACGCCGATGCCATTCACCGTCCTATTGACCGCCGCAGGTTTTCGTTTCGAACGACGCCGTGGGGACCGAACCGAAATCAATCCACATCGTCATCGTCGTCGTCATGGCGACGATGACGATGCTTGCCCGGCAGCGATTGTGTGTCGCGGAACCGGCCGTTCGCGGCGAAGTCGACGTCGAAGTCGATGTTCCCGTCCAACAGCATGTCGCTGAGAGGCATTTTCCAGATGATGGTGTGGCCGGCGGCGTCGCCCCAGACAACGGGAACCACGGCGCGGTTACCGAGCTTCACCGGCGCGATGCGATCGATCTTCCCCGGCAGCCAGACCGCGAATGTGTATTGGTGATCGCCGAAGATCGAATGCACCACGTCGCGGCCGAAGCCGCGCGCGTCGTCGCGGTTGTCCCTATCATGGTCGATGCGGAAACTGCGGTGGAAGGCAACTCTCGTTGCGTCCCCATCCTTTCCAATGACGCGCAGACTGAGCTTCTCGTCGCCCAGATGCAGGTCGGACAGGTCGCGGAACGCGACGGTCTTGGTCTGGGTCGTGACGTCGCCGTCATGCGTCACCGTCGTGACGCCCTTGGCGTCGATCTCATCGTCGATGTTGATGTCGGCGTGCTTGCGGTCCAGACCATCTCCGACAATTCCATCGGCGGAAACAGCGATGGCATAAGTGCCGCTGGCGTCACGGTGGATGGCCACTTTCTGGGCCAGATCGAAGCAGCCGGTGAGACCGAGGCTGCTGGCCGCCACAACCGCCAAAGGCATGATCCGCCTGGATAAATTCGCGCCGATGAGCATTTCTCTCCCTCCCCATCCGGGTCCTTGTCCCTTTCACATAGAGGGTGAAAGCCGGGTTGCAAGGCTTGTGGGAAAATTTCACTAGTGTCCCGCTTCCGAAATCCGCACCGGTCGATATCGAGCACTTTGCGAACTTCGACGATCGAGACGCTAGCCCCAGATTCGGGTCAGGGCCCCGATGAAATTGCTGCCCAGAACCTTTTCCGCCACGCGCGCGGGATAGCCGCGCTTGAAAAGCGCGTCGGCAATGACCTCGCTGCGGCGCGGCGTGTTCAGCCCGACGACGTAAGGCGGACGGTCTTCGCCCGGCGCCGCGACACCGGTTTTCTTGCGGTATGCGACGTCTTTCTGGAATTCGGCCATTCCCGCCGCCGAAAGATCGAAGGGTTCGAGACTGCTGTCACTGCCGACGCCGACATGATCTTCGCCGCACACCGAAAGCGCATGCGTCATGTGCGCCATGTAATCGTCGAGCGTCGGCTGTTTCGGACTTTCGGTCAGATAGGGCAGGTCGAAGATCCCGACGACGCCGCCCTTGCCGGCGAGCGCGCGCAGCAATTCGTCCGGCTTGTTGCGGGGATGGGGATGAACCGCCGCGCAGCCGCAATGCGTGATGATCGGCGGGGTCTTGGAGACCGCCAGCACATCGTTGGAGGTCGCCGCATTCGCATGGCTGATATCGATCGCCACGCCTTGCGCATTCATTGCTTCGACCGCCTTGCGCCCGAGCTCGGTCAGGCCCGACGGCGGATCGGCCATCACGCCGGAGGCCCAAGGCGAGGCCTTGTTGTAGGAGAGCTGCATCACCCGCACGCCGAGATTGCGGAACAATTCGATGCGCTCGAGCTTGCCCTCGAACATCTCCACAGACTCAAACGAGAACAGGATGCCGAATTTGTTTTCACGTTTTGCCCGGGAAAAGTCTTTCGCCTCGCGCACCTGCAGAAAAACCCCCGGGTAGTACTCGATCATGCGCTGGAGCAGCGCGATTTCGGCTACCGTTTGCTCGAAGTTTGCGACTGTGCCGCCGAGCGAAGTCTTGACCGCGGTGATGCCGCTGTTGCGCACCATCTCGATCGCCGCCTTTGGCAGGGGCAGCTTGTTGGATATGGGCGGAGAAAGATTGGCATCGAACACCAGCGAGCGGCTGTAAAGCTTGCGCGACACAGCGGAAATGCTGTCGCCCGCCGACGCGAAACGCGGCACAGCCGCAAGCGCGGCGGTCGCTAGAAGCATGTCTCGTCGGTTCATGCAATGCGCTCCCTCGAACTCGAGATATTGCCGCTACGGCAGCGGCGAATCCACATCGACAATTCTGCGGATTCCTCCCAGACTCCTCGCATGAGCGCCATCGACAACGCCATCGCCGATCCCGCCACCTATGCGGACGAGCCGCGCATTCACGCGCTGCTCAAGGAGCTGCGCGACAACGATCCGGTGCATTGGACCGAGCCGGGGGGCTTCCGCCCCTATTGGGCCGTCACCAAATACGCGGACATTCTCGAGATCGAACGCCAGGCGGACAAGTTCCTGAACGAGCCACGCTCGACCTTGATGAACATTCAGACCGAGCACGATCTGGCGGCGATGTGGGGCGGGCCCGATCCCAAGACCGGGCGGGTCTCGCCCTTCCGTACCCTGATCGACATGGACGGCGAGGATCATCGCGCCTATCGCGGCCTGACCCAGTCATGGTTCATGCCGCCGAACCTGAAGAAGCTCGAAGCGCGCATGGCCGAACTCGCCAAACGCTACGTCGATCTGATGATGGACAAGGGGCCGCAATGCGATTTCGCGCGCGAGATCGCAGTTTATTTTCCGCTGCATGTCATCATGTCGATCCTGGGGGTGCCGGAAAGCGACGAGCCGCTCATGCTGCGGCTGACCCAGGAACTTTTCGGCGGCGCCGATCCCGACATGAAGCGCAAGGACGGCGAAGGCACGGTCGGCACCAGCACGATCTTCGATTTCTTCGTCTACTTCAACAAGATGACCGCCGAGCGCCGCGCGCATCCCGGCGAGGATCTGGCGAGCGTGATCGCCAATGCGAAACTCAAAGGTTGTCCGCTGGGCGATCTGGAAACCACGTCCTACTACATCATCGTCGCGACCGCGGGCCATGACACGACGAGTTCAACCATTGCCGGCGGCTTGCGCGCACTGATCGAAAACCCCGATCAGATGACCAAGCTGAAAGCCAATCCCGATCTGTTGGGCGGCGCAGTGGACGAGATGATCCGCTGGGTCACGCCGGTCCAGCATTTCATGCGTACGGCGACCGAGGACTATGTTTTGCGCGGCCGCAAGATCAGGGCCGGGGACGCGCTGCAGCTGCTTTACATCTCCGGCAACCGCGATGAAGACGCGTTCCCCGAACCGTTCGCCTTCAAGGTCGACCGCGAACCGAATCGCCACGTCGCCTTCGGTTATGGGGCGCATGTTTGCCTGGGCCAACATTTGGCGAAGATGGAAGCCAAGGCATTTTTCAAGGAACTGCTCGGAAGACTTGATGCCATCGAGCTCGCCGGCGATCCCAAGCGCATCCAGTCGACTTTCGTGACCGGGCTGAAGACGCTTCCGGTGCGCTACAAAATCGGACGCTGAAGGCGTCCCAGTTCTCGACAAGCGCTCTGCGCCGGCCGCCAGTAGATTCGCACGGCATGTGTGTGTCGTGTGCGCGCCGCCACCCGGCTTGGCAGACGATCAGCGCGCGAACTCCAAGGCCACGGAGCTGAATTGCAGAACGGCCGCAGTCAGGACCGCCGCATGCCAGATCGCCTTGTGATAGGGGATACGCTCCAGCACATAGAAGATCACGCCCAGCGAATAGACGAGGCCGCCGGCGCAAAGCAGCGAGAAGTCGAACTCCGCCATGGTATGGGCCAGCGGTACGATCACCGTGACGATCATCCAGCCCATGACGAGATAGAGCACGATGCTGGCGCGCTCGAAGCGCATGGGAAAGAGGATCTTCAGAACGACGCCGAAGGTCGCGAGCAGCCAGACTGCCGCCAGGATCGCGGGACCGTAAGGCGGCTCGAGCCGGTTCACCGCGAAGGGTGTGTAAGTTGCTGCGATCATGATGAAGATCGCGGCATGGTCCAGGCGCCTGAGCCACGCTTTCGAGGGCCGATGATGCGGCATCAGGTTATAGGCGGCGGAAAAACCGATCATCGCGAGCAGGCCGGCGCAATAGACCGTCACCGACGCCACCACGGACAATCCTGTCACGTTGAACAGCAGCCATAGGCTGGCATTGATCGCGAACAGGATTCCCAACACATGGACGATCACATCGGCGAGATGTTCATGGCGGGAATAGAGCCGCGCCACTTTCCGGACTGCGATTTCGGCCGAATGCGACATGGGAGCGATCATACGCCGATGTGAATGACCACACGATGAATGGGACTTCGAAAAATAACGAGCGAGCATGTCCGGAGGTTGCCGTTCCGCACCCGTTCCACAGGCCTTGCATCGGCGCGAAGGCCCCCGTTAATCATTCTGCCAACCCAGCGGGGGGTGCATGTTCGGGCGCAAGCAAAACAGGATCGCGGTCGTTCTGACTTGCGCCGACTGGCGGTTGCACCACAGCCGGGTGGAGATGAACCGCAGGCTTGCCCGCCAGCTCCGGGTCCATGGCGCGGATCTCATCGCCGTGCCCGGCCCAGATGGGCTGATCAAGCCGGAGCGCAAAACCGAGTGGGAGGCGGCTGTCGAACAGATCAAGCTACTGATCGGCGCACATAAACCGGTGGCGCTCGCGGTCGTGGCGCATCAGCGCTGTGCCGGCCATCCGGTGTCCGACCAGGAGCACGACAGCGATGTCGTCGCCACCGCGCGCGCCTTGAAAGAGAAGACCGGATTCGGCGGTCCCGTCGCCGCGGTGGTCGCGGTCTATCACAGCGACGCGAAGTGGGACTTCAAGCCGGTCGCAACCGTCTGAATCGGCCGTGCCGGAGGTCGTGGTGCGGGCGGAGAGACTCGAACTCTCACAGGCCTTCCAGCCCTACGGATTTTTAAGTCCGGTACGATAACCCATAATACCTTGAATTCCTTAACTATTTATCTGGTGCAGGTGCCATCTGTGCTAGCAAATGTGCTAAGCGCTATCAGCTTTCCCCATATGTATCGATTGATTGCCCGTTGGCGATGTCAGGTTCGAGAGTTTTGACATTCAACCTTTTGGAGATAAAACTTGCCGTTCTAGCGCGGTCGCTTGGACCGTCATTTCAAACAGATGGGGGCGACTATGGCTGGCCTACGCCTAATTTTGGCACTCAATCCCGCTGACAAATCTGACATTCGAACGGAAGTAACAGTGCCAAAAGGCGACCGAGTATTCATGAGAATTTTCATCGTGAATGATAGCAAAGAGCCC
>Ga0335083_10000831_pt1 | contig 44479 bp, 44 predicted proteins | sample Lox_Sample_42_FD_206716 | JGI IMG/M metagenome (GOLD analysis project Ga0335083, IMG submission 206716) | Soil microbial communities from Loxahatchee National Wildlife Refuge, Florida, United States - Lox_Sample_4.2 | ecosystem: Environmental > Terrestrial > Soil > Wetlands | place: USA...
CCGGGTTGCGCGCCGGACGGCGGCGCTTGCGAGTGGGAAGGTGACGTCATCGTTTCGCACCCGGACGACGCCGGGCGCATGGCGTGCGCTGCGACGACGTGCGACTTCGAAGGGGCCACCGGACGCAACGTCGGCTACGTCGTTCCGAACGTCGACGAGGACGCGCCGCCCGTGGCGCTCGATTTCTCCGGCGTCGACCCGACCGGCAGCACGCAGGCACGGCTCGTGCTCGCCGCGGTCTACCCGGCGTTCGACTGGAACGGCGTTTCACATCCCCCCACGTATATCGATTTGCGCTTTCGGGTGAACGGCGGGGCTTGGCACGACCGTTACGTGAGCGACGCCGAAGCGAACGCATTCATCGATTTTTCACCCGACCTCGGCGGCGCGGGTGCCGGCGCCGGCCTGCTGAACCAAGCCATCGACCTCGATGTCGCGGAGCTCGTCGCGGGCGACAATCTGATCGAGCTCCAAGCCGCGAATACGTGGACGGGTTCGTATCGAGTCGCCGTGACGAGCGCCGATCTCACGCTCGATCCGTGACGCGCGCCGCGCCGTAGCTCCGACGTGAGCGCGCGCGTCGCTTGGCTGATCACCAGCGCAAATTTTTGCATCTCGAAGCTTCTTTCAACGCGTAGTAATCGACTTTGCGTTTGGTGGAGCGGGCGCCTCGAGTGCGCGTCGAGCGGTTACTACTGCGGTGCGGTTGAGGGGATTCGACTCCTCGTTTTACGAACGGTTTTTGCACGATGACCATCGGGCTTCGACTAGGTCGATTGCGTTGGTGCGCCGCGTTTTGCTTGTCGGCCGCTGCGTGTTCGAACGCGGACCTCGGTCACGCTGATGCGGATTCAGCCGCCGAAAGGCTCGGTCAGGCGAGAGCCGCGGACGACAGCACGGGCGTCAATTTCCTCGCGCAAGAGCTCGTCGGGAGGCCGAGCAATCACTCCATTGCAATCAAGGCCATTGCCGATCAATCGGTGGACGCCTACGTCGAATACGGCGCCGTTTCCGGCGTGTATTCGAACAGCACGACGACCGCCACGTTCGCCGACGGAGTGATCGAAGCCGACCTCGACGGCCTGAGCGGCAATTCAACTTACTACTATCGTTTGCTCTATCGCGCGACGGGCAGCACGGCCGACTTCACCGTTCGCGACGAGCACAGCTTCGTCACTCAGCGCTCGCCGGACAGTACCTTTACGTTCGACGTGCAGAGCGACTCGCACCAGGGCTACGCCGCCTTCTACACGAGCACGCTTTACGGCGTGACGATGCAAAACATTTTGAACGACCACCCCGATCTCCTCTTCGACCTCGGGGACGCGGTGAGTCAGGACGACACCACCGAGACGCAGAGCGCGGTTCGTCAAAAATATCTGAACCAACGGACCTACTTCGACATCGTCGGTCACTCGACGTCGGTCTTTCTCGTGCTCGGCAACCACGAGCGCGAAGAAGGGTGGTACCTCGACGATTTCGGCTCCGACGTCGCCGACACGCGGCCCGTGCTCGGGGCGAACGCGCGCAAGTATTCGTTCTTGAATCCGGTGCCGAGCGACTTTTATTCCGGCAACGGCGAACAGGTGCCGGAGCTCGACGGCGACCACCTGCGCGGCGATTACTACGCGTTCGAGTGGGGGAGCGCGCTCTTCGTCGCGCTCGATCCGTTCTGGTACACGATGACGAAGCCGTATGCCGGCAACCAGGGCGGCGAGGTCGACGACGCGCCCGAGACGGTCGGCACGCGTTGGGATTGGACGCTCGGCAAGGCGCAGTACGACTGGCTGACGCAGACGCTCGCCGCGAGCACGAAGCCGTTCAAGTTCGTCCTCGCGCATCACCCCACGGGCGGAACGAGCGACTACGTCCGCGGCGGTGCGCTCGGCGCGAAGTATTGCGAGTGGGGCGGCTACGACATCGACGGAACGACGTACGAGTTTGACACCAAGCGTCCCGGCTGGGCGATGCCGGTGCACCAGCTGCTCGTGCAGAACGGCGTGACGGCGTTCATTCACGGACACGATCACGTGTTCGCGAAGGAGATCCTCGACGGCGTCGTGTATCAGGAGACGCCGCAGCCCGCCGACAGCACCTACGGCAGCGGGTTCAGCTCGAACGCGCAGGACTACGCGGGCGCGACCGGCTTCACGAACTCGGGGCACTTGCGCTTCACCGTCTCGCCCGTCTCGGTGAAGGTCGATTACGTGAGCGCGTACCTGCCCGGCGACGGCGCGAACGACACGGTCGCGTACTCGTACAAGATTTCGCCGTGCGCCGCGGCGAACAGCGACGGCCGCGCGTGCGACGACGGCAACGCGTGCACCGTCAACGACACCTGTGCGAGCGGCAAATGCGTCGGGACGCACGTGTCGTGCGGTTCGGGCGGCGCGGGTTCGGGCGGCGCGGGTTCGGGCGCGGGCGGGATGAGCGGGGGCGCGGGCGCGGGCGGCACGACGGCGGCTGCCGGCGGCGTGAGCTCGAGTGCCGGCGGCGTGAGCTCGGGTGGCGGCGGCGCGAGCGGCGGCGTTGCGGGAGCGGCCGGTTCACTCGTCGTCGTCGGCGCCGTCGGCGGCACGACGGGAGCGGCCGGCGAAGCGGGGGCAGCCGGCGAGGCCCACGGTGGCAGCAGCGGCACCCACGGAGGCGGAGGAGAAGCGGGCGAGCCGACGACACCCATCGGCACGACGGGGGGCCCGCTCGGGGGCGGCCCGACGACGGAGGGAAGCGGCGGTTCGCAGAGCAAGCCGAGCGGCTCCTCGCACGGAACCGGCGGCGGACACACGCACGGCTCGACGCCGCCCGCCGACGACACACCGGGTGAGAGCGGCGCGCCGTCACAAGGCGGAGCGAGCGACCTCGGAGGCACTTCCGGCGGCGGCACGGGCGGCGATCACGTCGAGGGGTCGGGGGGCTCGTCGGGTCACGCGCCGGCGCTCGCCGCGCCGAGCAGCGCCACGCCCGCGCGCGGCTGCGGCTGCGTGGTGGCTCGCGACGAAGACGGCCGCGGCGCTCTCGGGCTCGGACTCGGCTTGGCCCTCACGGTGCTCGGCCGGCGGCGCGCCGCGCGGCGTCGCCGCATCTTTTTGGCCTTTTGAGCGAGCGCTTGCGAAGCGTTCGGTCGGCGTCGTAGCAACGTCGGGGTAAACCCATGACGAAGCTTCTCGCTGTCACCGCTCTTCCCCTGCTCACTGCTTGCCTCGCCGTGGCCTGTGCCGGCGACCCGCCGCAGCCCGCGGCCGCACCCGCGACCACGGCCGCCGCGCCTGCCGCGCCGCCCGCCGCCGCGGCGCCGGTCGACAGCTCGCACATCGCCGATCCGGTCGCGAACGTGCCGCCGACGTGCGCTCACGGGACGAAGGCAGCCGACAACGGTCTCATCGACGATCTCGAAGACGGCAACGCGCTTGCCGCTCCGCTCGACGGTCGCACCGGGAGCTGGTGGGTCGGCAAGGCCGATCACGCGACGATCTCGATCCCGGCCGGCGCCGTGAAACCGTCGGCGGGCGGCCCGCCCGGCTCGAAGCACGGCATGCACTTCGTCGGCAAGACCGACAATTCGGATCCGTGGGGCGCGGCGGTCGGCGTGAACTTCCTCGCCGGCGGCGGCTTCTACGACGCGTCGAAGTACGCGGGCGTCGCCTTCAAGATCAAATCGGCGAAGCCGGGCCTCGACGTTCGTCTGAAGATCAACGACGTGAACACGCACCCCGACGGCGGTAAGTGCACCAAGGAGTGTTTCAACGCGTTCGGTCGCGAGCTCATCGTCGGGCCGGAATGGAAGGACGTGAGCCTCATGTGGAGCGAGCTCACCCAGCAATCGGATTGGGGCAATCCGCGGCCGCCGATGATCGACGCGCAGAAGCTGAAGGACATCGAGTGGCAGATTTGGCCCGGCGTCGATTTCGACATTTGGATCGACGACGTGCACTTCATCGCTTGCCAGTAGCGGTAGCCGCCGCGAGCCGGCCGGGCTAAACCTCGCAGCGTGCTGCGACGGAACGGCGCCGTCTTCGCGTGCGAGCTCGCCTTGGTCGTCGCCGCGTGCGGGACGAGCGGCGCGCCGCGTCGTGGTGCGTCCGGCGCCGGAGGCACGTCGGGCAGCGCGACGGCCGGCTCGACGACGGCCGCCGGCATGACGGCGAGTGCGAGCGGTGCTCCCGGCGTCGTCGGGCAGGGCGGCACGGGAGCGGGCGGCGGCGCCGGCACGAGCGAAGCGCGCGCCGGGGCGAGCGGCTCGGGTTTCAGCGGAATGCCGAGCGCCGGCGGAGCCGTCGGCGTCGCGGGCACGGGCGCGGGAGGCGCGGATCCGGCAGCGGGCAGCGGCGGCGCCGGCATCGGCGCTGCGGGCGGCGCGACTCCGAGCGCCGGGGCGGGCGAGGGCGGCGAGAGCGCCGTCAGCGACGGAACACCGACCGAAACCGGGCTCGCGTCGCTGCCCGTCGCGCGCCAAGAGCACGGCGTCGTGGCGCTCGACGGCGAAGTGTTCGTGCTCGGCGGCTACACGCCCGACGTCACGCCGAGCGTCATCGCCTACGACCCCGCGCACGACAGGTGGCGCAACGCGGCCGATTTTCCGAGCCCGTTCAACCATCCGGCCGCGGGCGTCGTGAACGGCAAGCTCTACGTCGCCGGCTTTTACGCGGGCACGAGCCTCACGGGGCCGGCAACCGGTCGCACCTTCGTCTACGATCCGCAGGCGGACGCTTGGACCGAGAAACAGCCGCTCCCCGCCGGCACCGAACGCGCGGGCGGCTGCGTGGCCGTGCTCGGAACGAAGCTCTACGTGTTCGGCGGCGGCAACAGCGGCGCCGCGACGGCCTTCGCATCGGTCTACGACACCGTCGCCGACAGCTGGCAAACCCTGCCGGACTTGCCCGAGACGCGCGAGCACTGCGGCGCCTTCGCCGCGGGCGAAAAGCTCTACGTCTGCGGCGGCCGCACCCACGACATCACGGAGTTTCGTCCGACGACGCTCGAGTTCGATCCCGCGTCGCAGTCCTACGAAACCAAAACACCCATCCCGACTCCGCGCGGCGGCGCCGCGGCGGCGGTGCTCGACGGGCGCTTGTTCCTCTTCGGCGGCGAAGGCGCCGACAACGACCTCGGCGTCTTCGACAACATCGAAGCGTACGATCCGGTGACGGACAGCTGGCAGGCATTCCCGCCCATGCTCGTCCCGCGTCACGGCTTCGGTGCCGCGACGATCGCCGGCCGCATCTACCTGCCGGGCGGCGCCATTCACCAGGGCGGCGCGGCGAGCGACGTGAACACCGTCTTCTATTTCGAGTAGCGCGCAACGCCGTGCATACTCGGTCCGTGGACAATCCTTTCGCGGTCCTCACGGCCATCGTGGCGCCCTGCATTTTGACGAACGCCTGTTCGGTGCTCGCGCTCGGCACGAGCAATCGTGTGGCGCGGGTGGTCGATCGGACGCGCGTGCTCACGACCGAGCTCGCGCGAGCCGGCGCGAACGACGCGGGGCACGGGAGCCGCTTGCGCCAAATCGAACGGCTGCGCGCCCGCGCGCGCATGCTGATGAGCGCGCTTCGCATCATCTACGCGGCGCTCGGGAGCTTCGCCGCTTGCGCCCTGATCTCGGTCGTCGGCGCGCTCGCGACCTCGTACGAGCTCGTCGCGGTGTTCCACGCGTGCGCCCTCGTCGCGCTCGGCGTCGGGCTCGCCGGCGTGGGCTCTCTCGTCGTCGGTTGCACGAAGATGGTCGCCGAGACGCGACTCGCCCTGCTCGGCATGACCGAAGAGGTGAGCGACACGCTCGCCGAGCGCGCACTCTGAGGCCAGAATTAGGCTCTTCGCGCGGGCGGCACAGTGTGGCGCAACCCGGCGCGGCGTGGCTCTTCGGGGTCGCGTGAGTGACGGGGTTACGGATTGGCCGTCACGCGTGCGTGCGTTACACTCGAGAGTGGGAGAGTGGCATGCCGCGAAAGACGTCGTTCGTTCCTGAACTCGCGCTCGGTACGGCCGTCGTGTGCGTCGTGCCGTCGCAGCTTGCCGGCTGCGCCGGGCACTCGGAAGGCGATGACTCGAACGGCGCGACGAGCGGTTCGGGCTACATCGTGCTCGCGGGCGGCGCCTTCGGCGGCGGGCTGGGCGGAAGCAACGGTGGCTCGACGACAGGCGGCACTTCCGGAACGGGCGGGAGCAAGGGCGGCACCGGCGGCTCGACGGGCGGCGCGCTCGGAACGGGCGGCTACATCGTGCTCGCCGTCGGCGCCTACGGCGGAACCGGCGCGACGAGCGGCGCCGGTGGCGCGAGCGGGCGTGGCGGTGCGGGAAACGGCGGTCAGGGCGGACGCAAAGGCGGCGCGGGAGCCGGCGGAGTGCCGCAGGGCGGCCAGGCGGGCGTGGGCGGCACGTTCGGACAAGGTGGGATCGTGCTTGCGATTGCCGCCTTCGGTAACGGGGGCGGCGTGAGCGGCAAGGCGGGCCGATCGGGTTCGGGCGGCAGGGCGGGGCGCGGCCAAGGCGGCGCCGCGGGCAAGGGGACGGCGGGGCAAGCCGGCTTCTTCGTGCTCGCGGCCGAAGCGTTCGGAGGCGGCAAGGGAGGGGCCCAATGAGCTTCGGCACCATCGACGTGAGCCGCACGAAGAGCAAGACCGCGCTCGCTCGCCATCACGAGCGCGCGCTTCGGGGCGAGCTCGCGCGCGTCGCCAAGCCGATCCCCTGGGACGCCTTCGAGCGCGGCCGTTATGCCGAGCCCGCGCTCGCTCTCGCCGGCGACCTCTTCACGAAGCTCGCGATGGGCGAGTACAGCGCGGTCGGCCTGTTCTCGCAGATCACCGCGGGGCTCGCCTTCACGGGCGCGCCGCTCGACATCGTCGCCGCTTCGACGCGCGTCGGCAGCGACGAGATCCGACACGCCGAGTATTGCTTGCGCATGGCCGAGCTCTGCACGGGCGGCCCGGTGAGCGTGCGCATCGAGCACGAAGCGCTCAGGGCGAGCGTGCCCGCGGCGACGAACCTGGCGAACGTGGATTTTTTGGTGTTCAAGTACGCCGCCATCGGCGAAACGCTGGCGGCGGCGCTGCTCACCGAGTGCCGGCGTCGCGCGACCGATCCCGTCACGAGGGCGCTCTTCGGCTCGCTCGCGGCGGACGAAGTGCATCACGCGCGCCTCGGCTGGTACTACGCGGCTTATCGCGCGCCGCTCTTCACCTTGGCCGAGCGTCAAGAGCTCGCCGACCGCGTCGCCGAGTTCGTGATGGGCATCGAGGAGGAGTTTTGGTTCGGTCGGGACGCGCCGCGGAGCGCGCGGGGCGCGGCGAAGGCGCTCGGCGTGCTCGATTCCGTCACGCAGCGCCGCGTGATCGCCGACGTGGTCGAAGGTGAAATCCTCGGAGCGCTCGACGAAGTCGGGCTCGGTACGTCGCTCGCGTGGCGGGCACGGCGACGGCGCGCGCGCGCATGAGCGTCGAGTTCCCGCTGCAGGCGCTGCCCGCGCCGCTGACGGCGGAGGAGCGCACCGGCGTCAAAACCGCGCTCCGCGCGCTCCTCGCCTGGCAAGTCGATTTCGCGCGCTGGTCGGCGCCCGGTCGCATGCCGGACGCGACTCCCATCGTCTCCTTGTATCTCGACGGGCGTCTCGTCGGTTGCTCGGGCAGCACCGACGGCGAGCCCGGCGTGCGGCTCGCGCGCGCCTTCGTGCACGCGCTCGCCGACCCGCGTTTCGGCGGCGTGCCGGAGAGCGCGCGCGGTCGCGTCGTCGCGCAGGCGTCGTATCCGCACGCGCCCCGCCGGCTCGCGCTCGCGAGCGCCGCCGCCGAGCTCGAGGTGGGGACGCACGGTCTCGCGCTCCTCGCGCCTGCCGCCCGCGGCTCGCTGCTCCCCGACGTGGCGCGCGAGCACGCCCTCGCCCCCGAAGAGTTCCTGCAAGCGCTCGAAGACAAGGTGGGGCTCGCTCGCGACGCTTGGCCTTCGGACGGACTCTTCGCCTTCGAGACTTCGCGCGTCGTCGCGCGGCTCGTCGAAGTGCCTGCGCCCCCGCCCGATCCGATCGCCGCCGCGGCGGCGTGGCTCGGCGCGCGCGTGCGCGAATCCAGCATCGAGTTCGGCTTCGAGCCCGCGACGGGCGCGAGCGTCGCCGAGCCGCCGCTGCTCCACGGCCGGGTCGCGCTGCTCGTGCGCGCGCTGTTCTCCCAGAGTGGCTCGCGCGGAGCGGCCGTGCGCGCCAAGCGCTGGCTCGAAGGGGCGCTCGCGCGGGGACTCGCGGGCGACGCGAGCGTCCGGCTGCCGGACACGCTGCCGCTCTTCGCGGGGACGCTGGCGCTCGCTGCGCTCGCCGGCATCGACTGCACGTCGCGGCTCGAAGAGGTCGCGCGCGCGCCCGAGCTCGCCGCGTCGCCGTGGCACGCCGCGCAAGTCGTGACGGCGCTCGGCCTACGGGCTCCGGACGCGCTCTACCGCGCCGTCGTCGCACGACTCGACGACGAACCGTACGCGCCCTGGGCGCTCGTCGCCGCGCGCGCTCGCGGCGACGACGCGAGCGTCGGCCGAGCCGCCGCGAACCTCGCGCGCTGCGTCCGCACGCACGCGCCGCACCGTGGCGGCGTCGGCCCGGGCGTGCCCGAAGTCGCGCGCACCGCCGCGACGATCGAAGCGCTCGCGCCCGTCGCCGCGACGCCGGACGAGCGCCACGCCGTGCGCCTCGCGCGTGAGTTCGTGCTCGCGCAGCAGCTCGCCGGCGACGACTACGCGCCGGCGGTCGCGCCGGCCGCGGTCACGGGCGCGTTCCCGATCTCGCCCGTGGCGTCCTTTCTCCAGATCGACGTCGCCGCTCACGCGCTCGGGGCGCTCGTGCAGTCGATGTCATTTGCGTGAGCGACGCGCGACGAACGCGCGTCCCCGCGTCCCGCGCCGCCGACGAAAATCGGTGACCGAGTTCGAAAATCGGAGACTCGCACCCTCGCGCTCGGCATTCGCGCGCGAAATGGCGCCGAAATCGGCGCGGCATCGTGCCCCGCCGTTGGCTCCCGAATTGCATGAGGCGCGGCGTGGCCAACACCGCTCGTTCGCTCCAAGCGTTCTCGCTCCGCGCGTCTCTGTTCACGCTGGCGCTCGCCGCCGCGCCGCTCGCCTGCTCCGACGGAACGCCCGCCGGCAACGTCGCCGAGCGGGGAGGCAGCATCGGGCTCTCGCTCACGGCGAACGGCGTCACGCTCGGCAACGTCGGTTACGTGATCACGGGACCGGCGTCGTTCTCGAAGTCGGGCACGATCGACGAAACGCGCAGCACCACCCTCAGCGCGAACATCGGCGCGATTCCGGCGGGCAACGGCTACTCGATCACTTTGAGCGCGACGCCCCTGAGCGGCGCGGCGAGCTGCAGCGGCTCGGCGCCGTTCGACGTGGTCGCGGGTCAGACCACGCCCGTGAGCGTCGAGCTCCTCTGCCATCAGAATGCGACCACGGGCAGCGTGCTCGTCAACGGCACGGTGAACCTTTGCCCGACGCTGAACGACGTGAGCGCCTCGCCGTCGAGCGTCGCCGTAGGCGGCAGCGTGACGCTCTCCGCGAGCGCGTCCGACGCGGACGACGGCCCGTCTCCGCTCTCGTACCAATGGACGGCGCCGGGCGCGACGCTGACCGGCGCGAACACGCCGTCGGCCACGCTCGTGTGCACGGCTTCCGGCACGGTGACCGCGACCGTCAGCGTTTCGGACGGCGACCCCGCGTGTCCCGAGACGGGCAGCGTGATCATCACGTGCGGTGACGGCGGTGGTTCGGGAGCCGGCGGGATGAACGGCACCGGAGCCGGCGGGGCGGCGGCAACGGGCGGCGCAGCCGGGACGACCTCCGCCGGCGGCATGACCGCGAACGGCGGAACGACGAGCGGCGGCGCCGGCGCGAGCGGCAGCGGCGGAACGAGCGCGGCGGGCGCCGGCGGACAAGCGGCAGGCGCCGGTGGTTCGGGTGGCGCGGGTGCCGGTGGCGCGGGCGCCGGTGGAGCGAGTGCTGGGGCGGCCGGCTCCGCTGCCGGCGGAGCGAACGCGGGCTCGAGCGGCGCGGGCGCCGGTGGCACGAGCGCGGGCGCGGGCGGGTCGAGTGCGGGCGGCACGAGTAGCGGCGGCGCGGGTGCCGGCGGCGCGGGCGGCAGCGGCCCGGCGCGTGACGTCGTCGTCTACCGCATCGGCGACGGCTCGGGCTCGCTCGTGAGCACGGGCAACCCGGTGTTCGTCGACGAGTACACGGCGACCGGCGCGTTCGTGAAGAGCACGGCCCTCCCCACCGCGCAGAACGGCGCGAATTACCCGCTCGTGGCGAGCGGCGTCGCGACGAGCGAGGGCTTCCTGACGCTTTCGAGCGACGGCCACTTCGTCGTGTTGGCGGGTTACGGAGCGCCGGCTCCGATCTCGGGCGGTGCCGCCTCGAGTACGGCTGCGACCGTCCCGCGCGTGGTCGGCTTGGTCGACGCGGCGGGCAACGTCGATACCTCGACCGCGCTCGGCGATTGGTCCGACAAGAACAATCCGCGCTCGGCCGCGAGCACGAACGGGACCGATCTCTGGCTCGGCGGCGCGGCGGGCGGCGTTCGGTACACGACGCGCGGTTCGACCACCTCCGTGCAGCTCAATACGAGCGGGACGACGGTCGCGAACATCCGTCAGGTCGGCCTCTTTGGCGGGCAGCTCTACGCGTCGGACTCGTCCGGTTCGAACTTCCGCCTGAGCACCATCGGCACCGGCTTGCCCACGACGACGAACCAAACGCAGACGAACCTGCCCGGCATCGCGACGAGCGGCACGAGCCCCTACGCCTTCTTCTTCGCCGATCTCGACGGCAACCCCGGCGTCGACACGCTCTACGTCGCCGACGACACCAACGCCGTGGGCGGCGGCGTCACCAAGTACGCTCTCGTCGGCGGCAGCTGGACCGCCGAAGGCACGGCGGGCAACTTCGCCGACGCGTATCGCGGCCTCACCGGCGTCATCTCGAACGGCGTCGTCACGCTCTTCGCGGTGCGCAAGGCGGGCAACGGCGCCGGCGCGAGCGGCGAGCTCGTCTCGCTCGTGGACGCGAGCGGCGCGCTCGGCACGCTCACGGCGACGCCGACCTTGCTCACGACGCCCGGCGCGAACCAAGTTTTCCGCGGCGTGGCGCTCGCGCCGCTGCCCTGAGCGTTTCGGCCCCGGATCGGGCCGCCGCACGGCCGACCCCGGCTTCGTGCTACGGGGCGGCCGTGCTTGTTCGCATCTTTGCGGGCGCGCTCGTCGTCGCGCTCGCCACGTCCGCCTCGCCGGCCCTCGCGGACGACGACGACGCGCACCCGTTTGCGCCGACGCGCGGCGGGCGTCCCGAGGTCACGTTGCCGCACGGCAAGACCCCGGCGACCGACGCGCTCGACTACGAGACGCCGCGCCTCGAGCCGGCGGCGTTTCCGCTGATGGGCGGCGACAGCGACATCGGCTTCGAGTTCGGCGGCGTCGGCACGCTCACCCGTTTCGCCGGCGGCACGCAGCCGTACGTGTGGAACATGGATCTCTTGCTCGCGACGAGCGTCAAATCCGGCCCCCACGGCACCGAGTTCACGCAGCAGAGCTACCTCTGGCAGATCGACGCGCCGCGCGCGTTCGGTTCGAGCGTGCGCTTGAACCCGGCGATCTCCTACTCGAACACCGTGAATCAAGGCTACTTCGGGCTCGGTAACGCGTCGGGCGCGGCGCGGCCCGCGGTCGTGAACGGCGAACCGGGCCGCTACTTCCAATACGACGAGCGCGAAGCGCGCCTGCGCGAGCTCACCCGCATCGGTTGGCGCGCGCCGTGGGACTTCGCGCTCGCGACGACGCTGCGCTACGCCGCCCCGGGCGCGTACGCCGGGAGCAAGCTGGCCGACGACGTCGCGTCGGGGCGCGTTCGCGGCTATCGCGACTCGACGCTCGCGGTGCTCGGGTTCGGCCTGCTCTACGACACGCGCGACAACGAGTACTTCCCGCACCGCGGCGCGTTCCATCAGATCGGCGTCCGCGGCGTGCAGGCGTTTCCGCTCGACACGAGCGTCGATTACGCCGCGCTCGGCGTCGTGCTCGCGAAATACGTCCCGCTCGGCGGCCCGGTCGTGTTCGCGGCGCGCGCTCTCATCGACGCCGAGGTCGGGCACGTGCCGTTCTTCGATCTCTACACGGGCGGCCCCTTTCAGACCTACGAGATGATCGGCGGCGCGCAAGCGGTGCGCGGGGTGCCCGACGGCCGCTACCTCGGCAAGCTCAAGGCCATCGGGAACGTCGAGCTCCGCGCCATGCTCGTGCAGTTTCAGCTGCTCGGGCAGACGTTCCACCTCGGCGGCGACGTGCTCTTCGACACCGGACGCCTTTGGTCCGATTACACCTTTCGCGATCCCGCCGACGGCCGAGGCGTGGGCCTGAAATGGGGCGCCGGCGGGGGCGCGTACATCATCTGGGGTCAGGCCGCCGTCTTCCGTCTGGAAGCGGCGTACTCACCCGATGCGATTTCGGAAAATCCGAAGCTGCCCGTCGGCATCTACGTCGCCGACGGCGTGATGTTTTGAGTCCGTCGAGCCGGTTTTCAGCTCTTTCGCGCGTACCAGGCGACGATCTTCGGGTGCGCGCTCACGTTCGCGTGGACGGCGTCGAGCTTCGGGAACGGCGCGAGCACGTCCGTCGGCACGTGATCGAGCACCCCTTTTTTGAACCACGTGCCGATCACGTAGAGCTTGATGTCGGCCACGCTCAGCGCCGCGCCGCCCGCGAACGGTCCCCGGATCTGCTTTTCCATGTTGCCGGCCCAGGTCCGCACCGGCCCTTCGACGATCGCCGCGCGGCGGCGTTTGAGCTCCTCCGGATCCTGGATACCGAAGGTGCTGCCGACCGCGGCCCGCAGATCTTCACAAGCTCCTAGTAGTGATTCAAGTCTGAACGTTTCCCAATCGTCCTTCGGCAAGAGTCCGTAGTGGCGGCCGATGTACCCCAAAATCATGTTCGTCTGGCTAACCGGCGGCTTTCCCTCGATTTCGAGCACCGGCAAGGAGCCGAACGGCGTCGTCGGCTTGAGTCCCGGCCAATCACTCCGCGGGATGCGATTGTCGATGAAGTCGACGCCCGCCGCGAACAGGGCGAGCCGGCACTCTTCGCCGCGGCTCGTCGGCGAGTCGAAATAGGTGAGCTTGAGTTTGGACATGCTCGGAGCCTAGGACCGCGCGTTCGCGCTGTCACGGTGCCGCGACGCGAGCCTTGCCACCCGAATTCCGACTCCGTACTCTGCGCCGGATGGATCCGCGGGGAGCGCTGACGGTGCTCGGTCTCACGCGGCCGACGTCCGCCGACGCGGTTCGTCGCGCGTACTTGAAGGGAGTTCGCGTCCGCTCCCCGGAGCGCGACCCCGACGGCTTCCGCGAGCTCCGCGCGGCCTACGAGCTCTTGGAGGGCGCGCCGCCCGCCTGGCTTGCCGCGCACGGTCCGGGCCCCGCTGCTCCGTCGCCGCCGCACGCTCCGGACGCGCCCGCCGTCGCGCTACCGGAAGCGCCGCCGACCGACGCGACTCCGGCGCTGCAGGCGCCGCCCGGTGACGCGACTCCGCCACTGCAAGCGTCACGCGGGGCGACATCGAGTTTCGAAGCGGTGCCCGCGGTCCCGCCGCTCGTCGCCGCCATCAAGGCGCGCGACGCCGCGACCGCCGTCTCGATCCTGCTCGAGGTGCTCGAGGGTCGGCCCACGGAGCGCGCGCGCGGTTTCGTGCCGTCGCAGGTGCTCGAAGTCGCGATTGGCCTGCTCACGCGGGGAGACTTCGCGAACGCCTCGCGGTTGCTGCAAAAGTTCGACGCCTGGACGAGCGCGCTCGGCGTGGGCGTGAAGGAAATCGGCGTCCAATGGGTGGCCCGCTGGACGCTGCTGCGCGAGCTCACGAGCCTGCACGGACAGATCGACGACGACACGCTGCGCGTGCTCGTCGAGGCGGTGCGCACCTCCGACTTTCGTTCCGCGATCGCGCCGCTCGAGCGAGCGCAGGAGAAGAACCCGGCGTTCGAGGAGCGTTTGAAGCGACTCGCGCCGACGCTCTACCGCACCATCTGGCCGCGCGTGGTGCCGCACGACGCGACGCTGAAGAAGCTCCGCAAGCGCGGCGGCTGGCGCGGCATCGGCGCCGGGTTCGGCATCCTGTACGCGGCGGTTCGGCTCTTGCTCGCGATGGCGTCGGATCCCGGCTCGCACACGAGCCGCCCGCTGCTCGACCCGCCCGACGGACCGGCGGCGAGCGCCGCGCCGAACGCCGATCCCGTTTCGAACGAGCAACGCCTCGCGCTCCTCGCGAGCGGCATCGACGGCAGCATCGCGAGCGGCGCCTGTCAGGACGTGCGCGACGCCTGGCCGCTTTACGCCCGGGGCGCGCGCGGCGAGGGCGCCGTCAGCGGGCTTTCCTACGACGTCCGTCGCGCGAATGCCCTGAAAATGTGCGGGGAGCTCGCGACCGTCCTGCCCGAGAAGCCATGAAGCCAGTGAACGTCGGTATCGATCTCGGCACCACTTATTCCTTGGTCGCCACGCTCGACGGCGGCGAGCCGCGCGTGCTCCCGAACGCCGTCGGTGAGCTCCTCACGCCGAGCGCCGTCTCGCTCGACGAGGACGGCACGGTGCTCGTCGGCGCGGCGGCCCGCGCGCGCGCCACGTCGCACCCGACGCGCACCGCGCTCGCGTTCAAGCGCGACATCGGTACGGCGCGGCAGTTCGAGCTCGGAGGCCGGCTGTTTTCGCCCGTCGAGCTCTCCGCGCTCGTGCTCGCCGAGCTCAAGCGCGACGCCGAAGCGGCGCTCGGCGCGAGCATCGCGGAAGCCGTGGTCACGGTGCCCGCGTACTTCGGCGAGTTTCAACGCCGTGCCACGCGCGACGCGTGCGCGCTCGCCGGGCTCAACGTCGAGCGCATCATCAACGAGCCGACGGCCGCCGCGCTCGCGTACGGCCTGCACCAGCGCGATCGCGAATTTCGCGCCGTCGTCATCGATCTCGGCGGCGGCACCTTCGACGTGACGGTGCTCGAGGTGATGGAGGGCGTCATCGAAATCCAGGCGTCGGCCGGCGACACGCGGCTCGGCGGCGAGGATTTCGTGGACGCGATGCTCGAGCACGCCCTCGTGCGCCTGCGCGACGACCATCACGCCGAGGTCGAACCGACCGTCGGCCGTGCCCGGCTGCGCGCGGCGGTGGAAGGGGCGAAGCGCCGGCTCTCGAGCGAGGCGCGGGCGGAGGTGCTGCTCCCGGCGCTGCCGACCTCGGCCGGGCCGCGTGACGCGACGTTCGCGTTCGAGCGCGCCGAAGTCGACGCCCTGTTCGCGCCGCTGCTCGGGCGCATGGTGGGGCCCATCGAACGGGCGCTGCGCGACGCGCAGCTGCCGGCGCGCAGGGTCGACGAGGTGCTCCTGGTCGGCGGAGCGACGCGCATGCCGTGCGTCGCGCGGCTCGTCGCCGAGCTCTTCGGGCGCATTCCTCTGCGCACGCTCCCGCCGGACGAAGCCGTCGCGCTCGGCGCCGCCGTGCAGGCGGCGCTCAAGGCCGGCGACGCCGCCGTCGGCGACCTCGTCACGACCGACATCGCCCCGTTCAGCCTCGGCGTCGCGACCGCGGAGAAGCTCGGCGAAGCCGTGGTGAGCGACATCTTCACGCCGATCATCGAGCGCGGCACGGTGTTGCCCGTGAGCCGCGTGCGCCCGTTCTCGACGCTCGGGAGTAACCAAACCCAGATTCGCCTGAGCGTCTTTCAGGGCGAGCACGCCCAGTGCAGCAAGAACCAGAAGATCGGCGAATACCTGATCCAGGGCGTCCCGGCGCGCGAGGGCGGCGGCGAAACGGTCGAGGTCCGCTTCTCCTACGACATGAACGGCGTGCTCGACGTCGATGCGACGGTCGTCGCCACGGGCAAGACGGCGAGCTTCACGATCGAGCGCGACAGCGGGCGCCTCTCGAAGCAAGCGCTCGCGGAGGCGCGGAAGAACCTCGCGCGCCTCAAGTTTCACCCGCGCGACGCGTTGCCGAACGTCACCCTGCTCGCGCGCGCGGACGCGCTGTTCGTCGAGCTCACGCGCTTCGAACGCGAGCGGCTCGGCCATTTGCTCGCCGCCTTCCGTGCGGCGCTCGAAAGTCAGGACGCTCCGAGCATCGAACGCACCCGCGCGAGCTTGCAGGAGCTCGTCAGCGCGCTCGGCAAGGGCGGCGCGCGCTGAGCCATGAGCGTCGATTACCCGGTGACGGCCGCGGTCCGCGTGCTCCGGCAGCACGGGATTGCCTTCGAGCCGCACCTCTACGCCTACGAGGCGCGCGGCGGGACGCGCGTGTCGGCGCGCGAGCTCGGCGTTCCGGAACACGCGGTCGTCAAGACGCTGATTTTCGAGGACGAGCGCAAGCAGCCGCTCTGCGTCTTGATGCACGGCGATCGGGAAGTGTCCGCGAAGAACCTCGCGCGCCAACTCCGAAAAAAGAGCGTGGGACCGTGCGCTCCGGAGGTCGCCGATCGCCACTCGGGCTACCGGGTCGGCGGCACGTCGCCGTTCGGACTCAAGCGCGCCATGCCGATCTACGTGGAACGCGGCGTGCTCGAGCTCGAGCGCGTGTTCGTGAACGGCGGCGCGCGCGGGTTTCTCGTCGCGATCGCGCCGGGCGCTCTCACGACCGTGCTCGGCGCCACGCCGGTCGACGTCGCGTTCGAGCGCTGAACGTCGCGGGCCCTCTACTCGAGGCCCGACGCCGCGAGGAGCTGACTCGAGAAAATCGCCTTCGCGCCCGGCGTCGGCAGAAACTCGTCGCGCGCCGCTTTCCACGCGTCGATCGCGGCTTGCGTCCACCAGCGCTCGAGCACGGCCGGCGTGTTCATCGCCCATTGGCCCCAATGGCCGCCGTAGGGAACGCCGGCCTGGGTCAGGGCTTGACCGATGGCGGCGTGAATCGCAGGGAGCTCGGTCGTGTAGAGGCTCTGGAGCTCGACGAAGACGTTCAGCGGCTTGTTGTTCATGGCGAGCCACGCGTCCGAGCCGCGCACGAAGCGCACGCCGATCCCCCCGAGGAATTGACGGCGAGCGTCGTCGGCCTGGGACTTCAGCGTGTTCAGGATGGTGTCGATGCCGGTGAGCGCTTGAGTCGCGTCGAACACGTACTCGGCGCTCGCGCCGCGCAAAGTCCCGAAGTCCAAACCGAGAAAGCTCGGTGGCCCGAACATCGCGCCCGGCACCGCCGACGCCGAGGTGACCGTGGTGCCGTAGAGCGACTTGAACTGAGCGTCCGTGATCACGCGGAGCAGCGGGTTACCCGGGAGCTCGATGTTGTCCTGATAGAGGTGCACGAGCCCGGGCAAGAAATCGAAGAGATCCGACTTCAAACTCACGTCCGTCGGCTGGGTGATGACGCCGGATTGCCCGTGATAGGGGAACTTCTGCATCGAGATCACCCACGCGCGCGGGTCGCTCGCGGGCTCGGGCACGTACGGATCGAGCACGAGCTGCACGAAGTCGGGATCGGTCGGATGCGACGGGTCGGCGCCGTTCGGCTGGCGCGTGGAGAGGACGTTGCGCCAGCGCGCGTCCCCGTCCGCATGGGGCGAGCTGTGCTTGACGAGGTAGTAGAGCGGCACGGTCGCGAGCACGAGGTTCAGCACGATGCCGAGCGAGCCGAGGTGCACGCGCGCGGCGCGGAAGAGTCGATCGTCGCTCATCAACGAGCACGGAATGCCGAACCAGGCCCCGAGCGCGTCCGCGGCGCTCTGCGTGAGCGAACCGCCGGCCGCTTGCACGAGCACCGAGAGGGTGGGGGAAACGACGAGGTGCACGGCGAGCACCGTGTCGTGGAGCGCGCCGACCTTCACGTCCGCGCCGTGCGTGCCCGTGGCGATGGCGCCCGCGAGCGATTGCCCGTCGCTCGCCCCCGACGTTTGTAGCGCCAGATTCAGCTTCGCGAGCTCGCGATTCACCGCGTTCACGCTCATGCTGGCCGAGACGAGCACGGGCGACACCCCGGCCGCGTGGCTCGCGATGAGCCCGGCGGGCACGAACCACGACGGCGGCGCGAGCCCGATGCTGCGATGGTTCGCGAGATCGAGCAGCGCCCCGGACGGCTTCGCAATGTTCGAGAGCGACCAGCGGCCGCCCGGAACGCGCAACGGCGTTCCGTTCGTGAACGCGTCGTCGAGGACGGCTTTGAGTGCGCCTCCGACTTCGCGGAAGCGATCGGTCGGGTTCGTCGCGGTGGGCGTGATTTCGTAACGCGTGCAGACGACAGGATCGTTCGCGGAGTGCACGTCGCGCCACGCTGCGTTCGCGTCGACTTGGAGCGCGGGGTTGCTCGCGGTCACGGCTGAGCTCCCGTCGGCGTGGGCGCCGGCGCGGGCGGTGGCGCGGGCGGTGGCGAATCGGGGAACGGAGTGACGGGCGCGACCGCGCAGTCGTATTGAAGGCGCGTCACTTTCCCGCTGCCGCTCGTCTCGACGTAGACGCTCGCGATGCCGTATTGGCACGCCTGCCCCGCGTCGAACTCGCGGTCGTATTGGTGAAAGGCTTGCCCGCTCGCGCACGAAAAGCTCGTCCCGCTCGGATCCGGCGTGCAGCTGAAATAGGCGCTCGGGTTCGCGTCCTTACCCACGAACTTCACGGCGACGACCTCGCCCCCGCCACAGCCGACCACACCGAAGAGTGCCCAACCGATCGACAACACGCGCAGCATCTCGACCTTCCCTGTTTGCCCCGAAGGACCCGAATTGGTGCCCCGTACGATAAAGCGACCCGCGCCGAACGCGCTTTGGTCATTCGTTGAGGCTTCTCGAAGCAACGCGAGCAACGAGGATCCTTCGGTGTTCGAACGTGTGGACGCGCGCGCGTCGTCGCGCGGGCGACGTGGTGCGGGCGTCGCGATGCGTGCGTCGCGATGCGTGCGTCGCGGTTTGCGCACGGAGCGACGGACGCTCCGTGCGTCGCGTTCGCACTCCGTGTCGCGTCTGCACCCGCGCGTGTTCGTCGCCGCTCGACGTGAGCGCGACGCTCGATCGTTTCATCGCGCGCGTTCGCGCGTCTCACTTCGAGCACGGCGTGCGCGACGAGCGTCGCGTTTTGCAGCGCTCTCGACGAGGCTTTCCGCAGGGAGCGCACGGCGTGACGACGATGTGGGCACGAGTGCGACTCACCTGAGTTTCCGCTCGCGAATTCCTGTGCGTGGTTTCGGGTGCCCGCGTAGAGTGAGAGCCCGCACAAGGAGCCGTGAGCTTTGATGGGTTCGTTCTTGCGAGGGATGCACGTTCGGAGTTTTCGAGGCTTGGAGGTGTTGGCGGTCGCCACCCTCTACGTGGCGTGCACGGACCCTCCGAACACCGCCTTACGCGGCACCGGCGGCAGCGGCGGTAGCGGCGGCACCGCGGGCGGCACCGGCGCCACGGGTGGCAGCGGCGGTTCGACCGGCGGCAGCGCGGGAGCCGGCGCGAAAGGCGGCAGCGCGGGAGCCAAAGGCGGCAAAGGCGGCAGCGGCGCGCAAGGCGGTTCCGGCGGCAAAGGCGCGAGCGGCGGCAAGGGCGCGAGCGGCGGTACCGGCGGCGGCACGAGCGGCACCGATCAAGGCGAAGGCGGCATGTCGGCCGGGATGGCGGGCGAGGGCGCGTCGGGCGGTGTCGCGGGCGAGGCCGGCGTGGGCGCCGTTTCCGGACAAGGCGGCGCCGGCGAAGGCGGCGCAGGGCCGGTCGATCCGTGTGCCACCGCCCAGGTCGGCGGCAAATCGATCATGTATCCGCCGCCGACGACTGGGGTCGCGCCACCGAGCGGCACTCCTGGCAACCTGAAGATCATCAATTGGGCGGGGTACAAGGGCGCGTTGTCCTTCACGTTCGACGACAACCTCTCGTCGATGATCGCCCACTATCCGGATTTGGCCGCCGTCGGCGTGCCGCTCACCTTCTACCTCGTGTGCAGCACCGAGGGGAGCAACCAGGTCTGGCACGACGCGGTCGCCGCCGGTCACGAGATCGGCAACCACACGGTCAATCACTGCAACGCGAACGGTACGTCGTGCGGTTTCGGAACGCCGACTCCTTCGTTCGATCCGAACGCGCAGCTCGACCAGTGCACGGCGCAGCTCATGTCGGAGTACGGCTTGCCGGCCATCTACTCCATGGCCGCTCCGCAGGGCGACCAGGGGTGGGAGCCGTACGCGGCGGCGCGCTTCCTCGTGAATCGCGGCGTCAGCGACACGAGCGGTATCGCCCCGAACGACGGCTCGGACCCCTATAACCTTCCGTGCCACATCTCGAACGGCCCGTATCCGAACACGAGCGGCCCCGACGGCACTTCGGAAACGGCGGCCACCGGTTTCAACCCACTGACGGATTCGACCGCCACGAATCACGTCTGGAAGACGGTGCTCATGCATTCGTTCGGTGCGGACGGCGGTTACCACCCCGTCCAGATCTCCGAAGCCGTCGCCGCGCTCAACTACGCGAAGGACAAGCGCGCGAGCGGCGACGTGTGGGTCGACACGGTCACGGCCATCGGCGCGTATTGGCGCGCGCAGAAAGCCGTCTCGAGCGTCACGCCCACGACCTCCGGCGGCAACATCACTTACTCGTGGACGCTCCCCGCGCACTTCCCGCCGGGCATGTACCTGCGCGCGACGGTCGACGGCGGCACCGTGAAGCAGTGCGGCACCGAGCTCACGTGGGACGACCACGGATATTACGAAATTGCGCTCGACGCGGGCTCGCTGACGATTTCACCGTAGCCCGTTCGCTGCGGCCCGCGCCGCCCGCTCGACGCGTGCCGCCCGCTCGCGGGACCGGAAAAGGTACCATGCTGCGCGCGCGTTCGCCGAGGCACGAACGGGTGAAGGCGGCGCGCCTCCGCGAGCCTGTCACGGAGCCGTTCCAGAGCCGTTTCGCACGCGAACACTGAGCGGAGCGCCGGGTTCTCCGTGTGTAGGTCGCGGTGTGCCGGGTACGGGTGAGGAGGTGCCGCACTCAACAAACTGCAGCCGTTTAGAGCCCCGGCAAGGTTAACCCTCAGGGCTGAGGATCCGTTCTTGAGGATTGGAAAATGGGTGGTCGAATCCCGGGCACGGCTTCCGTTTTGTGTCCCGCTTGGGTATGCTCGGGGACACCTGCGCGAAGGGACCGCGCTCATGAATGACCACCATGCGGGGAGGCGATTCAGCCGTGGCGATAGGATCTGAAGGCGAGACCCTTCAGAAGGTCGCCGCGGTGCGCGCGGACATCGTCGCGCTCCTCCGCGAGAAACGCTACGAGGAGACGCTCGCCGCGCTCTATCGCGCGCGCTCCGAAGCACCGGGAGATCGAGAGCTTCAAAAGAGCATCGATCAGATCAAGGAGTTCTTGGTGGGGACGTACGCGAAGCGACTCGGCGGTCTCGACCGCGTGGCCGCTCCGCTCCCCGTTTCGGCGCCGCGCTCGCCGGACGTGGTCATGCTCGGCCGCTACGTCGACGGCGTTTCGACCTACGCGGACATCGCGCAGATGTGCCCGCTCGGGCAACTGCGAACGCTCCAGGTGCTCGTCGGCGTCTACTGCGGCGTCGAGCCGCCGCGCATTTCGGGCATCGACGCGCCGCGCGCCGAACCGCCGAATTCCGGCTTCCGAACGCACGATGAAGCGCCCACCGCGCCCTCGGCCGAGATCCGCGAGGCCTCGCGCGCCGAGCCCGACGCGAGCCCGCCCGACACGGCGCGCAGCCGATCCATCGGTACGATCGGCCGGGTGCTCGAGACGGAGGAGGACCGTCGTTACAAGGAGACGTTTGCGCAGGGCACGGCGTTCTTCGTGCAGCGGCGTTTCACGGACGCGGCGGAGGCATTCGAAACGTGCCTCAAGCTGCGCCCGCGAGACCGCGCTGCCGAAGTGATGTTCCGTCGTTCTCTCGCGCAGGGCGAAAGCCGATAGCCGGATGAGCCTCTCGGTGGTGGCGGATCCCGAGCTTCGCGAGCGCTTGCGCTGCCTTCGTGTGATCGCGGGGCAGACGAACGTGAGCGCCATCGGCGCCGCGACTTGGGAAGAGGTCGAGCAGGCGTGGGACGGCGCGAGCCTCGGCTTCGTCGTGTACGCGAGCTCGCTGCCGGGCGCGCCGGACGACGCCATCGCGCAGCTCGCGGCGCGTTCCGGCCGCTTGATCGTCGCCGTGGAGGACGGCGTGGACGTGAGCCTTCCGGCCGGTGTCGCGAGCGCGCCGCGGCCGATCCCCGAAGAAACGCTCGTGCTCCTCGCGCGCGGCGTGCGCCCGTCTTCCATCCACGCGCGAGCGAACTTCAACCCGGTCGACTTCATTCAGATGCTCGCCATGTCGGGCGCGACGCAGGTGGTCGTCATCAGCCAGGGTGACGCCGACATGGGCGTCATCGAGGTGCGCGGCGGTGAGGTGTGGACGGCGTTCGACGGCATGGGCGCGGGCGAGGACGCGTTCGCTCGCCTGATCCGCCCGGAGATGCGCGCGCGCATCGGCCCCCACGCCGAGACGGCGAAGGAGCGCACCATTTTCAAGGGGCTGCACGAGCTCATGCTCGACGCGCTCCGCCGCATCGACGAAGGCCAAGTCTCGCTGCCGCCGCCGCTCTCGCCGCGGCAACTCGAAGTCGTGACCTCGACGCCGGAGCAGCTCGCGCGCCGCGTGCTCGAGCTCACCGCCGAGGCGCGACGCCTGCTCATGCAGCGCAGCTACGACGACGCCGTGCGAGCTCTCACCGAGCTCTCCGAGCTCGATCCGAATTCACAGCTCGTACGTGCGAATCTCGAACATCTGCGCCGGTTGGGGTATCCGAAATGAGGCAAACGATCGCATTTTCCAGTCTCAAGGGGGGGGTGGGGAAGACAACCACCGCCCTGAATTCAGCGTATGCGTTCGCCCGGCGGGGCCTGCGCACGCTCTTGGTCGACACCGATCCGCAGGGGGCCATCGGACTCTCGCTCGACGGTGTCGCCGAGCGTCCGGGGGGCGCGGCCGCCCGCCCCGACCGGGGGCGCACCGCCCGGGGGGAGAAGCGGGTCGCCGACCTCCATCTCTTGCCCGTGGGCGCGGTGGAGGCGATGGACGTCGATCGCTTCGCGCAGGAAGCGCGGGAGCGACACCTCCTGCAACGCGTGCTCGAGCGGGGGCAAAACGATTACGACCTCGTGCTCTTCGACACGCCGGCGGGCCTCGGCGGCATGACGCGCGTCGTGCTCGAGACGGTCGATCACGTCGTCGCGGTGGTGCAGTGCGAGCCGCTCGCGTTGCGCGCCCTGCCGCGGCTGCTCGAGCTCCTCGCGCAGCTGCGCGAAACCGGGAGCGCCTGTTCGCTCCTCGGCGTCGCGAGCAACATGGGCTCTTTCCGCGACCCGGTGATGCTCGCGTGCCTCGAGGAGCTCTGGGCGCTCTACCGCGATCACGTGTTCGAGACCGCGATCCCGCGGGACAGCGTGTTTCTGGAGGCGAGCCGCGCGGGCGTGCCGCTCGGCCTCTTGAGCCGGCGGCCGCCGCCCGCCGCCGCGGTGTTCGATGGTCTGGTCGCCGAGATCGAGGGACGTCTCGGCGTCGAGCAAGGAGGGAGTGACGATGGACCGATCCGTCTCGTGGACTGACCCGAAAAACGTCGCCGCGCTCTTGTCGCGCGCGTCCGGCGCCGTGCAGAAGTCGCGGCCGAGGACGCGTTCGGCGCCGCCGCCCGTCGATCGCTCGCCGCCGCCCGCCGTGGTCGTGCAGAAGCCCGCGCCTCCGAAAGAAGTGCCGCCGCTCCAGCAGGTGTCGGACAACCCCTCCGACCGGATGGACGCGCTCATCGCGTGGACGCTCGATCACTTCCCGTGCACGGGCGCGTTCGTCGCCGACGACAACGGGCTCACGCTCGCCGCGCACGGCATTTCCGAAGCGCACGTCGCCCTCGTCGGACCGATGCTCTGGGCCATGGCCAACGTGCGCACGATCCCGGGCATCGACGCGACGGCCGGCGCCCTCCTGCTCGGCGTCAACATGATGTCCTGGGTCGAAGGGCGCTCCGACCGCGGCGGCTTCTGTCTCGGAACCGTGGGGGAACAACCCCTTTCGACCAAAGCGCTCGAACAACTCAAAGCCGCGCTCGAGGTCACCGTGGGCGGGCTCTAGCTCGCTTCCGCACCTCGCTCGCACCCCACGCTCGTCTTTTTCAACACCACGGGAGAACAATGATCGACACGAAAATCCTCGAAGCGGCGGTCGTCGACCTACGCAACATCTTGCGCGACGGTCTGGTCGCCACCGACATCTGGGAGCGGGCGGCGGGTCTCTCGCTCGCCGGCTTCAACCAGCAGCCGGTCGCGGTCGCGCTCTTCACGCGCATCACGACCGAACTCGAAACGTCGCTCGCCGACTCGAACTTTCCCCCGCTCGCGCGCTTTTACCTGCTCGACATGGAGGGAAACCACACGGTCGCGGTCTTGAACCACGGCCCGCTCTTGCAGGGCATGCTGGTCGACAACAAGCGGGCGAACCTCGGCATTCTGATCTCCGTCGCCATTCCGCGGATGATCGAGACGGTGGCGCGCGCCAGGCCTCGCTGAAGCCCGGCGGCGCCACCCGTGCCGCGCCGGCGGCCGGCTACCCCGATTTCGCCCGTTTCATCGCGCCGAACTCGGGGTTGAGCTCGGCGACCGCCCAGGTCGCGGATTGCGAGGGCGCCTTGGGCGCTTTCGTGCGCAGGGGCGCGGGGTGCGCGAGCGCGTAGCGCAAGAGCTCGTGCGTCCAGGCCTCGAAAGCCGAAAACACCAGATCGACCGCGCGCTTGTAGCGGTCGCTCTCCGCGGGCGTGATCTGGGCGCGGGCGAGCGCGGAGTGATCGGCGTTCACCGCGTGACCCGACTCGCGCTCGAAGTGGAACGCGCCGCAATAGCGTAGCTCGATGCCGCGCTCCTGCTCGATCGCCTGCGCGAGCGGCAGCATCGTGCCGAAGAGCACGTTGCCCGTCTCCTCGATCGCTTCGATGATGACGAGCCGTTCGAGCCCGTTCGTGCCCTTCACGAGCGAGGTGAGCCGCGTGGAGAGGATGCGATTTTCCTTCGTCTCCTCACCCCACAAGAAGCGCATCCATTCGGTCGCCGGCAGCATCGTGTCGTAGCCGAGCTTCGTGAAATCCTCGAGATACCAGGGCCAATGGTGGTCGTCCTCGAGCGTGTGGTCGTTCACCATCTGTTGGTACGAATCCGCGGCGTTTCGCTCGCGCAAGACGAACTTGTTCAAGTCGCCGAACGTCAGGATGAAGTGCGCCATGCACGGGTAGAAGGCGAGCCGTTCGCTCGGCTCGAGCCGTTCATCGCGCATCCAGCCGAAGAGCGGCAGCTGCTCGTATGCCCGCTTCTTCTCGAAAATGTGCCTGAGTACGTCTTTCATCCCGGCTGTCCTTTCCTTCTGGGCGCACGCGCGCCTTCCCGTCCCAAGTGACGAACCATGACCCCTTAGGTTGATTGCTGAGTCCACGCGCGCTGAGCGCGACCTCCGCGGCCGTGCGCACGCGCGCTTCCCTGCCCGACTCGACCCTTCGATTTCCTTCCCCGGTGCCGCTCGAGGTTCTCACCTCGAACGCTCACCTCGCTGATGCTGCATACTAACTAGAGTAGTCGAGACAACACTGTCAAGGGTTAGAACGTGAGTTCACTCCGGCGTCTCGACCTTCGCGGAAACGACTCACTGTCGGGACTAACGGGGCAGGCCGGCCGGAAGTTAAGCACCAGGCACTCGTGAGGGGTCATGATCCTCACCTGAAACCAGGCGCTCCGGGCCTGCTCGGCTCCCGTACGGCACGGACGTTGCCCCCGGCCGACGCGCGTGGCGGCCGCTAGCGTCGAACGGCGCCGGGCGGACGGCGCGCGGGCGGCGGGATGAGCTTCGCGTCGCGCACGCGTTGAACGAGCGTACGAAACACGCGCTCGAGCCCACGCTGGATCTCGGGTGATTCGCTCGAAAGGGTGAGGGCGTGGCCGACGGATTCGAGCGTCGAGACGAACTCGCGCCGCGGCTCGGCGCGCAGGCGCCCGTAGATCGACGGTTTTTCGGGCGTGAGCGACATGCGGTTCAACTTGTTGAGCCACGGGTTCCGCCACCACAGCGTTTTCGCCTTCGACCAGGTGCCGTCGAGCACGACGATGCCCTCGAGCGCGCTCGGATCGAGCGGCGCGCCGCGGCGCGTGGTGACGTGATCGCCCGGGGTCTCGCGGTCGGGAAACAGCACGGCCCAACGGCTCGCGTCGATGTCCTCGTCACCGAGCGCGTGCCCGAGGTTCCGCCAGCTCAGGCCCACCACGATGCGCGCTGCCGGCAAGCTCGCTTCGAGAATTTGGGCGGACCCGAGCACCGCGTCGCGTTCTTGCGGATGTTGCAAGATCAGCACCCGCCGCGTGGTGGGGTACGACACGATGCGGTCGCAGACGCAGGCGGCCTTCGGACGGCGGCACGTTTCGCAAACACTGGCGACCACGGGAGCCGGCATCATAGCGCGGCGCGGCAGCGCGTGACGGACGGCACGAGCGCGCTCCGCACCTCGCCGCAGCGGCAGGGCGAGTAAATGGTGCCGACGAACGCGCTCAAGTCGCGGCGTGTTTCGAACTCGTCGCCGGACGCGAGCCGCACGCCGAGGCTCCGCGCGCCGAACCTCACCGTGAGCTCGTCGTTTGCATGGCGGCCCGTGAGCCCGGCGTGGTCGAACGCGCCGAGGAGCGCGAAGAGGCCCTGGTCGCGGAGTTTTTGACGCGCCGGCGAGCGCAAACCGCGCGTCACGGCGAGCAGCGGTTCGAGCTTCGGCGCGTCGCCGCGGCGAGGGAGCACGCCGAGCTCGGTGAGCGCGCGGTTGCGGTAGTAGTGGATGCCGGGCGCGCCGTAGCGGCGGAAGAAGTAGGGGACGTCGCCGCGCGCGAGCTGTTCGCGCTCGGCCTCGAGCAAGGGCGGCCACGGCGGGACGGAGGCGGCCCGCACGTATTCGTCCGTGCCGCGCAAGCACACGCGAATCGGCGTGTCGCCGAAGTGCGGCAAGCGGGCGAACACGTCGGCGATGGCGCGCGCGTGGCGCTCCAAGAGCTCGAGCGTCCCGCGGTAGGCGCCCGCCATCGCGAGCAAGTAATCGGCCCGGATCGGCTTGCCGAGGTACGGCAACACGCGGCGCAAACCGGCCGCGTGCCGATTCGTCGCCGCGTACTCGGGATCCGCGTCCGGGATGAGCTTCGTTTCCGTCGGGAGCGCCAAGTCGCCGAGGATCATTTCGACGTCGAGCGGGGAAAACACGAGCCGCCCGTATCGATCGGCGCCGAGCGCGAGATTCTCCCAGTGCAAATCCACGATGCCGAGCCAGCTCGTCAGCGCGAGCAAGCGTCCGGCGGCGCGCGCGAGGCCGGCTCGCCCGCGCGCCGACAGTCGACCGAGCGGTTCGAGCCGCACTCGCTCGACGGCGCCTCCCGCCCGCGCGGCGTGCCGTTCGAAACCGAGTGACGGTAGAAAATCGAACGCGTCCGACTCGACGCGCCCGTCGGCCGCGGCGCCGGACAGCACCCGTCTGAGCGGACTCTCCGCAGCGAGCAGGAGCCACTCCCACAGCACCGGCCGCGGTTTGGCGACGAAGCGGCCGCGCACGCGGACACGGCGGCCGAAGTTGTGTGCATCACCGAGCGAGCGCTGAGCGGGCATCGACGCGGCGAGAGTAGACGATGCCGCACGCGGGGGCGCACCTTGCAGCGCGGCGGTCGACTTTCGAGTGGACGCACGCGGCGAAACCCTGCACGAATGCGCCGTGACTCACCCGCCGACTTGCGGCATCTGCCAGAAGCTCACGGTCAAGGAGGGCGTTCTCTTCGAAAACGCGCTGTGGCAACTGCGCGTCATCGATCCGCCGACCGCGGTGCCCGGCTGGGTCTTGCTCGTGAGCCGGCGCCATCTGGCCGGTCCGGCCGAGTTCGACGAGCGCGAAGCGGCGAGCTTCGGGCCGACGCTCGCGCATCTCCAGCGCGTGCTGCTCGAGGTCACGGGCGCGCTCCGCGTCTACCTGGCCGCGATGGGCGAGAGCTCGCCGCACCTGCACGCTCACTTCGTCCCGCGCTACGCCACGATGCCGAAAGACGCGAAGGCGTGGGGCGTCTTCGATCTGCAGCGCGCCGCCGCGGCCGGCGAAATTCCGGTCGACGAAGCCGAAGCGGCGCGTGTCGCGGCGAAGTATCGCGCTGCGCTCGTCGAAAAGCCGCCGCCCGCGCCGCGCTGACGCTCGTCAGAAGCGGTTCGGCCCGCGCCGTTCACTTCTTCTTCGCGAGGGCGCGCATGCGATTGTTGCGCGCCTGATGCTCGACCTCGGCGAGACCGAGCGCCTCGAGGACGGGCGGCACGTACACGCCGAACCGGCCGCGTAAGCCCTTCTTCAACCCGTACCAACCCTTCACGGGGTTCTTGCCCGAGCGCGCCCACGCTTCGACGCTGCCTTCGGCCGCCGGCTTCTGTTCGTCCGCGCCGCCGAGCGGAACCCAGTCGCCGTTCTTCGTCAGCATCGCATAGAGGTCGTCGATCGCCGCGAGGTGATAGCGGAGCTCGGTTTTGCCGACGTTGACGACGAGAGCCGGTGGGTCGGCGTGTTCGTCGCGGTACGCGGTGAATTCGGAGGTGCCCGGGGGTGTCTTCAGCTGCCAAGGGTTTTCACGGGTGCCGGCGGTCGCTTTCATGGTTCTTCGACGAAGACGAGTGAGCCGCTCGAAAGGATGCGCGCTCGCAAAAAATTGCCCATGCCGTCCCGGGGCGAACGGCGATAGTGCGGTCGGGTGATGCGCCGATTCAGTCGAAGGGGTCCGTGGTGGCTCGCGCCGGTTCTGCCGATCTCGTTCGTGGGGCGGTTCGCCGCTGCGGCGGAGCCGCCCGCCCCGTCGGCGTCGCCCGCATTCGGGGACAAAGGCGAAGTCGTCGTGACGAGCGCCTTCGGTCTTTCGCTGAACTATTTTCATCAAACCACGCCAGCAGGCACGGTCAACTGGGACTTCGCTCCGAGCGCTCACTACTTCATCTCTCGGGAGCTCTCCGTCGGATTGGGGGTGACGGTGCGTCGCAGCTCCATCAGCGCGCTGATGCTCGACCCCGATGGGGCCCGACTCACCTACTTCCCTGAAGAACAGACCACTCTCGGGGTCGATGCGACCGTCGGGTACAACGTCGTTCTCGGTAAGCTGGTGTCCTTCTGGATGCGCGCGGAGCTCGGCTACGCCGAGAACCAACTCCCGCAAATCATGTTGTCGCCGGGTGTCGAGGTGTCGGGCTCGAGTCACGCCGCGTGGGTCGAGCTCTTCGCGCCGTTTCTGGTCCACCCCGCTCCCCACTTTTTCGTCGGTTTCGGTCCGGACATCTGGGGCGACATCGTCAACAAATCGGGCCGTCGCTTGTCGGCGGGTACCGGCTCGACCGTCGGCGGCTGGTTCTAGACCGGCCCCTCGTTCACGCCGCGCGCGAGCTCGTCGCGGTCGCCGCAATCTCGCGCGGCAATCGGGTCGTCAAACACGTGATGGTGCTCGGCGCGTCCGGCCGCGACGCCTGCGCGAGAAGAGGACGCTCCGGGCTACCTTGCAGAAGCCCCTCGCGCGCATCCCACGCGGGTTCCGCCCCGGGCGCGAGCGCGTGAAGTCCGCTCTGAAAAAAGCCGATCTCGAACGTGTGCCCCGCGACCGTCGCACCCGTGAAATCGGCGAGGGATCGTGCGAAGTCTCGTCCCGGGAGCGCGCCGAACGTCTCGCAGGTCCGAAACCAAATCAGCGCTCCCGGCGCGAGCCGTTCGCGCAGCGCATCGAGCCCGCGCCGCAACGGGTGCGTCACGCCGAGCGCGCCGCGATCCCAACTCTGCCTGTCGACGAGCGCTCGACCCCACTTGCCGTGGCCCCAGAACTGAAGCTCGCCGATGGGACGCTGCATGCGTTCGAGCCATGCGAACGCCGCCTCGAACGTCCCCGCGCCGAAGCTGTCGTCGATGCCGCGCAGCCGGTAGAGGCGCGCGCCGACGCGCCAGCTGTGACCGAGCAAGCGCGGCTCGCGCGTCAGCTGCGTCGCGTCGTAGACGACCAGGCGGAGCGGCGCGGTCACGTCGTCAAGCGTGACGGGCGTGTGTGCGCGGTCAACCGTCGCGCGCAGTGACGTGAGGCATCGAGTCACGCTGTCGCGCGAAGGGCGCGCTCGTGCGACGCGGCGAGCGCACGAAATGCCGCCGAAAAGTTGGCCCACCTGATGCTTGATGATCCCGAGAAAGGAGTCCTCATGGCGAACACGACGCATCACGTCAAATCGGACCTCAAGCACCGCAAGCATCAGCCGGAACAACCGAAGGCGCGGCCCGCCGAGCAGCAGACTCAGCCTGAGCGCAAGAATCCACCGGACAAGACCACTCGCCCGCTGCCGGAAGCGGAGGAGGGCTTCGACGCCCCCGGTAGCCAGCGCCCGCCGGCTGATTCGTGAGCGTGCGGACGGCCGCGCAAGGGTTTCGCGAGCGGGTCCGGGCCCGCGCAAAACTTGGTGCTTCGCGAGGAGCTATGGCAGCCCATCGTTTCGATGCGTGCGCTCCTTCGCGTCTCCACCCCGCTCGCGTTTCTCCTCTTCTCCGCAGTGACGGCGGCGCGCCCCGCGCCTACGGCGGCGCGCGGCGCGAAGGAAAACGCCCCGCGCCGAGCGCGCCTCGCGCCCCCGGCCGAAGTGCCGCGGCGCCGGAGCGCGGCCGAAGCCTCCGGGGCGGCCATTTGCGAACGTTACGGCGAGCAGCTCGGCAACGGCGGCAACAGCGTCGTCATGCGCACGCACCGCATCGTGCGCGGCGATTCATTAAGTGGCATCGCCGTCCAATACGGAACCTCGGTGCGGGCGCTCGCGGCGGCGAACGGCCTCAAATCCGACGATGTCATTCGCACCGGCCAGGACCTCGTGATCCCCGAGCAGGCGCGACCCGGCGGCGGCAGCGACTGGATCAAATTCGCCCACAAGCCGGAGCGGCCGGGACAGCTCGACCTCGTCGGCTATAACGCGCACTTTCGCGGGCAGGTCATGGAGAAGGGGCATCTCTCGGCCGCGGCGCGCACCGAGGTCTCGGAGATCCTCGGCGTGCACGGCTCGCGTCCGCCCGTCCCCGAGCGGCTGATTCGGCTGCTCGTGCGCGTGAGCGACACCTTCGGCGGGCGGCCGATCCGCGTCGTGAGCGGCTACCGCACGAGCTCGTTCTTCTCGGACTCGCGTCACAAGCAGAGCGCCGCCGTGGACTTCAGCATCCCGGGCATTCCGAACTCCGTCGTCCGCGAATACCTTCTCTTGTTCGACAACGCGGGGGTCGGCTACTACCCGAACTCGTCGTTCGTGCATCTCGACGTGCGCGGCTGCGCGATGCAGTGGGTGGATTACGCCGGACCGGGCGAGGCGCCGCGGCTCCGCCCCGACGCGCCGCGGTTCGCCGGCGTGGGGACCGGCAAAGAGCACAACGGCGTGCGCAAGGTCGGCGGCGGTCCGAGCGTCGCGGATCTCGACGAGATCGCCGAAGGCGTCGCCGCGGCGATGGACGAAGCGGCGCTGCCGAGCGCCAAGACGTCGCGAGACGTGAAGGAGCGCGACGGGGACGAGCCGAGCGGCGCCGACGCGACGGACCCCGCGGGCGACTCGAACGGCAACGCCGAGGACCCGGCGCCGCGGCGCCCGCCGCGTCTCGACGACACGTCGCCGCCTTGACCGGGCGTAGGGTCGCGCTCAGTTCGACGCGTAGACGCCCGCGTTGACGCGGAACCAGAGCGAGCGCGCCTCCCCGCAAGCGCGACACTTCACCTTCGCTTCACGCAGCCGCGCGTGGCCGTCGGCGTGGGCTTCGTGACTTTCGACTTCGAACGGCTCGTCACAACGGGGGCAATGGATGCTCGTCGCCATCGGCTCGATGACGGCGGGCGTCCCCACTTCGATCGGCCGCGCCGGGGCGCCCCCGGCCTCGAGGTCGAGGAGCTTGCGCCGCGCCTCGGCGAGCTTGTCGCTCAGGACGCGCTGCTTGCGCTCGAGGGTGCGCGGACGCGGGGGACGTTTCTGGCGTGCCACTCGGGATCTTTTGCGCATTCGCGGCCGCTCGCGCAAGGGTGCGCCCTTCACCCACCCCCGCTTGGCGCCGCGGCCCCGACGTGGGAGGCAGCTTTCGATGCGTATCGCGACGTGGAACGTCAATTCGCTGAAGGCGCGCCTCGAAAGGGTTTTCGGCTGGCTCGAGCGCGCCGAACCCGACGTTCTCCTGATGCAAGAGACGAAGCTCACGGACGAGGACGCCCCGCGCGAGGAGTTCGCGCGGTTGGGCTACGAGCTCGCACACCACGGCCAGGGCCGATGGAACGGCGTCGCCATCGCCAGCCGCGTCGGGGTGCGCGAGGTGATCCAAAACTTCGGGGAGCCCGTCGTGCTCGCCCGCAACGAGGAAGAAGGCGACGAGCAACCGTCGGCCGAAGCGCGCATGATCTCGGCGGTGTGCGGCGGCGTTCGGGTCGTGAGCCTGTACGCGCCGAACGGCCGCACCCTCGACTCGGTGTTTTATGCGGGCAAGCTCGTGTGGTTCGAGCGACTCGCCCGCTGGTGCGCGGAGCAGCGGCCGGCCGAGACGCCGCTCGTGCTCGGCGGCGACTTCAACGTCGCGCCGGCGGATGTCGACGTTTGGGATGCGGAGGCATGCCACGGCGGCACGCACGTGTCGGCGCGCGAGCGCGCGGCGTTCCACACGCTCGTCGGGCTCGGTTTGGTCGATGCCTATCGTTCGAAGCACCCGGAGCCGAACCGCTATTCGTGGTGGGACTATCGCGCGGGGGCGTTTCACAAGAACTTCGGCATGCGCATCGACCACGTGCTCGTGAGCGCGCCGCTCGCCCCCCGCGTCGTCGGCGCCGAGATCGATCGTGAAGCGCGCAAGGGCAAGCCGACGCCGTCCGATCACGCTCCCGTCGTCGTCGACCTCGACGAGCCGGGGCGCGTGTTCGACGCCGGTTGGCGCGGCGCGGAAGCACGCATCGCCGCCCGGCGAACCTAATTTTCTCGAGCTCGCAAGGCGGCCACCAATCACCTGCCCGCGACCCCCTCCACGGGGGACGAGCGTCGCGACTAATTTTCGAGCAGAGGCGAGCACGGGCAAGTTGGACGAGCGCGAGGTAGTTGCGGGCAGTCTTCTCGTCGGGTAGCCACGGCTCGGAAGCGCTTGAGGTCGTGGAAAAACGAGTGCAGCGTGCGACTCAGTTGCTCGTGCTCGGCGGCTCGACCGTCGAAGGATCGAGCGGCGCCGGCGCCGAGGCACTCGCCGCATCCGACGTGAACAGGAGCTCGCCCGCCTTGATTGCGACCGTCTTCAGGTACGCGTCGAGCGTCTCGACGTAATTCGGCGTAGCCGCGTCATAAGCCGGATCCTTCAGCGTCTCGGTGGGGATGGCGTAGAGCGCGAACGTGTACGTGTCGGTCACTTCGTCCGCGGCGGCGACGGTCGGATCGCTGTTCGGACACGGCGGAAAGTAGCCGAACTGATCCCGGATCGCCCATTGCCGCGCGCCTGCGACCTCCGGCGGAAATTCGGCGTCGCTCAAGTCGTGCGGGACGGCCGTCGTCGTGGACGGGATGTTCCAGATGGCCCAGTGGTAGCCGTGACTGAGCGTCGTCGCGTCCATCCTCGCCGTGATGGAGATGTCCTTCAGCACGAGCGCGTAGCTTTTCGTGCCGTCGGGGCCCGGCTTCCAGTCGAGCTCGGGGTTCGCGCCGGAGCCGAAATCGCCGCCGTCGCAGGTGAACTCGAGCGGCATCGCCTCGCCGGCGCCGAAGTCGGGTGAGGACAGCGACAACGAGCTCGTATCGATGACCGGAATCGACGTCGCGCTCGAGTCGCTCTTGCCCACGCAGGCGGACAGACCGACGGCGAACGACGCACCGAGGAGCGCGAGTGAGAAGCGATGCATGCCGCGTACAGTACAACACCGCGCCAGGCCGCGAGCGCGTGCGTCAGTCGTCGTCGACCAAAAGGAGGCTCACCGCCGCGTCCGCTTCCTTGCCGTCGTCGTAGAAAGACGCGTTGTAAGTCACGGTGTGTCCGAGAATTTGCGACTCGTCGCTCGCGAGGAAGAGCGGGAGCGTCCCGAAGTACCAGAACGCGTCGCTCGGCGACGAATTCGGCAGCTTGATGTCGAAGTTGTGCGGATCCGAGCCGTCGTCGACGGTCGCAATCACCTTCAGGTAGGTGCAAAATCCGTCCGTCCCGAGCAGCGTCGCGTCGACTCGAAAGACCGGAATCGCCATGTAGCCGCCCTGGCTGCCGACCACGATCTGCGCGCGGTCACCGTCGACGTACGGCCGATAATAGCTCGCGTCTCCGGTTCCAATCGCGAGCGCCCCGTCAATCGGCGTGCCGCGGGTCGGGGTCGGTCCGCTGCAGACCGGCTTCGGCGCCGGCTCCGGGGGCTCGTCTCCGCCCCCGCACGCCACGACCGCTCCGGCGAACAACGTCGCCGCCGCGCTCGCCGTTCGGCCTCGACCCATCCCGTGCGTTTAGCACGTCGCCGCGCGCTCACCGAGCCGGACGGGGCGCCGCCGCAACAAAGCTTCGTGTCCGCGTTCGCCGAGCCGCGCGGGATTGGGCTCTTGTTCCGACACGCGCGCGAGCTTGGGTGTAGCCTCCGCCGCGGTGGAACCGAGTCTCGTCCGTGAAGGCGCCGTTCCGGCGCAAGCGCGCTCCCGCGCGCGCGTGGAGCGTTGGTGCGCGAGCCCGGTGACGCCGCGATTCATCTGGACCTCGCTCTCCTTGGTGTGGAGTTCTCACGCGCTCCTCTGGCTCGTCGTGACGCACGCGCGCCACGTGCCGCTCGAGAAGATGCTGCGGAACTACGACGCCGGCTGGTATTGGCTCATCGCGCAGCACGGCTATTTCCAGCCGACGGCGTGGGCCTTCTACCCGCTCTGGCCGCTCCTCGTGCACGTGTGTTCGCCCGCTCCCGGCCCGACGACGACGTTCGTCCAGCTCGCGCTCGCGGTCGCGCTCTTTGCAGCGAGCGTCGGGCTCTACTTCACGCACCCCGAGCGCCACGAGCTCCTCGCACCGAAGACGCGCCTCGGCTGGCTTTTCTTCGTGCTCGCTCCGGCGGCGTACATCTTTCACACCGGGCACACCGAATCGCTGTTTTTGTTTCTGTCGCTCTCGGCGTTCGCGCTCGCCGCGCGCGGGCGCTGGGTGCTTGCCGCGTGCGTCGCCGGCCTCTGCGCGCTCACGCGCAATCAGGGCGTGTTCGTCGCCGTCGCCGTCGCGATCTGGGCCGGCCGTGACGCGCCCGCGCGCCGAGCCGCCTGGTTTGCGGCCACCGGCTGCATCGCCGCGGCCTTCTTCGCGCTCTATCCCCTCTATCAATACCTGACGGCGGGGGACCCTTTCATGTTCCTGCACGCGCAGTCGGCCTGGGCGCACGCAAACGGCTTCGGCGACGCGCTCAAGACGCTCGTGCTCGGTAACGCCGTCAAACCGTGGGAGTACGCCACGCGCGTGCATCACCCGTGGTTCCTCGGCGCGCTCGTCGGGAGCGCGTTCTATTATCGCGAGCGCCGGCAGCTGCCGCTCACCGTCTACTTCGTCCTGAGCGCGCTCGTGATGCTCGCGCAGGGGAACGTTTCGAACTTCTTCCGCTTCAGCGTGGTGCTCGCGCCGCTCGTCTTTTACATCGGGGACGCGGTCGCGAAGCGCCGCGCCCTTTGGCACGGCCTCTTACTTTTGCCGGCGATCGTGTGGCACGTCGAGCTCACGTTCAATTACGCGAGCCACCACTGGCCGTACTGAACCGGCGCATCAGCGCGTGACGACGACGTTCTGAATCGTCTCGCCGTCGGAAAGTTTGCACTCGCCGCTCCCGCCGCGCGCAAGTCCTGCGGACGGCGCGTTCAGGTTGAATCGGCAGCGGATCGTCGGACCATCCGTGTTCGGGCTCAGCGTCGCAATCACGCGCCCCGTGTACGTTGCGGCGAAGGTGTCCCAGTTCGCTTTGTCGGCGCGCCGCGGGCTCGTCACCGGCCAGTCCGGCCAGTACGGCTCGGAGCCGCCCCAAGCGCCCGCGTACACCTGTTCCGGCACGTTCTCTGCGACTTCATAGTAACGGCCGGCGTAGTGCTTACCGTCCGGCAGGTTGCCCGCAATCGAACCGCGCTCCGGAGTCTCCGCGTCCGCCTTCCACACGAAGGTGACCGGTTCGGGCTTCGGGCTGTTGGCCGTGTGGAGCTCGCCCATCGCGGTGCCGGTGGTCGAACAAGCGAGCGCGAGGGAAGCACCGAGCAATGTGGAAAAAATTAGCTTCGTCATGGCGTCCTCATGGGGGTTCGAGCTCTGGCGAGTCGCCTGGACCCATACTTGTGGACGGAGGGACGAAGTTGCAAGGTCTGGGCCGCGCACGCGATCGTCACGCCGTGCCACGGCGCCACGGCAGTACGGCTGCGTAGGTGACGCATTTTTCCGCCGCTGTTGCGCGCCAGCGGGAGAAAAGTGCCTGATTGAGCGCGCTCGAGTCGCGCGGACCGTCGACGGCTCTCGAACTCGGAGCTACTCAGATGAATCGGTGCACGCGGAGTCGGCGCTCGCGGGCATCAGCAAGAGGACATGAACGGATCCACCCGCTCACTCCGATCGCTCGGCTTCCTGCCGAGCTCGGCGCTCGTCCTTGCGGTCGCGTCACTCCTTGCTTGCTCGAGCAGCGACGACCACGGCGCGGGCTCGGCGGGCAGGAGCGCGAGCGGTGGCGCGACCCCGCTCGGCTCCGGCGGCTCGGCGGGTGGGACGAGCGCGTCCGGCGCGTCGAACGCGAGCGCTACGGGCGGCTCACCGGGACACGCGGGCGGCGCGGACGGCGCCGTGGCCGCGGGCGGCACCGGTGGTTCAGCGGGTTCCGCCGGCGCGCCCGGCGTGACGCCCGGCTCGGGCGGCTCGACCGCTAGCGCGGCGGGCGGAGTGTCCGGCGGCGCCTCGCCGGGTGCAGGCGGCAGTGCGCCGGCTGCGGGCACGGGCGGAGGCAACGGCGCCGCAGGCTCCTCGACGAGCGGAGGCGCGGGCCAACCGGGCGCGGGCGGTGCGGCCCCGACCGGCACGCCGACGCTCTTTTGGCTCGACGTCTCCGGCAAAGTCGAGCGCTCCGACGTCGCGAACTTCTCCGCGAAGACAATCGTGCCGTCCGCGGGGCAAGGGTCCGACGGCATCGCGGTCGACGTCGCCGCCGGCTACATTTACTGGACGGACATGGGCGTGCCGGCGGACAACGACGGCTCCGTCATGCGTTCGAACCTCGACGGCTCGAACGTGACGACGCTCGTCCCGAAGGGCGGCACGTACACGCCGAAGCAACTCAAGCTCGTGCCCGAGCAGGCCAAGCTCTACTGGTCCGACCGCGAGGGCATGCGCGTGATGCGCTCGAACCTCGACGGCAGTCAAGTCGAGACGATTTACCAATCGGGCTCCACCGACGCCGATCGCATGGACGACTCGCGCTGGTGCGTGGGCGTCGCGGTGGACGTCGCGGGCGGCTACTTCTATTGGAGCCAAAAGGGCACCGACACCGGTCACGAGGGCTCGGTCCGTCGCGCGCACCTCACGCTGCCCGACGGCGATACTCCCGACAAGCGGAGCGACGTCGAGGTGCTCTTCGACGGCGAAGCGGCCACGTGCGACATCGATCTCGATCTCACCGCGGGCTTCATTTACTGGGCGAATCGCGGCGACAACACGATCAACCGCGGTCCCATCGCGATGCCGAGCGGCGCCACCGCCCAAACGCGGACCGACAAGCAGGCCATCGTGCCGAACGTGACCCAGGCGATCGGCGTCGCGCTCGATCACGACCGCGGCATCGCCTACTACACGGACGCCGTCGGTGACGTGGGGCGCGCCAACTTCGACGGCAGCGATTCGAAGTTCTTGTTGACGAACAGCGGCGCCTTCACGGGCATCGTCATCGTCAACTTGCCGAACTGAGGGCCGCGCCGTCAGGCGCCCCAGCGCTCGATCAGCGCCGGCAGCTCGACGAGCGAACCCAGCACGACCTCCGGGTCGGCGGCGAGCAGCCGTTCGTCCGAGGCCATGCCGCCGCGCACCGCCACGCTGCGGGCTCCGGCGGCGTGAGCCGCGAGCACGTCTTGCGGGCCGTCGCCCACCATCACGAGCTCGTTCGGCTCGATGCCGAGGCGTTCGGGCGCGGCGGATCGCCGCCGGCCACGACGACGCGGAAATGCCGCGCTAAATCGAGCTCGGCGAGCAGCAACTCCGTCGTGGCGCGCGTCTTGTTGGTCGCGAGCGCGAGTGGCAGCCGCCGTCCGAGCGTCTCGAGCGCGGCGACGGCGCCGGGCAGCGGGCGCGTGAACGTCGTCGCGTGCGCGGTGTAGTAATCGAGGAAATTCGCGAGCAAGGCATCGATGCGCGTGTCGCTTTCGGCGAAACCGCTCGCGCGCACGATGAGCGAGCGCGCGCCGTCACCGACGAAGCTCTTCACCCGTTCGAGCGGGTGGGGCGGTAGTCCGGCGCGTTCGAGCGCGTGGTTCGCCGCCGTGGCGATGTCGAGCGCCGAGTCGACCAACGTGCCGTCGAGATCGAAGGCGACGGCACGCGGCGGCCGGAAGCGGGGCGGAGGTTCGGACACGGGACCTCGTTTAGCCGGGATCCGCCCCCGGCGCGCGTCGAAACAGAAGCCGCTCGGCGAGCGCCGAGCCGCGGTCGACTCCGAGACAGACCGCGATGACGGCGGCGAGGCGCAAGAACAGTCCCACGTTCACGCTGTGGCGGCCGACCTCCATGGCGTCGCCGTGGAAGCACACGTACGCCTGCGTGAGCGAGACGGCGAGGCAACACAGGCAAAAAGCCGCGAGAACCCGCGCGCCGCCGCGGCCCGAGAAGAGACCGAGCAGGCCGGCGGCGCCGAGCAGAGCGACGCTCGCGAGCGGATTCACCGCGAGCGGGTCGACGAAGAACGAGTCGAGGAAGCGCGAGCTCCGACTACGGCCGCGGTGAGTGTGGCGGTCCTCAACGTCGCCTGACACCGCTTCGAAACTCCTCCACGCGGCGCGCGCCGTCGCGGGGAAGTGCGTGAGCAGGTAGCGTTGATACCCCGAGTAGCCGTCCTGGAGCACCCACGCGCGGAAGGGCGCGAGCGACTTCACGCCCGCGGCCCCTCGCGGCAGCGTGTGCCCGCGGCGAGCGCGCACCGCGGGTGAAACCGGCATGCCGAGCTCGCGCTCGAAGTACGCGAGCGTTCCCGGTGAACCGAGCACCCGCTCGAAGATCACGTTCATGAGCGGCCCTTCGAAGCGCGCCGCCGCGTGCTCGTTCGCGCGCGAGGCCGCGGCGACGGCGAAGAGCCCGAGCGAAACGACGGCCACCGGCGCCGCCCGGCGCGCCCAAGCGCGGAGATCGAGCGGTCGCTCGGCCGCGAGCAGAGCACCGAGCGGCACGAACGAGGCGACGATGACCAGCACGTACGCGACGTTGTCGCGGGCGAACGCGGAGAGGAGCGCGCCCGTGAGCGCCGCGGCGCTCCACCCGACGCGCCAGGCACGGCCGTGCGCGGGCGCGACCGTGATCGCCACGGCGCCGGCGAGCGCGAGCACCAGAAACGACATCGCGGCCGATTCACTGCGGATCACGAGGTCCCACCCCTGCACGCCGGACGTGAGGCTCAGCCCGAGGACGAGAGCGAAGGCGACGAGTCCCGCGCCGCGCGCGGCCGCGAACTTCGAAACCACCTGCGCGAGAAGCGTCCACGCGATCACGTCGCACGCGATCTGCACCGTCACCACCCGCGGTTCCGAGAAGCCCACCAGTCGGTGCAGGAGCGGCACGGTGACGGGGCGCTCGTTGAACCAGAAGCGGTGGTCCGCGAGCGGCAGCGCGCCGATTTCGTCCCAAATCAGGTCGCCGCTATGAACGAGGCGCTGCCCCGAAAGCGAGCCGACTTTCGTCACGGCCGCGGCGATCGCAAGACAGACGCGCAGCACGGGATCCACCGGCGCGAGCAGCCGGCGTCTCCTTTGCCCCGCGTCCGCGCGCGCGAAGCTCCACCAATCGACCACGGGGCGGACGTAGCACGGCTTTCGTTCCGAACGGCGGCTCAGCCGGACATTCGTTCGATCGCGCTCACTTCCGCCGCGAGGAGCTCGAAGCTCTCCACCGCGAGATCGGCGCGCAGGTGCTCGCCGTTCGAGGAGCCGGTGAGCGGCAGCATGCCGATCGCGAGCGCGAAACGAAACACGACTTCCGCCGGCGATCGGCCCGCGCGCCGAGCGACGCCGGTGACCGCGGGCTCCGCGAGCTCGCGAGCGTTGGCCGTCAAGAGCGAAAACCCTTGATAAACGATGCCGCGCGCGGCCGCGAACTCCCGAACGGCTCGGTCCCAACCCGTGCGCGCGTAGCAGCGGTTCTGCACGAACGCGGGCGCGACCGCGGCTCCGTCGCAGAGCAGCCGCAGCTGTTCGAGCGACACGTTGCTCGCCCCGAGGTAGCGCGTGCGGCCGGCGCGCGCGAGGGCCTCCATCGCGCGCCAAGCTTCCCAGTCGGCGGCTCCGAGGCCGTGCCTTTGCGTCGGGCCGTGCAGCACGTAGGAGTCGAGGTAGTCGGTGCCGAGGTGCTCGAGCGAGCTCTCGAACGATTGCGTCACCTGAACCGCGACGGGCGCCGCGCGATCGTACGGCAAGCGTCGATCTTGCCCGTCGATGTGCGTGAACTTCGTCTGCAAGAAGAGTCGTTCACGCGTGACGCGGCCGGCCGAAAGCGCCGAGCCGAGCGCCGCGCCCACGCCGGCCTCGTGGTAATGCTTGCGCTGATTGGCCGTGTCGATGCCGGTGAATCCGGTGTCGAGCGCGAGGCGGGTGAGCGCTTCGGTCCGCTCTTCTTTCCACGCGGTGCCGTAGAGAAAGCGAGGGACCTTCGCGAGCGGACGCTCTTCGGGCGGCACGCTCGGAACGCTACGCTCGCTCGCCGGCAAAACGCCATCGCCCGGATGGGAACGGCCCGAAACCGGCCGCGCGGGGCTCCTGGTCGGACTCACGTTCGTCAACGAGCTCCTCAGCGCGCGCGCCGAGGCGCGGCCGAATCCGGCGACGGGGCCGCGCGCGGCGGCGTTGGCTCCGCTCTTCGAGCCGTGCGCGTCGCGCTGTCGCTCGCGGTCTCGTCGAGGCCGAGTCGTTCGAGCGAGCGCGAGCCGATGAAGCCGTCCGGATCCACCTCGTGCTTGAGCGCGCCGAGCTCGGCGAGAGCGGCGCGATGCATGCGTCGCAGCAGCGCCGGCTCGACGTGGTGCTGCTTGTTGAGCTGCACGACGACGGCGAGCCCGCGCGCGACGGCGCGTTCGACGAGCGTGCGGCAGAACGAGCTCGCGAGCTCGCGCGAACGGGCGTCGCGCACGGCGACGCTCAGGGTGATCACGTGCGTGTCGCTGGCGGCGCTCGTGGCGCCTTCGTCGCGGACGGCACGGCTCGGATCGAGCGGCGCGCTCGGCGCCGGGAGCCGCAGCACGTCGAACCACTCGATGCCGCGTGCCACGGGCTCGAATTCCGGCGTCGCGAAGAGGTCGCTCGCGAGCGCGAAGAACGCGGGCAGCGCCGCCGTCGTGAGCACCCAGGCTTGGTGCACGAGCCCGAGCGTCGGCTCGAAGCCGAAGAGCGGCCGTTTCTTGCGTCGTTCGAGCGCGGCCACGCCGTCGTCGTAGCTCGATTGGAAAAAGAGCCAGCGGTAATACGGCGCGCTGAAGGTTCGGCCCTCCGCGAGGATCCGCGTCGCGACCTCGCGCGCGAGCTTCGGCACCCGGTGCGCGAAAGCTTGTACGAACATGTTCACGCGCGCGCTTTCGTTGAGCAACGGCAGCCGCGCGAACGCCGCGTCGCGCGCCGCCGCGCGGCGCTCCCCGAAGATGACGGCCGTGCCGCGGCCCGGCGCGCCGAAAAACACGAGTCCGATGCCTTCGCCGAAGAAGGGCTGGCGCCTTTCGGCTGCGACGTGAGCGAGGTAGCTCGCGACGCTCGCCGCCGGATCGCCGCGCCGGTTGTGGAGTATCTCCTGGACCACGTAGGCGTCCGGCGCGACGTGCGCGAGCTCGAGCTCCATCTCGGTCACGAAGCCGAGCGCTCCGAGCGCCCCGGGCACGTAGCGAAACAGGCGTCGTTCGAGCTCGCTCTCGGCGGCGGCGTGGCAGTCGTAGCTCCGGCCGTCCGCGCCGAGCAGCGTGAAGCGCCGCACGTGTTCCGCGAAGAGCCCGCCGTACGTCGCCGACATGCGCCCGTGCGTGTTGACGGCGAGCGCGCCGCCGAGCGAAATCGCCTCCGCGGTCGGGCAGCTGAACGGCATGGCGTAAAACCCAGCCGCTCTCACCGCGCCGAGGAGCTCGCCGAAGCTCGTGCCGGCGCGAGCGCGCACCGCCAGCGCCGGCACGCCTCGCTCGGTCGTCGTTTCACCGAGCACGCGCACGTCGCCCCGGAGCTTTTGACTGCTCAGGACGACGCGTGGAGCGACGCTCGCGCGCGGCACGAAATGCGCCTCGAACGAGCGCTCGGCGCCGGCCGGCGTGAGCCCGCCCGGCGCGCCGTCCACGAGGAGCTCACGCGCGTGCGTGACGGCCCGCAGGACCTCCTCGACGTTCTTCGGCAAGAAGTAGTAGTTCGCCGTGCCGCTCGTCGAACCGCCGCGCGGCGTGAGCGTCACGTCGCGCCGGACGTCGAGGTCACGGCTGGGCATCGCCGGCGCTCTTACGTCGTCGGGGCGATTCCGGCAACAGCGTCGGCCGAACGGCCGTGGTTGCGGCTTGCCGCGCGCCGGGCGCTCAGCGTCGCACGCGCACGCCGAGCGAGAATTCGCCGAACAGCTCGCCGAGCCCGCCGTCGCTGATGAGCTCCTCTTCGCCGCGGAACGAACGCGTCGTCTCGCTGCGAAGCTCCGCCGGCAGGCGCTCCACCCGGCTCAGCGCGAGCGTCTCCTTGGCGAGCTTCTGCAGCGTCGCGACCGCTTCCTTCGGCTCGCGCGGCGCGAGCTCGCTGCCGTCGGGCGTGAGCCAGCCGCCGAGACATTGGAACACCGCGCGATGGAAGCGCTCCTCCGAAGCCGTCTTCGCGAACTCGTAGCGCTCCGTGAGTCCGTACTTGAGCGAGACGCCGCCCTCCGCCAGCAGGTCGATGAGCTCCAGAATGCGGAGATAACCGCGATTCGCCGTCTGTTCGAGCTCATCGGAGAACTCGAAGAAGCCGCGCAGGTCGAGCTCGGCGAGGTAGCGCGTGAATTCCGGCGCGGCGCCCGTCGCTCGTCCGAGCCCGACGAGCCAGCGCGCGAGCGGGCCGAGCGGCCCCGTGCTCGTCGCGAGATCGGTGACGCGCCCCTCCATGGTCCCGAGCGCGGAACGGAGCACGGCCGCGCGCTCGTCGTCGACGATGCGGAGCGCTTCCATCAGCGTCGTGTGCGAGCTCTCTTGCGCCCAGATGCCGCCGATCGTCTTTTCGACGACGCGCAGGATCGCCGCGGTCTCGGGCCGGGCCGCCGGCAAGCGTCGCTCGAGCGCGCTCCCGGCGTAAAGCCGCACCACCATCGCTTCACGCTGTTGCGCGATCGCAAGCCAGGTTTCGATCTCGCTTTCGGGGTCGTTCGCGTAGCGAGCCGCGAGCTCGGCGGCGACGAGCTCGGTGTGTTTGACGATGAGCCCTTGCATGCGTGCCCGTGCCCGCACCGTAAGAGAACTCCCCCGCGACCGAGTAGTCATTTGTTGCGAGCTCCGAGCGACGGCCGAATCTGCTTGCTCCCGCGCGTTCGGCGCCAGAAAACGGGTTCGTGACGCCGGCCTCACCTCTCACCGACGCGCGGCTCGACGAGCTCCGCCGCGTCGGCGATCCCGAGGTCGACGCGATCGTGAGGGACTACGTCACCCGCACGGGTGAGGGCGTCGGCCGTCTGCTCGGGCGCTTGTTCGGAGCGCCGGAGCTCCCGCTCGAGCATCCGCTCGTCGCCGCCTGCTGGGCCGCGTTCCCCGCCGTCGCGATCGACGAACCCGCTCGCGTCGAGCGCGGCCAGCGGCTGTTCGATCTCTACGGGCCCGAAATCCTGCTCACGCTCGGTTCGTGCGCGCTGCCGCTCGCCTACGCGGCCGGCAACGGCGTTCAAGTCGTCGCCCGCGCTCGGCGCTTGAAAGACGACCCGATCCGGCGCCTGTGCGACACCGCGCAGATGGTCATCAACGTCATGCAGCCGGGCGAGCTCGCGGAAAACGGCGTCGGCTGGTACTCCGCGCGCAAGGTTCGACTGATTCACGCGCTCATCCGCCTGCACGTGCAGACGGACCGGGAGCTCGCGCCGTGGCGCGACGAGTGGGGCACCCCCATCAATCAAGAAGATCTGGCCGGGACGCTCCTCACCTTCTCGGTCGGCGTGCTCACCGGGCTCCGGCGCATGGGCGCCCACGTCTCGAGCGCGGACGCGGAAGCGTACATGTGCGCCTGGCGCGCGGTGGGTCGCATCGTCGGCGTCGCCGAAGACCTGCTGCCCCCGAACGAAGAGCTCGGGCTCGC
>Ga0335083_10000832_pt1 | contig 44477 bp, 43 predicted proteins | sample Lox_Sample_42_FD_206716 | JGI IMG/M metagenome (GOLD analysis project Ga0335083, IMG submission 206716) | Soil microbial communities from Loxahatchee National Wildlife Refuge, Florida, United States - Lox_Sample_4.2 | ecosystem: Environmental > Terrestrial > Soil > Wetlands | place: USA...
TAATAACAAGGTGGTCACTCCCGCTCGCGCAAGGCATGTCAGGTTTTTCTCGAAAACGAGAGGAGAGGTGGCTTTCATCGTGGCCTCCTGAAGAGACTCCCGATCAGGAATCGGGGCCCACAACGGGCACCATGATATCACTCATGTAAAGGCTAAAACGCCTTCGACGTGGGCGTCGCGATGGGCCCTGTCGTGTTCAAGTACATCTGCCTGTCATAATCTAAGTAGCTGTCCATTCATCTCCAAACGAAAGCAGACTCATGGCCGAATCTCCGATCACTGCGCGCAGTCAGGATTTTGCAACCTGGTACCAGGACATAGTTCTGCAGGGCGACATGGCCGAGCCGGCCGAGATCGTCAAGGGCTGCATGGTCATCAAGGCCAACGGCTACGCGGTGTGGGAACTGCTGCAGCGCGAATTTGACGACCGTTTCAAGGCCAGCGGCCATCAGAACGTTTACTTTCCGCTGCTCATCCCGCAAAGCTTTCTGCACAAAGAAGCTGAGCACGTCGAGGGCTTCTCGCCCGAGCTGGCCGTGGTCACCATTGCCGGCGGCAAGCAACTGGAGGAGCCGTACGTGATCCGCCCGACCTCTGAGACCATCATTGGGCACTTTTTCGGCAAATGGATCAAGAGCTGGCGCGACTTGCCCATGCTGCTCAACCAGTGGGCCAACGTGATGCGCTGGGAGCTGCGCACGCGCATGTTTCTGCGCACCACGGAATTCCTTTGGCAGGAGGGCCACACTGCGCACTCCAACCACGACGAAGCGCTGGAAGAGGTGCTGCGCATCCTCGATATCTACGCCGACGTGGCGGAAAACGTGATGGCGATGCCGGTCATCAAAGGCATGAAGACGCGCGCGGAGAAGTTTGCCGGCGCGGTGCGCAGCTACTCGATCGAAGCGATGATGCAAAACGGCTTCGCGTTGCAGGCCGGCACCAGCCATGACCTGGGGCAGAACTTCGGCAAGGCCTTCGACGTGCAGTTCCAAAACAGCGAAGGCCAGCTCGACTACGTCTGGCAAACCAGTTGGGGTGTGAGCACGCGCCTCATTGGCGGCCTCATCATGAGCCATTCCGACGACAAGGGCCTGGTGCTACCGCCCAAGCTGGCGCCGGTGAAGGCAGTGCTGGTGCCCATCTATCGCAAGGACGATGAGAAGGGCAAGGTGCTGGAGGCGGCGCATCGCATCGCGAAGGATGTTGGCGCGAAGGTTGACGATCGCGAGGCGCAAAGTCCGGGCGCGAAGTTCTTCCACTGGGAGCGGCGCGGCGTGCCGGTAGTGCTGGAGCTCGGGCCGCGCGATCTGGCGTCAGGAAACATCGTGCTGAAGCGCCGTGACACCGGAGCGAAAGAGCCTCTGCCGCAGGATCAGGTTGGAGCGAGGTTGAACGCTGTGCTGGGCGAGCTTCAGGAGAACCTGTACGACACCGCAAAGCAGCGATTGAAGGCCAACACTGTTCTGGCGAACTCGATCGAAGAAGTCGAAGCAATCCTGAGCGACGTGACTGCCGAAAAGGGCGGAGGCAAATTTGTGATGGCGCACGTGAAGGACGATCCCGAGTGCGATCAGCGCATGAAGAACTTCAAGGCCACGGTGCGCTGCATTCCGCTGGTTGATGAGTACGATGGAGCAGGGAAGTGCATCATCACCGGGGAGCCGGTGGAGCGCCGAGTGGTGATTGCGAAAGCCTATTAACCACGGAGAACACGGGGGGCACGGGGTTGTATTTTCACCAGAGGGACACAGAGCCACAAAGAACTATAAGGAAAAGAGTTTTCAAGACGAATTGGTTTGATCTCGTATTGCTCTGTGTTTCTGTGCCTCTGTGGTTCGTTTTCCTCTTTGCGCTCAGTGTCCTCCGTGGTGAAATGACTTTAGGAGCATCATGACCCTGTACGACTTGACTGCCAAGCTGAACAACGGCCGCAACAAGAAGCTGGCTGACTACAAGGGCAAAGTTTTGCTCATCGTGAACACCGCCAGCAAGTGCGGATTCACGCCGCAATATGAAGGCCTGCAATCGCTCTACGCAAAGTACAAAGACCGCGGCTTCGAGGTGCTCGGCTTTCCCTGCGATCAGTTTGGCCATCAGGAGCCAGGTTCGGATGCAGAGATCAAGGAGTTTTGCCAGCTTAACTACGGCGTCAGCTTTCCGTTGTTTTCCAAGATCGAGGTCAACGGGCCGGACACGCATCCGGTGTTCAAGTTCCTGAAGAGCAAGAAAGGCGGCCTGCTGGGCGACAGCATCAAGTGGAACTTTACGAAGTTCCTGCTGGACCAGAAGGGAAGTGTGGTCGAGCGATTCGCGCCAATGACGCCGCCGTCGGCGATCGAGGCGCAGATTGAAAGATTGTTGGGGAAGTAAGCTTTCACCACGCTTCGGCTCCGCTCAGCGCAGGCTGCGGCACGGAGAGCACAGGGTCCTTGCGAATTGTTATGAATTGCCATGACGTGTGAAGCGAGACACATGCTTTTCGCAGCATGGCAGGCTAGCGACGTTGAACCGACAAAGAGGAGACTCCATGTTCAGGCGCATCGAGTCACACTACACTCGCTACTACGCAGATTGGCGCGACGCCCAGGGACGTCGCCACCGCCGCGCCTTCTCGGACTCCGACCGGGCCGAAGACTTCCAGCAAGAACAGCGGGCTCTGGCCATCATCCAGCGGGCAGCCGTGCAGCTCGAAAAGTCGATCCAGCACTACCGGCCCGCACGACAGCGACAATACCAACCCTTGCTCGAGGCGATCGCGGCCAGCTACGAGCTGACGCACACGCCACCGCTGCGCGAGCGCCGCTGACGCTACTTCCGGGAGAACATCAAGTGGAACTTTACCAAGTTCCTGGTGGACCAGAAGGGAAGAGTCGTCGAGCGATTTGCACCGATGACGCCACCGTCGGCGATTGCGTCGCAGATCGAGGAACTGCTGAGGTAGCAGCCAGCGCTCAGTTCATCCCGCATCTTCGCAGCCAAATGGAAGACCAGGGGTTGACGATGGCATTGAGTCACAACCACCACTTTATGCAAACCGGAATTCCAGGCGCTGGAGCGATAGTCTTTTCGGGCGCCTCGTGGGGAATGAACTGGGTTGCGCTGACTCGCCGGAGCAACTCTTACGGTGTAAACTCCCACACTGTTCCCCATCCGTACGCGCCGCCGGTTGAGGCGACGCCATAAATATTGCCGTCGCTGTCCAGCAGGAGCTTGCCCACTGGGAGCGCCCCGTCGTCCTTGTCCTGGAAATCGTAAAGGTCAGTGAAGGTCCAGCCGCCGTTGGAGGGCGTCAGCCTAAAAATCGAACCGAACTGATGACTACCGCCGGCCCAGGTTATGCCGTAAAGATTTCCTGCGGCATCTATGGTCAGTTGGCTGGAACTGAAGCTTTCCAGCAGATTGTAGATCCACTGACCGCCGGAGGGTGACAACTCCCAAATTGTGCCCTGGCCGTTAGTGGTCGAGCCGTAGATGTTTCCCGCCGGATCGAGAGTGACCGGCCCGGGCAAACCTACGTCTAGGCTGGCGAACCTGTAAAGAGTGTTCTCAGTCCAACCGCCTCCGGAGGGAACTAGCTGGTACACAGTGCCGCCGTTCAGATTGCCCCCGGCCCCAGCAGAGCCGTACAGATTACCTGCAGCATCCCAGGCAAGGCCGTCAGGTCCGACGCCATCGGGTCCACTGAAGCTGTGAATGACGCTCTCCGTCCAGCCATTGCTCGTGCGGGTCAGCTCGAATATGGTTCCATCATTGGCAGTCCCACCGTAAGAGGTCGTTCCGTAAAGATTGCCGGCGCTGTCGAACAGAGGCTTGTCGCTCGGCCCCTCACCATCGGATCCACCGTTGAAGGAATACAGGACGCCTCCCGACCAGTCGCATAGAGCCGTTTTGCAAGCCGTCTGTGGCGGCCGCACATTGTAAACCGTACCGCATCCACTTCCGCCGCAGTTATAACTTCCACCTGCGTAAGTAAGGACATAGATCGTGCCGTTCGGGCCAAAGGTTACTCCGCCCGAGGGGCCAGCCCCATCATTCGGGCCACCGCGGAATGTGTGCAGCATTTGGAAAATCCACAGACCACCATTGGAGGGTCTCAACCGGAAAACCATGCCGTAGCCGAAATAACCGGAAAGGGTCGTACCGTAGAGGTTGCCATGTTGATCGAACACCAGCCCGGCGAAAGGTTGTCCTCCGTCCTGGTCGCCGGTAAAAGCGTGGAGTACCTTCAAGGTCTGTCCCTGCAAGCGCTGAACGGCAATCATGGTCATTACGATGGTGAGCAGAAAGAATGCGAAGGTGAAGGTGCGAGGGCGTGCTTTCATGTGCGCCGGAACGATGTCGGAACTCACTCGAAAGTCTCCTCTTTGTGGATCCCCAAATGGCGGAAGGGACACCAGCAGCGTTGGCGACAATTATTCTCTCTGGAATAGTTTGAATGCAAGATGGATTGAGCGCGGCGAAGCCTGCTGCCATTCCGTCTCGCGATATACTGAATTTCACTGGGGAATCTGTGAGCTCCGCGCAAAAGACGTTCTACATCGAGACCTTCGGCTGCCAGATGAACTTCCACGACTCGGAGAAGGTCGTGGGGACCCTCATCTCCGAGGGGTACGCGCAGGTCGAGCGCGAGGAGGACGCCGACCTTATCCTCTACAACACCTGCTCGATTCGCGACAAGGCGGAGCAGAAGGTCTTCCACCGGCTGGCCGATTTCAAATCGCTGAAGGCGAAAGGGAAGCGCTTTGCAGTGCTTGGCTGCGTCGCCCAGCAGGAGGGGGAGAAGATCTTCGAGCGCGCGCCGCACGTCTCGCTGGTGGCGGGCTCGGCTTCCTACCGCAACCTACCCGAGATGCTAGTGCGGATTGAGTCGGGCGCTGGCCGCGTCACCGGGCTCGACGACCGCCAGACCGACCAGACCTTTGAGACCGAGTTCACCGCGCGCACCAATCCGCATCGCGGCTACATCACCATCATCGAAGGCTGCGACAAGTTCTGCGCCTACTGCGTGGTGCCGTACACCCGCGGCAAGGAGCGCAGCCGCACTTCGCAGTCGGTGCTGAACGAAGCGCAGCGCATGGCCGACAGCGGATTCACGGAGATTCAACTGCTCGGGCAGAACGTAAATTCGTATCGCGATCCGGCAGGGAAGAAGAGCTTCGCCGAATTGCTGGCGGCGGTGGGGGAAGTGCCCGGCATTCGTCGTGTGCGCTTTACAACTTCTCATCCGCGCGACTTCAGCAAAGACATCGTGGATGCGATCGACGCCGTGCGAACGCTCTGCGACCACGTTCATCTGCCCGTGCAGAGCGGCTCCTCGCGTGTGCTGGAATCCATGTTCCGCGAGTACACGCGAGAGGAATACCTGGAGCGCATCGCGTGGATGAAGTCCACCCGCAATCGCGAGCTTAGCATTACGACCGACGTGATCGTCGGCTTCCCTGGCGAGACGGAAACAGAGTTCGGTGAAACGCTGAACCTGCTGGATGAGGTCGGTTATGACGGCGTCTTTTCATTCAAATACTCGCCGCGGCCAAATACTCCTGCGTTGCAATATGCTGACTCGATTCTCGACGCCGAGAAGTCGCGACGTCTGCAGGTTTTGCAGGAGCATCAGCGCGAATTGCAGCGAATGAGTTATCGCAGGCATTTGGGTCAGACGCTGGAAGTCATGGTGGAAGGGAAGAACGCTGCGCGTGGCCAGACGATTGGCCGCACCTCGCAGAACAAGACGCTGAACTTTGTGCTCAATGGCCGAGCCGAGCCGGCCATCGGCGAATATGTGCCCGTGCTGGTTACGCAGACGTTTCCGAACAGCCTATTGGGCGAGCTGGCCGTCTAACATCCAGAAAGAGGTTGCAGAGCGTACCAGTAAGGAGTATCAAAGGGCAAGCACCTCGGGGAGGACCACGATGGAAGTCGAGATGAAAATTCGCGGGCTGATGATGGATCCCGTGACCAACATGCCCATCGTAATCCTCAAAGACCACAACAGTGATACGGTGCTGCCGATTTGGGTGGGTATCTACGAGGCCAATGCCATCGCTCTGGAGATCGAGAAAGTTACTACGCCTCGGCCCATGACCCACGACCTGCTCAAGAACCTGCTGATCGGGCTGGAGACCAATGTGCGCAAGGTGGTGGTGACTGAACTGCGCGACGACACGTTCTTCGCGGTGATCTGGCTGGAGCGCGACGGTGAAGCGATCAGTATCGACTCACGACCGTCCGACGCTCTGGCGCTCGCGCTGCGCATGGATTGCCCGATCTTCGTCGAAGAGGATGTGCTGAAGAACAGCAAGCAGGCTACTGCGGTCAGCGACCGGGTCTCAAGCGAGGAGCTGCGCAAGTGGCTGGAGAACCTGGGTGAGGACGACCTCGGGCGATACAAGATGTAGAAAGACAGCAATCAGCAACTAGTTGATCTCTCCTGCTTCTCGCATTCTTGCAATCTAGTCTGGGTTGTTGCAGGTTTCGTTTGGGAGTGTCGTGTCCCGTAAAGTTCTGTCTAGTTGCTGATTGTTAGTTGCCTCATGCCCGAACCCGCCGAACAGCTACAGCGCCTCTACCTCGCGGGCTTCGAACTGCAAACGTTCGAACGCTATGCCAACTCCGTCGGCGTGATTCGTGACGGCTGCGTCGCGCTGCTGCGCGCCACGCCGACTGGTCTGGAGATGATCGGCGCGCCGGGCTGGCGGATGGGAGACGTTCTGGGAGTACTGGTGGAAAAGGAGGGTCGCCAGGTCTTCCAGGCCAAGTCGGAGCTTGTGGAAGCCACGCCGGAAAGGATGGAGACACTACGGAAGTTCAGGGAAGACCTAGAGCGGTTATTGACGGCGACGGCATGAAATGAACGACTTAAGGGCAGGCCGTCGGAATGGCCCCGTGTCCAGATGCCTCTGCGTAGTATTTAACATAATATCTGTTATCGGACATTATCCCTTGAGAAGCTCTGCTTGAGGGCAGCACTACGAGTTAAGCACCGTCACGTGTTGCCTATAGTCCTTTCCTGCCAGGGTCTCGATTCCCCGGTCCAGCGTGACGAGGCGTCCCTTGTTTTTTATCGCGAGGCCCAGTAGATAGGCATCCGTAACCTGGCGGTGGCCGAAGAGCCTTTCCCGGAACGGCTGTACCGCCTCAGTTAGAGTACTATCCATCGGCCAAAAACGATGGCCGGGACGCTGGCTGAGCAGGTCCATCATTTCTAGCGCCTCGCTGACCTCGACCGGATGATCAGAAAGACGCAGGTTGGAGGCGATACGGACAAAGCCGGACTCTGTCAGAGGACACGTGGCCCAATGCTTTGGGTGCGTTTCATCAAACCATGCCTGTACCTGGGCGTGGGCAACGTGCAATTCATGAACGAGCGCAATGAGGACATTGACATCGAGCAAAAAGCCGCTCACAGCTCCTGGTCCTCAAGCATCTTGACATGTTCCGTTGTAATTCGCTTTCCAGACCTCGGTAAGTCGAAAACAGGCCAGCCGTTCACGTACTTTATGCGCGACCGGGGGCGGGTGGCGCGGTAGATTAGTTCCGAGATGGCCTTGCTGAGAGACAGACCGTTGGCACGCGCGTATTGAGTCGCGATCTCCGCCGTTTCGTCGTCCATGGTGATTGTGGTTCGCATGGCATCATTGTACACCATCTCCAGCAATATGATGCACCACTGAAGCGAGTGCATCACTCCCTCAAATCAACACCACCTTGGGCTGGAACAGCGTACCCGCCACGCGGCGGGCGATGCAGATTAGCTCGGACTGGCCGGCGAACACCTTCACCAGCGGCGATCGGGACATTTCCGGCAGGTTCACCGAGCGACCGTGACGGATTCTGGCAATAGCTTCTTCATCTGCCGTGACGCACGGGAACTCGGGCAGCACCCGACGGAGATGAAGCAGAAGTCCCTCCAGAACACCTTGATCGGCCGCCTCGGCGACTGCCTCCGGGGTATGGGCCCCAGCGATTGCGAATTCGGCTACGGCCGTTCGGCGCAAGTTGGCGAGGTGCGCCCCCACCCCGAGTTTCTGCCCCAGCTCGTGGGCCAGGCCGCGGACATAAGTCCCCGACGACACCCGGCAGTAGAAGTGCACCGCAGCACCCTCGAGGCTGCAAACGGTAAACTCCTTCACTTCAACTTCCACTGGCTCAAGCTCGACCTCCTGCTTCCTGCGGGCCAGCTTATAGGCCGGAACTCCCTTAATCTTCTTCGCCGAGAACGGCGGCGGGATCTGCTGGATGTGCCCTACAAATTGTGCAGATACCTGGCGTAACTCCTCAAGTGTTACATGAGCTTCCTGTGCTGAACCTACTGGGTCGCCGTCACAATCGTAGGTATCAGTAGCCACCCCTAGGCGGATGGTCCCTTCGTAGGACTTTTCTGAGGCGGTATAGAACTGGGCCAGCCGGGTCATCCGCCCCAGTACCAGCGGAAGCACCCCGGTTGCCATAGGATCGAGCGTTCCCAGATGGCCGATTGATCCCTCGCCCGTGATCCTACGCATCCTCGCTACCACGTCGTGGGAGCTCCAGCTCGCAGGTTTATCCACCACCATTACACCGTTAACGGGCATCCTTCTGCTATCGTGTAGGTTCAAGGGTATTCCGGTCAAATCGCCGTCGTTTGGCATCAAACGAGAGGAAAGTCTTCCCTGCTGCACCAGCTTTCGCCCATACCGCTTTACGCACGTAGGGCAGCCGTGCCCCGCAGGCGCACAGCAAGTTCATGATCCCGCTAAAGGACGACGCACCCCGGGTAGGCACGCCTTACGTCAACTACACGCTGATCGTGCTCAACACCCTGGTGTTCCTGTACGAACTGCAGCTTGGGGCGCAGAACCAGGGGTTTGTGAACCTCTTCGGCGTGGTGCCAGCGCGGCTCACCGTCGTGCTGTTTAATCATGGCTATGTGCCGTGGGACCTGGTCTCGCAGCTCGGCACTCGCTTTGTTCCGCCCATGGCCGCGATTGTTCCTATTTTCACCTCGATGTTTCTGCACGGCTCCTGGCTGCACCTGATCTTCAACATGTGGGCGCTATGGATCTTTGGCGACAACGTGGAGGACCGCTTGGGACACGGCTGGTATCTGCTGTTTTATCTCATTTGCGGGGTGGCGGCAGCACTCTTCCACACCTTGCTGAATGCCGCTTCGGCCATACCTACGGTCGGCGCCAGCGGCGCCATCGCCGGGGTCATGGGAGCGTACTTCCTGCTGTATCCGCGTGCGCGGGTGCTCACCCTGGTGCCGCTGTTCTTTGTCTTCTTCGTTTGGCTGCCCGCCTGGATCGTCCTCGGCTATTGGTTTGTGGCGCAATTTCTCAGCGGCGCCGCTACCTCGATTACTGCCACCAGTCGGAACACCAGCGGAATTGCCTTCTGGGCCCACGTCGGGGGCTTCCTGGCAGGCATGCTGCTCATCAAGCTCTTCCCTACTCGCGTCCGCCGGTACCACTACGGCTGGTAGCGCACATCTCTTTACCACAGAGACACAGAGGAGCTATTACCCGTGGATCTTAACGGATGAACACAGATTCCCAAACAGAAATTGACTGAATCCGGGTTCATCCGCCGCATATCCGCGGTTGGGTTATTCTTCCCTGTGTTTCTGTGTGGTTCTTTTTTCTCACAGCTGTACGGCGTCTCCTTCCACCACGCCCGTCAGTTTGTGCTGCGCCATTTCGCGATTGAACGCCGCCACGTCCGCTTGCAAGAACTGATTGAACTTTTGGATGGCTGCCTGGTATTCAGGTTCCAGCCTTTGCTTCTCTGCAATAGTCGCCGCCGTTGGAGCGTCGTCCGCTCCCTCAAGCAGTCCATACACCGAGAACAGATGTTCGCGAATCCTGCCCGCCCAGCGTAAGGTGGATTCAGCCGCCGCCGGGTTGCTGGTAATCTGTGCCTGGACGGCCTTCATCCGCTTGTCCAGCGTCTCGCTGGCGGTCTTCACCGCCTGTTCGTCAGGCGTATCCTTGGCCGCCGTCTGCAGCGCCTGCAATTGCGCCTCTATCGCGTCCATACGGTTCAGCGCAACGTCAAGTTGCGAGATCATGTGGAGCACCGCCTGGCCCATTTGATAACGCGATTCCATGCCGGCCAGGTCTGCATGCGAGTGTGGATCGTTGACCACCTGGATCTTCTGCGACACTGTCTGACCTGCGATGGTCATGGTCGCCGTGTACTCGCCCGGTGGTAGCAGTGCGCCGGACTTCGGCCCCTTGTTGAAGTCGTGCGCGCTCTCCCAGCGAACCGGCCCATCGGCCCGCAGGTCCCAATACATACGCTGCAGGCCCGCCTTGGTAGGTACCCAGGGATACTTCTTCGGCTTGCCAAGTTCTGTTTCGGTCTCCCATCCTGTCTGTGGGGCCGGTTGCTGTTGCGTTTGAGAAGGCGTCGCCGCCTGTGCCGGATGGACGCCTGCTCCCTCCGCTTTCCGTCCCGCTGTCTGCATGGCAGCAGGCGGAACGTCTTCGTCGTCCGGAGGCGGCTTTTCGCCGGCCTCCAACTGGCGAGTACCCTTCATCGTCCTTACCACGTGACCCTGCGAATCCGTGATCACCAACTGTCCCGGCTCCTTGACCTCCCTTGCGAGGAAGTAACTCAACTGCGCGCCGTAAGCTGGATTTCTCCCGTAGAAAGCGGCATCGCCCAGGTTCTCCACCTGCGACCATGGCCAGAAGCGTAAGGCCGGAGGCGGCTGAAACAGCCGCAGGGTCGCCTGTCCGATCTCCGCAGTGAACTGCTGGAACGGCGTCAAATCGTCGAGGATCCACACCCCCCGGCCATGGGTGGCCAGCACCAGGTCGTTGTCCCGCTCCTGTTCGGTGAGGTCGTAGATCGAAACGTTGGGCAGACCCAGTCCGAACAGATACCACGCCGCGCCGTCGTTCCACGTAACATACAAACCGTTCTCCAAGCCCGCGTAATACATGTGGGGATTGCGTCGGTCGCGGTGCGCCACATGGGCGTACATCTGCGGCAGGTCTCCGGCGATGGACTGCCAGGTCGCGCCGTAATCGCTGGTGCGATAGACATACGGCTTGAAGTCGCCGTTGAAGTGGCGATCCACGGTGATGACCGCCTCACCGGGATTATCCGCCGCAAGATCAATGCATTCGACTCTTCCGAAGGGAGGCAGGCCCGGGATATGCTCAGTTAAGTTGGTCCAGCTTGCACCGCCGTCGCGCGTGACCTGTACCAATCCGTCATCGGTTCCGATCCAAATCACATTGGCGTCTTTGGCGGACGGGGAAATGCGCAGGATGGCGTCAAAGACCTCGGCGCCTGAATTGTCCTTTACCACCGGCCCACCTGAGGATTGCTGCTTGCTCTTGTCGTTCAGCGTGAGGTCAGGACTGATGGGCTTCCAGGTGCGTCCGCGGTCCTCGCTCTTGAAAAGCACATTACCGCCGGCGTACAGCACCACAGGGTTCGATGGCGATACTGCAAACCCTGCGTTCCAGTGAAAGCGATACGGCGAATCGGCAACACCGCCGCCGGAAAAGTCGCGTGGATACGGCTGGATGTCGTGCACCTGCTCGGCCACGCGATCAAAGATCATGAACACGCCGTTTTCCGTGCTGTTGTAGATAAGGTTCGGGTTATCGGCGGCAGGGATCGCGTAAATGCCGTCTCCGCCGTTCAAGTCGAACCAGTGGCGGTCAAGAATTCCCGAGGGGTCCTTACTGCGGCTGGGACCACACCAGGCACTGTTGTCCTGCAAGCCACCGCACACCAGGTAGGGACGCTCGTCGTCCGCGCTCACGTGGTAGTACTGCGCGATCGCAACGTTGTGAATGAAGGCCCAGTGTTCGCCATTGTCCTGCGAGATGTTGACACCCCCGTCACTGCCATTGATGATGCGCCCGCTGCCGCTGGGGTCAATCCAGATGCCATGGTGATCGCCGTGTATTTGCTTGGCAATCACCGCAAAGGTTTTCCCGCCGTCTTTCGATTCCATCAGGTTCATCGAGAGCGCAAAAATGTGTTCAGGATTGCGCGGGTCCACTTCAAGGCGCGAAAAATAGAACGGCCTGACATTGGCTTCCTCGTCCTTGCTGACCAGGCTCCAATGATCGCCCGCATCATCCGTGCGCCAGAGCACTCCTTCGGTGGAACCCATGGTGGCGTACACGGTGCTCGGAGAGCTCGCTGCGATGGCCAGGCCGATGCGCGCTACCGGCTTTTCGGGCAGGCCGTGGCCGCTGAGCCGCTTCCAGGTCTGCCCCTGATCGATCGATTTGTAGATGGCGTCTTCGGGCCCGCCACCCGAGTAGGTCCACGGCTGGCGCCGAAACTGATATGCGGCCGCATAGAGCATCTGCGGGTTCTGCCGGTCCATCACCAGATCGGCTATGCCGACGCTGGGACCGATGTACAACACTTTCTGCCACGTGGCGCCGCCGTCTGTTGTGCGATACACGCCCCGCTCGACGCTGTCCGCCCACGGGTTCCCCATAGCCGCTACCAGAACAGTGTTGGGATGATGCGGGTCGATTACCACGTGAGAGATCTGATATGTACCCTCGAGTCCCATGCGCTTCCAGTGCACGCCGCCGTCAGTGGACTTGTAAACGCCGTTGCCGGGTGAAACGGTGTTGCGGACATTGGCTTCGCCCGTGCCCGCCCACACAATGTCGGGGTTCAGAGGATCAACGGCTAGCGCACCAATCGACATCACGCTTTCATGCTGAAACAGGGCTCTCCAGGTGATGCCGCCGTCGTCGGTGCGAAACACTCCACCGTCAGCCGCTCCTACGTAGTAGAGGTTGGGGTTTCCCACAACGCCGACGACTGCTGGGACACGCCCTCCTGAAATGGCCGGCCCGATCTCACGGAAGCTAACGCTCTTGCGCACCTCCATGGGCAGACGCGTGCGGCCTTCGTCATCGGCCTTCTGCGGGCCAGCTTCGCTGGAGCGCTGGGCTGTGGCGTCTTGCGCCAGCACCGGAAAGTTTGTGACGATGAATAGTGAGACAGCGAGCACACCCCAACGTCGATCGAAAAGAGTCATAGTCTTTCGTCCAGGTCACTTACCGTAAGACACGGTAGCGTGTTCGTAAGGCTGCGGAATTGAGAATGATACTCTCTCGACCAACGAATGTTGAATGCAGAAAATTGCGGGGCGCGTCTGGCAGTAGGTTACTTTGAAACCCGCAACCAAGACCCGAGGATGGTGCCAATGGTGGCGTAAGCCCAATGCTTGTCCTTTGGCGCATATCGTTTTGACAGAACAATAACAATGCTCGTGATCAACACTATCCCACTCACGGCTGCTTCCGTGATGAACTTAAATCTCTCTATCGCTTCTACATCAGTGACCTACGCAGCCTCAGGGGGTTTAAGAACTAGCCATGAGATCTCCAGAAATGCAAAAACTGCCAAGATGGCGACCAGAACGAAGAATGTAAACATCGGAAATGTTTCATCGTCGAATATTTTACGCTGCTCCTTCGGTCCTCCGGTCGTTCAACTCCTAGAGAGCAACCACACCCAAACGCCTAGCCCCTAATCCCTAATCCAGCCTGACCAGGAACACGCCGCCCTCTTTTACATGAGTCTTGCTGGCAACCTCCTCGGCCTCCCGCTTGTCGTCGTTCTGCGGACGCAGGCGCACCCACTCGCCGGTCGGGCCGGTGAACTGGATGACATTGGCGGTTTCGTAATGGCTTTGCAGCCTCTCTTTCAGCTTGCGGGCTTCATGTTCGCTCTGGAAGGCGCCAATCTGCACGCACCAGCGGCCGCCTTCGCCGATAGGGGCGGGTGCAGATAAGACTTCAAGTTTTACTTCAGCCGTGCCGGGACGCCACACGTCCACCGCCTTGGCCGCGGCCAGCGAGAGGTCAATGATGCGGTCCTCGATAAACGGACCACGGTCGGTAATGCGCACGACCACGGAATGTTTCGTCTCCACATTTGTCACGCGCACCACCGAGTTCAGCGGCAGCGTACGATGGGCCGCGGTCAGCGCGTTCTGGTCATAGATTTCGCCGTTTGATCCGCGGTGGTTGTGGTAGGGAGGTCCGTACCAGCTCGCCAGGCCTGTCTGAACGTAAATGGGTTTGGCACTCTTGGCGGCGGGGGGTGGAGTGGGCGATTCGTCTTCTGCCGTGGCGGTCGGCGCTGGTTGGGCGGGCGCTTTAGAAGGCGGAGGAGGAGGCGGGTATTTGTGCGCACTCTTGTGCTTCCCGCAGGCCGAAAGTAGCACCAGCGCTCCGGCTATGAGAAGTACAGGAACTACCCGTCCCAGCGTCAACGTTTCTTGCGCCGCGGGTTGGCGTCCATCAGGTCGGCGGCCTGGTTCAACTTTTCGCTGGCAATGCGCAACGCCTTGCTGGAGTGCTCTCGAATCGCTGGCACCAGCTCGTCGTTGACGTAGGCGATCAGCATCTGGGTCTCTTCCTCGATGCGCTGCGTGGTATCGCCTAGCACGTCGTCCAGTCGCTGGCCTGCCGTCGTGAACGGACGGCGAGCCTTCGTTTGTTTTTTCACCGTTAGCCACCTTGTATGAGCAGCGTTGATCGTCAGGCACAGAAATTATGCGGTTGTCGGCGCCGTTGGTCAATTGGCAAGCGTGGTGCCGGGGAGAACAAGTCACGGAAGGTCGGTGCGGTCGGAAAGCAGGACACCGTTGCGGGCATAGCTGTCCCGTGGCACCTCAACGAACGCGATGGTCAGCTTCTCCGGCTTGACGTTCAGTTCCTCGCGCAGCACTTCAGTGACGCGCTTGACCGCGCGCCGCTTCTGCTCGATCGTCCGTCCTGCCAGCATCGTGATCTGCACATGCGCCATGGGAACCTCCAATTCAGTTCCAAGTTTCGAAGTTTAAAGTTGGCGACTTTAGCTCGAAACTGGAAACTCGAAACTGTCTTTTACTTCGCCAGCTCATACCCGGCGAAGAAATAACTCAGCTCAAAGCGCGCCGTGTCCTCCGCGTCAGAGCCGTGAACCGCATTTTTCTCGATGCTCGACGCCCACTTTTTGCGGATGGTTCCTTCGTCGGCCTTGGCCGGATCGGTGGCGCCCATCAGCGTGCGGTAGTCGACGATGGCGTTTTCCTTCTCCAGGGCCATGACGACGATCGGACCGCTGGACATGAAGTTGGTCAACGACTCGAAGAAGGGGCGATGCACATGCACCGCGTAAAAGCCCTCCGCCTGCGCTTTGGTGATGTGAAGCATCTTCATACCGATGATGCGAAAGTTGTTTTGCAACAGTGTGTGGATGATGTCGCCCGTCGCGCCTTTTTCGAAAGCATCGGGCTTGATGATGGAAAGAGTACGTTGGATGGTTTTCATTCGCCCCCATGGAAATCTGCGGTAACCTGAGCACCGAGATTCCTTTCATGACACATGAATTGATGTCTCGTATTTGCGGACTGCGTTCCTGTCTTCACCATGTGTAATCGAGATAAGACGCTTTGCATACCTGATCTGTTTTCTAAGGCAGGTAAGCAACTCAGCCCTACCTCGTTGACTGTCTTGAATGGCAAACGCAAAGTCAAACCCGACGTTGTGCACGAAGAACTTGTTGGTGATGGGCATACCCCCGAGAACGACAAATCCATAACGCAGGTAAGGGTAGATTTCCTTATGGCGTATTGCCTTTGACGAATACGTCAGTACATCGTGTGTGCTAAAGGCACGCAACTTTAGCTCAATAGCCACGAGGGGTACGTGGTTCTTTTGATTCCTAATTACAATGTCAGCTTGAAAAGCGTTATGACCTCTTGCCGGTGTCAGGTACTTGTTAGGGCTGGGGTCACTTTTCCCATGTCCATCCACAACAATCCTGTAAAGGAGATTCGAGTGATAGTCAACCTTGTGGCTCCTTAAATTGTTCTGAAGGAACCGAGCCAGATCATAGGCGGCTGAGTCTTCGGCTCTTTGGGAACCCCTTGCCGTGATCACCTCCATCTCCTTCTCGTTGGCGGTCAGCTCCTTTGTAGCCGCCGTCACCCTTTCGCCACCAGGCCCGTCGCCCGCACCAGCGTTTCCCCAATCTCGGCCGGCGACTTCGCCACGTAAATTCCCGCAGCTTCCATGGCCTTGATCTTTTCCTTCGCAGTTCCCTTCCCGCCGGAGATGATGGCTCCGGCGTGGCCCATGCGGCGTCCAGGAGGCGCGGTCTGACCGGCGATGAAACCGATGACGGGCTTTCGCACATTCTTCTGGATGAACTCCGCCGCCGTCTCCTCGGCATTCCCGCCAATCTCGCCGATCATGATGACGGCTTCCGTCTCGGGATCCTTGTTGAACAGGTCAATGGCGTCCACAAAGTTAGTGCCGATAATCGGATCGCCGCCGATGCCGATGGCCGTGGACTGCCCGATGCCGCGGGTCGTCAACTGATACACCGCCTCATAGGTCAGCGTGCCGGAGCGCGAGACGATGCCGATGTTCCCTTCCTTGTGAATATGCGCCGGCATGATGCCGATCTTGCACTTTCCGGGCGAGATGATGCCCGGGCAATTCGGTCCAATCAGCCGCGACTTCTTCGTCTTTAGAAACTCCCAGACCTTTACCATGTCCATCGCAGGAATGCCTTCGGTGATGCAGACGATGAGAGGCACGCCCGCGTCGGCGGCTTCCATGATGGCATCGGCCGCCCCGGGCGGCGGAACGAAGATCACCGTCGCATTGGCGCCGGTCTTCTCTACCGCCTCACTCACGGTGTTGAAGATGGGCCAGCCTTCGTGCGTCGTGCCGCCTTTGCCGGGTGTCACACCGCCGACAACGGTTGTGCCGTAAGCGGCAGCGTTCTTGGCGTGGAAGGTACCTTCACGCCCGGTCAGTCCTTGCACCACCAATCGCGTTGACTTATCAACCAAAATGCTCATGCGACCCCCTTGGCGGCCGCGACGACCTTCTCGGCCGCGTCTTTCATCGTCTCAGCCACAATGAATTTCAGCCCGCTCTCTTTCAGCGTCTTTCGGCCTTGCTCGACGTTGGTCCCCTCCAACCGCAGCACAATCGGCAACTGGATGTTGGTTTTGCGCGCCGCACTGACGATGCCGTTGGCCAGCGTGTCCACGCGCAGGATGCCGCCGAAGATGTTGATGAGCACCGCCTTCACGTTCTCGTCGCTGAGCAGGATCTCGAAGGCGTGGGTCACCTGCTCCTCGTTGGCCCCGCCGCCCACATCGAGAAAGTTCGCCGGCATGCCGCCAGCGTACTGGATGATGTCCATGGTGGCCATCGCCAGGCCGGCGCCATTGACCATGCAGCCGACATTGCCATCGAGCTTGATGTAATTCAGGTTGTACTTGCTCGCCTCGACCTCCAGCGGATCCTCTTCGCTCAGGTCACGCAACTCACGAATCTCAGGATGGCGATAGAGCGCGTTATCGTCGAAGTTCATCTTGGCGTCGAGCGCGAACAGCCGGCCATCCGTCGTCGTTATGAAAGGATTGATCTCTACCAGCGATGCATCCGTTTCTTCCGCCGCCTTCGCCAGCGCCGTCATGAACTTCACCGCTCCGTTGATGTACTTCGCATCAATTCCGAGCCGGAAGGCGATCTTTCGCGCCTGAAAAGGTGTCAGCCCGAAGCCGGGGACAATGTGTTCCTTGATGATGGCGTTGGGATCTTTCGCCGCAACCTCTTCGATCTCCATGCCACCCGCCGCCGAAGCCATGAAGACCAGGCGTCCGGGACCCCGGTCAAGCACGATGCCCAGGTATAGCTCGCGCGCGATGGGCAGCGTCTCTTCAATCAGCAGCCGCTGCACCTTTTTGCCTTCGGGGACGGTCTGGTGCGTCACCAGTTGCATCCCGAGGATCTTCCCGGCCAACTCGCCGGCGTCTTTCGCCGTTGTGGCCAGTTTGACGCCGCCGCCCTTGCCGCGGCCTCCGGCGTGAATCTGAGCCTTTACGACGATGCCGCTTGCACCTTCGTGCAACAAGGCGTTGGCCGCAGCTTCCGCTTCCTCGCGGCTTTCGACCATCTGACCGCGCGGCACCGCAACCCCATATTTCGAGAGGATGGCTTTCGCCTGGTACTCGTGAATTTTCATGTTGATGGAAGGGCCGCGAGCGAAGGGCGCTACCGCTCTGGCCCAGGCTTACTCCTTAAAAGGATGGCACAACAAATAGAAAACTCGTGATTGTATAGGACGGAAGCAGTAAGGCGCTAGTGCGCGAATCACAAGAAGTTTCCAGGGCCGAGTTTCAAGTTTCGAGAAAGAGGTTGCGCGCGCTTGCGTCTGGCCGCGGATTCGCTAGATTGGGAAATCTCCCGTAGCGGTTTCATGCCCGCCAATTCCCGGTCGCTCAAAGGCGGCGACTCCACATCCTGCCAATCTTTCTGAGCCATGTGCGGCAGTTTATTAGGCTTCTTCAGGGATGCATTTTACTGTTTCCTACCTCTCGTCCCGTTCGCCCATTCTTCCCACAGTCCGAAGCCTTTCATCTGCTCGTCGAGTTTTGTTTCTGAAAAGGTCGCCTCGACCTGCGCGCGGGTATAACGAGCACCTAGGCGCTGCGGTGCGTTGGCAATTTCGAAGACCAATTCGGCTGCCATGGCTTCATTCTTCTTCAACTGTGCGAAGTCAACCTTGTCAAAGGTGTCAGAGGTGGCGTGGTAATTGAGCAGATAGTTTGCCTCCGATTGAACGGCCACGAGCGTCGGTACGCCTTCCAGCATGAAGTCGTAATGGTCCGTGCCGGTCCAGGCGTCATTGGTCACCTGGTCGCCCTTCCACTGTGCGAAGGGCCGTACCATGGGCGTCAGGGCAGCGTCCACGTCCTTGCGGCCGCCGGTTGAGAAGCCGATAATCGGACCGGAGCCAGCGTCCAGTACGAGGACGCCAACGATGTTGTCAAGCTCGTTCTGATGAGCACGGACGTATGCGAGCGATCCCAGCAGACCTTCTTCCTCGCCAGAGAAGAGTATGAAACGAATGGTGCGCCGCGGCCGGACGCCCGCCGCCTTGATCGCCCGCAGCGAATCAATGACCAGCGCCGCGTTGCATCCGTTATCGAGCGCGCCCGTGCCCAGTTCCCAGGAATCCAGGTGCGCGCCGAGGATGACAACCTCGTTCGGCAGCTCACTTCCCTTCAGCTCGGCGACGACGTTGGCGGTCGTGAACGGCGGCCCGACATTGTTTGGCATGGAGATTGACATTTGAACTTTGAGCCCGCTGGCCAGCAGCCGCGCGATACGCCCGGCATCCTCGCGCGCCAGCAGCACCTGAGGAATCACGTCAATGTTCCCCGTGCCGGTGTTGATATGCCGGTAGAGCACGTCGTGCTCGCGGCTGGAGGTATATGCGATTGCCAGCGCGTGGCCTTTCAACGCATTGGCGATAATCCCCGGCGCGCGAAAATACTCGTTGAACAGGTCTTCCCAGGTCTTCAGCACATCGCTGTGCGCCAGCACGATCGCGCCTGCGATATCACCGGCCTTGGCAAACTCAGCGTCGGTGCCCATGCCGACATCGACCACGCGCGCCGTCGTCGGCTTCAACGGCGGTCCCCAGGCAATGGACTGCGCCCGCACATGAAACTTCACTGGTGCGACGACATTCACCTCGGTGTTGCCCTCCGCCCATGACCGCGGGATGGTGAAATCTTCGGTATGTACCGAATCGGCGCCCGCAGCCTTGAAGGCGTCCACGCCCCACTGGATGGCTTTCTGCATGGCGGGCGTGCCGGGAACGCGACCGCCGATCTCGTCCGCCAGCACGCGCAGATTCTCCTGCAATGGGGTGGAGGGCTTGAGGGCCTCCTGCATGACAGCATCATTGAGCTGGGCGAGGCTGGAGATAACGCCAGCCAGCAGCAGCGCGGACATGAGACAAGCGATTCGGGGTCGGCCCATAGTGAGGGGAATTATACGCAAGGATTGGGTGTGGGCTGTTGGAGTCCTCATACGACCAATCGACGCAATCGCGAGTGACAACAGCAGTTGCCGATAATTACGCGGCCTCAACCTCCTGTGAGATTCTATTGCGGGAGTGAGTGGAAGCCATGAAGGCAGCATGGTACGAAAAGCAAGGCCCTGCGCGCGATGTTCTGATTATGGGCGAGGTGGACGACCCACATCCCAGCGCCGGCGAAGTTCGGATTCGCATTGCTGCGTCAGGCGTAAATCCCGGCGATGTGGAGAAGCGGGAGGATGCTTTTGGAGTCGGAATGCCGTACCCTCGCGTCATTCCGCACAGCGATGGCGCGGGGACGGTGGACGCCGTGGGGGAGGGAGTGTCAGGGAAATGGCTGGGTCAGCGTGTGTGGTGCTACGGGGCGCAATCCTACCGTCCTTTCGGGACGGCGGCCAAATATACGGTGATCCCTTTGAAACAAGTGGCTCCGTTGCCGGAAGGCGTGCCGATGGAGCAGGGCGCCTGTCTCGGCACTCCCGGCATCACCGCTCATCGGGCGGTTCATGTCGCGGGTCCGGTGGAAGGGCGAACCGTGCTGGTGCAGGGCGGTGCAGGCGCGGTTGGGGCTTGCGCCGTTCAGTTCGCTCATCAAGCCGGAGCGCGAGTCATCGCCACATGCCGTTCGGAAAGCGACAAGGCAATCGCCTTCCGCGCGGGTGCGGACCAGGTCCTGTTGACTGACGAAAACTTGGTTGAACGAATCCAGGAAGTGGCTCCCGGCGGCGTCCACCACATCGTTGAAGTGGCGTTCGGCGCTAACATCAAGACCGACGTTGCAGTCTTGGCGCAAGGCGGGTCTATTGCAACCTACGCAACAAATGTTCCCGCCCCGGAACTCCCAGTCTGGCAACTCGTCTTCATCAACGCCAGACTCTTCTTTATCGGCAGTGACGACATACCGGCTGAGGCGAAGATTGAAGCTACTCGCGCCATCAATCAGGCGCTGGAGGCGGGTTGGTCGGGCCTTGATATTGCCGAACGGTTTTCGTTAGATGAGATTGCCAAGGCGCACGAATTCGTCGAGCATCCGACAAAGCCCGGACGGGTGATTGTAACGATGTGACACCGCCTGGTTACTCGCTCGACTTAAGCCCGGCCGCAGGCGTTACTGTGGTGTGTCCCCAAGCTGTCTTAGTTTCTGCTCGGCGCTGTTCTTGATGCCTTCGCGGCGCTGCTTATCATCCACCGTGTCGGACGGCAACAGCTCCAGCGCCTTCCTGGCATTCTGGCGCGCCAGCTCCTTCTGTCCGTCGGCGAAGTAACCGTCGCCCAGACTATCGTAAACGTTAGGCGAATTGGGATAGCCGGCGACGTTCAACTTGAAGATTTCGATCGCGGCTTTCACATCACCGGATTGCAGGCGCTCATAACCCATGAGGTTGACTAGCGCCTCGGGAAACAAGGTAGCCTTGGGATCACTCTTCTGACGCTCTGCAAGCATCTGCTCGACCTTCGCCGGACCGCCGGGCTGATCAAGCAAGTCAATCACCTGTACGGTCTCCGGTACAGCTACAGGTTTCGACGTCGGCGCTCGCCCCGGTGTCTCGATGAGCGTGGTTACATACCAGTCCACGATTTGCTGCGGCAGCTCCGGATGCTTGGGAAAAATGTCGGCACCATGCCCGCCCGTTGGGTAGCTCACGAGCTTCTTGGCCGGATCGGCGGTGATGCTGTACAGCCATTGAATGGCCAGGATGCTATCCGGAAATTCGTCATCATCCGCGTAGGCGAAGAACACAGGCACGTTCTTGTCGTTGCGCAGGAAGTTGCGACCGTTCAGGTCTGTGGGTCCCGAGAGCAGCACCAACGACTTCACCTCCGGATGGCGACGAGCGGTTTGAATCGAATTATTCACTCCACAACTCGCCCCGCCCGCGCCAATTCGATTGCCGTTCGCACCCGGCTGGGAGATCAGATACTGGTAAGCGAGGTCGATATCACCCGGCCACTTCCTCTGCGCTGCCTGCGCCTCTTGCGGGGTCGCCTTATCGGCTGGAATACCACCGCTTTCGCCGAAGCCGCGGAGATCGAGCGTCAGAACGTTGATGCCTGACGCTGCAAGCTGCTGCGCCAAGCCATCCCAAACCTTGCGCTGGCGATTGCATTGATGCAGCAGCAATACCCCAGGACCGGGTTTGCTAGCACCGTAAAACGTCGCCTTCAGCTTGGTGCCATCGGACGCTGTCAGATCAACCACACGCTCCGCCGCCCACGCCGGTGTGGTGAGGCTGAACGTCAGCAGCAAGCATACGAGAGCGAAAAAGCAACGCACGCGCGTCATGGGAGTCTCCTCAGGCCGAACATGATACAGACGTCCTGTAGGGCTGCGCGTCATCTGGTATTTCTGCTTTCAAGGCGCTGAAGATCACGCCCGCGTCACAAAGACTGCTCTTTTCACCGTCACAACACGGATGCGAGCGTACTTACCAGAGAATCTCGATTCCATAGCCACCGAGGGTGCGGCTGACCAGGGGGATTCCCTCGTCGAGCGCTTGTGCCACTAGAATGCGGTCGAACGGGTCTCGAGGTCGCATTGGGAGGCTTTCAAGGCTGAGCACATGCGAAAGAATGATGGGCAGCACGGCAACCCGCGTTTGCCGAATCTGCTCCCGCAGATAGGGCACCGCTGGGTGCGGGAAGGTCAGCTTGCCGCGGCTTGCCTTTACCACGATTTCCCAAACGCTGGCGACGCTCAGCAACACATCATTTTGCGGGTTGCGGAACGCGTTTCGGGCGGCCTGCGACAGTCGCGCGTCGTCGCTTAAGATCCAGAGAAACGCGTGGGTATCCAGAAGAAGCTTCACCGTAGAACTCCGCTTCAAAGTCGGGCATGGGGGTGTCGAAATCGTCGGGAACCAAGAAGTCGCCCTTGCCGGTACCCAGCGGTCGGGGAGCGCGCTTCGGCTTGATGGCAACCAGCCGCGCTACCGGTTTTCCGGACCTGGCGATGATTACCTGCTCTCCTGCCTCGACGCGTTGCAAGAGCTTAGAGAAGTGGGTCTTGGCTTCGTGAACATTGACCTCCACGCGCCCATTGTGGACTAAGCGGTGGACTAAGTCAAGTCGGGACCCAACCAAAACTGCGTGGTGCGATTCCTAATCGTAATATTCCAGTCCCAAGTGCGTAATCAGTTCTTCGCCCTTGAGGTGGCGCAGAGTGTTCTTCAGCTTCATCAACTGGATGAAAAGGTCGTGCTCGGGATACAGCCCGGGAGCGGTCATGGGCGACTTAAAGTAGAAGCTGAGCCACTCCTGGATGCCGACGCCGCGCAGCTCTGACGAGCGCTTCGCCAGGTCGAGGAAGAGCACCAGGTCGAGCACGATTGGCGCCGCCAGGATGGAGTCGCGGCAGAGGAAATCCACCTTGATCTGCATCGGGTAGCCAAGCCACCCGAAGATGTCGATGTTGTCCCAACCCTCTTTGTTATCACCGCGTGGCGGATAGTAGTTAATGCGAACCTTGTGACATATGTTGCCGTAAAGCTGGGGATACAGCTCAGGCTGCAGGATGTGCTCCAGCACCGACAGCTTCGATTCTTCTTTGGTCTTGAACGAGCCCGGGTCGTCGAGCACCTCGCCGTCGCGATTGCCCAAGATGTTGGTGGAAAACCAGCCATTCAGCCCGATCATGCGCGCTTTGAAGCCCGGCGCGAGGATTGTCTTGATGAGTGTCTGCCCCGTTTTGTAGTCCTTGCCGCAGATGGGCGCTTCCATCTGCTTCGACAGCACGTGCATGGCGGGGATATCTACTGTGAGATTGGGCGCGCCGTTAGCGAAGGGTACGCCTTCCTTTAGAGCCGCGTAGGCGTAGATCATCGACGGCGCGATGCCCGAGTCGCTCGTGCGCAAGCCCTTCTCGAAAGCGGCGGGAGACTGGTGAACGGGCCCTGCCTCGATGAAGGTCTCCGTCGAGCCGCACCAAATCATGATTAGCCGCTCGGCGCCGCTGGACCTCTTGAAGTCGCGGATGTCCTCGCGGAGTTGTTCGGCCAGCTCCATCTTGTTCTTGCCCTTCTTCACGTTGGGGCCATCCAGCTTCTTGACGTAACGCTTGTCGAACACCGCTTCCCGCGGCTTGATTTTCGAGAGAAAAGGTTTGACCTGGTCAAGTAACGAGACGTCCAGGACGCCAGCCTTGCGCGCGGCGGAATACATGTCATCCTCGAAAATATCCCAGCCCGCGAAGACCAGGTCGTCGAGGCCGGCCAGAGGCACGAAGTCGTTGATCGCAGGCGACCGCCCCTCCGTGCGTTTGCCGAGCCGAATGGTCCCCATCTGGGTAAGCGACCCGATGGGGCTGGAAATCCCCTCACGCACCGCCTCAACTCCTGCTACGAACGTGGTCGCAACCGCGCCCATACCCGGAATCATGACCCCCAGCTTCCCCTTGGCGGGGGCGATTTCGCTCATGGCGGCATTTGTCTTCTGGTGTTTCTTGCTCGTCGGCATGCTATCAGTCCGTTTCATGAAAGAATGTGCAAACCTGTTATCTTCTCGTACTGGCGGGACCAGGCGCAAATAAACGCGGTGGAATGGCCACCTTTGTGCATTATGCAGGTGATATGGGGGATTCGCCGGTTTGCCGCAAAATGGGAATCATGGACAGAATTGCAGTGGTAACGGGAAGCTCGAGCGGCATTGGCTTGCTGACCGCCGTCGAACTGGCGCGGGACGGCTACCGCGTGGCGGCAACCATGCGGAATGTCGCAAACAGCGGTCGGCTGGAGGACGCTGCGCAGACAGCCGGGGTTCGCTACCGCATTGACGTGCGCCGGGTTGACATCACCGAATTCGCTTCTCTGCCGGGCGCAGTCCAAGCGATCCTCAGTGATCATGGGCGCATCGATGTTCTGGTAAACAATGCCGGATTCAGCACCGCGGGCTTCGCCGAAGACATGACACTCGCTGAGCTTCGTCACCAACTGGAGACCAATTTCTTCGGCAATGTGGCGATGACCAAGGCAGTGCTGCCTGTCATGCGCTCGCAGAGGTCGGGCCACATCATCACTGTCACCTCAGTCGCCGGACGCCTCGGTCAGCCGATGCTGAGCGCCTACAGCGCCTCGAAGTACGCGCTGGAAGGGTGGAACGAGTCGCTGCGCATCGAGACGCACTCGCTCGGCATTCACGTGTCGCTGGTTGAGCCGGGAGCCTTTGACACCGACATCTGGGAGCGTAATGTAGTGATCGCGAAAGGCTCGCTCGATCCAGCATCGCCTAACAAGGAACGCAGCCAGCGCTTTGCCGAGTTCGTCAAAGGCAGCGCGAAGCACCGCAAGGACGCGCGAGAGGTCGCGAGACTCATCGTGCGCATCGCCCGCGACCCTCACCCAAAGCTGCGCTATCTGATTGGCAGCGACGCCAAGCTGCAAGTCTGGTTGAAGAGGATCGTGCCGTGGAGGAGGTACGAGCGGATTGTCGCAAAGGCGGTAAAGATTGATTAAAAGACGGCTGCCAATTCTCCCAGCTGCTTCTTGTCCTGAATAACCTGCGCCCGGCCACAGGCGCAGCGTCCCTCCGCTGATTGTGGAATCGAATCGTTGAGATCGGCAGATGTTCTGAGATAGGAGAGATGGCCTTGTATAGGCCCTTTTTCCGATCAAGCCATCGTTGCTATTGCTGCCGGACGTCGTGAACGTCGGCGCCGTCCCACGACAGACCCCTAGCGCCACCTGACGGCGATAGGCCCCCTGCCGATGTTGACAGCACGTATGTCCGATTCATCAAACCTTAAGGAGCAGCGCCATGAGCAATGTCTTACAGGAAGTACTGACCGCAAACCAGGAATATGCAGCAGAATTTGGCGACAAGGGCAAGCTTGCCATGCCACCGGCGCGACACTTCTCCATTCTTACCTGCATGGATGCCCGTCTCGATCCGGCCAAGTTCGCCGGGCTCGCCGAGGGTGACGCGCATGTCATTCGCAATGCCGGCGGCCGCGCCAGCGACGACGCTATCCGGTCGCTGGTGCTCTCGTACAAGCTTCTTGGAACGCGGGAGTGGTTCGTCATCCACCACACTAACTGCGGCATGGAATTCTTTAGCAATGACGTGATTTGCAAATTGCTGGCCAGCAGTCTGGAGACGGCTGTGCTTACCGAAAGCGGATTTCGAGACGTTGGCAAGGGGCCGGGCTCGCGCGCGGGGGAATACATCGAGTGGCTCCCCATTGCCGATCAGGCACAGAGCGTACGTGACGATGTGGAACGAATCCGCCAGCATCCGCTCGTGCCAGCGACCATTATGGTGTACGGGTATATCTACGACGTTGGCACCGGAAAGCTACTGGAGGTGCCGCAAAGTCGAGAGGTAGAGAAAGCAGCCTGATCGGAGCCGGGGATTTCAGCACAGGGCTCGACAAACCATCGTTATGGGTGGCGCCGGGTGCTCTTTCATTGAAGAATCGCCGCCTAGTCTGCCGCCTCACCCTCCGCTTCCCTGCCCACGCGGTGCTGAACATGTGACCATACGAAGGTCACCAACGCCAGAATAATGACCGCCAGGATAACCGCGTCGAGACGGTGGAACCATATCTTCAAACGCGGGTCTTTGTCCCACTGCTCGCCTAGGCGCATACCGACGTAGGCCAGAGCGAAGCACCACGGCCACGAGCCGATGAAGGTGTAGATGTGGAATTTGAGGCGGGGCATACGGGCGATCCCGGCCGGTAACGCGATGAAAGTACGGATCACGGGCAGCAGGCGGGCGATGAGCACGGCAATAGAACCCCAGCGCTCGAAGAAGCCGTCGGCGATTTCGAGTTCCCGCTGGCTGAGGAAGATGTAGCGGCCATACCGCTCGACCAGCGGGCGTCCGCCAAAGTAACCAATTTCATAGGCCAGCACCGAGCCCAAGTTGCAGCCGATCGCTCCCCAGGTCGCCACTCCCAGCAGCGAGAAGCGGCCGGTGTACACCAGGTAACCGGAGAACGGCATGATGATTTCCGAGGGCAATGGGATGCATGCAGATTCGATGGCCATCAGCAGCATCACGCCGGCGTATCCAGATGCCGAAATGACGCTGACGATCCATGCGGCTACGACTTCAAGAAGGTGAGCGATCATGTTGTGTAGTGGAAACCTTCGTCGCGTGTAACACTGACTCTGATCCGTTGGTTAGCTGCTACTTGCCAGTTGCCGATTGCTACCGTGGCAGTCTTCCCTCCAGCCACTCTCCCAGCTTCGCTGCCGGAACGCGTACGCCGACGAAGAACTGGCCGAAAGCCGCATATTCAGCGCTGACCTGATCGAAGCGCATCTCGTAAATCAGCTTCTTGAAGACCAGCGGCTCGCCGGCGAACAAATCGACGCCCCATTCCCAATCGTCAAAGCCAATTGAGCCGGTGATGATTTGCTGTACGTTGCCAGCGTAGCGGCGTCCGACCATACCGTGCTCTTCCATCTGCCGCTGCCGTTCCTCGATGGGCAGTGTGTACCAGTTCTTCCCGTCGCCACGCTTGCGGTCCATGGGATAGAAGCACAGATAGCGGCTATCGGGAATCTTGGGATAAAGCCGCGGATGCATCGCCTTCTGTTGGCGCTCCATTGTCTCCTGCACAGCCCGGTTCCATTCCTCCGAAAACGGTGTAATTCCACGCTCTGAAAGCCTGCGATAAAGCTCGATACTGGATTGATACAGCCCAAGCTCTATGACCGACAGATAGGAATGTGTTGGTTCGAGATACTCCTGCAAGCCAGTACGGTTGAGTTGCAACTCGGCGGCATTCAATTCGTCGAACGACTGGCGAAAGTGCACCAGCATCAGGTCACCCTTGTGACCCAGCATCGAATACAGGGCGCTCTGTCCGGCTGCTTCACCGGGAGCGAGTGCCGCGATGGCCTCACTCGCGATCTCTTGCTGCCGCGGCGAGCTCAGTTTGCGCCACTCTGCCCAGCGGAAGCGGAACATCTGATGCAGCACGCTCAGGCCCTCAAGGGTGAGCGGCACTGCTGGAAGCTCGGTGGACACAGTTTGTACCCCGGCATTGCTCGTGGGCATGGGAACTCCGCGCTGAATTGCTGCTGGTGCTTCCCTCATTGTAATCTGCCCGCAGGAGATTAACCCATGCCGCGAGGCGTTACACCCCGCCAGCCTTCTCGTTCGGGCCGTCAGGACAGAGTCGTTGGCCGCTCCTTACGGGACAAGAACAAGAGTAGAAGAGTGTCTCCAGTGCTGAAAAAGGTGGCGAGGGTCGGTGCACCCATCGTGGGAAAAATCGTGGCGGCGAAGCGGGCCGCCAGTGGTGCGCCCAAGGGCTACAATCCCATCGCCCCCGAGCGGATCGCCGAGATTCTAAGGCGGCTGGACGACCGCTATCCCAAGGCGACCTGCGCTCTGCACCATAAGAGCGCCTGGGAACTGCTGGTGGCGACCATTCTATCCGCACAGTGTACCGATGCCCGCGTCAACATGGTCACTCCAGTGCTCTTCGCAAAATATCCCAGTGTCGAAGCCTTCGCTGCGCTCAAGCCGGAGGAGCTGGAGCCCGACATACGCTCCACCGGCTTCTTTCGCAACAAGTCAAAGTCACTGGTGGGTGCGGCCCGCAAGATTGTAAGCGACTTCGGCGGCCAAGTCCCGCGCACCATGGACGAGTTGTTGCAAATCCCCGGTGTGGCGCGCAAGACCGCCAACGTGGTGCTCGGCACGTGGTTCAAGATCGCTGATGGTGTGGTGGTGGACACGCATGTGCAGCGCATCTCAAGGCGACTGGAATTAACCAGAAACTCCGATCCGCAGAAGATCGAGCAAGATCTAATGAAGCTGCTTCCACGCGACAGGTGGATCATCTTTTCGCACCAGATCATCCTGCACGGACGCGCGTTGTGCATCGCCCGCAAGCCGAAGTGCGCCGATTGTCCGCTGGAAAATTTGTGCCACGCCGCCGACAAGACCTGGAGTACGGTGGAGCTCCATAAGAACGCAAAACCCTGAGCATCGAAGCCGGGTCTTATTGCGGATGCTTCATACGGAAGGGGACTTCGACCACGGCCTCGAGAGCAACCGGCTCACCATTTTTCGTGCCTGGCCGGAAGTGCCAGCGTGCCAGAGCGTGCACCGCGGTTGCATCGAGCCGTGAATCCAGGCTGTCGAGCACCTTGATGTCATCCACCGTTCCATCAGCGCGAATGACCGCATAGAGTGTGACTGTCCCTTCTATCTTGTCGCGCAGCACGTCCGGCGGATATGCGGGATCCACCTTCATCGTCGCCACGGGAGCGGAGACTGCGGCCTTGTCCTGACTCTGCTTCAGCTCGGCAAAGTGAATGATCCAGCTTCCTGTTGTCGAGGTCAGGTTCGGCATGTTCATGATGAGTTTGTAGGACCGCTTTGTGCCGAAGACGCGCTGTTCGATCGAGCGGTCGGGATCGTCTGACAATGTGGCAGGCGGCGGGGGAGGCTGCCGGTCCCGAATGCTGGGAACGGAAGGCTTCATGGCGGCGATCACCGCCTTGCGGGCATCAGCGTCTCCGCCATTGGGATTTTTCGCCGGAGTTCCTGCGACCGCCGACGTGACGGCTCCAGGTGGGGCCGCGCCTACACTGATACCCGGGGGCAGGCCGTTACCTGCGCCCGACCCTTTGCCGCTCCCATTGCCCGTGCCGGTAACATTAGGCGTGCCCGGCGCGTCCGGCTTGCCTCCGGGGGAGGCATGGAATTCGCCGCTCCGATTTCCATTCGGTACGGAAATCGGCCCGCGTACGTCAGCCGGGCTCAAGCCAAGAGCGATCAGTTGACCTTGGCCCTTGGTCGACGTAAGGCCTTGCACATTCGGTGAAGGAGCGGGGGCTGCGGCTGCTGCCGCATTCTTGGCCGAGTTGTCGTTTGCGCCACTGGCACGTTGCGCCGGGACCGGCAGTTTGGGGGCCGCCACCTGCGGCTCCATTTGCGCCATGTTGAGCTGGCCGGTCTTCAGCTTCAACTGGTCGGGGGACAATGCCGGCTCTACCACCGCAGGCTGCAACTCGGGAGGCAGCTGCAGTTTGGGCTTTGCCTGGGAAACGTCGGCCGACGGGCCCACCACCTCTGGAGCGATCTGCGGCACCTTCAGTTGCGACGCCGAGCGGGCCGACGCCGCAATCGGCTGGGCCGCGGGCACGGCCGTCCAGGCCACAATGTTGGGCAGCCGGACGTCCTGCCTCAACTTGACATTCGGCGGAGTGACGATGGTCTGGTGATTATTGTCCGGCTCCGGCGGAATCGAGAGGATCTCCTGCTTAGCCAGCTTGGGCTGGCCCTTGCGTGGCTTCATCTCGGTCCGGTTCCCTGTGTGGATGGGCGGCAGGTACTCGCTCACGGGGTAGTATTCGATCTTTGTGTTCTCGAAGGGCGATGACAGCCGAGGGGCAGAATGCCGGAACAACGGTATGGTACAGAGGATGTAAACCGCGGTTATAAATGCGATGTGGCCGGCGTAGGATTCGAAGAAGCGTTCCGCATCAATGCCGGTGCGAATGAAATAGCCAGGCCGGAGTGGAACGGGCTGCGCCGTTGTCTCCACCGGAGGCGGCTCCCGCCGAAATAACCAGTCGCCCAAGTTACGCAGGAAAACTCGACCCCACGGTTCCAACTCGCAAAGCAGGACCGGGGCTTCGTGCGCGGAAACTTCGCGCGGGAGTTCTACTGCCGGAGCGTCTGACATCATTCGGTGCCGCGGGGTAAGTAACTCGGATTATAGCGGAAATGCGGTCAGCCTAGGCCCGGCACTTGCGTGTCGCCGGAAACTCCTTTGTAATCCAGAGCCAACATGTAATGATGTTCTTTCAGTGGGGAGGATGAGGGTTGAAAAGAGGTTCGCTTTCGCTGGGGCTCGTCGCGCTGATGCTTGTCTGTGCAAGCTCCCAGCAACAACCGCCTTCACCGGCCGCGCAGCAAGGCGGCAAAACCCGCGAGGCCGCCGACGAGCCTTCCGGCATGTACTCGTTCCTGCGTGACGGCGAGTTTGTGCAACTCACCCTGGACGACGGTAAACTCTCCGGCTACGTCTCGCGCTTCGGCGACTCAGAAGGCGATAAAGGGACGTTCATCGATCAATTTTTCGACAAGGCATCACTCGAAGGAGATCGTCTATCGTTTACCACCAAGACCGTGCACGGCGTGTGGTACGAGTTTGCTGGAACCATCCAGAAGGTGCCCGGCAAGCAGCCAGGACAGGAAGGCTATCGAGTCGTAAAGGGCAAACTGGTCGAGCACATGACCGATGCCAACAAGGCGGACAAGCCTCGCCAGCGTGACGTGGAATTCAAGTCGTTTCCCCAGGACCTGAGCAAACCATAAAAACGAACATCGTCAGCCGACGCGCGGCCTGGATTCTGAATTCCTCGGGGCGTGCCAGCAACGAGCTTTACCTAGCTCACTTCGTGCCCTTGTGACCGGCAGGACGCTCGGACATCCTCTGCTCCAGGAAGGCGATGTGCCCGTCCTCCAATTCCGCCAGCTCGCGATAGAGTTGACGCAGTGGTCCGGGCGGAGTGTGTTCCACCAGTCCGGCATAGTACTCGTGCGCGCTGCGTTCCGCCTTAATCGCCACCTGCAAAACACGGTCACGAGCGCTGCTGTTGCTTCTCCCAGGCGCAGGGAAAAAGTCCTCGTGCTCCAGCTGTGGAACCTCGATCATCTCCACCAAGTCTTCTTCGGTCAGAGCGCAACTGGCATTTCCGAAGCGCTCCGTGTAACGGCCTTGCAGCTTCGAGCTGTGATCCTTTTCCTCGGAGGCCATTTCCAGGAAAACGGCTGCGATCTCTAGTGACTCACTGTCGCCAAACTCGGTAAACATGTCCGCGAACTGCTGGTAAAGCTCAGCGTTGCGTTCCTCGATGAAAATTGCTACGTGCAGCGCTTCCTGGGGACTGAGGGAAGTAAAGCTCCGCTTCATGTTGTTCTCCGGGAGAAGTCAATTTGGTAGGGAAATTGTAGCGGCAAAGCGGCGGAGAACAGCGCAGAAAGCGCCGAAGTTTTGTGACAAGTTCCCATTATGGGAGGACCCGGCCCATCCCTGAGCTGGCCGGTCACCTACCTACGGTTTGTTTCGCCGCCTCGGGCGTTGCCTGCCTGGCTCTCTCGGCTTCGATGCGGGCGATGGTGCGCTTCAGCCAGTGCTTTACGTTCTCCCGCAACTCCTCTTCCGTCTGATTGGCAGAAGCGATGGTAACTCCCTGCCGATTCAATGGAATGTGGTGACACGGAACATCTTCGGTACGGTATTCCTCGGGCACAAAATCCCACAGCAGACACTCGCGGCAGGCGTGCGGCCGCGTGGGGTCGCCATGGTTAGGACAGGTCAACGAGTCCTGAAAGATGGACGCCGGTCCCCACGGCGTGCTGTACCAATTGCCATAGCCTCCCTGCTCCAGGAAGTTCAGCTCGTAGCGCAGTACCTCAAGCACATCTCGTTTATCTTCCGACATTGCCCCTCCAACTGCCAGACACTGTTACAGCGCCAGCCATCCTGCCGTGATTGTCGGCCATCAGCGCACAAACCTGCTGTGACGCAGCTCACGCGTAGGTGTGATGCATGAAGCGCGGCCTTCCCAACCGCTCGAACCTATAGAATGGACTGCCACTGTGTACCGGAAAGGAAGCCCGTGAGGTTCTCGCGCCGGCAATTCATCGGAGTTGCATCCGGAGCTGCGGCTCTCACCGCGCTGCCAGGCTGCGCACACAGCAATCTGCCGCCTTCCATCGCCGGCTTGAAGTCGCGCAAGAGTGAAGCTGTTCCCATCGGCAAGGACGAAATGCTGGCGCGCACCGAGCACGCCCGGCAGTTGATGAGCGCCAACAACCTGGACGCTATCGTCATCACGACCGGCAGTTCCCTGCCCTACTTCAGCGCGGCGCGCTGGTGGACAAGCGAGCGCCTGTTTGCCATGGTGCTGCCGGCGAAGGGCCAGCCGTTTTTCGTCTGTCCCGCATTTGAAGAGGACCGTGCGCGCGAACAACTCGCCAATGGTCCATTCGGCGCCAACTCTGACATTCGCACCTGGCAGGAGGACGAAGACCCTTACGCGCGCGTTGCGCAGGGTTGCAGCGATCTCGGAGTTCGCACCGGGACAATCGGGATCGAAGAGAAGACGCCGTTCGTCTTTAGCAACGGAGTTGCCAAGGCGCTTCCCGTGCTGCAAATTGCCAGCGCGACTCCGGTGACTGCGGGCTGCCGCATGGTGAAGAGCGACAACGAAATTGCGCTCATGCGGTTGGCAGCGCAGGTGACGCTCGCCGCTTATGCCGCTGCTTATCACGCGCTGCACGAGGGCATGACGCAACAACAGTTTGCGGCCCTGGTGAAGCAGGCCCACGAGCAGCTTGGCTTCAGCGGCGGCGCCGAAGTGCAGGTGGGTGAGTATTCCGCCCTGCCGCACGGATCGACACATCCTCAGCAGATCAAGGAAGGTACGATTCTGCTGATGGACGGTGGATGCTCGGTCGAGGGCTATGCCTCCGACATCAGCCGAACATTTGTGCTGGGCAAGCCCAGCGACAAAATGAAAAGCGTCTTCGACATCGTCCATCGCGCGCAAAGCGCCGCTCTGGCATCGGCGCGGCCGGGTGTGCCGTGCGAGTCCGTGGATGCGGCAGCGCGCAGCGTCATTGTGGATGCAGGCTACGGTCCAGGATTCAAGTACTTCACGCATCGTGTTGGGCACGGAATGGGCATGGATGGGCATGAGTGGCCGTACCTCGTCCACGGCGACAAAACGCCCTTGCAGCCCAACATGACCTTCAGCGACGAACCGGGAATCTATATCCGCGGCGAGTTTGGCGTGCGGCTCGAAGACGACATGCACATCACAGCCAGCGGAGCTGAGTTGTTCACGCCGCAAAGTCCATCGCTCGAGGATCCCTTCGCAACGAGCTAGCACGATTCCGATTGCGTTCAGCTAGCCTGCAAGCGAGGCCACGTTCTTGCCCGCGATACCCCCCCTTGCATTGTTGTTCTCGCTGCTATTATGCGCCGGAATTCGTCGCTTCTGTCGTTATCATATTTAATTACATCAACTTACATGGCGCCATCACTCTGATGGCAAGTGATAATCATGATAAGCATGATTATCACTGTGTGATAATCTTGATAATCAAGATAATCATGATTATCAGATAAGCGAATTTAGAGCTGAAGGCTGATAGCCGACGGCTTTTCAAAGAGCACTTACGGCCGCGCACTGGGCGCGAGGCCAGAAGAGACACACCACAACTGTCTCCTCAATATCAGTAGATATTGCGCCGCCCCCCGTTCCGGCAAGTGCACAGGTCACAGCGCTTGGTGACGGGCTCTGGTCTCGCTGGAGGATTGCGGGATGTTCAGGGTTCTCCATGGCCGCGTGACCGCGCTTCCTTTTCGAGTTGCTACGGATGAACTGGGTGTGGCTGAAAGGTCACACTCTATGCGACCCTCCCCGCCGGGTCAACGCACAACGTGCGAGGCTCTAGTGCCCAAACGTGTCATTGGGCTTGAAGCGGAAAACGCCGTGGTTGGAGCCGAATCAGTCTCGGAGCGCGAACGCCCGAGCGCCGCAGGCACGGAAGATCATAGCCCAGCGCCTCGGCGCTGGGTAGGCGGTTTATATGAACCCCGAGCCGGCTTTCGGCCGGCGGCACAAAACATGTGCCGTCCCCGGGGGACTCGGGTCGTATAGATCGCCGACCCAGGGCTTACGCCCTGGGCTACGATTGTTCCGCCCTCCGGGCTGGGATCCCGCTATACCTGGGGTTCGAAGCGGAAAACGTCAAGCTAGGAAAAGAGTCAGTTCGGGAGCTCGAACGGCCGAGCCCCGGTTGCGCCAATTCGACCTCGACTCCGACCGGGCACCTGCCCGGACGTTCTGTATCTCGAATACGCCTTTTACTACAGCTATATATCGATTCGACTCAGCTATAATCGTGCGGCACGAATAGGAGGGCGGGTGAAGAAGCATCTTCTTGCTGCGGCAGTCCTGTTCTTTCTCTTGGTATCTCCCTTCCACGCCACAGCTCAGGTTTCAGCCAGCCTCTCCGGAAGGGTGACGGACCAGACCGGCGCGGCGATTTCCGGCGCGGCCGTGACGGCGACGGACCTGGATACCGGAATCGTGCGCACGGCTGTCACGAACCAGTCCGGTATGTACCAGCTCCTCAGCCTTCCCATTGGCCGCTACGAGCTGCGGGCGAAGAAGGACGGCTTTGCCGAGGAGGTCCGCACTGGAATTCTCCTGCTTGTGGGCCAGGACGCCACTGCCAACATGAGCCTGAAGCTTGGTCAGGTCGCCGAGCACGTAAAGGTGGAAGAGAACGTGGCCATCGTGAGCGCCACCACGCAAGATATCTCCGGGCTGGTGGGAGAGAAGGAGATAAAAGCTCTTCCTCTCAATGGCCGCAGCTATGATCTGCTGGTCACACTCAACCCGGGAATTGTGAACTTTACGTGGGAGAAGACCGGCGGAATCGGCGTTTCCAACTCCACCACGGGCAACGATTTTTCGGCGTCGGGCAATCGCCCGCAGCAGAACTTGTTTCTGCTGAACGGTGTCGAGTTTACGGGCGCCGCCGAAAACAACATGCAGCCGGGCGGCCCGAGCCAGAACCTGATCGGCGTGGAGGCGGTCCGCGAGTTCAATGTGCTGCGGGAGTCCTACGGCGCGGAGTACGGTAAGCGTCCGGGCGCGCAGGTGACCATCGTCACTCAATCAGGAACCAACCAGTGGCATGGTTCGGTGTATGAGTATCTGCGAAACAACGCACTCGATGCCCCCAACTACTTCGATCTGAACGGCGCCCCACCGTTTCAGCGGAACCAGTTTGGCGGCGCCGCGGGCGGCCCGATCCAGAAAGACAAGACTTTCTTCTTCGTGAACTACGAAGGCTACCGCCAGAACCTGCATCAGACGTCGGTGGCGTTTGTCCCAGACCTGGCATCGCGCGCCGCGGCCGTGCCGAGCGTCAAGCCGCTGCTGAACCTGTGGCCAACGCCTTTGCCCAGCGATCCTGACTTTAACGGAATCGCAGAAGTATTCAGCAGCCCTTTACAGACGGTTCGCGAGGACTTCGGGACTGTGCGCTTCGATCACACCTTCTCATCCAAGGACAACCTCTCGGCGGCTTACACCATTGATGACGGCGCCGACAACACTGCAACCACGCTCAATCCTTACAGCACCGACATTCTGACTCTGCGGGAGCAGGTGCTGAGCCTCGAGGAGACGCACGTCTTTTCGCCCACACTGTTGAACACAGCGCGCGTCGGCTATTCGCGCGCAGGCTACTTCTTCACCGGCGAACCTACGCCGAATACTCCCGCCGCCAGCGTCCCCGGCTTTCTGGTGGGGCACCAGGTGGGCGCCGTGGTGGTGGGCGGAAGCGCCGCTTCCAATCCGCAGGCGCAGCTTGGGCTGGCGGGCAGCAACAATGGCAGCAATCTGAGCATAGCCCGCAATCTGTACACCTACGAGGACCGCGTGTCGCTGACGCATGGGCGGCATCAGCTTGATTTCGGCGGCTGGCTGCAACAGTTCCAATCCAACGAGAACATCGCGCTCAGCCAGTACGGGCAGGCGACCTTCACCAGCCTGCAGACTTTTCTGGCGGGAACCGTCGCAACCTTCCTCTACGATCCGGCGCCGACCAAGCTGAATTGGCGCTCATTGTTTGGTGCAGGCTACGCGCAGGATACGATTCGACTCAGTCCCAAGCTGACGCTCACGCTGGGCTTTCGCGCCGAATTCTCTACCGGATGGAACGAAGCTCATGGCCGTGCCGCCAACTACACCTTCAACAACGGCGTAATCTCCAACCAGCCGCGGATCGCGAGCAGCTCCTTCACCGTTAACAACGCAAAGTTCCTGCCTGAGCCTCGAGTCGGAATCGCCTGGAGTCCCTATCCCGGGCAGACGGTGTTCCGCGCCGGATTCGGAATCTACAACGAACTGCAGGATGCTCTGGGCTATCGCATGGACCAGAACGCGCCGTTCAACCCCGTGTACAGCATCGCCTCCTTACCCGTCTCGAAGCTGCCTATCAATCAAAACCTGTCGCCTCCCTCGAATGCTTTACTGGTGCCCGGCGGAGTGCAGCCCAACCTCAAGATGCCGACTCTGATCTCCTACTCGTTGCGGGTGGAGCAGGCGTTGACGCCCAACACTTCGCTGACCATTGGCTACGTGGGCTCGCATGGCTATCATGAGCTCGTCGGCATTGACGCCAACACGCCATTCCCAACCGTCTGCCCTGCGGCGCCTTGTCCGGCGACTTATCCCGCGAACTTCCCCGCGGGGCTGGCAGGCACGCCGGTTCCGGCCGGCTCGTACTTCATCAAGGCGGGCACTCCGAGGGCGAATCCTACCATCGCCAACACCTGGACATGGTTTTCCCGTGGCAACAGCAACTACAACGCGCTGCAGGTGGACTTCAACCGCCGCTTCAGCCATGGCTTCTCGCTGCGCGGTGTTTACACCTGGTCGAAGGCGCTCGACAATGGCGATTCCGTGAACGCGACGACAACGGCCAACGAGCCGGGTCTGGTGTCGAACCCCTACAACTTGAGCGCCGACTGGGGACCGGCGGCGTGGAATGTCACCAATCTCGGCGTTATCAGCGCCGTTTATGCCTTGCCGTTCGGCGCGGGTCAAGCATACGCCAACAGCATGCACGGCTTCGCAAACGCCATGGTGAGCGGCTGGTCTGCGGAGTGCATCGTCACCCTGCAAAGCGGATTTCCGATGACACCGCAGCTCAGCTACAATCCGTCCAACGACGGCGACACGCGGAACCCCGTCCGGCCGTTCGCCAATCCGAATTTTCACGGCAACCCGATTCTCGGGACGCCGGCGCGGTGGTTCAATCCGGCTGCTTTTCTGCAACCGCCACCCAACAGCGGGTTCTGGGGGAATGCTACGCGCAACAACCTCACCGGTCCCGGCCTGGCGACCTGGGACTTCTCGGCGATCAAGAATACGACGCTTCACGAAAACCTGAGCCTGCAGTTTCGAGCAGAGATATTCAACCTGCTCAATCGAGCCAATTTCAACACGCCGAATTTGATTGTCTTTACGCCGTCGGGATTGTCGGGCACAGCAGGAGCGATCACCAGCACGTCGACGACGGCGCGGCAGGTGCAGTTCGCCTTGAAGCTTCTCTGGTAACACGATTCGATTGGATCGGCGCCAGTAGTTCATTGTGGTGGACAAGGAAGGAGTCCGACGTGAACGCTAAATGGACAGCCTCGCTGATTCTTGCGTTGGAGGTTACAGCGATCAGCCAGCAGGCCCCGGTTCAAGAGGCCACGTTAGTAGTGAAGCCAATCAGTGGTCCGGCGCTGACGCTGCGCGCGCGGGACTTCGCCAGGCTGCCGCAGGTAAAGGTGAGTGCGAAGGATCACGAGGGAAAGAGTCATGAGTACGCTGGTGTAAATCTGCACGATGTGCTGACACAGGCCGGCGTTCCAACCGGCCACGACCTTCGCGGCAAGGAGATGGCCGACTTCGCCGTGGTGGAGGCATCCGACGGATATCGTGTCGTCTTCTCGCTGGCCGAGCTCGATCCTGACGTCGGCAACACACAAGTCATTGTGGCGCAGAGCGTAGATGGTCAACCACTGGGGGCAAAAGAGGGCCCCTTGCGTCTGGTGGTGCCGGGAGATAAACGTCCGGCACGATGGGTGCGGATGGTGACAACCATCTCCGTCATGCGGGCGCCATGAGTAAGGGAGCCAAAGTCAGTCTTTCTGCAGCATGACCTCGGTGGACTTGATGACTACGGTTACCGCGTCGCCCTTCTTGAGCGCCATCTCCTCCGCACTCTTGCGGGTGATAACGCTGTCGATGAGATTGTCGCCGACACGCACTACAACGTGGGCCATGACGCCGCCAAGCTGAAGTTCCTCGATGGTTCCTTTAAGTTGATTGCGGGCTGAGAGTGTCATGACACAAAACTAATCCAGTTAAGAGCTATGGGGAAAGCGCCTGGTGAGCGCAAACGCCACCACGTGGGGGACCTACCTTAAATACCGAATTGCCAACCAAGGCACGAGCTCGGGGAACCAGCAAGTCCCCACGTAGCGGCGCTTACACGTGTTACAAAAGGAGCGTTCGCCGCAAGCCGTAGCCGACGCCGAGCAAGCCGGGGATGAGTACCAGCCAGGTAGCCGGTTCAGGGGTATCAATCTGAAACCCATTCAAGGGGATACCATCGGCTGTGCTCCATGGTCCGGTGGGGCTGCCGGCCTCGTTGTATGCAACGGTGCCCAGTTGGTCACCGTAGGACAGAAACCATCCTTGCTGGGTGTTGGGGTCCGGCTCTAGGGCAACCAGCCAATACGAGCCCGGTGCCAGGCTGCATGTGACGCCATGGCAGGTAAAGGTAACCAGACCGCCGTTGCTGGAGATCGTGCCGACCTGCGTCAATTGCGTGATGACGTTACCCGGCACTCCACCGCTGTTGGACTCAATGTAAACGTTCAGCGGATTGTTGCCGCCTTGAACGTTCTCCAGAGCGAGCACGGCGTCCGCCACGAAACCCCCGGCGCTGAGGGTGAATGGGTTGGCTATGACCTGATTGAAGTAGTTGCTGCCGTCCACGGCGTAGCCGCCGGTGTTGTCATACTGGCCAGAGGGTCCCAAGGTGGTGTAGAGGACGCTTCCTGCCATAGCGTTTACCGGGCAAATCATGGTGGCCAAAACGATGGCCAGGACGAACATCCAAGTCTTGCGAAGTGCGCAATTCATCTTTTCCTCCCGTTGCCTTGTTCTTGCAGCTTTACTCGCTTTCCTCACAGCCCGCCCAACTGACGCCACGTGGTGAAGGTGGCAGTATAAGTGGCCGTGGTCTGGGGAGCGGTGACCATATGACTCGTGGTGGTGCTGCCGTCCTCCCAATGAGAGAACTTATACACAACGCCAGGCCCGTTTTGCGGCGTGGTCACGCTAAGTGTGCAGGAGCTTCCCGGCGACCAGGTCAGCGTGACGGGAGCCACGTAGCTTCCGGTTGCGCACCCCGTACCAGAAGTACTCACGGTCAGTCCCGAGGGCGCCGTGGTGATTTCGATGTCACCATTGGGGATGGCCGGCGCAAACGACACTCCCTTGAAGTTGGAGTCGGAGGGAGCGGTATCCAGCACCGTAAACACCTCGCTCGAGGCCTGCGATGCCAGGGTGTAGGTCAGGTTATCGGTGATCCCGTAGAGATAGGTGTAGTCCAGATCGCTGAGCGTATAGTTCGTGGCGTAAAGATAGACAACGTTGCCGGACACCATTCCGGTCAGACCATATAAGCCGCTGGTGCCGGTGGTATTGCCATTGTTCACCACACCGCCGCCCCCAGAAGTCAATCCTCGCCACAGCGTATAAGCAAGGCTCCATGTTCCCGTGCCGTCGGGCTTGCTGTTGATCCACTTTTCGAGTCCGCCATTTCCGATGTTGGCGGTGCCGGTTGAATTGTTGTCGCCGTTGGAATCATTCTTCGGGGCGCCCGTGTCTGCCACGTACAGCACGGAGCGACTGGCAAAGAAGTAATTCTCCGAGCTCAGGTTGATTGGCAATCCGGCGTTGAGGTTGTTACCGTTGCTGTTGCTGCCCGTGGTGATGGTCACCTTGCCGGTACCGCCGGAATTGCCAAACCCGGTGAGCATGGTGGGGCCGCTGCCGTTGTTATAGAGGCCGGTTGCCGGAGGAGAGCCCAGCGTGCCGATGAAATCGCGGTTGGAACCCGAGCCTTCCTTGCTGTCAACCGAGATATAGAGTGTGTTGTTAACGATCTGAACGTCTCGCGTGTCCTGGGCCAGCGTTTTATTGCTAGTGTCAAGACCGGTAATGGCGGTGGGATTGTTGTCGGGAGCACCCACCGGGACATAGAAAACTCCGCCCGTCGAATCTTTCTCTCCCTGGCCGGAAACGTACGCGGTGCTTCCATTCAAGGTGTAAGCGCTGCGTGGATTGTTAGTGTTGAAGATGTTGTAGATGGCGGTCGAGGAGTTCACGTTGCCGCTGGCGTCAATCAACGTCAGCACTCGTGATACCGGGGTATAGCTTTGTCCCGTCAGGCTACCTGACTGCGCAAGTTCTCCTCCCGGAGAACCGTACTTCGTGGGATTAGCATTGAAAGGATTGGCGCCAATGCCGTATCCCAGGATGGTCAGGTATTGGCCGGCGCCGGAAAGCTGTAGTGTCGCCTCTGATGAAGAGCCATATTCACCCGAGACGGCAAGGTTCCCGCCGGAGCCGGCTTGTGGCAACACCAGAGAGTTCACGAACGAGGCGCTCGCCGTGCCGTTCGGCCTGTACTGGAACAGAGTGAGCGGGGCTGCCTGATTGTCCCCGTAGCCCCCTACCGAACTGTTCCCACTGCCGTTGCCGGTGCCGTTGGGGACGTTCGTACATGTGCCTCCATAGACACCGCAGCCTTCGACCGCGACCACGAGATTGCCAGCAGTAAACTGCGCAAACGCCGGGACAGAGATCAGGACTGCCAGTGCAAGAGCGATCCTTCTGATTCTAACTTGGAACATAAGTGGCGCTTTTCCTTTTACTAGGGTAGTCAACTTAACCCGCATGAGTTAAGCACACCAAGCCATGATGAGAACATTAATTGATGATGAATTTCTGCCAGGAGAGGCAGTTCACTGGGCAGCTAACATGGCCCTAGAAAAATCAGCCGGGGATCTGTACCGTGATCTTGCATAGCTTTAATGACCACTCCTACCGTGTCGAATACCGGCACCGATTAGCGTAATTGGGCAGCAATTAATTGATAGCACACGTGGCCCTTGACCCGCCCCTTTGCCCTAGCTTAGCGAAGGGCAGGAACAATGTTCGCCGTTCAGAAAGGCTAATCTGCTGGTTCAGGCTGGAGAGCGGCATTAGGCTATGGGATAGATCACAGGGGACAAAGCCGTTGCCATCGGCGACCTTGTCCCCTTAGAGTGGATGTGGGCTGATCGAGTCAATCCACGCCGTCTACGCTCACAGGGGCGTCAGCTCGTTGCCCGGTTACTTCTCCAGGATTAGCTGACAGCTCACGGCATAACCCGGGTCGATCGGGAAGCCTTTTACTTCGCGGCCATTGTCCACAATGACATATTCGAAGTGGGCGTCGGGGACGGTCTGTGAGCCGACGGTGACCGCATAGGTTACAGAGCCTGTGCAATCCGGCTTTACCACGGCGGGCTCATTCAGCCTGGTGTTATGGGTCCAGGGGGCGACATTGCCATTGAAGCTGACTTTCCCATAGCCATGCCACTGGCCCCGTCCGTCGCCGAATACGTAGCCATAAGCCGAAAAGGGCTCAACGGCGAAGTTGTTGAAGGGGTTCGGCGCCACCCCGGAGCAGCTATAGCCGTAGGCTCCCATGGCCGAACGCATGTTGCACGCGGGATTGGGAGCCTGGCCCAGAGATGCGGTTGAAAGCATCAGGATAAGAAACACAGACAGCAACGTTGTATTCAGTTTCATGACGAACCTCCTCGGTTCGATAAAGTCGCAAGCAACTTCAGGTCCGGCGGTAACGCGCTAGACTGGGTCGTCTCTGCCACACGGACCCAACGTCGCCCATTTGGCTGGCCCTCACCGCTGACGTTCGGCGGTAAATGCCAGGGCCATAGGCGCATCGACGTTCAGAATCTCAATCGCGTCGGCATTCTTGAGAATCTGTACTTTGGTGTGAATGAGAGGAGTTCCGATGCTGTCCAACAGCACCATGTCGGCGCTGCAATCCTCCTGCACCTTGTACCAGCCGACATAAGTTCTAGGCATGATGTATCCGTGCATGCTCACCATGTCCCACCCCTGCAGGTAAGCACTGCCGGGTGGGGCGCCGGTCAGCGTGTTGGGACTGACTAAATCGGGCCGAAACACAATGGCGCCGCTGAACGCAAAGGGTATGAAGCCATTCAGCATCTCTGTGGGCGCCGGTGGCGGCAGGTTGGGCGGTGGCAGCGTCCAGCCTTTGGCGTTGTAGGTGTAAGTTGCGTGCAGAATGCCATTGTTGCACCCACCCGTCGCGGCAGGATGTAAAGTAACCCCCACCATCAGACCCGTATCCGTGTGGATTAACTCGATGGCATCACCCCCTAATGCAACCACTAACTGCCAGTTCTCGGTCCCGGTTGGACTTTGGGGTGCATCTGCTTTCATCGTTCCGGTGCAAACCAAGGGGCGTTTGCTTAAGTCCCAGGAGAGACGATAGGTCGCATTGACCATGGGAATCTCACCGAAGTAGGCTGGACCAACCTTGATGAACGTTGATCCACCAACTGTGCCATCAGCGTTGAAAGTGAGCGTACCGGTGCCAGCATTGGGAAACACGCCGGCCAAACCGGGAACGGGAAACAACTCAGTGTTGATGTACCCCTCGAAGGAGTGGGCGTAAGTGCGGCCGGCGACCAGGGACTTGCAATCCGCTCCCGGCGGCGCAATACGGGTGATCTGTGCCGAGGCCGTGAATGCGAGTCCAAGAAGTACTACGGGCAAAGCAAGAAGAGCGAACGTCTTTTTCATGTTGCGCCTCCAACTGTTTTGCTTGTGATCCGAGATTTTGGTTGCTTACTCGCCTAAGGGACGGTTATGAGTGAGATATGCAGCGAGCGAGGACTTCTTCCTCGCAAATAAGGGAAGGACGGTCGAGGGTCGTGTCTTCCACCGTGTCGGCTCGATAACGGTGGGGTGGGAAAGGCCCTGGATCCTTCCCCCGTAGACCAGTACCTTTCTAACTCGTGCGGCTATGGCTTGTCAGTGACCTATGCCGCATAGCGAAGTGACAAACCCTCGGAATCTGAATTCCTCCATCTCATAAGTCGGCTCTCTTAGCAGTCGGTTTCATTTTCCGGGCGCCTCCATATACAAGCTGACATGCTGCGGTTCACCGGCCTTCGCCATCTGCTGCTCGGATGGATATGGCATCAGCATGCGGCCCGTTCTATACCCTGGGGCCCAGATCTCGCTCGCAAAGTAGTGACTGCCATAACGGTGGAAGACCAGCTTGTATCTGTCTGCGAACTGGGTTTTCTGCAACGGCAGGCTGTTGACAAGAACAGTGACCTTACCGTCTGCGCTACGAAACGACAGCACCCCGGTCACGGAGAGGACCTCAACCGTGTACGCGCCCGCCGGCAGCAGTTGGTCGCCGACCGCGAAGACAAAGGGCGTTCTGAAGTTCATCGGCTGAGTTGACTGTGCGCTCGCCGCCGCCACTGCCAGCCCGACCATCATTAACAGTGCGATTGCTTTGACTTTCATGATTCCTACCTCCGGTTCCCTGGATTTCCGGGAAACCTAGGCGCAGTATGGGACGAGCATCCTTTCATATCAATGCACTGGGAATAAATCGAAGGTGAAATGGAGGTACCCGGCTAAGTGGCGGGGCAGAAAGTGCTTAAGCGCTGCTATAGACCGGTCGGAACACCAACGCGACAGGTCGTGAGGTTTCCCAAAGCGGGAAACGAATTCAAGACGCGGGTAAAAGTAGTGAATTGCGCACTCTCTCCGGTGCTAACCTTAACAGTAGCGAGGGTGCGGTATGGAGCGGACCCTCTCCCAGCACATCTACCGCTTCGGCCCTTACGACCTCTCCCTCGGCGACGCCGAGTTGCGCAGGAACGGCATCCGCCTCAAGCTTCAGGAGCAGCCGTTTCGCATCCTGTGTGC
>Ga0335083_10000836_pt1 | contig 44320 bp, 32 predicted proteins | sample Lox_Sample_42_FD_206716 | JGI IMG/M metagenome (GOLD analysis project Ga0335083, IMG submission 206716) | Soil microbial communities from Loxahatchee National Wildlife Refuge, Florida, United States - Lox_Sample_4.2 | ecosystem: Environmental > Terrestrial > Soil > Wetlands | place: USA...
TGAGATGTGATCGCCGGCGGATCTAAACACCGACCTTTCCGAGATGGCTTCCGGCATCTGGTTCTGCGATGAATCCGTGGATCGGCGGATGAGCGCGGTCCGGCAGAACGCCGCGCTGATGCGCGAGCTGACGGGGACGCGCGGTCCAGCGCTCGCGCCGCAGATGGAACGCGCGGCGGCGGCCAAGCCCCCGGTCCGGCCGACGGTGCCGCAGCGTTTGCCGGCGCACTGACGCGCGGGGCGGGCACTGGCCCGGAGGTGCCCGCGGTCGATCAGTTCGGCTGCAGCGTGCAGCAGATCAGCGCCACGTGCCGATGCGGGTTGCGAATTTCGCGGCACTCACGCCGCTGGCTTCCCACCACGCCACCAGGCCGTCGCTACTGTTTTTGCGCGACGATGTCCTCGTAGACGACCTCGGTCTGTGTTCCGCTGGGCTCTTGAATTGCCGTCGCGGCGACCATCAGGTGAAGCAAGTCGCCTTGCACGCAGAACGCGAGGGGCCCGTATGAGTCGATCGCCGTTCCGCTGTTCACGGTGAACTGCAGGACGTTCCCCTGGGCCGTGTACGTGCCGCCGGTTCCGATCGGTTCGTCCTTCGCCGCCACGTTACAGGTGCAGGTGGTCGACCCGGAGCAACTGGCGGAGGTCAACCCGGTCCCGCTGCGGCTCACCTGAGACCTGTACGCCTGGTCCTTGTCCGCGCAGGTCTCGCTGGTGTACGGCGACAAGCAGACGCTGGGGAACGTGTCGGTCTCGACCCGCATCCGTATGAAGTTCGTGGTCGCATACGTCATGCTGCCGGGATCGAAGTTCACGCTGCCGCCGTAGCTCAGGGTCGTGAGCTTGAAAGTCTCCTGCGCGCAGTCCGCGTCGTCGGTTTCGGCCGGCGTGATGCAGCCGCCCAGGACCTTCCAGGTGCCGGTCAGATCCCCTCCGCAAGGGTCGACGGTGCCGCAGGTGTCGGGCGCCCGCATGACGCCGCCGCCTTCCCCACCGCCGCTCCCCCCGCATCCCGACAATGCTTCGACGACCATCCCCAGCCCGAGCGCGACGCAGAGCGCCCTCATCGACCCGATCGTTCCAGGATCCGGCGCCCGGGGCAAGTTGCGGCGGGGCCGTGTGGCTCGCCGGACGGGCGAGATGCTCCCACGTTCTTCGTCACGTTCCGGGCTCTTCACACGGTGGAAGCCGAAGGTTCAATCCCTCCAACGCCCACGACGGATCTCGGCAGTCGGTCACAGAGAGGCGGTGCCGGCGTCCATCCCGGCGGCTCCGGCTTTGCCGCCCCCTCCGCCCGCGCCCGTGCCACCAGCGACACCGGCGCTTCCGGTCGTTCCCGCGCCGCCACCGCTTCCGGCGGCTCCGCCGGTGCCCGAGCCGCCAGTTCCCGACCCGCCAGTGCCGGCGGCTCCGCCGGTGCCGGAGCCGCCAGTGCCCGAGCCGCCGGTCCCCGAGCCACCGGTCCCGGCGTGACCGCCGGTGCCCGAGCCGCTGGTCCCCGAGCCGCCGGTGCCCGAGCCACCAGTACCGGCGTGGCCGCCGGTCCCGGAGCCACCGGTCCCCGAGCCGCCGGTCCCCGAGCCACCGGTCCCCGAGCCGCCGGTGCCCGTCGAGCCTCCGCGTCCACCGCCGGTCCCGCTCGACGTCCCTCCAGATCCGCCAGTCCCGCTCTTTCCGCCAATTGCGCCCGTGCCGCCGGTACCGCTGGTCCCGGAGGAGACCGCGGCGAACCCGATGCTGAAGTGCGAGACGCTGGCCGTGATGCTCGAACCGGAGACGGTCCCACCAACGTCGTCGAACCCTCCGCTGGTGTTCGACCAGAACACGTGGACGTTCGCGGGCGTCGAGGTCAACGGGATGGTCACAGCCACCGGCTGCGCGAACACGGTTCCGGTGGGTCCGAAGAGGTAGGCCTGCGAGGCCAGCGTGTATCCGCCGGGAGCGGTCGTCGGGACCACCGTGATGACCGCGGTCGTCGAGAGCGCGTTGGCGGGAACGCTGACCTTGACGCCAGACCGCGTGACCAGACCGCCTGCAGGGCCGATCGCCTGTCCGGGCTCGCTCCCGCCGGTTCCGTCCGCATCAGGCGCCCCGCCGTCCAGGTCGCCGGAGTTGCCACCGCCCGTGATGCCTCCGGTTCCGCGACCGCTCCCTGTCGAGATCGGTTCGGAGGACGCGCAGGCCGTCGCCAACGCAAGGGCAAACCAGCCAATCCGGCTCCCCGTCGAGCGAAGACTCATCGCCGCTAGTGTACCCCGGCACGGGAGCGAGCCGCGCGATCCCGATGACCGCCCTCGACGCGCAGTGCCGGCTGCCATGCTCCAGCTCCTCGTCCAACGGGTCCATTGGCGGCGTGCCCGCTCGGCCTCTCGTTGTTTCCCGGTCTCTCCTTGCGACGATATCTGTTTCACGGGGCTGTCGAACCTGTGCCCGCTTCTGTTATCGTCACGATCTAGGCCGCAGACGCCGCGATGCTGTTTTCCGAGTCGACGTTCCTCTTCTTTTTTCTTCCAGCGGTTCTACTGCTCTATTTCGGTCTCGGGGCTCGATTTCAAGACCTGGTGCTGTTGGCCTTCAGCCTGCTGTTCTACGCCTGGGGTGAGCACGGCTACGTCCTGGTCCTGCTTGCGTCCATCGCGCTCAACTGGCGTTGCGCGCTGGCCATCCCTGCTGCGGGCTCTCCCCGTTCGCGCAAGCGGGTCCTGATCTTTGCGATCGCCGGCAATCTCCTGCTGCTCGTTGGGTTCAAGTACACGAACTTCCTGATCGACAACCTCAACGCCTTGTTGGGCGCTCTCTCATTGTCGCCCTCCCGGGTGGGCAAGGTTCATCTGCCGATCGGCATCTCGTTCTTCGCGTTTCAGGGGATGTCCTACGTCGTCGACGTCTATCGAGGGACCTGCCCGCCGCAGCCCAGCATCATCAAGATGGCCATGTACAAGTCCTTCTTCCCCCAGCTGATCGCCGGCCCGATCGTCCGATACGTCGACGTCAAGGCGCAGATCGAGAGCCGGTCGGTCGCCCTCGACGACATGGCCCAGGGGATCCAGCGGTTCATCCTGGGGTTGGGCAAGAAGATGATCATCGACAACATCGTCGCCCGGCCGACGGACCAGATATTCGCCCTGCCGCCGGGCCAGCTGAGCGGCGAGCTCGCCTGGATCGCGGTCGTCGGCTACGCGCTGCAGATCTACTTCGACTTCTCGGCCTACTCGGACATGGCGATCGGCCTGGGGCGGATGTTCGGCTTCCGTTTCCTCGAGAACTTCAACTACCCGTACGTCGCCACCAGCGTCACCGACTTCTGGCGTCGCTGGCACATCTCCCTCTCCAGCTGGTTTCGCGACTATCTCTATATTCCCCTCGGTGGAAGCCGGGTGTCTCCAGCCAGACGCTATCTGAACCTGCTGATCGTGTTCATGCTCTGCGGTCTCTGGCACGGCGCCAGCTGGAACTTCGTGATCTGGGGGCTGTTCCACGGCACCTTCTTGGTGGTCGAGCGGCTGGTTGGGCTGAAGACCGTCGGCCCCAACGTCTCCGTGCCGCGCCGGGTGCTCCGGCACGCCTACCTAGTGACAGTGGTTCTCGTGGGGTGGGTGTTCTTCCGCGCCGACACGCTGAGCTACGCGCTGGCGCTGCTGCGCGCAATGGCCGGCCTTGCCCAGCCCACGACGGCCGTCCCCGGCATCCGAATGTTCGTCGACGCCTCCGTGGTCATCGCGGCGGCGCTGGGGGTGCTCGGCTCCGCGCCGGTGCTGCCGTATCTGGGAAGGAAGCTGGCCCCCGCTGCGGAAAGTCGTCGTCCTCCTCATGCCGCCATCGAGCTCGCCCGCCTCCTGGGCCTGGTTGGTGTCCTGACTTCATCGGTGGCGCTGATTGCCGCCGGTTCATACAGCCCCTTCATCTATTTCCGTTTTTGATCGTGTCGCTGCCGCTGCCACCCACGCCCGTCGCTCCCCCGCCCCTGGCGCTGTCACCGCCCGGGTTCACGGTCAGTCGTACACACGCCTGGAAGTTGGCGCTGACGGTGATCTTCTTCGGCTTCCTGGTGGCGCCGGTCTTCGACCTGGCGCTGGGGCTGGACCCCAATCCATCCCCCACCCGCGATGTCGTTCCCTTCCCGCGCCCGCATCTGGATCGATCGCTGCTCCGCTGGCCGGGCAGTCTGATCTGGTACCTCAAGTCGAACATGGGTTTTCGCGGTGCCCTGGTCCGCGCCCATGGCCGCTTCGTCTGGTCGGTGCTGGGGGGATCGCCCGCGCCGGAGTCGGTGTTGCGCGCCAGCCCCTGGCTGTTCCTGAGCGGCGAGCGCACCCCCGACGACTACCGCCGCGTCGATCCGTTCTCGCAGGCCAGCCTTTCGCGCTGGGCAGAAACCCTCGAGAGCCGGCGACGTTGGCTGGCCGCCCGCGGGATCCGTTATGTGGTCGTGATCGCGCCGAACAAGGAGACCATCTACAGCCAGGACGTGCCCCCCTGGCTGACGCGCGCGCCCGGGCCCTCGCGCCTGGAGCAGCTCGACGCCCAGCTGCAGCCGTCGGATGTCGCGATCGTCGACTTGACGCGCCCGCTCGAGGCCGCGCGGCCCAGCGGACGCCTTTATCACTTCACGGACACCCACTGGAACGACGTGGGGGCGTTCGTCGGCTACCGAGCGCTGGCCGAACGCCTGCAACCCTGGTTCGCCGACTTGCGGCCGCTGGAAGGATCGGACCTGATCGAGACCGTCGCGCTGACCCCTGGCGGCGATCTGGCCCGCATGAGCGGGCTGCAGCTGGATCTGCGCGAGCCGGAGCGACGGCTGTCCCTGCGCCCGGGCGTCAGGGACGATGGGCGGTTCGATGACGGCTCCCCGATTCACTTCGAACGAATGGACGTGCGCGGCCAGCCCAGGTTCGTGACGCGGGCACCCGGGGGGGAGATCGCGTCTGCGGTGATCCTGAGGGACTCGTTCGGCGAAGCGCTGATCCCATATCTCTCGCGCCACTTCCAACAGGCAACCTGGATTTGGACGTACGACTTTCCGACCGCAGAGATCGAGTCGGAGAAGCCCGCGCTGGTCATTCAGGAACTGGTCGAGCGCAAGCTGATGGTTCTGGAGCCCAGCTCTCCCGGGACGGAAGCGCCGTCTGGCGTCAGCGGCCCGTGAGGATCACCCCAGCGACCGCGATCCAGAGAACCACCGTCGCGATGAGCGGCTTGTCGGTCAGGAAAACCTCCTCGGGGCTGCCGCCCGCGCTCTTCGAGTGCATGAGGTAGACGTAACGAAACATCCCGAAGATCACCAGCGGGATGGTGAGCATCATGCGGTTGTTGGAGGGGAGCTTTGGTGACGTGAAGGTGTAGAGCGAGTAAGCCATGATCGTCGACGAGGCGACGATGCTGATCAGGCTGTCGAGCAGCGAGGGGGTGTACTCCTTCAGGACCTTGCGGTGGTGGCCGGCGCCAGCCTCCAGCAGCACGAGCTCGTTTCGCCGCTTGCAGAACCCGAGAAACAGCGACCCGAGCAAGGTCACCATGAAGAGCCAGGGTGAGATCGCCACCCGCAGGACCGCCGTACCCGCGAAGGCGCGCAACACGAAACCGATGGCCAGGATGAACACGTCCAGCAAGGCCACATGCTTCAGGAAGAAGACATAGCCGAGCTGCATCACCACGTAGCCGGTCACGATCGCGGCGAATTCGGGGCTGAGGAACCAGGCCGCCACCAGGCTGCCCAGCATCAGGACGCAAGCGGCGATCACCGCCGTCATCCGGGACAGAGCCCCCGACGCGATGGGCCGGTTGCGCTTGGTCGGGTGCTGCCGGTCCCGCTCGACATCGACCGCGTCGTTGAGCAGGTAGATCGAGCTCGACACGAGCGAGAACAGCACGAACGCCGCGGCCGACCGCGAAAGAAACTCCCACATCGCCGGCGAGAAGAGCTTCCAGCGCTCGTTCAGCGTGAAGACGAACCCTGCGAACACGAGCAGGTTCTTGATCCAGTGCTTGGGGCGCATCGCCCTGAGCAGAGCGATGCCCACGAACGGCCGGGCGAGATCAGGAGAGGGCCTCGTCAAGTTCGGGTCCGTTCCGTGCGTGTCTGACTCTCGCATGAAGGCTCGACGCCCGCTAGTCCTCGGAGCTCTGAAGTGCTAAACCCATTCCACACGATGGATGTCGCCGCGATCATCGTCAACTACCGGACGGCGCGAGCGACGATCGACGCCGTGCGGTCGTTGCGTCAGGATCTGGACAAGCTGACGGATCCTCTGATTGTCGTGGTCGACAATGACTCGCAAGACGGTTCTTTGACAGAGCTGCAAGCGGCATTTTCCGGCTCCGAGTGGTCGAGCCTGGTGAGCGTGATCGGCTCCGGTCACAACGGAGGATTCGGAAGCGGCGTCAACTTTGGTATTCGGCATGTGCTCGAGTCCCGGGCAGCCCCGCGCTATTTCTATGTCCTCAACCCCGACGCGGTGATCGATCCGGGCGCCCTCAATCACTTGGTGGCGTTCATGTCCGAGCACCCCGACGCAGGACTGCTGGGGAACCTCATTCGCGATCACGACTCGGACATCATCAAGGCCTTCAGGTTTCCATCGATCCTGAGCGAGCTGGAATCGGGGGCTTCGCTGGGCCTGCTGTCGCGCCTGCTCGGTCGGTACACCGTGCCCCTGACCCTTCACGAGTCTGCTCCGGTGGACTGGGTGTCGGGTGTCAGCATGTTGTTCCGCAGCGAGGTCTTCTCGACAGCTGGTTTCTTCGACGAGGATTTCTTTCTGTACTTCGAGGAGATCGATCTCGCGCGACGACTGCACCACGCCGGTTGGAAGGTCTACTTCGTGGCTGGGGCCGCGGTGCAGCACATCGGCGGCCTCTCGACCGGAATCAAGCGCGAGAACCGGCGAACGCCCGGGTACTGGTTCGACTCGCGCAGGCGGTACTACGTGAAGCATCACGGCCGGATGTACGCGGCCGCTTGCGATGTCGCGTGGCTGTTTGGGCACGCCGTGTTCAGGGCAAAGAACCGCCTGCTGCGGCGCAGCGACACCCGCCACCGCAAGGCCGGCCGCGATCTGCTCCGTTACGGCGCGTTGAACTTCTGGAAACCCGTGGTCTAGGTCCGGGCCGTCATCAGCTCGATCCGGGCAGTCGGCGGCGGATCCAGCTCGTCCAGCCGCTTCGCCAGGACCTGGGCCAGCTGTGCCACGTTCGGCTCCTGCAACATGCTCGAATGTCCTCCCGGGACATCGATTGCCACGACGCCGTCGGCGCTGCGGCGCTGCCAGCCCAGCATCGAATCCTGGTAGAGCTGCACGTACGGCTCGTCGCTGCCTTCCCCCGAGGTGGCCCGGAAGAGGACGATCTGGTGGCGGATCTCCGCGTTCGGCCGATAGCGAGACTCCGCAGCCAGGTAGACCTTTCGCACCCCGAGGCCACGGGCCCAGGGCGGCAGCGGTAGCCCGTTGCGCATGCAGAGGCGCAGCGTGCCGACGGCGAGCCGATCCGTCGCCCGTTGCAGCCGTCGCCGCGCCTCGTAGACGACCAGGTTCTTGCCCTTCTGGCCGAGGACGCGGGCCAACTCTGTCACCTTCTTTCCCTGGATCGCCTCTCGCACCCGAGAAAGGCGGCGCTGGTTTTGAACGTTCCGAATCGGTTGGGCCTCGACGTCGGCAGCGTCGAAGACCGCCACCAGATGCGCCTCTTCGCCCGCCCGCTCGAGCTGCAGCGCCATCTCCAGCGACAGCACCCCGGCGGCGCACAGGCCGCCCAGCAGATAAGGACCGTGCGGCCGGATGGACTGGATCTCACGGACGTAGTGAGCGGCCATCTCTTCGATCCGGGTGTGGACGATGGGCGCGTCCTCGCGCCCCTGCGGCTGGATCGCGAAGACCGGGCGGCGGCCCGCGAAGCGGCGCGCGAGATTCCGGTAGAGCAACGTCTCGCCGTCGGCGTCGTGGATCAGGAACAGGGGAAGCCCGGATCCCTCGCTCTGCAACGGCACGATCGATCGCGTGTCCTCGACCCGATCGATCCGTTGGGCCAGCGCCTCGACGGTCGGGAACTCGACCAGCGCGGTGAGGGGAAGGCGTTTGCCGAAGCCCCGTTCAATCTCGGCGCAGATCATCACAGCGGCCAGCGATGTGCCGCCCACGTCGAAGTAGGGATCGCGCACGCCCAGGTCGAGGAGATCGAGCGCGCTCTTCCAGATCTCCAGCAGGCGGCGTTCGGTCGGGTTTCGCGGCGAAACGAGCTCCAGGCCCAGGGGGCGCTGGCGCAACCGCCGTTGGGTGGAAGCGGCCAGGATTCGCGTGGGCTCGCCCAGCTCGTGCGCGAGCCGATTCCAGCGAGCCGACCGGTGCGGGTCGCGCGCAGCGACAGTGGGAACGGCGGCGCGCGCCGGAGCCTCATCCGGCTCGCCGAAGGCAGACTCCGCCGCCGGGAACAGCTGGGCGGCGCGCGCCGTCGTCATGCTGAACCGCTCGGCGCCGTTCAGCGACAGCCGCTCGGCGGCCAGGCTCTCCAGGAACTGCCGGGCCGGAACGTTCTTGGCGGTTGGCGCGAACGGCGCGACGATGCGGGTCAGGCCCATCTGACCGGCCGTCCCGCTCAGATGGCGAAACATGGCGTGCTCGACGCCGCGACCGAGGACCCGACAGCTCAGGAGAAAGGTGTCGAGGACCAGAGCGTCGTCCTCGACAAGGAAGATGGCCGCGCCGACCAGGCCGTAGTCGCCAAAACGATCTCGCACATGGACCGCCAGGCAGGTTCGGCCCTCTGTGGCCAACCTGAGGACTTCGCTCTCGGACCGTCTCCGCGTCGTGAAGTTGAACTGGTTGGTCCGCTGCGTGAGCTGGGCAATCCGCGGCCACTGGTCGGCCGCGGGCTCGGCGATGTCCACCTGCAGCTCCAGGCCCGCCAGGAAGTCCGTCAGGTTCGAGGCGGAGCGCCGGTGGCGGTCGCGATCGAGGCTCTCACGGTACATCTGCGTCCGCTTGCGGTCCGCGTCGGTGGCCGGGCCCTGATCGAGCGGCCACACGTTCGAAAGGAAGCGCGCGACGTCGCCGTCGACCGGCAGGCGCAACGTCAGCACGTCCGGGCAGCTGGCCCCGACCTCCGCGCACTCTAGAGCGCTGTCGTCGATGAAGACGAAGCTGTCGAGGCCCAGGTTCAGCTCTCGGGCCAGCGCCTGCAGGTTCTCCGACTTCGGCAGCCAGTTGACCCGCATGGCGATGATGTCGTGGAGCTTCAGCGCCATCTCGCTCCGCCGACGGAACACCTCGAGCACATCGCTCTCGACGTTCTTGCTGGCGAGGCAGAGCAACATGCCTGCGTCTTTCTTGGCGAGGACGAAACGTTGCAGCCACAAATGGGCTTCAGTGATCTCGATTCCGTCGACCCCGTCCTCGCCCACCACGCCCTTCCACAGCGTATTGTCGCAATCGAGCACGATCACCTTGCAGGGAGGTGACTTGAGCCGGTGAACGGCGCGCGACAGCCGGCCGGCGAGATCGGCGAAGAAGACCGGCGTGTAGGGCAAATGCCCCAACCGATCGCCGCTGGCGTCGTGGGACGCAGCGGCTTCGGCCGGCGTTCGAACACCATCCTCGAGCAGCGTGACGTTGGGGAGCTCGGCGACGCCGGCGCGGAGTCGTTCGGCCAGCGACGGAATGAGAGCGGCGGATTCCGGCCGCTCGAGGGCAGATGGGCTGGGCGGACAGACGGCGAAGACGATGGGGGCGCTCGAGGCCGCCGCGAAGGCGCGCAGCGCCGCGAGGAGGTCGTCGCAGTTTCGCTCGGCGACCGCCGCGATCCCCGTCGACGGCCCCGCCGCGTCCCTCCACCAGTCCTCGAAACGCAGCAGCACCACGTTGGGACCGCCCGTGTTTCGACGAAATAGGCTTCCCGGGGCCAGAAGCTCCTGGAAGATCTGACCGTAGGGCGCCAGCGCGACCTCCAGGTCCAGTCCGACTTCCTTCAAGAGAAACGACAGCAAATCCGCGAGAGGCTCGGCGGTGAACGAGGACGCCACGACCACCCGAGCGACCTCGTTCGCCGGCGAGGCGATCGCTTCCACGGCTTCAGTCGTCAACCCGGTACCCCGACGCCATCCTGACAGCTCCTTCTTGATGGCGATTCATAGCATGCCCGAAGGCATCCGAATTGGACAGCATCGGCGCTCCGCTCTGGATGCGCAGGGACGACGCGCGTCAATCGAAGGGGGGACGCTCAGGCGCGCTTCTCGAACACCAGCATGTTCCCCATCGCGCCGCGCGCGCCGCCGCCCCGGTCGAACCACGCCTGATTGAAACGGTACACGAGTCGCTTGAGCGGCCGGGCCGGGATATGGACATAGAGCTCGGTGAACTGGGTGGGGAACCGGGCGACCAGCTGCAGCCCGAGGCCCGCGCAGAACTTCGTCAGCCAGCCGATGTCGGTCTTGCGGACCAGCAGGCCGCCTTCGTCCTCGGCGGACCACTCCTCGATGCCGCGCGCATTTCGGTGGCGCTCGGGCACCTTCCGGCCCAGCAGGCGCTTGGTGGCCCGCAGCGCGGGCTCCCAGAGGCGGACGTGCCAGGAGGCGGCGTCATTCTCCATGAGCGCGACCCTGCCGCCCGGTTTGACGACTCGCGCGAACTCGGTCAGCACGCGCTCGACCTCGGGGATGTGCATCAGCACGCCCCAGCAGCTCAGAAAGTCGAACGCGGCGTCGGGGAACGGTAGGGCGCGCAGGTCCCCCTTCTCGACCCGGATGCGATCGCCCAGGCCCGCCTGCGCGATGTTCCGTCGGGCTGCCGCCAGCGCGGCATCGGAAAAGTCCACCCCCGTCACGTCGAGGCCCCGGCGGGCCAGGCGCATGGCGTGAAAGCAGTAGCCGCAGCCCGCGTCGAGGATCTTCGCGCCCGGTCGCGCGCCCAGAGTGTCGACCAGCCGGGCGAACGCGGCGTCATACAGGCGGTCCAGGTCGGGGTTGAGGTAGTCGGACTCCCACTGCACGTGGGCCGTTTCGCCGCTCAGGAAGCTCTCCGACTCCTCTGTCCGCGTCGCCATCCTTTGCCTTCTCGCACAATCAGCGCGTCGAGTGAAGCGCGCGATGCGATCCCTAGTCGGGGGGCGGTGGCACGCCGAGTCGTATCCGTCGGACGCGAAACACCAAGTATCGGCTGGCAACGAAATTGACGGTGGTCGCAGCCGCGATGCCCACCAGAGCCGCGAGCTGCGGTGGGCAGGAAGGCGCACGCCCCAGGATGAACACCGAAAGACCGTAGTTGACGGCGGCGCCAACGGATGAAGCGGCGACGAAGCTCGCAAGTTGGCGAATCAATGGCCCCCGGCGCGCAAACGAGAAGCTAAACCGCCGGTTGAGCACGAAGTTGAACAGCACCGACACGAAGATGGCGGCGGCGACCGCCGGGCGGGCGCGAACCCCCAACGACAGAAGCAAGGTGAGCGCTCCGAGGTTCACGATGGTCCCCATCCCGCCCACCACCAGGAACTGCGCCAGCTGCGACCAGACGCCGTACTTGAACATGTAGAGTCGTCGCAGGTGTTGCAGGTAGTACAGCTGCTGCTTGAACGTCAGCTTGCTCTGGCCAAAGCGTCGATCCTCGAAGTGAATCGGGATTTCGACGACGCGTTCGCAGCCGCACTTGACGATCAGTTCGAGCCCGATCTTGTATCCAATCGGGTTCAGCTCCCGGCGGGCCGCGAATGTCGATTGGCGCAGAGCGAAGAATCCGGACATGGGATCACTCACGCCGGTGAGTGGTCGGGCCAGCAACGTGGCGACGCGGCTGTTCAGCCAGCGAAGGAAGCCCCAGTCGTCGGAGGTCGTGCCGCCGGGCGCGTAACGCGAGCCGACCACAAAGTCCGCGCCAGCGTCGAGCTTCGCGAGCATTTCGGGAATGGCCTCGGGCGGGTGGCTCAGGTCCGCGTCCATGCAGACCAGGACATCTCCCCGCGCCTGCCTGAGCCCGTCGATGACCGCCGGGCTCAGGCCGCGGTCGGAAGTTCGCACGACGATCTGCACCCATTCCTCGGGCCGCGCCTCGATCAGCTGGACGGAGCCGTCCCGGCTGTCGTCGTCCATGATGAGAACGTCGAGATCGAGCGCGTGCTTTTCCCGAACGGCCGCCAGGCGATCGATCAAGTGTGGCAGGCTCTCGACCTCGCGAAAGGTCGGAACCACGACGGTCACGCGGGGGAAGGTCACGTCAGTCCTCCGCCCTCGCGCGCGAAGAACCATAAGTGATATTCATGCGCCACACACTAACAAGGTTCGAGTCACTGCAAGAGGAGAAACAACGGACGCGTCGCAGCGGCGAATCGGCGCCGTTCGAAACAACCTGGCAACGCGCTAGCCTCGCGCACGAAAATCCTCAGGCGGTGTATGTGTGGGAAGTGTTTCCGAGACGTCGACCGACGCCTCCGAATTCAGTGGTGACGGCCGAGGTGTGTCCTGTTTTTGACGACCCGATTGCGACGTGAGGGCTTGACAAAGCAAAGGAGCTGCGGGAGTTTTTGTTGGCCTTGCCCGGCAAGCTTCTCGGTGGGAAAGACTCGACGGAGGTCTCCGCGTTTGGGCTCTGGTCGGTCGCTTACTGGATCGCGCTCGCTCTCGCCGCGATCATCTTCGCGTTCTTTCGGAGTCCAACCAGCCTGTTTCAGGACGAGAGCTACGCGGTCTGGCTGGCTGGAAATGGTTGGGGTCACATTTGGCGCTTCATTTCGTTTGAGCCCCATCCGCCGCTCTATCACGCGACCCTCAGCATCTGGATCCGCGTATTTGGAGACTCGGAGAGGGCGGTCAGGGGGCTGTCAGGGACCTTTTACCTGCTCTCTCTCGCAACGACCGCATTGATCGGTCGTCAGGTCTTTCGCCGGAACGAATTGAAGGTCCTGCTTGTTCTGGTGGCATGCTGCCCGGTGCTGATCGAGGCAGCCGATTATGGCCGCATGTTCACCCTCCTGTTCTTCGAATCATGCGCGGCCCTCCTCAGTTTCTACGTTGTTTTCGTTCGGTCGAGCCCACGGCGAATCGCCGCCATCTGCCTCGGGATCGCCAACTTGGCCGGAATGCTGACCCACTACTACTTCGCGTTCGTGCTCCTGTCGGAGGGGGTCGTCTTCCTGCTCTTCGTCCGGAGGGACTGGCTGAAGGCGGCTCTGGCGCTCGGCGGTCCGGCCGTCCTGTTCTTGCTGCTCTGGGGCGCGCACCTTCATGCTCAATTGGTGAGCGGTCGGTTTCCCGGCAATACGCCTCGGTCAGTCCCGTGGCTTGGTGTGGCCGCTCATGAAATATACGGCTACTACGGCAAGCGATGGGCCATGGTCGCGTCGTGGCTGGTTGTCTGCTCCTTGGCGTACCTGCTCACGCGGCGCACGCAACAGCGCGAGTCCGTCCGTTTCGATCCCCGCCTCTCGATATTCGCCACGATGTGGGCGGTGGCATTCGCTGGTCCGTTCTTGGGAGCGCTGATCGTGGGTCAGGACTTTTGGAAGGGTGGGATGACCTACCTGCCCACCATGTTCCCGTTCATGGTCGTTCTGGTCCTCGTTCTTGGACGGGTGATCACGCGGATGAACATCGTGCTCGTCATGGCGATTCTACCCGTGATGGTGTTGGCCCAGCTGCGCGGGGACCATGCCAGACAGATCCTCAACCAGTCGGCCTGGTCGGGAATTCAATCCCTGAAGGACTCCGCCGGCGATGGCGACGTTGTCGTTTGCCTCGATAACTACATCACGGTCTTTTACTACTACGCGGGGCGCGCCCCACGGCCCAAGCAGCTTGCGATCGTCGCCTACCCTCCGGATCTCGCGAGCCACCCAGGATGGTACAACGAGACGCCAACCCTGAAAAATCTGGCCGACTATAAGGCAAAGACCCGAGATTTCGCTCTGGGGCTGCGGCGCGATCTACAGGATCGCCCGGGTCGCCACGTTTGGCTGGTGGACAGCACGTGGAACGAGCAGACGACCCAGATCGTGACCGGAATCTTCGATTCCAGCCTGCAACGCATGGGTGCCATCAGGGTCGGGAACGGATCAGGATTCTCGCAGTACATCGAGTACGAGGTTCCGCCGAAGTCTCTGATCTGAGACCAGTGCCGTTAAGCCAGCTGCTGGTCCAGCCTTCCGGGGGGATCACTCTGGATTGACCGCGGGCGCAAAGGAGCGCCCGCGCTGCTGCTGGTATGCAAAGTTTATGATGAAGGCCGCCAGAATGGCGATGAGCAGGGTTCGCCATTGCTCGAGCACGGGTACCCCAACTCGCCGAACCAGGCGCTCGGGGATGAAGAGCAGGACCGGCGCGACCCTGGCGATCGCCGGAAGAGTCTCGCCTCCGCGCCCGTAGCGCAGAATCGACACGAACAGGGGGGCCAGGCCCACGTAGTCGTAGTCGTGCAGGTAGTGGGAGAACAAAAACGTGAAGGCCATGAGAAGTGCAAAAAGGTCCGTCCGATCCAGACGGGCGCGACAGAGCCAGAGGATGACGGTCGAGACGAGTGCGAGAACCGAGAAAGTCGCGGAGGGCAAGCTGAGGCCCAGCAGAGTCATGACGCTCTCGAGGCCCACCTTGTGCGGGGCGCCGGGGAGGTTGAAAACGAGGTCGTAGCCCGAGCGAACGCCGGTGACCCAGGCAGAGAAAGCGCCAATCGGTCCCCGAGAGACGATGGGAAAGAGCGCGAGAACCAAGGCTGTCCCGGCGGCAACCAAGAGGGTGCGCCAATCGCGATCCAGCATGAACCAAAAGGCGATGAGCACTGACAGCTGCGGTTTGAAACTCGCCAGACCCAGACAGAGGCCCGCTCCGAGCCAGTGTTTGCGTCGCGCCCAAATCCAGGCGCCCATCGTCGCGGCAAAGGCCACCAAACTGGTCTGGCCCATCCAAAGCACATGGGTCGTGAATGGAGCCCCGATCACCACAGCGAGTAACACCCACCGCGACCAACGATCGCCCCCGGCCGCGCCCGGCTTACCGTCACGCGACTCTGCGTCGAGGAGGGACACCGACCCCCACGCGATGGCCGCGATCGACGTCAGATTGAGCATCAGCCAGATCACCCGGGCAGCCGGGTAGCTGAAGAGAGCCAAAAGCAGACACAGGGCAGACGATTGCGGCGGGTACAGGAACTCTACCTGGAACAGGTCCATTCCCGGCATCGCCGCGACCGCGCGGGAGAGCTGTGCGTGGTCGTAAGGGTTCGCTCCGTCGAGCCAAGCCCGACCGGCCGCGAATAACACCCGCCCATCAAACCCGAGTTGGCCGGCGCGGCCGACGCCGACGATCCCGAACCCAACCATCGACGCCAGGGCGCCTCCCAGAAGGGCCCCGATGATGAGCCGGCGGGATCTACTCCCTTCCGTCACGAGAATTCTGCCGCTCATCCGCACGCCTCCCCGATCTGCATTCGCGAGCGACTGTAGCATAGAGCCTCTCAAAGGCGCCCCCGGGCCCTACATGTCGCCTTTAGGCGGCCGACGAACTTGTCGAAACGGGTGAGAGTCTTCGTGGAAGCAGGTATCATCGCGCAGGGCGACACGCAGTAGAGCTTTTATGGTCCCCTCCTTGAGAGATCGTGTGAATGTCCGGATCGGTTTGTTTCCGGCGCTGGTTCTGACAGGTTGCGCATTCCTCGGTGGGTGCCACGGCATCATCAGCCCGGCGAGCCCCCCCAACACGACCGTACTGATGACGCCGACTCCGGACGCGGCCTCGGCGGGTGGCGGCTCTGCGATGAGCCCGGCTGGGCAGGGGGGCTCAGTCGTTGGCGGCAAGGGCGGGTCCGCTGGCCGTTCGGTCCAGGATGCCGGCTCGACCGGTGGCAGCACGGGGGGAACGGCGGGCCAGGGCGGGGGCGCGACGCCGCCGCCGGACGCCGGCATGCCTGTCGGAACCGATCTGACCGGCTACGTGAACCCCTTCATGGGAACCACCGCTGACGGCCAGAGCTTTCCCGGCGCTGCCCGTCCGTTCGGCATGATCCAGTGGAGCCTGGACAACGCTCGGTACGAGTCCAACCAGTACGACTACAGCACGCCGAACTTCGCAGGCTTCAGCTTCACTCACTATACCGGCTACGGACCGCGTGTGGGCGTCATGTTGCCCTACGCGGGCACAGTCACCACATCGCCTCCGTCGGTGCGGACGGTTCCCAACACCAACACGGTCTCGCCATATGAGAGCAAGTTCAATCACTCCGATGAGACGGCGACGCCCGGGTCCTACAGCGTCAAATCGGCGTCGGGGATATCTGTCCGGCTGGCAGTTACCGACCGGGCCGGTGTGGGAAGCATCACCTGGCCGACGACCGGCAGCGCCGCTTCACTCATCTTCGACCTCGGCAACTCGCAGACGTCATCTCTGAACTCGGCGCCCATCTACAACCAGACGGTCATCGACCAGAAAAATCAGATCGTCCAGGGTTTCGCCGGAAAGAGCGACTACCGGCTGTATTTTGTGATCGAGTTCGATCAGCCGTTCTCGAGTGTCGCGTCGTTCGATAGCGCGACGATGCAACCCGGCCAGACGACGTCCTCGGTGGGAACCGATGTGGGGACTGTCGTGACCTTCGCTGTCGGAACCACGGTGAATCTCCGGGTGGGGCTCTCGTATGTGTCGCTGGCAAACGCGCAAATGAACCTCGACAGCGAAATTCCGGCCGGTACGAGCATTGCCCAAGTCAGTCGCCAGGCGACCGACCGTTGGAACGCGGTGCTCAACCGGATCGTCGTGAGCGATCCAAACGCGTCCAAGGACGAGCTCACCAAGTTTTACACCAACCTTTACGAGGCCACGATCCAGCCGAACGTCGTGAGCGACGTCGACGGCGAATATTGGGGAGCTGACAATCAGGCTCACACGGTGGCCAAAGGGCACGCCGCCTACAGCACGATCTCTGCGTGGGACCAGGGCCGCGGGATGTGGCCGCTCCTCGCCTACCTGTTTCCGTCTACGATGAGCGACGTCGCGCAGTCGTACATCAACGTCGCCCAGCAGAGCGCCGCGAATAGCCTTCAGGGATTCGTGTTCCCGTTCCTGGCCGAAGGTTCCGCCTTCGGGTTTGGGCCGGGTCCCGAATATGCGCTACCGGCGCAGGCCTACGCGTTTGGCGCCACAAATTTCGACACGACCACCGCGCTCAAGGACTTGTTGGCGGTCTCGAACAGCGGCGTCGTGCGTGGGGGATTGCAAGGCGACTACCTGGCGGGTGATTCGACTCCCGAGAACCATCTAGATTTTTCGCTCACGGATTTTGCGGTTCGGCGGATGGCCCTAGCTGTTGGAGACACCGCGACCGCAACCGCGCTCGCCGGCCGGGCCGGAAAATGGAAGGACACCTTCGACACGAGCGCGGTGGACAACGGCTTCACCGGTTATCAGTGGTTCAAGAGCTCTGCCACCCAGTTCAGTGCCTTCACGACCTCGACCGACGGGACCGGGTCTTCGACGGCCAACAGATTCACAGAGAGCTGCAGCGCTCAGGACTCGTACTCCGTGCCGCAGGATGTGGGGGGCCTGATTACGGCCATGGGCGGTCCCACGGCCTTCGTTTCGCGCTACGACTTCTTCTTCTCCCAATACTCGAACATCGGCAGCAACTTCTCGGATACAACCGTCCAGAAGTCTTGCCGCTTCTTCGATGCTGGCAACGAGCCGGATTTGCGGGCGCCATGGCTCGCGAACTGGGCGGGAGGGCCGTCCCACGTGCAGGCCGCCGTCCAGAAGGTTCTCTCGACGCTGTTCGCGAATACCCCGAGCGGTTTGCCCGGCAACAACGATTGGGGCGCGATCTCGTCCTGGTACGTTTGTGCGGCCCTCGGCCTCTATCCTCTGATTCCAGGGGTGGGTGGATTTTCGGTGAACACCCCCCGCTTCCAACATGTCCTGTTGACCTTCGAAGACGGGCACCAGCTGCTCGTCGAGGCGAATTCGAGCCCCTGGACGAACGGATACATCTCGAGCGTCGCCATCAACGGCAGCAGCTGGGATTCGACCTGGATCCCCATCCAACAGCTCGATAGCGGCGCCGCGCTGGACACCCTAGAGTTCGGTCTCCAGTCCACACCTTCGAACTGGGGGGCATCCCCCTCCGCCGCGACCGCACCGCCGTCCTTTGGAAGCGACTGATCCGGCTTACGACGTTCGGGCCACAACCGGAGACTTGCGGCGAAGCAGGGCGCCGGCGAGGATCAGGCCAATGCCGCCGAGCTCGAAGATCCAGTTGGCCCTCATTCCCAGCCACCGCGCTCCGAGGATCAAATCGACTCGATGAAATGACGTGGCGCGGATGAATACGAAGGCGGCCAACGTCGCCAAGCCGACGATCGCCAGCTTTGTCGCCCGCGGCATGCGGCGCACGATGAATAACGCCACCCCGACGGTGCCGATCGCACCCGCCAACACGAGCTCGATGAACCGTCTCTGGACGTGCGCGCGTGTGTCGTACCATCCCTGGGCGCGCGCGACGACGCGGCCCATTTCCGTGAACGCGGTCTGCACATCGAGTTGCTTGTTCACGCCCAGAAGGATCATGATCACCGACAGCCACCGCCAGACGCGCTTCTCGTCCTCCGGCATGCCAGGGATTTTTTTGCGTCCCAGCGTGACGCACTGCCAGCCGGCGGCCGCATAAGCCACCACGGTCACCCAGCCCATGACGTTTGGGTCTCCGATCCCCGGAGACCATGAGCCGATCCAGCCGTCGCCCGTCCCAATGTACGCCATCGCCCGAGACGACCTGGAGGTCAGCCGCCAACCGCTCGACATTCGAACAGGATCTGCTCGCCGCCGAACAAGCGCTCCTGATCCGAAACGCGGTAGAAGTTGTAACCCGCGCTTCGGATCTGTCTGCGAACCATGCGTTTCAGCGACTCGAGCACCTGATCTGCCATCATGCCCCCTCGACTGCCGACCCAACGCGATCGCGTCCGGGACCGGTACGTATCACATGTCCGCGCCGGTCACGCGTAACTTCCTTCCTGGTTCTGCCGCGGCCATGAAGCACGACCGTCGGCGATGACGCGCAGTCGCCTCGATGTAGGTATGTGTAGGCGTTCCCAATCTCCCTGGCCCCGGGGCCGCGTTCAGCGAAGGACCTCGTCATCCCGCGGGTGTGTACGTCCATCCAGGTTGCGTACCGGCAGTCCTGAAGACGATGCTAGCATCACAGCCGACGTGGTCGTTGGTGCCCGAAGCGAGAGTCAGACATAGCGATCGATACTTCGCCTGGTTCGACTACCTTCGGATCCTTCTGGCGATCGGTGTCTTCGTCACGCACGCGGGAGCGCACCCCTTCGGGTCCGACAACTTCGGAAACGCCTGCGTTCAAGTCTTCTTCGCGCTGAGCGGGTTCCTCATTGGAGGAATCCTGCTTCAATCGCTACCGGCCGATCTCCCGCGCTTCTACTTCAACCGTAGTACGCGAATCTGGGTGCCTTACGCGATCGCGATCGGGCTGCTGTTCGCGGGCAGCGCGCTTCAACACCAGCTGCACGATCCCAAGGTCTGGGAGTTCTTCTTCTACAAGGCGACCTTCGTCTACAACTTCTTCGGCCCGCCTCAGCTCGCCAGGTTCGCCGCGCGCATGCCGCTGCACGGCACCGGAAACCACTTCTGGTCGATCTGCGTCGAGGAACAATTCTACCTGTTCGCCCCGTTCCTCATGGTGTTCCTGCGGCGGCGGCGGGCCATCGTCGTCGCCGCGCTGGTCGCTATCGTGGTGCTCAACTTCGCCTACCAGTACGCGTTCGCGTCGGTCGCACTGGGCGTCCTGCTCGCCATCAGCCGCGACGAATTCGGCGATTGGTATCTGCGTCCGGGCGGTGTCGCGCTCGTGGTCGGGATGTTGGGGGCAGCCGTCGGCCTGGTCTGCGTGGGCTGCCTGTCGTACGGATCGGCCGTGCCGTTTGCGGCGGTGGGCGTGGTGGCGCTGCTTGCGCGCCCGCGCCGGCCGCTGAAGCTCGGCCCGTGGCTCGGGGGCATCTCGTACCCGTTCTACCTCGATCACTGGATCGGGCTGTTCTTCCAGAAGACGATCGTGCGCCACCTTCACACCGGCCCGGTGCTGACAGGCATCGGAGCCTTCGCGATCGCGTTCACCGCCTGCGCCGCCCATTACCGCTTCATCGACAGCGCCATCATGGCCAGGCGCGCGGCCTGGTTCACGCCGCGGCGGGGTCTGATCGCCTGCTGCTGCGGTCTGGCTCTGGTGGCGCTCGGTCTCGTGGTGGGGGTCGCACTGAACGCGTCGCGGCCGGCATCGTGATGAACGGACCCCAGCGGTCCGCTGGTCGCGCAACGAGGACGTCGCGACGCTGTCTCCGTTTGGTAACAAATCGTGACTGAATGTCGTAAAGAACGCGAGACTGCGGCGGCACCTTGACACCCGCTTCGCTCAATGGGTAGCGTCGATTGAGCTCAATGGATCCTCGCCTCAAGGCGGTGCTAGGCTTTGTGCGCCGCTTCTGGTGGCCATTATCGATTGCGTCATTTCTTCTCGGGCTGGCGTTCGATCTTCGGTGGTTCATCAAGCTCCCGGCGGCTCAGGCGTTCGCGCGCCTCAGCAATACCTATGCCTGGAAAGTGACCAACTACTCGGTCAACTACATCGATTTTGGATTCGTTAAGCGAGGGACTCTGGGCTGTCTCATGCGGTGGCTTCCCCCGAACCAGAGGTTTGTCGGCGCCATCGTGCTCTACTTGCTCGTCTTCTTGTTGTTCGTCGCTTTGCTGAAGTTCCGTCTGCGCGACCTGGACGCCCCCTACCGCGACGCATTGACTCTGATCGCCATAGCGAGCCCGCTCGGATTTCAGAATCTCGGCTACGATTTTCTGCGCTACGACGAGATTTGTCTGGTCACGCTGGCCGTGTCCCTCATCCTGGTGGAGCGGGGCGTGTGTTGGCCGATGCCCTTGCTGGCTGCGTTTGGCATCCTGACGCATGAAGGATTCGCGCTGTATGGCGTCCCGGTGATTGTCGCTCAGTATCTCTGGCTGCGTCCGGAAGAGGTCCATGGCCAGAAGCTGTCAGTGGCATCGACCAGGTGGAATGACATCATGATTGCAGCGATGGCGCTGGTCGGGGCTGGCATCGCCGCTCTCACGGCCATTCACGGACGATCGGACGCAGTGGGCAAGGCGTTTGATGTCGGGGTTTCTCCGTGGACAATGGGTGCGGTCATCGAATTTCATCCGCTGTCGCTCTGGTTGGGCGCCATCGGCGTTTCGGTCGGCTTGCTGGCCCTATGGCTGGTCCTTTATCGGTCCGCCGGTCGGAAGCTGGACCTGTCGTTCCTGCTCCTCTTTTCGCCGCTTGGTCTACTGGCTCTGGCCACCGACTGGGCCCGATTCTCGAGCTTGAACTTCTTCGCGACCCTGCTGGTGGTTCCAACCTTTTTGAGGCTAGGGGGAAGGCAAGCGCCAGCCCCCTCCACGGGTTGGCTTCTGGCCGTCCTAGCCCTGTTTTGCGTTCCGTTGGGTCCGATAGGAATCATCGACTTCTTCCCTTACGTCGGCTTCATGGTCGCCATAAAGCACTAAGACTCGCCGGAAACAGCAGGATTGCCGTTTGGCGACGAGCCGGTCACAAACGGCGTTGCCGCACCCAACGAATCGTCCTCCAGTCCGTTGGTGACGACCCGAGAGAGAACAGCCAGGACGAAGGTGGCGTAAGGGTCGTAAGTCGCATTGGGAATCTGGTCCACGAGGTAGATGGCTCCCATCAAGCACATCGAGCCGATCAAGACCTGATCCGGCTTGGAAAGCCTGCGCAAGGCACGGCGACTCTTCCAGATCGGATAAACGGCCAGTCCGAACGTGGCAATGAAGCCCACGATGCCGCGGTGGCCGAATTCGATGGCCCACGCTCCGTCGGTCGTGGATGTGTTCTCGCCGGTTATGGGATCCAGACGAAATGCGCGGCTCCCGATTCCCCACCCGAACACTGGCCGCTCGAGGGTGCGATTCAATATGTACTCTTCCTCGGAGAGCCGTAACCCGAGCGAGCCGGCGCGCTCGGCGCCAAAGTTATCCTGGACGAAGGCGTTGATTGCCGGCACGGGAATCAGTCCGACCGCACGAAGCAACGGATAGGTCAAGACGAACATGCTGGTCCAGCGTGCAATCTGGGTCTGTATGCGAGTGTTCGCCAGGACGATGAGCGGCGCGAAGCAAACAACGTAAAGGAGGGCGCCCAGCGAATGACAGGCCACCAGGATGACGACCAAGAACAGCGCGACCTTGCGGGCGCCGATACCGAACACCTGAGCTCGAATCCGTGCCAATCCAACCGCCCCCAAGATCGCGAAGGACGTGAAGAACGCAACGCTCAGCCCGTGCCCCATGAAAACCATGGGGCGGTAGTGACCACCCCGCACCTCCTGGACGAACTGATGTTGCATGAAGCCGTAGACCCATACATTCAGCATGGGGCTGAGTCGCATCTCGACCATCATCGGGATCGTGTAGATCACCGCGCTCCCGACCACGATTTTCACCAGGGTTAGGAGGTCCTGAGAGCTCCGTATGACGGTTCGGCCAAGGAAGATCGGAGGCCCCCAGGTGAGAAGCATCGCGATCGTACCGCCAATGAAGGTGAAGACGGTCAACCCCGGCACGACTCCGCGGGGAAACACCAGAGCGTCTCGATTGGTCAGCCACGATCCGAGGAACCCCACGATCATCAGGATGAGGAACTTGTCGATCCCCTTGCCGGGGCGTGCTCCTCGAAAGACGCCTGGCCTGAAAATCAAACAGCCGATGAGGGCGCTCAATGAAGGAATGATCTCTTTGTCGAACGGCGGTAGCGCGGGGATCACGAATCCGATGACAGGCGGGAGAAACATCTGACCCGCGAAGATCACCACCGGAACGGAGATCGCCGGTCGCCAGATCGCGATAGCCGCCAACGACATCGGCACGAAGGCGATCAGCATGAACCACGCAAACAAATTCGCGTTTGGCATCGAGGAACGGACTCCGTATCAACGAGTGGCCGAGCCGACCTGCTTAGCTACGAGTTCCGCCGGACGGTTCGTGGCGCTCTGATCGAGGGGATCGCCGGGTAGAGCCTGAACTCCACCCATCGCGGCTTGGCCCGTCCGGTAGTCGACACTGTTCGCCGCAGTATCCATGAGTCACACGGATGTAGCACTTCGTCATGTATGATGAAAAGGTTGTGAGTGACCCAGTCCAGCAGGGGGCGCCGCGCCTTTCCGTCACCAGCGAGCCAAGCGGCCCGCTCTTGCGGCGAACCACTGTGCTGACGGTTTCGCCACGCGTGATCTCGCGGGTCCCGGGCGCTTCACCCGAAGGCGGACCCGAGGTGCCGTCAGGGATGGCCGTGGCCGGAGGCCCCGTGGCTTTGCCCGGCCTGCGACCGGAAGAACGGCTGCTGTTGGGATTCGTCGATGGTCACCTGCCCGTCGGTCGGATAGCCCGTGTTGCCGGATTGTCAGAGGAAGCGACCATTCGCCACCTGGGCGCCCTGTGCGCTCGACGGATCCTGGTTCCGGTCGAGACGCCACAAGTCACGATCCGGGGCACAGGCGGGGAGCCGCTCTTTCGGTTGGGAGGATACGACGTCACTTCCCGGATCGGGCAGGGCGGAATGGGATCAGTCTACGCTTGCCGCCGTACGGGGACCTTTGGCTTTCGGCGGATGTTCGCGATCAAGGTTGTTCGCCAGGACTCGGGACAAGAGCAGGCGGCCGAACGTTCCTTCGCCCGTGAAATCCAGGTCGGTGGGCTAATCGATCATCCGAACGTTCAGTCCGTCCTCGACGTAGGTAGCTTCAAGGGGCAGCCCTACATCGTGCTCCAGCTCATCGAGGGCGGTAGCCTCGACGCGATTTCGCTGGATCAACCGATGCCCCCCGGCGTTTTGGCCGCCGTGTTCGTCGACGTGTTACGCGGGCTTCAGAGTGCCCACGGCCTGACGGACGAGGGTGGTCGTTGGGTCGGGCTTGTCCACGCCGATTTATCGCCACCGAACATCCTCGTGGGTGTCGATGGAGTGGCCCGACTCGCGGACTTCGGAAGCGCGCGCTTCACGGCGCTGGGAGAGGGAGGTCTGGCCGATCCGATGATCTTGGGGAAGCCGGCCTTCATGGCGCCGGAGCAGCTCCTGGGTGAGCCGCTGGACGCACGGACGGACATCTTCGCGGCGGGCATCGTGATGTGGACGATGCTGACAGGCCATCCTCTGTTCGCCGCCGACAGTTACGAGCAGATCGTTGCCAATGTCCTGCGCAAGACAGTGGAGCCTCCCAGCCGTTACGGTGCGCCCGCCTGCTTCGACGCGGTTTGTCTGCGGGCGCTCAGCCGGTCGCGGGAAGATCGCTACGGCAGCGCGGAAGAGATGGCAGGCGCGCTGCTGGCTGCCGCCGTCGCGAACGGGTGTCTCGCGCCGCCGACCGCAGTCGCGGCGTTCGTTCGCCGGCGCACGCCGGCCGGTGGTCCCAGCCTGCGTCGACAGACCGGCTCCGTCTCGACGGTCATGCCTGCGGTGGTCCCGTCACCAGCTCCTCCTGAGAAGCGCAAACCAGGAATCACGCACCCGGCTCAGGACTTCTCCCGAACGGTGATCATCCCCGAACGAACGGCTGCGTTAGAGGCTGACAACGTACGGCGACGGCGGCGGCTCATTTTCGTTTCAGGCGTGTTGATCTTGTGTTTCGGCCTGTCGCTCTTGCTAGCCCGGATTTCCAGGCGGGCGGCGGGGCGGATTCGTCAGGATGCTGTCTCCAAGAGTTTGCAACCTGCCGGCTAGACAACGCGACGCGGCGCCTATGGTCATCGGCCGTCGGACATGCTAGCGTTGGTACTCAATCAGGGACGCAGCTATCAACCATGGCGGGAGAACGGGTTTCAGATGGTGGCTGGTCCGGACTGAGCGGCGGCCTTGATTCCGAGTTGGGGCAGGCCGTCGGATCTGAAAGGCCGTGGGGCTACGTGGTCGTTTTCCTGGGCGACGTCCCCCAGCAGGTCTACGCCCTGAAGGCCAGATCAGCGATTATCGGGAGAGCCCCCGAAGTCGACGTCCGGATCATTGACGCCTCGGTGTCGTCCCACCATGCCAGCATTCGGCATGAGACCGAACAGTTCGAGATCGTCGACGAGAATTCTACGAACGGGACTTTGGTGAACGGCAAACGAACGGTCCGCTCACCTCTGCGCAATGCCGACAGGGTCACGGTCGGAAACATCGACTTCATATTTCTGCTGGAGCGGCCCACCATGGCCACCATCCGGTTGCCCGATCGCGTGGGACGGCCCAGCCCCGCCATCGCGATCGTTCCGGCGCCGCCCCTGGCGGCCCGGGTCAATTCGAATGAAGAGGAGGGGCTCTCCCTCGAAGATCTGGTACGCAAGCTGGTGGCCGCCTACCGATTCGTCCGGGCGCGGGCCGTGTTCTTGGTCAGTCTCGCCCTGTTCGGGGCCCTGCTTGGCGTCTCCTCACTGTTCGTGCTTCCCCCGGGCGTCGTGGCGACCACGGAGGTCCGGCTCCTTCCGCATCTCACGCTGTCGAATAATCCCGGCGATGATCCCTGGCAGAATGGCGGTCGCGACTCCTCGCAGTTCGTGGAAAAATCTGCACGAACCCTGGGCCAGTCCGATGTCATCAGCGCCAGCTATCGAAAGCTCACGGGGCTGACGCCACCTGATTCCTTGATCGCATCGATCGCGAGCAGGCTCAAAACGGACGAAACGGGCGACCACACGTTTCGAGTCAGCTTCAAGGATAAGATGAGCACGCAACCGGCGGCTGCCGAGTTCCTGGCCGTGCAGATGCAGAATTACGTGCGTTCCTCGATTGCGGAATCTCTGCGCGAGCTGGCGGCCAAAGTAGACTTTCTTCGCGGCCAGTCCAAATTTGCCGAGTTGGAGGTCAAGCGGATCAGCGCGGAGCGGGCCGCCTTCCGAGAGGCAAACGCCGATCACCTCCCCGAGAACTCCCAGGCCGGCAACACTCGATTCGAGCTCGAAAGCCGGCGTGACGAGCTGTCGTCGCAGCTTCATCAGCTCTCGGGAGATCTGATGGCCGAAGAGTCGCAACTCCAGACCCATCGGCCTGACGCGGAAAGAAAGTTCCAATGGTCGCAGATGTACACGCAGTCGCTGACGGATACGAACCGCAAGCTCACCGAGGCTTACGCCCGTGGCTTGGGCGATGCCCACCCCGAGGTGCTGGCGCTCAAGAATGAAAAGCAGCGACTCGAAGTCCTCGCCAAGGAGGAGCTGCAGTCGCCGACGTCCGAGTTGGCGCGCCAGTCGGACCCCAACTATCTCCAGGCCCAACGGAGCGTCAGCAAGCTACGCGCCCAGATCGCAGCGGCGCGGAGCAACCTCGCGGAGACCCAGCGGAGCTTGAACTCGGTCCAGCGAGTGGAGCGGCAGCTTCCCCGAGTGGAGCAGAAGCTCGCTGACCTCAATCATCAAGAAGAGGCGGCGCTGCGCGTCGACACAGACCTGTCTTCCAAGCTCAAACAGGCCAAGATCCAGTTGGACCTCGAGCAGGTTTCGGCAGAGTCCCGATACGAGGTGGCGCCTGTCCACCTCGAGCGCGCGCGCAGCTTGCCGACCCTGGGCAAGCGCGGCGGCTTCGGACTCTTCATCGGACTATTAATTGCCGGACTGGCCATCGCGGCGCGAGAGGCCAAAAAGTTCGTCTCCCGGACGATCTCGGAGCAGCCGGTGGTTGTGCCCGAGGTTCTGGCTCGCCGGAGCCGACCGAGCGACCGTCGGTTTTGATGTGTCGGCGTTGACCGAGCCGCTCCGGGGCCGATCAATCCGGATCTGGGTCGTAACGGCCATGGCGTTGAGCACCGTCGGGTGCGCCAGTCAGCAGCCGTTCGTCTGGGTTCAGGACATGCCTGTGTCACTGGACAGCGCGGCTATCATCCAGCCGCGGGACACAATCAGGGTGGTCGTCCGGGACCAACCGGCGCTGTCCGGCGAGTTCGTCGTGGGCGATCAAGGGGAATACTCACAGCCGACCGTCGGCTCGGTCGCAGTGGGCGGGCAGACGACCGACGCGGTCGCCTCCGATCTGCGGGTCAAGCTCACCGGCGTCCTGGCGAGGCCCGAGGTGAGCGTTTCGATCGCCAAGATAGCGCCCATCAGGGTGAACGTCGTCGGTGAGGTGAAGGCGCCCGGATCGTATGAGCTGACGCGCGGCCGCGGGATTCTGGTGGCTCTAGCCAGCGCCGGGTGGTTGAGCGAATTCGCCGACAAGAATCGGATCTTCGTCATCCGAAAAGACGGAAACACGATCCAACGTATCCGATTCGCGGCTGCCGATCTGACGGCCGCGGAGCCGCACGCGATCGAGTTTCGGCTCCGCGACGGAGACATCGTGGTCGTCGATTAGGCGAGCCCGGGCGCGGTGTCAACGGCGTTCCTGCCTTGCTATGTCCTGCTGGCCGAACTGACGAATCCGGCGGTTACCTCGCCGCAGGCGATCGTCTCGGAGACTCGGGCCCTCGACGCCCTCCCCGGAACTCTGGTTTTTGACGCAACCCTGAGAAGCGAATTCCGCGCCGGAGAAGCCCCCGCACTTTCAAACCTGCCCACCCAGTCCTTCGCCGCAGCGCTGATCACCCCCAGGGTGGACCTCGGCGTGGGAAGACCGGGGATGGTCTGGACGGCTTGGTACAGTCCGCGATTGTTTTGGCAAGTTCCCCACCTTCCCGCCGCGACGGATCTCCTCGTCCTTCACACATTTGGCCTCGCGCTGGACGTTCGACTGTCGAGAAGAACCCAGGTGACGGCCTCTGTCGGGGGGTCGGTCGGCGCACTTGACTACACAGCGCTGCCCCAGGTGCTCGGAACGATTCAAGCTGCGCTTCCACCCGTCCTGCAAGTCTCGGCCACTACTGCCCAGGGCGTGCTCAGCATCCAATTGAGCAGCCGCTGGACGTTTGGCCTCGGCGGCACCGCCTTCTACTGGCGCTGGCTGGAGGTGCCGGCCGGGCTGCCTCCGGACACCGTCACTCAGCAGGTCGCCCTATCGGGCGGGCCAGGGCTTGGTTTCCGCGCGTCACACGTCGACACGTTCCGGGTTGATGTACCGATCCAAGAAGCATGGTACTCGAACGACTCTCATTTCCTCGTCGTGACCCCGGCCACAACCTGGCGGAGAGCCCTCGCGCGCCGCGTCGACCTGAGCCTTCGACTGGGCTTGAGTTACGCGCAATCGACGCTGACCTCGGGGGCATCGATCGATTCCCCAGGTGAGGTGGCGATCGGCCCGGTCGGGTCGGTCGAACTCGTTTCCCGCGTGGCGCGCTGGGACGAGGCGACCTTCTCAGCTCGCGCCTCTGCTGGCGTCGATCACTTTCTCGATCCGGTCATCGGCGTGGGGGTGCGGCAATGGTTTGCCGCCGGTCAGCTCGACGCGGTCTCGTCACGGCGAGGGGCACTTGGGCTGCGCGGCGCTTTTGCCACTGTGTTCGGTGAGGTACCCACGGCGCCAGGAGTCGGACAACCCGACGAGACGGTTTTTTCGCTGGGTGTCTGGATGCGCAAGCGGATGTCTGCCTACGTCCTTGCAGAATGCGGCGGACTGTGGGCAGATCGCGCGCCACCCTTGGCGACCCCGGATTTTCATTTTCATCAGCGCCAGCTATGGATTTACCTCACGCTGGCTGCAACGACGAAGCCTGCAACGCGCAGCATTGGCGGATCAAATTAGTCCGTTCCGTGACATGTCAAAAACGTGAACATGGATGCCTCCCCTAGGGTGAAAATCCGTTAACTGGGTGCCGACAAACTATTCACCGAAGCTTCACGCCACTCTGGACTTGAGTTCCGTAGACTGAGACAACATCTGGACGTGAACGACACCGATTCAGAATTTCTCGGGACAGCAGAGTGGGAGGACTCCGGTGAAGTTGGGAATTCTTCGTAGCAACGAACAAGCGCTTCATACGGTTCAAAGGCTGGCCGATCTGTTCTTGATCGCCGCCACATATCCGCTCGTCAGCAGCCTTTACCATCAGCGGTGGACTGCGGAGGCGAGCACGCTGTTGGTCATCGTGATCCTTGCGTTCACGGTTGCCGCGGAGATTTGCAGCTTGTACCGCCCCTGGCGAGTCGAGCGCTTCCGGGTTGAAATCCGAACCGTGCTTCTGGTGTGGACCACGACGGTGGCTGCGCTGGTGCTGATCGGATTTGCGACCAAGACCTCGCACTCCTACTCGCGCGTGGTCTCTTTTGGATGGTTCGTGGCGGCGCCCGTTACGCTGAGCGCCTGGCGGCTGTTGGTGCGTACAGTCCTCAGGTGGTTGCGCTCGAACGGGCGCAATACCCGAGATGTCGCGATCTGGGGGGCGACGCCGGCAGCGCGGAGTCTATGCGGCGAGATCGGGTACCGACACTGGATGGGAATGCGGGTGAAAGGAGTTTACGACGACCGTTCCGCCGACCGCCGGGACGACCTCTCGGACATGGGATTCTCGCTCCTGGGGGGGCTGGCTGAGATGGTGGAGGCCTGCCGCGCGGGCGAAATTGACATCGTCTATGTCGCCCTGCCACCGCGCGCGGAGCCCCGTATTGCGCAGATCGCCCGCGATCTGGCCGATACGACCGCCAGCGTCTATCTGATCGCTGACTATGGTCAATACCAGCCCATCGGCTCGCATCTGAGCGCGATCGGCAGAGTTCCCTTGATCAGCCTGCACTCGTCGCCTCTCGATGGCATGAGCGCTTGGCTCAAACGCCTGGAGGACGTCACGATCGGAACGCTCATTCTCGCGCTGATCGCGCTCCCGATGGTGGTCATCGCAATCCTGCTGAAACTGAGCTCGCGCGGTCCGATCTTCTTCGTCCAGCGACGCTACGGGCTCAACGGCAGGGAGATCAAGGTCCTGAAATTCCGCACGATGACGGTCGCCGAGGACGGGGCGCAAGTCGTGCAGGCGCAGAAGAACGACAAGCGAGTCACCAAGCTGGGCGCCATCCTGCGCCGCACCTCGCTCGACGAACTGCCGCAGTTCCTGCAGGTGTTGGCAGGCCAAATGTCCATCGTCGGCCCGCGTCCCCACGCCGTTGCCCACAACGAGCTGTATCGAGGGTTGATTCCGGGCTACATGCTGCGCCACAAGGTCAAGCCAGGCATCACCGGGTGGGCGCAGGTGAATGGGTGGCGCGGTGAGACACCCGACGTCCACCGGATGAAGCGGCGTGTTGAGCATGATCTCGAGTACATCGGTCGATGGACCGTCCTGTGGGACATCAAGATCGTGCTCATGACCATTTTTGGTCGCAAAGCGAACGAGAACGCCTACTAGGACCAGAACTGCTTAACGCCGGTCGTTGATTGGACTGCGGCGATGGCGTAGATTCTGAACAAAGATCGCGAACCGCCGCCGGGCGGGCTCGGGGGTGTGAGGCAATTCTCGGGAAGGCAATGACCACAGACGGCAAGACGAACGGCAAGAAGGCGTCGCTGGGCATTCAACGGGTCGCGTCTCTGCACGTGTTCGTGCGCGACCTGGAGCGGAGCCGCGACCACTACATCAAGAACCTGGACTTCGCCGAAATCGCGGTGAGCACACCGGAGTTCGAAATGGATCAGCGGGCTCGCGCGAGCGTGGTGCAAGCCGGTGGGGTGCGCTTCGTATTCATGGAGCCGCTCGGCTCGAAGGGGGAGAGCTACCGCTGGCTGGAGAAGCATCCCGAGGGGATCGGCCGGATCGTGTTCGACGTCGAGAACGCCGAGCGTGCATTCAACATCCTGACGGAGCGAGGCGCCACCCCGGTCACGGGAATCGAGCGCCGCCATGTCGACGGCGGAACGGTGACGTGGTTCGACATCACGACGGCCTTCGGCGACACCCTGTTCCGCTTTGTGCAGCACGAGGGGCCAACGCCAATCATGCCCGACCTGGTCAGGCTCGATCCGCCGCGCGGGGGGAACAACCGCTATGGCATCCTCGAGGTCGACCACATCACGACCAACTTCCTGACGCTCAAGCCGGCCATCATGTGGATGGAGGCGGTGATGGGGCTCGAGCAATACTGGGACATCGCCTTCCATACCCAGGACGTCAAGAAGGGGCAATTCGGCGGATCGGGGCTGAGGTCGACCGTCATGTGGGATCCGGAGTCTCGAATCAAGTTTGCGAACAACGAGCCCGCGGCGCCCTCTTTCAAGTCGTCGCAGATTTACCTGTTCTGCGAGGAGAACCGGGGCGCCGGTGTTCAGCACGTGGCCTTTGGAATCGAGGACATCCTCGGGGCGGTCCGTGGGATGCGAAAATCCGGAGTCGCGTTCAGTCCGACGCCGGGCACCTACTACGACATGCTGCCGCAGCGGCTCATCGATACCGGCATCATGCAGATCGAAGAGGACATCGAATCTCTGCGCGAGTTCGAGATCCTGGTCGACGGCAACGCCCCCAAGCAGTACTTGCTGCAGGTTTTCATGCGTGAGGCCTCGGAGCTGTTCAAGGATCCCCAGGCCGGACCCGTGTTCATCGAGCTCATTCAGCGCAAGGGTGACAAGGGGTTTGGTGGCGGCAATTTCCGCGCGCTCTTCGAGAGCATCGAAAGACGCCAGCAGATCGAAGGAATACGGTGATTCGACGGCCCGCGCGTCACTCAGATGAAGCGTCTGCGGCCGAGTGAGTTCAGGCACGGACCGCTCGCCATCGTGGGGATGGGGCTGATCGGCGGTGCGCTGGCGAAGGCCGTTCGGACCGCCGACCCTGACCGCGAAATCATCGCGATCGATCCAGACCCCAGCACGCGGGCCGCGATACGGCGGTTGCGTCTGGCGACCAAAGTGGTGTCCGGAGTCGACGGCACGATCGAAGCGGCGCGCACCATCGTGGTCGCGTCGCCGATCGCGGCGCTCGGGGCCATTCTCGGCAGGCTGGCGCAGCACATGCGCCCCGATGCGCTCTTGAGTGACGCCATCGGCGTCAAGCTACAGGTGGCGTCGCTGATCGCGCGCCGGCTTCCGAGCGTCGCATACGTCGGTGCCCATCCCATGGCAGGCGGCGCGCGAGGCGGGTTCGAGAACAGCCGGGACGATCTGTTCCGCGGGAGCCCGGTCATTATTTCGCCTGGGCCGAACGCCCGCCCGGCGCACTTGCAGGCCGTCCGGGGGCTCTGGCGAGCAGTGGGTGCGTATCCCATCCAGATGTCGGCGGAGGACCACGATCGCGGCGTCGCGCTCACCTCGCATCTCCCCTACGCGGTGGGTCTGTCTTTGATTCGCCTCGCTGCCGAGCGCCCGGCAGCTTTCCGCCTGACCGGTCCCAGCTTTCACGACGTGACCAAGCGGGTCGACTTCGAGCCCAAGATCATGGCCGCCGTCGTCGCCAGCAATCCGTTCATACCCGACGTTCTGCGCCAGATGGCCGCGAAAATTCTGCGCCTCGCAGACCTGATCGAAAGAAACCCTGCCGACCTGCTCGCGGAGGCCCGGAGGATTCGCCGGACCCACCTCGCCCGCGGTCGGTGAGTCGCCCAACGCGATGCGTCGGGCGAAACTATAGTCGTCAATAGGCAGACCCCTCGTTGTAAAATGGGGCCCGCAGGGTTCCAAGTCAGGAGCTAATTCGTCATCGACTCCGTTGCCAACGCTCAAATCGCCACCGCCGTATCCGTAAGCGAGCTCGTTGTCCAGGTTCCTACCGACCGCCAACGATCAAGCGCGGTCGGTTACGACCCCGCATCACATCTCTGCCAGCTCCGCCTTGGATCGGGGGCAGGGCTCTCACAGTTGGACCCGGAGAACACCTTTCTGGGGGCTCTGGTGGCGGTGTTTCATCGTTACACCCAGCAGGATTCGATCGCGCTGGACCTGTTCCTTGAGGATCCCGCCGGCGAGCGTTCCTATCGAAACGTGGTGCTGTGCGTGGACGTGGGCGCGGCCGAGTCGCTGGCCACGATCGTCGGGCGAACCGCCGCAGCGCTGTCGGCGCAGCGAAACCCATCTCAGGGCGCCTCGGGGCTATCTCCGCAGACCACGAACGTGGCCGTCAGCTTCGGAGCTGCCGGCGCGCACAACGGCAAGCCCCGCCCGGATGACCACTCACGCGATCTCCACTTCCGCGTCGATCGGGACGACGCCGGCGTCGTCCTACAGGATGTCGTCTACAACGGACGCCTCTTCCGCGCCGAGACGGTCAAGCGTCTGGTCGACAGCCTCGCTTTCCTTTGGGAGGCGGGGACGCGCGATCCGGCGGCGCTGATTCGGCAACTGCCCATCATGGGCCCGGCTGACCTGAACAAGGTGGCGTTCGATGAGGCCAGCGGGCACGCTGAATACCCGCAGGAGCCGGTCTACGCGACGTTCGAAGCGTTTGCCCGCGCGCAGCCAGAGGCGACTGCCGCCACCTTTCAGGGGCAGGCGCTCTCGTACGCGGAGCTCGACGCACGCGCCAACCGCCTGGCTCACCATCTGATCGCCCAGGGCGTGGGTCCGGGAGTTCCGGTCGCCGTCTGTGTCGTTCCGAGCCTGGACATCCTGGTGTCGATGCTGGCGGTCTTCAAGGCGGGCGGAACCTATCTGCCGCTCGACCCGACGCACCCGCCCGCGCTGATCGCGACGATCATCGAGGAGGCGCAGCCCCGCATCGTCCTGACCCACGCCCCGCTGTCGCCCCTGACGAAGCCCGAGCAGTTCCCCCAGTTCTTCCTCGACACGAAGGCAGGGATTCTGGAGGGCTTGCCGCCGAGCACCCCGGTCGTGGCTGGCGACGGCCACCCCCTGGATCGGGCGGCCTACCAGCTGTACACGTCGGGGACCACGGGCAAGCCCAAGGGCGTGGTCGCGAGTCACCGGAACCTGGCGCACTACATCAACGTGGCGAAGCAGATGTACGGCTTCCGGAGCTCGGACATCTTCTGCTCGCTGGCGCGCTACACGTTCAGCATCAGCATGTTCGAGCTGGTCTCGCCGCTTTGTTGCGGTGGCTCGCTTCGGCTGCTGGCGCGGGACGAGGTTCTGGCGCCCGAATCGCTGGCCGGCGTCCTGCAGACCGTCACGGTCGTTCACGCGGGCCCGAGCCTGCTGGGAAACCTGTTCCGCTTTCTGCGGACGAATCCGGCGGCGGCCCCCACCTTCCCGCGGATGCGTCACGCCTCCTCGGGGGGCGATATCGTTCCGCCGTCCATCATCGAGGAGATGAAGGACGTCTTCCCAAAAGCCGAGCTGTTCGTGATCTACGGATGCACCGAGATCAGCTGCATGGGATGCACGTACCCCATCGATCGCGCGGAGAAGGTGACCGCCACCTATGTCGGCAAGCCCTTCCCCGATGTGAGTGTCCGCCTGCTCGATCCCTCGCGAAACATCGTCCCGATCGGCGTCGTCGGCGAGATCTGCTTCTCGGGGCTGGGCGTCGTGTCCGGATACTTTCAACGCCCCGAGCTGAACGCCGAGAAGTTCATCGAGCTGGACGGGCGGCGGTTCTACACGACCGGCGACATGGGCCGCCTGGACGCTTCGGGCAATCTCGAGATTCTCGGTCGGCGTGACTTCCAGGTACAGCTGCGCGGGATCCGGGTCGAGCTGGCGGGAATCGAGAACACCGTCCGCGAGCTTGGTCTCGCCAGTGAGTGCATCGTCATCTTGAAGAAGTTGGACGATCAGGACGTCCGCCTGATCGCGTACGTCGTCAGTCCGCGCCACACCGACATCGCCTCGTTCCGACGGGCGTTGGCGGCGCACCTGCCGGACTACATGCTGCCGCAGAACCTGGTGGTGCTGGAGGCGCTCCCGCTGACCGCGAACGGCAAGGTGGACCGCCGCAAGTTGCAGGACATGCCGGTCGACCTACGGGTGACCGCCAGCTCTGGGACCGCTCCCCGCAACGCCGTCGAGCGCAAGATCGCCGGCGCGTTCGCCCGCGTGCTGAATCTAGCGGAGGTGGGGATCGACGACGACTTCTTCGACCTCGGGGGGCACTCGCTACTCGCGGTCAGCCTGCTCTCGGATCTCGAGAATGTGCTGGGCATTACCTTGCCACCCAGCGTGATCTTCGAAGGGGCGACGGTGCGCCTGCTGGCCGAGCACTCGCAGACGTCGTTTTCGAACGTCCCGAAGCCGCTGCCGCTCAACCGGGGCGGCCCGGGAGCACCGCTCTACACGTTGGTCGGGGTGCATCTTTACCGCAACCTCGCCCAGCGGCTGGACGGAAAGGTCGCCGTCCATGCGGTCTACGCACCGCAAGAGTTCGTGATGTTTGACTCGCCCGAGAAGGGGCCGTCGGTCGTGGACCTGGCGCGCGAGTACGTGGAGATCATTCGGCGTCATCGACCAACCGGGCCCTACCGACTGCTGGGGATGTCGTTCGGCGGCATCGTCGCCTTCGAAGTGGCACAGCAGCTGCGCGCAGCCGGACAAGAGGTGACGTTCCTGGGCCTGGTGGACGCGGTGCTTCCCGACCGAAGCATCGGCGGCCGAATCGAGCAGATGCGTTACCTCATGTCTCGGCCCCGACGCGCGGTGGGAAAGCTGGTGGCCGAGCGCCTGAAGGGGTGGTTCTCCAGCAGGGCGTCCGGAGGTGGATCCGAGTTCGCCGAGTTTCAGAAGTACCAGGACGTCGCCAAGCTGGCGCCCCTCGAGGATCAGCGTCAGGGATCGTACCAAGGCGCCACCGAGGCATACTTCAACCGGCTGAGCAGGTTCGTCGGGAACGTGACGCTGATCGTAGCCGAGCGGCGCCTCAAGCAGCACATCCTGCAGTCGCCGGCTCTGGGCTGGGCCCGCCTGATTTCGCCGCTCGAAATCCGGCTGGTCGATGCGGAGCATCTCGCGCTCCTGGACGAGCCCCGTGTTGCCGAGGTGGCGGACATCGTCCTGGCGGGTCTGGCGCGTTCTGCATAAAGATCTTGCGGCGGTGTTCAAAAGAACGGATCGATTGGGCGTGGCGATCCTGATCGTGGGAGGGGCCGGCTACATCGGTAGCCACACAGCCAAGCTGATCTCGTCGGCCGGACACCGCCCAGTCGTGTTCGACAACCTCGTGCACGGTCATCGCTGGGCGGTGAAGTGGGGCCCGCTCGTCGAAGGGGACCTGGCGGATCCAGTCGCCATCCGTCGCGTCATGCAGGAGCATGACGTGAAGGCGGTCATTCACTTCGCCGCCTACGCGTACGTCGGGGAGTCGATGACCGACCCCGGTAAGTACTTTCGCAACAACGTCGTCGGGACTGTCAATCTGCTGGACGCGATGGTCGCCGCCGGCGTGCGCGACATCGTGTTCTCCTCGACTTGCGCGACCTATGGCACGCCCGAAAAGGTCCCTATCGCGGAGGACCATCCGCAGCATCCGGTCAATCCCTACGGGGAGTCGAAATTGATCGTCGAGAAGATGCTGCGCTGGTACGCCCAGGTGCACGGCCTTCGCTACGCGGCCCTGCGCTACTTCAACGCCGCCGGTGCCGATCCCGACGGCGAGATCGGCGAGGACCACGCCCCCGAGACCCACCTGATTCCGCTGGCGATCGCGGCGGCGCTGGGCCGGGGCAAGCCACTCTCGATCTTCGGAAACGACTACCCGACGCCCGACGGGACGGCGGTGCGGGACTACATCCACGTCCGGGATCTGGCGGACGCGCACCTGGCGGCCCTCTCGGCGCTGGAGAAAGGCGCCGCCCAGCTGTGGCTCAACCTGGGAACTGGCCGCGGCAACTCGGTGCGTGAGGTCCTGGCGGCGGTTGAACGGGCAGTCGGCCGACCGGTGCCGGTCGTCGAAGCGCCACGGCGCGCCGGCGATCCCGCGATCCTGGTGGCCGACGCACGGCGAGCTCGCCTGGAGTTGGGTTGGACACCTCTCTATCCGACAATCGAGACCATCGTCGAGCACGCCATTCGCTGGCACCAGCGGCATCAAAGCGGGTGACCTGGAAGCGAGACGACGTGGAACGAATCGGTTACCTAGTTCCGGAGTTTCCCGGACAGACGCACAGCTTCTTCTGGCGCGAGCTGGCCAAGCTACGAGCGCTGGGCGTCGATCCGGTCCTCATCAGCACGCGGCCGCCGCCGCCCGGTTTGATCTGTCACGAGTGGACGGCTCGAGCGATGGAGCAGACCCACTACCTGGGACGGTCCCAACCGGCGCTGATGCTGCGCGGTCTCTTGGGGGCCAGCCTCAATGCGCGCGGCATCGCTGATTGCCTGAAGGCGATCTGGGGGTTCGAGGAGATGGATGCGCAGCGCGCCGTCCGGCTGGCGGCGGTGGCGCTCGCGGGTGCGGAGCTGGTGGCGCTGGCCCGCCGCGAGAACTTCAGACACGTGCACGTTCACTCGGCGGCCGATTCGGCTCACGTCGCCATGTTCGCGCGCTTCCTGGGAGGGTTGACGTACAGCCTGACCCTGCATGGGCCGATCGAGGACTACGGCCCGAACCAGCGGTTGAAGTGGGGCCATGCCAGCTTCGGGATCGTCATCACCCGGCGGTTGCTGGGCGAGCTGCGCGCCGTGTTGGGTAAAGAGGTTCCCCCCCGCGTCGAGGTGGCGCCCATGGGTGTCGACGCGGACAGTTACGTCCGCAGCACGCCCTACCTTCCTTGGGACGGTGCTGGGCCGCTGCGTCTGTTTACCTGCGGCCGCCTGAATCCGGTGAAGGGACACGCCGATCTGGCGCGAGCGATCGCCATACTCAGGTCCCACGGCGTCGACGCCCGGCTGCGGATCGCCGGCGAGGACGATCAGGGCGGGGCCGGTTATCGTACCACGCTCACCGCCGCCATCGATGAGGCGGGGGTGCGTGATTCGGTCGAGCTGCTTGGCGCCATCTCGGACGTCAGCGTCCGGCAAGAGCTCGAGCGTGCTCACCTGTTTGCCCTGGCGAGCCACCACGAACCTCTGGGGGTCGCCATCATGGAGGCCATGGCGCTGCGCATGCCGGTGGTGGTGACCTCAGCCGGCGGGGTGCCGGAGCTCGTCGAGACCGGGCACGACGGACTGCTGGTCGGGCCCCAACGCCCTGAAGAGATGGCCGCTGCCATTCTGGTCCTGGCCCGCGATCCGGCGCGCGCCGTCCAGCTCGGGGAGAACGCGCGCCGCAAGATCGAGTCGGCCTTTGACAGCGGGCGAAGCGCGGCGATCATCGCCCAGCTGTCACGATGGAACCAGGGATGACGCTGAATGACGTAGGTGTCGTCGCCATTGGGCGCAACGAGGGAGAGCGCTTGCGGCAGTGCCTGGCCTCCCTGCCGGCCGGCGTTCGTGCGGCGGTATACGTCGACTCCGGCTCCGAGGACGACAGCGTCGCTCACGCGCGCAGCATCGGCGTCGAGGTCATCGAGCTCGATCGGTCCGCTCCGTTCTCGGCGGCTCGCGCCAGAAATGCCGGCTGGCAGCGGTTGCGGGAGCGCCACCCGACCCTGCAAGCCGTGTTCTTCGTCGACGGAGATTGCCAGATCGTCCCCGGCTTTCTAGAGGAAGCTGCCCGGGTCTTGCACGAGTCGCCGCAACTGTCGGCCGTGTGCGGCTGGCGGCGCGAGCGTCACGCGAAGCAGACCATCTACAACACCATCTGCGACGTCGAGTGGCGCATCGGTGGCGCGGGCGACACGGCACTCTTCGGCGGGGATGTCCTGATCAGGCTGTCGGAGCTCGCGCGGGTCGCCGGCTACAGGGACGAGCTCATCGCCGGGGAGGATCCCGACCTCAGCGTCCGTCTGCGGCTGGGGGGCGGCCGCCTGGTCCGTCTCGATCGCGTCGCCACCATCCACGACGTTGCGATGACCCGGTTCCGGCAGTGGTGGAAGAGAGCCGTGCGGTGTGGACATTGTTATGCGCAGCTGGGGGACGTTTACGGACGCATCCCGGAGTTGAGCTTCTGGCGTGACGCCCGGCGCAGCCTGTTCTGGGGCATGGTCGTGCCGGCCGTCGCCACCAGTCTGGCGCTGCCCAGCGTCGGGCTGTCGCTTGGGCTGTTTGGCGCTTACCCGCTGGAGGGCCTGCGGATCTACCAGCGATCGCGTCAGCAGGGTTTTACCCCGCGCGAGAGCGCGGCCTGGAGCGCGTCGTGCGTGGTCGGCAAGCTGCCCGAGTCGGTCGGCGTTCTGACCTATCGGCTCAACAAGCTCCGAGGGCGCGCGACCGTGCTGATCGAATACAAGGGGCCGGCCGCCTCAGGTCGTTCGGTTTGAAATCGGCCTGAAGCCGTGGTCACGCAGCTTCACGTAGCTGCGCCGGTTCAGCATATGAAGGGGCGCCCGTTGCAGAAATGAAACCCAACGGGTCAATCGCCGCAGCAACCGGCCCCGCGCCGCCAAGATGGCGAAGTCCTGCGCGGCCGGGTAGGCGAGCACGCGGTGCCACGCGGCGGTGATCCGCTGCGGCGTGAAGTCTGCCCCGCGCTCGCGGCCATTCCGCACCATCGCCTGATAGAGGCTCGGATCCTGGCGAAGCTTTCGCACCGCGGCCTGAACGTCCTCGGGCGAGCGGACCTCGATGTAATCCAACTCTCCGCGTCGCAGGGCGCGGAACGCTGGCTCGGGCCCCAGCAGCGCAGGACACCCAGCCAGCCAGGCGTTGACCAGCTTGCTGGCCGGCTTGAGCTTGAGGTCCTCTTCCGTGGCGTCACGGACTGCGAGAACGACGTCGCTGGTCGAGTAGTCATGCCAGCGCTGCGGTTCCGAGCGCGTCGCATTCTCCTTGACGTCGTAGCTCAGCTCCACGCCCTGGCCGCGGAGCTCGCTCAAGAAGGCCGGCGACCGAAACGGTTCGTAGAGGTTGCACTGTGAACCCTTGAATGCGATCGATTCGATCCGCGAGCCGCGTTCGACGTCGCGAGGAATGAGACCGGGTTGGGACCAGTGGGGAATGAAATGATCATTTGCGTTATGTACGTTGAGCTCGTTCTGTACAACATTGCGGTCGCAGATCTCCGGGCGAGCGGCGTCCTGCTGGACGGCAACGATGTAAGGCAGCACAGCAAAATCACGTACCGCAAGGTCGTGATACGACACCACGTTGATCGCGTCGTCCCGGAAGCTGTCGGAGATTGTTACGGAGAGGCCCGCCTGACGAAGGCGCAGATAGGTCTGCGCGATCCAGCACTCTTCGACCTCGACGATCCGATGCGGGATTGCGTCGGGGTCCAGCGGACTGGAGCCATCGAAGAGCTCGGGCCAAGCCCCCTTCCGCCCTCGGAAAACGAAGTGCACCGGGACTGGAAACGGCAGCAGGGGAACCGGCAGGGACTCCTGCCGCGGCAACGCCCCGGTCATGGCTCGGATTTCACGCTGGCACGCGCGGCGACTGGTGTCAAGACCAGCGGCACCAACTCCTATCGCCTGATCGCGGCATCGACACCAGAGTTGACAATCGCAAGGGTTGTTGACGCCTTCCATTCGGTCTTGCTAAACAAAGTCGGTGCACGTCGCGATGGTCCAGTTTGGGGATTACGGGGAGGCAGAGCGACGTTTTTCCGCCGGCGGCAAAGAGACCTATTTTGCGCAGCGCTCGACGGTCACATTCGTGGCGACGCTGGTGCAACGATTTGGTGAAGTCACCGTCCTGACGGTCGGGGCCGATCGACCGGACGAGCGTTTGCCATCCGGCGTGCGGACCATGGGCGTCGAGCTCTACCCGCGAGACGGTGGTTCTCGCGCGCTGCACGTCATCCGAGCGCTCGAACGCGTGGCTCCCGACCACATGATCCTGGTCACCCCGAGCCTGGCCCTGCTGACCTGGGCTCTGCTGAGAGGGGTTCGGGTGCTCCCGATGTTCTTCGACAGCTTCCGCGCGCCCGGATGGAAGGTCCGCGCGCGCTATCACGCGCTCGCGCGATTGCTCTCCCTGCGAAAGATCGAGTGGGTGGCCAACCACTCACTCGCTGCGGCGCTGGACCTGGTGCGGATCGGGATCGACCCGGCCAAGGTGCTCCCATTCGACTGGCCGTCCCAAGGCGTTCCACGGTCGTTCCCCGCCAAGGTCGCCCCCACCAACGACGTCTTTCGCCTCATTTACGTCGGGATGTTGTCGGAGAGCAAGGGAACCGGAGACCTGCTCCGGGCGGTCGCCGAGTTGCGCCGCCGCGACAGCGGGCGCTGGTCGCTGACGGTGGTTGGCCGCCAGGACCCGGAGATGACGAAGCTGGCGGCCGATCTTCGGCTGGGCGACGCCGTGCACTTTCAGGGGCTCGTGCCGAACGAAGAGATCCTCCCGATGATGCACGACCACGACGCGGTGGTCGTCCCCAGCCGCCACGAGTACCCCGAGGGTTTGCCGGCGACGATCTACGAGGGTCTCTGTTCGCGGTCGCCCCTGGTGGTCTCCGACCACCCGATGTTTCGACTGAAGATCCGGGATGGCGTCAACGGGTTGGTGTTCCGAGCGAGTGACGTCCCCTCGCTCGTTGACGTTCTCCAGCGGCTACGCAATGATCCCGATCTGTACGCTCGCCTGTCAGGTGACGCCGAGGAAGCGGTCCGCGACTACTTCTGTCCACTCAAATATGAACAACTCATTTCGGCGTTTCTCGAAGGACCCGAGAAAGCGCGCATTCAGCTGGCCGACTTCAGTATTGGAAGCGGTAGGTACGGCGTCACAAATCCGGTCAATTAAACTGTACGTTGCATTCGTGGCATGACTGAGCGCATCCGAATCGGACAGCTTCCCTTCGACGCGGTGGATTTGTCCGGAACCCTGGACGCCATCGAGGATCTCGTCCGGGCAGGGGCCGGGGGGACCGTTTTCACCCCCAACGTGGACCACATCATGGTCGCCGAGAAGGACGAGAGGTTTCGACAGGCCTATCGGCGCGTCAGTCTCTCGGTGGTCGATGGGGTGCCGGTGTTGTGGGCCGCCCGCCTGCTCGGTCGGCCCCTGCCGGAGAAGGTTTCGGGCTCGGACCTCGTCATCCCGCTGGTGGAGCGGGCCGCGCAACGCGGCTGGCCTGTCTTCCTGCTGGGCGCAGCGCCCGGGGCCGCCGAGACGGCCTCAGCGCGTCTTCACGAGCGATTTCCGACTCTGAAAATAGTGGGCACCGACGCCCCACGGGTCGACCTGGGTTCGCCCCTGGAAGAGCGCTTGGCCATCGCGCGGCGTGTGGCCGAGACGAAACCAGATCTCGTGCTGGTGGCGTTCGGCGCGCCCAAACAAGAGATCTTCTGCGACGAAACCTTGGACGTCCTCAAGCCGGCGGTGCTGGTGTGCGTCGGTGCGGGGATCGATTTCATCGCCGGCGTGGCGCGGCGCGCGCCGGCCTGGATGTCCCGGGTGGGCGTCGAGTGGCTGTTCCGGTTGGCCCAGGAGCCTCGTCGCCTGGCCGGTCGTTACCTCCTGCGCGATACACAATTCTTCATCGTGGTCTTGAAGCAGCTCGCCCGGCGCTAGGCGGCGGCCTCGCCCGGCTCGGGGCTGATGAGCTTGAGCCTGCGTGCGAGCGCCAGGACCAACCCCGCCGTCAGGACCACCACCACGAGGATGCCCGCCAGCGGCCCACTGCGGCCGTGGCCTTGAATGAGGCCGTACAGGAGCCTGCAGCAGACGCAGTAGACGCCCATGAACAGCGTTACGCCGAGATCCGATTTCCAGGCGACGACCCCGACCGTTCGGCAGCCCGCGATTGCGACCAGCACGTAGGCGAGCTCGGTCAGGGTCAAGAATGCGGCTCCGCGAAGGCCGAACCGCCGCGTCACAAAGAACACCAACGCCACGAACAGGCTCAGCTTTGCCATGTTTCCAATGCTCAGGTATTTCGGTTTCCCAACGGCGAGCAGGATGGCTTGGTAAGCCGCGGAGACGGCACCGATCCAGGTTCCCAGTGTGAGAATGGAGACCAGCGGACCGACCTCCCAAAACTGGGGCCGGTACAGCAGCTTGATGACCGGCGGAGCCAGGGCGATGCCCATTCCGACCACGGGCGCCACGATGACCAGCAGCCGCGTGTTGTGCCCGCGGATCGACGCCCAGTGCTTGCCCCCGCGCCTGTGCGCGTCAGCGATCAGGGGATAGACGATCCTGTTCGAGAGCTGCCCGATGATGGACGACGGGAGCGCCGCCAAGCCCGCTGCGATCGCGTAGAGACCCAGCTTTGCGTCAGGGAGGAGCTTGCCCAGCGTCAACCGGTCGCTCTGCGTCGACAGGAACGTGAGCGCGGTGCTGGCGAAGATCCAGCGGCCGAATTCGAAAAGCGAGCGGCGCGCCTCGGGATCCCAGGCAAATCGGTTCTTTTCGCCCTCCAGCACGGTGTGGCTGAGAACGGTCTTCATGATCGCCGAGACCACGCCGCCGGCGATCAGCGCCCAGACCGAGTGCGTGACCGCCGCGACGCTCAGGGTGGTGACGATTCCGCCGGCCTGCGCCGTGAGCTCGACGACCGAGATTCGTCCCAGCGCGAGCCGGCGGTTCCCCGTGAAGAGACGCGTCGACTCGAGGGCTCCGAGCAACGCCGTCGAGCTGGCCGCCGGAAGCAAGTAGAGAAGCTCCGGTCGCTCGTAGAACCGCGAGAGCGGCCAGGCCAGCGCGCAGGCGCAGAACCACACCATCGCGCCTCTGAACACCTGAACCGTCCAGGCCGTGTTCAGGAACATTTCGTCCTCGCCGTGGCGGCTCTGGATGATCTGCTGTCCGATCCCGATATCCGAGAACAGGGAGAGGCCCATGATGAACGTGGTCACCAGCGCCATGATTCCGAACTGCGCCGGAAACAGGAGCCGCGTGAGCAGCAGGTTCGAGACGAACCGCATCCCGCTGCTGGTGCCGAAGGCAATCAGGATGATCGCCGAGCCCCGAATGGCCGCGCGCCGGATGTTGGTGTCCTGGCCTGGGGCGGTTGTTGGTCCGGCGTCGGTGTCGGGAGTGGATTCTGCGGGAGTGGTGGTCATACGTAAAAGCGGCTCGCTGCTGGAGACCTATCTTGACTACTCGGAGGTAACTGACTAGCCCTCGAGACCGATCGGGTCGGGAAAAGGAGCACCGAAGTCCGGCCGCGGCCCCCGGCCGAGCACCCAGTCGTAGACCGCCAGGGTCTGACGCGCCTTGTGACTCCAGGTAAACAGAGAAAGGACACGGTTTCGCGCGCGTCGGCCGATCCCCCGGACAGTTTCGGGGGCTGCCACCAGCCGGGCCAAGACCTCGCGGAGACGAAGGACGATGTCGGCGCGGGCCCCGAGCGGGACCCGAAAGCCGGTCGCGTCGGTCACCAGCTCGGCGGGGCCGGCGTAGTCCACGACGACGGGAACCAAGCCGAGAGCCATCGCTTCCAGAACCACGCCGCCGCCGAACTCGCGCACGCTCGGAAACCCCAAGACATCGGACTCCACCAGCCGCTCCTGCAGCCGCGCGTTCTCGACCCATCCGTCGAGCCGTGTCCGATCGGCGACGCCCAGGTCGGCCGCGAGCTGCTTGAGGCG
>Ga0335083_10000838_pt1 | contig 44295 bp, 51 predicted proteins | sample Lox_Sample_42_FD_206716 | JGI IMG/M metagenome (GOLD analysis project Ga0335083, IMG submission 206716) | Soil microbial communities from Loxahatchee National Wildlife Refuge, Florida, United States - Lox_Sample_4.2 | ecosystem: Environmental > Terrestrial > Soil > Wetlands | place: USA...
CAACTCGGCGGCGGTTCTTTCGACCCGGGCCGCCACTCATTTTGATCATAACCAATCAATCGGCTTTTTGTCGTGCGCGATCAGATATTCGTTGGTTTTGCTGAACGGTTTGGAACCGAAAAAGCCATGGTGGGCAGACAGGGGCGAGGGATGCGCGCTCTCGATTATTTCGTGCTTGGACCAGTCGATAAGGTTGCCTTTTGACTTTGCATAGTTGCCCCAGAGGATGAACACGAGATTTTCTTTCTTATCCGAAAGTGTTCGAATGACCGCGTCGGTGAACTTTTCCCAACCCTTTCCTTGATGCGAGTTGGCTTTGTGCGCCTGTACGGTGAGCGTCGCGTTCAAAAGGAGTACGCCTTGTTTGGCCCACCGCTCCAAGTCCCCCTTCTTCGCCAAGGCTTCGAAGGGCACGCCCGTATCGTCCGACAGCTCCTTGAATATATTTATTAAAGAGGGAGGTAAACGCTGTCCGTTGTTCACCGCAAAACAAAGTCCATTTGCTTGCCCTGGCCCGTGGTAGGGATCCTGACCGAGGATAACGACTTCGACGTTGTTGAACGGTGTGAGCTCGAACGCGCGGAAAATATTCTTCGGCGCCGGGTAGATGATGGCGTGCTGATACTCGCTTTTGACGAACTCACGCAAGGCCTTGAAATACTCTTTCCCGAACTCTTCCTGCAAAACCTTTTTCCACGACGCTTCCATTTTTACGTCGTCCTCAGCCATACCCGTTTATCTGGCTCCTTCCTCGAACAACAGTTCCTGTTTCCGCGCGACGCCACCGCGGTTGTACCCGCGCATGGTGCCGTCGCTCGCGATGACGCGGTGGCACGGTATCGACGGATCGTAGTTGGTGCGCATGATGGCGCCAACGGCTCGTGCGGCTTTGGGGTTGCCGGCTTTTTCGGCGACTTCCTTGTAGGTCATCGTCTTGCCCTTGGGGATCTTCCGGACGATATCGCGCACTTTGTCTCTAAACGCTTTCATATGCCGAGTGTACCAGAACCCGCCGCCTTTTTCACGACCCTTTTTTTCGCCACGCGTGCCTGCAATTCTTTTCCCGCCGCTTCGCGGTAGCCGCAGTATTCGCAGGTCGGATTTGCGGCGGGGACTTCCTCGCCTCGCAAGCAATCATTCATCTTGAGAACAAGCGGTTCTATCCAACTCGTGTCTCCCTTGTGCGGAATGACCTTCACGTCGAACTCGAGCTTGCCGTCAAAGGAAGGCGCTTCGGAATTGCCGTTCACGTATACGAAATAAGCAATGTCGGAGACCTTCTCGCCGATGCCGCGCAAGAGCCATTGGTAGATCTCGACTTGTCGCTTGTAGCCCTGCTGCCAATAGCCGTCGATGGTCACTTCGTCTTTCTTGCTCGTTGCTTTGTAGTCGACGACATGGAGCGCGCCTTCGGGCGTTACCCAGACATCGTCGAGGCCGCCGCGCAATATAAGATTGGTCGGCTTGTGGTGGTACTGCACGCCCCGGCGAAGCGCGTCGCGCCACTCTTCCATCCGCGAATCTTTCAAGGGAACCGCGTCTATTTTGTACGCCTTCATGAGAGGGTGCGCGCTTCCCTTCGCGCGGTGAATGTCGAACTCTCGCTTGAGGAGTTCATCGACGGCGTTGTTGAGGGAGAACGCCGGGAACGACGTGCGCGGGATGCCGAGACGCTGATCGAGATAGAAACAGCGCGGACACTCGTGGAAGAGATCTATCTTGCTGCGGCTCAAGCGGTAGGGCTCCTCGGAATTCGGATCAAAAAGTCCTCTCGTGCGCTTCTGGTACCCTTTCGGCATGGGGCGAGTATACCATTTCACTCGCCGAGTGCGGCATTTTTCCGCTGTCTCCGTTGCCTTCGTGGAGCTCGAACCAGTGCTTGAACCTGTTCTCCACGTACCACATGCCGGTGAATGCGATGAGTGCGAGTATCGTCGCGAACACGGCGACCGCGTACATGCCAAAGCCCACCGCCATGCCGACGGCGGTCACTATCCAAAGGCCCGCAGCCGTCGTGATGCCGTGCACCGTATCTCCGCGGAAAATGATGAGGCCCGCGCCGATGAAGCCGATGCCTGTCGCGACACCGGCGGCAAGCTGCAGGGGCTGGAAATTAACAACGCCGAGATAGGCGGAGTCGACGTAATTGGACATGACGATGAATAGGCACGCTGCGAGTCCGACAAGCGCGAATGTGCGCGTACCGGCGGGTTGTCTCGCGAGCACGGCGCGCTCGGTGCCGATGACGCCGCCGAGGATGAGCGCGAGAATGAGCTTCACGAACATGATGGTCGTGGTATCAACGAAAAGTTCCGGGCCGGTTGGCATGCAAGAATTATACCATCGTCAAATCCCGCACAAGAGGCGCGCTTCGTCGAGGACCTGCGGCATGCGGTCCGGCTTTACGCCGTATTCCTGCAGGAGATGCGAGGTCGTCACGCTTTTGCACAGTACTATCTTGTTGTCCATAAGCCGTTTTTTCTCGCCCTCGCTCAAGGTCGTGAGGCACGTGATGGGGTGCACCTTTCCCTCTTCTATCATCGAGAGGAGCCCGCGCGTGCGCGGATAATCCCAGCCGATGAGCGTGAGGTTGGAGCAGCGGGCGTAGCGGATGGCGTTCTGGGTAAACACGGTGTTCGTCACGAGCCAGCCTTCGTCCACGCGCGAGGAGGAGAGCGGCGCCTGTTTGAGATCGTCGTAGCGCGCCTTCACGTAGAGCGCGTCCTTGATGTCGGTCTTGCCACCGGGGTCGTTGTGGAACTTCGCTTCAATGCCGACGCGTTTCCCCTGCTTTTCGGCGAGCACGTCGACTTCGTGCGGCGCGCAACGGCCGCTCAAGGTCACGTCGGCCCGCGCGCTCCAGCCCAGCGCGCGGAGGACTTCGGCGAGGAATTGCTCGAACGGGTATCCCGAAGGGCCGAGTTCGAAGACCGCGCGCTTCACGGAGTAGCGCGCGGCAACCGGAAGAGACTCCTCCTTTTTCAATATCTCGAACGCGTGGCCGTAGATATCGGCCGTGCGCACGCCGGGGCGAAGCTCTTTGATCACGTGGGCGACGACTTTCGCGCGCGCCGTCGAGGAAGCGCCCGCGAGCTGCAGGGAGTGTTCCAGCTTCGCAGGATCGAACGCCTCCTGCGTACCGTCGGCCTTGGTGATGAGCGGGGTCATGAGGATATGGAGGTCGATGCGGAAAGATCGGGAAGGATCTGTATCGGGAAGCCTCTGCCGTCGAGCGTCGCGAAGAACGTCACGCCGGCGGACGGAGCAAAGACGACCGTCCTGAATTCTCGCGGTGTCGGCTCTTCGGGACATTGTATGGAAGGGTCCTGCCACGTCTCGAATATGAGCTGGAACGTCGTCGAAGACATCGGTTTGCTCTGCACGGAGAGTTCGTCGCACGCGAGCGGCACGAGCAGCATACCGGAAAAGCGATGCACGCCGGGAGAAAGAACGTCGCGAATGAATACCGGGCCTGCGTTCTCCGCTCCCGCGATGGCAAAGTTCCCGAGCACCGCGAATATCGCGAACGACGCCGCGGAGGAAACGATCGCGAACCACACCAAGCGGCGCACCATGTCCCACATGCGTTCATTATAGCCGCTAAAATGCGCTGCTAGGCGCTGGCGTTGTTGATGATGCCGCCGCCAAGGCATGTGTCGCCGTCGTAGAGAACGAGCGATTGTCCCGGCGCCGCGATACGTGGACTTTCGAACGTCGCCACGAGAGCGCTTTTGCGCGCCTCGATGCTCACCCGAAACGGCGGTTCGCGATAGCGCGCCTGCCCACTCGCAGAAAGTGGGAAGGCTGGCGTTCCGTGTACCCAACTCGGTTCGAGGAGCGACACAAAACGCCGTGCGGCAGCTTCCCTTTTCGAAGAAACGTGCACGATATTCTTCGGGACGTCGGTCCCAACGACATATTTCGGCTCGGAACCAGCTGAGGTGAACCCGTGCCGCTCGCCTACCGTGTACAGCGCCGCGCCGTCGTGCGTCCCGACGATTTTTCCGTTCTCGTCGACGACATCGCCGGGCAAGAGCGTGATAAAACGGCCGAGAAAATCTTTCATCGAAACATCCCCGACGAAACACAGGCCCTGACTGTCAGGTTTTTCGGCGTTCGGCAGGTCGAATTTCTTCGCCAGCGCGCGGACATCGCTCTTTTTGTACCCGCCGATCGGGAACAGCGTTCTCGACAGGTCACTCTGACCAAGGCGATACAAAAAATACGACTGGTCTTTGTTCGGGTCGAGGGCGCGAAGAAGCTTGAATTGTCCGTTCACCTCTCGAATGCGAGCATAGTGGCCCGTCGCCACCCTGTCGGCGCCGCTCGCAAAAGCCCACGTTGCAAAATGGCCGAACTTGATGGAGCGATTGCAAAGCACGTCGGGGTTGGGCGTGATGCCTCGTTGGTAGTCTTCTATCATGCTTCTCACGACCTCCCGTTTGTATTCTTCCGAAAGATCGATCTCGCGAAACGGTATCTGCAGCGCCGCGCACACGCGCATGGCGTCGAGCCGGTCTTCTTGCCACGTGCACTCGATGAATTCCGGCGACCATATCTTGATGAACGCGCCGACGACATCGAAGCCCTGCTCCTTCAAAAGCGCGGCCGACACGGCGCTGTCCACGCCGCCCGAAAGTCCGACGTACACGGTCTTCATCGGGCGAGTGTACTACCGTTGCCTCACGTGCCCAAGTAGATGCGTTGGTTCTGGAGTTGGCAGGCGTACGTCTTGCAGTAGTGCGTGACACCGTGCTTGTCGGCCAGGTAGTAGAGGTACTGGGTCGTGATGGGATCCAATGCGTCCTGGAGCGAATCGAGCGAGGGATTCCCGATCGGGGTCGGAGGAAGCCCTTTGTGCGCGTATGTATTGTATGGCGTGTCCGCTTTGAGGTCCGTGATGGTGAGCGCCGAGTCCGCTTTTCCGTTCTCGTAGATGAGCGTGGAGTCTACCTGGAGCGGAAGTCCCAATGCGAGACGATGCCAAAGAATGCCCGCGATGGTCCGGCGGTCCTGCGTGTTGGCGGCCTCTTTTTCGAGCATGGAAGCCATCGTAACGATATCCGAGAGCGAATGCGTCGAGCTCGCGATCTGCGGGAGGAGCGGTGCCACCTGGGTATTGAAATCTTGCCGCATCGCCTCTATGACCGTCCCTTCGGTCGAATTCGGAAGGAAGAAATACGTGTCCGGGAAAAGGTATCCCTCCATGGTCCCCGTTTGCGCAAGGAAATTGCTGGCGTTGAAGCGCGGAAGTTCCGCCTCGAACACCGGCGCCATCTGCCTCATCGTCGCTCCCTCGGGAATGCGGATGCGGATCGGGACGAGGCCATAGGCGCCTACCGAAAGCGCGCGAGCGATCGAGAAAACCGTTTCCGGTTGTTTGAATTCGTAATCGCCCGCATAGATGCCGCGTTCGCGTCCGAACAAGGTGACAAGTGCTTTGAACACGAGCGGGCTGCGCACGACGCCATCCTCGTACAGCGTTCGCGCGATGGCGTCGAGCGACGCTCCTTCCGGAACGGTAACGAGCTGGCCGGTAGGAAAATTCTTCGGCGGCTGTATGACCGCAAGATACAAAACCGCGATGCAAGCGCCGACAACGACCGTTATCGCGAGCGTGCGACGATTGGTGTGCTCGCGCCACTCCTTGGAGAGGCGCTTTTGCAGGTTATCCGACCACGCGAAGAACCGTTCGAGAAAACGCTGGATGGGATCCATGAGCGAGCGTTACGTCGGCAAGTTCGAAGGCGGCGGCGCTTTCGTTGCGGGGATGCGCTCGAGTCCGGGCACGGCGACCGTACGGGACGGCGGATGCCAGAGGGTCGCGAGTTCCTCGACGGTGAGAACGTTGGTGGGAAGGATCCATGGTGTGTGAAAACCAGCGCGCCTGCGATAGCAGTCGAAAAAGCGGCTGGCCGTCATCGTGTTGCGACGATAGCCGGCGAAGTCCTGCCAGGGATAGTCGTACGGATTGTGCCAACGACGCGGACGCAGGTGGGTCATGTAGGATTGATTCCCGAACGCTTTCCAGATCCAGCGCACACTGGTGAAGAAGGGTCCTCTCACCTCTCCACTCGTTATGTAGACCCCATGACCGACGAACTCGAATGGCAACTTTGAGAGATTGCGCTCCATGCTCTGCATCATCTGGTTCTGCCGCCAGGACGGACGTATCTGCGGCGGGCGAGCGTCCTCGTCGAGCCCCGCTTCTTCCATCTCACTTCTGAGCAATGACTGCGGGACGATCGCGCCGTGCACGCGCACCTTGCTCACCTCTTCTTCCATGGCCTCGCGCCATTCCGTGTCGCGTTCTTGAGTGTTGAGAATATTGTATTTGCCGGCGCGGCGGATGACGAGCGAGACCCAGATCTGCTCGTGGGGTTTTATCGAACCCATGAACTCCAGGATCGTGCCGAGCGGGTCGACTTTGTGTTCTTCTTTTGGATCCTTGTCGAGCTCGAAATCGACGTACGTTTTTATGGGATAGCAGTCGGAACGCGGGAAATCTCCTTTACCGTATACGCCGCCCTTATTGTGCGGCTCCTTGCGCCAGTCGGTCGCGAAGCACCAATGTTTCTTCGGGTCGAGCACGAACTTGGAGGCATAGTCCTCAACTTCGTAGAGCTCGACTTCCGGATATTGGCCGTAGATGCTCTGCTCGACGAAGTTGCGGTAGTTGCCCCAGCACCAGATATAGAAATGTACGTCGCCGCCGAAGCTCGCGATCTCAAGCGCGTACCAAGGTCTCACCTGCCCCTTCCATCCCCGGTCCAAAAAGGTCGTCTCGCCCGATGAAAGCCAGAGGTTGGTGAGCGCGACCTCCATCGCGCGAGGCGACTTCGTTATCTCACGCGGGATCTTCATTTCGAGCAAAACCGGCTTGCGGCCGGCGATGAAGTGGGACTGCACGTACCACACCCACACCCGCCACGTGCCGATAATGAGCCCTATCGGGAGCCAAACGGGGGCGGTTCCCGCCAACCACGCGAGCGTAAAAAGCGGCAAGCTGGGGATCTCGAAAGAGAGGATAGCGTACAGTCCCGCGAACAGTATCATACAAGCCATCCCGCGCGAGATACCCCACTCCCCCACGTTGTCGATGAAGGTATGCAGGTTGAAAATATTAAAACCGAGCACCTTTTTTTCTATTACCTCGCCTGCTTCGGCCAAAAAGGTATCTTCCGCCATGCGTAAAAGTATAGCACCGGAAACAACGATGTGCGGCGCGGGTAATGGCAACTTTTTTCTGCTGCGGGGCGCATTGTGTTCCAGGTTCTTATGCCGGGCGCCATGGGCGCTTTATCCTCGCGGGAAAAAAGTTGCCATCACCCGCGCCGCTAACCCTTTTTATTTCGCGAGCGAGTAACGCCCGTCGGAAAGCTTCGTGAACGCGTTGCTCTGGAGGTTGACCGCGATGGTGGCGTCTTTGACGTAGCGTTCGCGCTTCACGCGATCGATGATGTCCTCGCGAGAGAGCGGCCCTTCACGCTTCAAGATGCCTTTGATGACATCGCGAACGACGCCCGGTTCGTAGCCCCACTCTTTGAGCGCGTAGAGTCCGCGGCCCACCAAGACGAATCGTCCGTCTTTGATGAGTTCATTGTGGGTCGTCGCTGGATGCGCCTCGCGGCCGAACAATTTTTCTATTCCCTTGGCGACTTCGGTGAAGTGCATGGGGGAACCGTGGCGCTTCAAGGTGAGGTAGGCGAAGTCGCGCGTGTTCTTGATGCGCACGTGCGGCGAATCCTGCCGTCCCCACTCGCCCAGCGGGTTCTTGCCGATGCGCTTCGAGATGAGGAGCCAGCGGCGCATCGAGTGCTCGTCGCGCGGCTTCACGCCCTCCTGCTTCAAATGCTTCGCGAAGAGCTGCAAAAATTCCTCCTCGGGGGTCAGGCGGTTCAGCTCGATGGCGTCATACAGACTCGAGAGCGCGGCCTCAACGGATTCGGCAAGCTGCGCGTCGGTGTGCCAACGGTCGTGGAAATCGGAGGTTTCGCGCCGGTCGTCGAAATGATGTCCCACGGTAAGAAGGAAGATGACGTGGTTCTCCTCGGCCGGGGTCTTCGCCAATTCCTGGAGGATCGTCGCTTCGGCCAGGATGCCGCCGAGCATCGCGATGGCGCGCTTCATTTCCTCGAATTCCTGCGCATGCGCGGCGTAGCCCTCGGAGTCGCGCACGGAAGCAAGTCCGTGATTCTCGATCTGACGAATGCGCTCGCGGGTGATGCCGTACTCCTTGCCGATGGCATCCAGTGTCCGGGTCCTCCCCGACGGATTGAGACCGAAACGGTCGACGAGCACCTTCCGGGAACGCTCCGGCAGGTCTGAAAGAAGGTCTTTTGTGACGTTTTTGGGTTGGAATGAAAGCATGGGTCTTTGGGGCCAATTGACTGTGCAATTTGGTGTGGCTTTGTTATATCAAACCCCCCTCCCCATGTCAAATTTCACTCCGCTTCGAACAATGCGCTCAAGGATTCCCCGCTCTCGATGCGTTTGATGGCATCGGCGAAGAGGGGTGCTACGGAAACGACTTCTATCTTTTTGGACATTTCGCGCTCCGGGGAGATGGTATCGGTTATGAACATCCGCTCGATGGGTGAAGCGTCGATGGTCTTGTTGGCTTCGCCAGAAAGAACGCCATGCGTCGCTGCGGCATAGACCTCTTTGGCGCCGTTTTCCTTGAGAAGCACCGCTGCACGAGCGAGCGTGCCGCACGTATCGGCCATGTCGTCGGTGATGAGCGCGATCTTTCCGGAAACATCGCCGATGAGCTTCATTCGGGCGACTTGATTCGGAATGTCGCGTTCTTTGTGAATGATGGCGAGATCGGCTGCCTTCATGAGCCGCTTCGCATAGGATTGCGCGCGGACGACACCGCCTGCGTCCGGTGAGACGACGACGAGGTCGTCTTTTGCGAGGGCATCCTTGAAGAATTCCTTGAAAAAAGAAATGAAGGCCGGGCGTGCATAGAGGTAATCGACCAACGTGTCGCGGAAAAATCCGCCGATGGCGTCGTTGTGGAGATCCATGGTGAGCAGACGCGTCGTGCGAAGGGCATCGAGCGCGGTCGCAAAGACGCGCGCGGATATCGGTTCGCGCGGACGCGCCTTCCTATCCTGCCGCGCGTACCCGAAGTACGGCACGACCGCCGTTATCTCATGCGCGGAGGCACCACGCGCCGCGTCTATAGCGAGCAGAAGTCTCGCCCAATTCTCCGCGGGCGGCACGGTCGGCTGGATGAGGTAGACGTTCTTGCCGCGCAAATTTTCCAAGAACTGCACCTGCTGTTCACCGTCCGCGAAGGTCTTGCATTTGATCTGCCCCAGCGGCGCACCGACTTTTTCTGAGATGGACCTGGCGAGCGCATCGTTGCCACCGAGACTGAAGATGCGAAATTCCATGGCAAGAGTATACCTCGAAATATTCAACCGCGAATACCCAAATTGACGGGCACGGCCGATGGCGGGGCGGTATCAGGAGATGAAAAGCCGAAGAAGGAACGAATGCCGTCGATGGCTTTGATGCTATCCGTCACGATGGTGCTGCCGACCCGCTGAAAAAAGTTCTGCGGCGGCGCGGAGTTGGCAATGGTGTCGCTGTTTCCGAACGTTTGTGGGCTCAAGGTGTTGCCCGACGCATTCACGAACGTCGGCTGCGACGGTCCGTCAAAAGCGCCCGAGGTCGGTGTCGCCCCTCCGGTGTCCGTTTGTGGCGCTCCGGCAAGCTGCATCGAGCTCGTTTGGGACAACTCGGGATTCAAGTTTGCCGTTTCCGGGGCCTGCATCGTGAATATCGACGACTGGGCCGTAGCTTCCGGTTGAACGGTCCCTTCCGGGGATAGGTTGGTCGCGGTGGGGCCTGTAGTCGGGGGCGGATTTACCGCGCCGGTTTGTTCGACGGTCGGGAGCGAGATGGGCTTGTCGGCGCTCACGGTCGGCGTTGGCGTTCCGCCCGTGCTGATGGAATCCGACAACGGCGTGATGCTCTTTGCGGCGGCGCAGACGCTCCCCTCACACGCGGTCACCGCGCAGGTGCCCGCCGGCACCGACGCGTCCGGATATGCGGTTTCGGTAATGACCCCCGCGGCACTTTCGTTCGTCGTCGCTTTTTTGCCGACGCACACGTAGCTTGCCGGGTTGGTCGGACTCAATCCAGCCGCGTTGGGGTTGAGGATGGCGGCGACGCATTGATCCTGAAAGTTGAGGTTGTTGCTGTCGGTGATGACCGTCTCGGTGTCACCGCGCCCTCGCGCGGCGGCTTTCTTTTTTGCTTGGTCGCAAGCGGTCGTTTCGGATGTCGAGGTGACCGGCGCGTCACTCGCATTTACCTGTACCGCTTGCGCCTCGAGCGCGGTGGGTTCGAACGTGTTGTAGGCTCTGATGCCGGCCGCCGAAGCGAGCACCACAACTGCAACGACGGCACTCGTTGCGGTCGCCGTCTCCAGGATCCTCGCAAAGACGCTTTTGTGCTCGTCCACGCGAGTAATTGTAGCAGGCGACTCGCCAATCATCCGCGCGAATGTATAATTCTTCCGCGCACCTTTAGCTCAGTTGGTTAGAGCGTTCGATTCACATTCGAAAGGTCGTTGGTTCGAATCCAACAAGGTGCACAAATTTTAATTTGGCAGCTTGTTGAGGAGGGGGTCGGGGAACCGGCAGGTTCCCCGTGGAGGAAGGATTGGGAAAACCGAGGGTTTCCCAGAATTCATGGTGCACAGGCGTATAATGAACAAATGCTAACCTTCCGGCGCATCTTGCTTGTCGGCATAGCCCTGCTTTCGTTCGCGCCTTTCCTCGCGAACGCACAGGCCACCGTCACCCCCGACACGCAGACCATCGAGAAGGCCCAGGTTACGGGAGTCTCGGATGAACAAACGCAAATACTGCCCGGCACCGACACGCCGGCACAAACGCAAACCCTCACGGCTCTCATTTTGGATGGTCCCGACGCAGGACAATCCGTCACGTTCGAGAACGATTACGTGCAGCTCAATGTCGGCGACGTGTTCTATGCGATGCACACGACGAATCCGTTGGATGGGACCGATCACTGGACGGTTTCTGACCCATATCGACTGAATGCACTTCTTGTCCTCGCGGCGATCTTCCTGATCCTCGTTATCGTGTTCGGCGGACTGCAGGGTCTTCGTGGCCTCGCCTCGCTCGTCGGCAGCATCATTCTCATCTTTTTTGTGCTGGTTCCCGGCATCTTGCACGGCTACTCCCCCATTCTCGTTTCGATCGGCATCTCATCACTCATCATCATCGTCGGGTCCTATGTCACGCACGGGTTCAATCGAACAACGAGTGCCGCGGTCCTGGGCATGATAGCGACCGTCCTCGTAACCGGCGCGGGTGCGTACTATGCGGTGCATGCTGCGCACTTGACGGGGTTTTCGACCGAAGAAGAGGTGTACCTGAACTTCGATACGCATGGCACGATAGACATGCTAGGGCTTCTCTTCGGCGGCATTATGATAGGGCTCCTCGGCGTCCTGTATGACATCGCGATCGGTCAGGCGATCGCCGTCGAAGAGCTCTTTCGCGCCGGCGTACAGATGACGAAGCTGCAGGTCTATTCGCGTGCGATCAGGATCGGTCGCGAACACATCGGCGCTCTGGTGAACACGCTTGCGATAGCCTATGTCGGCGCGGCTCTTCCGCTCCTCCTCCTTGTGCAGGAAGGTTCGGGTTACGGACTCGTGTATTCCGTGAACAGTGAACTTTTTGCGACCGAGATCGTCCGCATTCTTATCGGTTCCATCGGGCTCATCTTGGGCGTACCGGTAACGACCTTCATCGCCTCGTACATGCTGTATGGACGTATACGGGCCGGGGAGCCAAGCTCGCATAGGGGTCATTCTCACTCGCACTAACGTGTCACGAGACGGGCAAATCCGTAGAGTGCGAACGTGATGGCAGTGATGAAAAAACTGACCGGATACGGAAGGTAGAACGAAATGAAAAGCCCGGCCCATGTCGCGAGAAGCGCGATGAGAACGGAGATGAGCATTCCACTGAAAGGCCGGCGCGCAAGGCGTGAAGCGATCGCCGCCGGGGTTACCATGAGGGCGAAAATAAGCAGGACCCCCACGACTTGCACGGCTATGGAGGTCGCCGCCGCGATGAGAAGCATGAAAACTACTCCAACTCCAAAGACCGGTACCCCTTTCGCTTCCGCGACATCTTCATCGAGCGACGAAAAGAGAAGCGGTCGATAGAGTATCAAGAAGACGACGAGTACGAGGATAGCGGTGATCAACGTCACCCAAACATTCGCAACGCTGATACCGAGTATCTCACCGAAGAGGATCGAATACGCCTCCGTTGCGTAGCCGCCCCGATAGAGACTGATGAAAAGGACGCCCAAGCCGAGCATGAACGCGAGCACGACGCCTATTTGCACGTCACGGTTCGCGGCACGCTTACCAAGCGCGGCCATCAAGAGGGCGCCGGCCATCGTGAAAACGAACAATCCTATTATTGGGTTGAAGCCGAAAAGGACCGCTCCTGCGGCGCCAGTAAAGCCGGCGTGAGAGAGTCCGTGCGCGGCGAACGACGAGCGTCGCAATACCACGAAATATCCGATGACGCCGGCGATGATGGCGACGATGGTCCCCGCTTCGAACGCGTGTTGCATGAAATCGTATTGCCACATCGCGACAAAGTCACTCACCAGGTTCCAACTAAAATTATTCATGAGCGTGATGGTGTGTGCCTTCTTCGGCGCCGACGATGGCGATACGACCACGCGAATCGCGCAGGACTTCGACCGGAGCGTCGTAGAGCTTCGAAAGCGATGCGGAGTTCAACACCTCGCCCGGCTGCCCTGTGGCGATCCGGCCGTTGGCGACATACATAACGCGATCAAGAGCTGGCAGGAGCGGATTGATGTTATGGGCTATCAAGAGCACGGTTACGCGCCGCGAATCCACGATACTTTTGATGAGCTGCACCATCTCGCCCTCGCGCCGGATATCAAGGTTTGCCAGAGGTTCATCCAGTAAAAGTAATTCCGGATTGCCGGCGAGCGCCTGCGCCAAGAACACTCGCTGCAGTTCCCCTCCCGAAAGTTGCCCGAGCGGCCGGTGTGCCAGCCCCTCCGCACCAACCTCACGTAACGCCTTGACTGCCTCGATGCGCTCACGCTGTGCCTGTGCAGGAGAATCGAATCCCCATTGTCCCGGACATGCGCCAAGCCGCACGATCTCGAGCGCTTCTATTAATATTTCCGGGTCGACGGTGTGACGCTGAGGCACGTACCCTATCCGCACATTTCCCCGCTCCGGCTCTTTTCCGAATACGGAGATCGATCCTTCTGTGGGTTTCGAAAGGCCGAGTAAGAGCCTGAAAAGCGTCGTTTTTCCCGCGCCGTTTGGGCCCAAAACGGCGACGAACTCTCCTTTGCCGATGGAGAATGTCGCGCCGCTCCAAACGAGCGAGCCGCCGTAGCCGGCGGCCGCTCCCTTTGCTTCTACGATCGGCTCTCCCACCATGTCCGTATATTCTAACGCGTTTGTGCGAGGGCTTGTTGAAGTGCATTCACCTGTGCCCCCATCCAATCCTGGAATTTCGCATCCGGCGGCGAAACGGTCTCCGTCATGCCGACTATCGGTATGTTCTTGCTCTGTGCCAATTGCTTGAGCGAATCGGTCAGCGGAGTCACCGTCTGCTCGTTGTACAGAAGCACTTTCACCTGGCCGCTCTTGAGCTGGTCTTGGAAGGTTGCCACGGTCGAAGCAGGCGGGTCGTTGCCGTCGCCGACCGCCTGAATGAAGGCCGGTGGGGTGACGAGATCCAGCCCGGTTGCGTCCGTAAGGTAGACGAATATGTCTTCCGTCGCAGCAACTTTTACTCCGGCATAATTCTGCTTGATGGACGCGATGGTGTTCTGGTAGCCGGCGAGCGATTGCTGGAGCGTCGCGTAGTTGGCGCGATAGTCGCTTGCATGCGCGGGGTCGAGCGTTATCAGGTCTTGCTCTATCTGCGCTATCGCTTGATTGACGTAGGCAGGTTGGTACCACAAGTGCGGATTGTCTCCGTCTTTTTTCCCGACGAGATCTGCGATCTTCAAAACCTTTATGTTTGGGTTGTCGCTTGAAGCTATCAATTTATCCAACCAGGTGTCGTAACCGACACCGTTCTCGATAACGTAACCGGCATCTGCGACCGCTTTGGCATCGTCGGACGTCGCTTCGTAATCGTGCGGATCGGCGTTCGGGTCCGTAACGATGGTCGTGACGGAGATATCCGAGCCTCCTATCTGCGAAACCAGGCTCCCCCAAAAGTTTTCTCCTGCGACGACCTGCAGTTTGCCACTCGAGGTTTGAGCAGGAATGGTGCTCTTATTCGACTCGACGAGAATGACACCCACGATGGCGATGATAATGACCGCGATAACTATCCAGAGTACTTTCTTTGTATACATACTTTTACTTCTAATTAATAATTACCTCGCACACGTATTGCACAGGCCGTACAGATCGAATGCGTGGCCCGTGATCTTCTTGAAAGCCTTCGATCTTGCGAGAACCTGTTTTTCTACTCGCTCGTGCGTATGTTCGGTAAAGTCCTCGACGCGGCCGCAATCAGTACAGACGATGTGATGATGGTCGTGTTCGTCCTCGAGCTCGTAGCGCGGATGGTCACCGCGCAGGTTCACCTCGCGGACAACCCCCGCTTTTTTGAAGGCGTCCATCATGCGGTAGACCGTCACTGGATCGATGGATTTTCTAAGTCCCTCGACTACTTCTTGGATGAGGAGCGGGCGCGTCGTCTTTGCGAGAAAGGAGTGGAGCGCAATGCGTTGTCGGGTCGCCCGAAATCCCGCGCGGCGCAGTGCTTCTGCTACGTGTTCGTTTTTCATACGCCCATACTAATCCACATGCAAATCTTTTGCAAGTACTTGACAGTGGACAAGGAGTGCGTACGATTGCTCATGCAACTCAATTGCAACAAAAATATGTACTCCCTCATGGTACGCGCAAACATCTTTGGTGCCGTCGTCTGCACAATCCTGTGCGTGAGCCCTTCGCTCGTCTTCGCGTCTTCCACCCCCTGCCCCTTCGTATGGCCCCGGAACATGGGCCTTGGAAGCACTGGGGCCGACGTACTGAAGTTACAGCAGTTCTTGAATCTCGATGGCGAGAGCATAGCTCCATCCGGGCCGGGCTCGTCGGGAGAAGAGACCGACATATACGGAACGCTGACGGCAAAGGCGGTCTCTTCGTTCCAAATGAAATATGCTTCGCAGGTACTTACCCCGGCAGGCCTCTCTTCCGGTTCAGGCTTCTTCGGAACACGTACTCGGGCGCAGGCCGATCAACTTTGTATTTCTCTCTCTGCCTCCCCTTCCGCAAGCGCCGCAGCAGAGAGCCAACCAATTTTGACGGTAACCGCCGCCGGGCAGCCTTCGCCGACCCTCGCACCTGCAGGCGCCGGCGGCGTACCGTTCACTTCTTTCACGCTTACTGCGGGCGGTTCTGATGAGACCGTGAACAGCGTTACCGTTGAGCGCACGGGCCCCGGAGAGGACGGGGCTTTCTCGGATGTTGCGCTGAACGATGAGAATGGCGACGCGATCGGTGACACAAAGACCTTCAATGCAGCTCACAAGGTCGTATTCGATCAACCCTTCACTATTCCCGCGAACACGTCGGAAACATTCACTGTGACCGGGGACATGGCCGGGGATCTTTCGGCATTTGACGGCGAGATGCCGATACTGCAGGTGGATGCTATCGCCGCGTCCGTGCCGGTTTCCGGTTCTTTGCCCATTCAAGGAACCCCGCAAACTCTGAATAATTCGCTTGTCATCGGCGGAGCACTAGCGTCCCTCTCCCCCTACGACCCAAACGGGCCGACGAATCGTTATATAGGTGACAAGGGAATTATATTTTCCGGCATCCGTGTCACGGCGAATTCAACGGAGGACCTGACGCTCTCATCCATTGCATGGGACCAAGCAGGTTCTGCGGGACCTCAAGACATCGCGAACGTCTCCACCATCGTGAACGGTGTTTCATATCCCACTGAACAGGACGGCCATTCCTACACATCCACATTCACCCCTGGGATCGTTATTCCAAAAGGTCAAACTGTCGACGTCTACATCCGTGGAGATCTGGCTTCCACAGGCGCGAATCGCACCGTTGAATTCGACATCGACGATTCGGGCGACATCGCACTTACGGGCAATGCGTACGGTTTCGGAGTCGGCATTTCACCGGAAGGCGACACGGCCGAAAACGGGAATTCGGTATTTCTCACGAGCGACGGCACGCCGCAAGGCGACGAGGGCCCATCATTCTTCGCAGGCTCCGTAGCGACCATCAACCCCGGCACACTAATTTCCGTCGGGAACGCACAATAAGTTTCTCCACATATATCAAAAAACGGTTTTTTTGATATAGTTCGCGCCTACGGGCCGTAGTATACCGGTAGTACGTGCGCCGTCGGATGGGGATGTTTTGCCGGGCCGTAGTATACCGGTAGTACGTGCGCTTCGGGTGCGTAAAGACCGGGTTCGATTCCCGGCGGCCCGACAAAACATTCTCATCCGAAAGAATAATGTGCGGTCGCTCCGCGGAGCGGTGCGACGTTGCCGGTCGTATTGCGGAAGAGACGGGATGTCGTATAGTGGTAGTACGCAAGCATGGGGTGCTTGTAGCCCGAGTTCGATTCTCGGCATCCCGACAATCCGGAGTTGCTGTAAGGCGGAAACCGAGACCCGAAAGGGCCAGGCGTCCGACTTGCGGCCATGAAAAATATATTGCGCTACCCGTTGGCGTTCATCGTCGTCTTCATCGCGGCGGCGCTCGGTTCGTTTTTTACGTCTTCGGAAATATCCACGTGGTACGCCACGCTCATCAAACCGGATTTCACTCCGCCGAATTGGATCTTCGCTCCCGTCTGGTTCATTTTATACGTGCTTATGGCGATAGCGCTCGCGCGCATATGGGGACTGGAGCGGAGCGCGGAGCGTAAACGATGGATATGCACGTTCGTCGCGCAGCTGGGATTCAACGTCCTCTGGTCGTTCCTCTTCTTTTCCTTCCACGGCCTCCTAACGTCCGCCATCGACATCGTTGTTCTATGGTTCGCGGTCGTCATCCTTACGCTGAATTCGTGGGAACTCGACCATCCGAGTTTTTGGCTCCTCCTCCCCTATGCCGCGTGGGTCACGTTCGCGATGATACTCAACATCGCGCTGTGGTGGATAAACTGAAGAAGGAGGCGCGTTGGCGGCTATACTGAAGGATAATGGTTCGATACCTGCTCGCGGGCGTGTTGACGCTATCGTTTTTTCTCTCTGCGGGCCTCGCGTATGCCGATGCGAGCCTCAACGATGTGTTCACAGAGCTTGAGCAACTATACGGGCTCCCCTCGGGCATTCTTGGAAAGATTGCGAATGTAGAGAGTGGCGGGAACGCGACACTCGGGAGTAATTCGAGCAGCGCATATGGAATGTTCCAGTGGACCGCGGCTTCGTGGTACAGCATAACGAAAGTCGCCTACGGCACATCGCTGGACCTCGCGCAGCGCGCCAACCCCGTAACGTCCGCCAAGATGACGGCAATTTCGCTTAAGCAAGCGGAAAACCAGAACGCCTCTCTAATCAATCAAGCAAATATCGATCTGACCGTGGGTTTATACCTTTGCCACTTCCTCGGCGCGGGTGGCTGCAATAAATTCTTCCAGTTGTATATCCAGAATCCCAATCAATCCGCATCTGCCGCGTTCCCTAGAGAAGCGGCGGCAAACCCAACTGTACTGAACGGACGAACACTGGCAGGGGTAGTAAATTATTACTCTCAGAAATTGAATGGAATTGGAAGTGCAGTAAACGTTGCCGGGAATTTCGCTGATGCGAATGGCATCTCGCTTGCCTACAGCGACGCCGATGTCTCCCCCTCAAGTTTCATGTCCTCGAGTTTCGTCCCACCCACACAAGATCCATATCATACGTACCAAACGAATTATTCCGCGTTGCAGCAGACGCAATCGCTCACCCCCTTCACGCAGTTGAGTCAGCCGCAGCTTACGCCCCAAATAGCGAACATCGGACAACCGGTTCCGGCGGCAGCCAATAACGGCAATACTTCCCAGAGTTCTGGCCCGGTACCACCCGCCGCGCTCATTATCGCGCAACCATCGAGCGTGCCGCGCGGGTATAATCTCGTCGTCTCGTGGGCCACGACCGGCATGAGTTCGTGCCAAGTCTCGCAGCAGGGCGTGCAGATCTCCTTTGCAACGTCGAGTTCGCGGAGCGTGAAGACTTCCTCTATTCAATCCGGAACGGTCACCTTTGTTCTTTCGTGCATCGCGCAGTCGGGACAATCCGTTCAACAATCGGCCTCTGCAAGTGTTTTTTAAACAAAAAGAAAAGTTATATCATCTCTTTTTTGGACCTGAGGGGAATCGAACCCCTGCCTCCGCAATGCGAATGCGGCGTTTTACCACTGAACTACAGGCCCGTTTAATGCGTGTAAAGAATATACCAAGCGATACGGAGCGTCTACCTATTTAATGTTCACAATTTTGTACTTCTGCGCACCTTTGGGAGTTTCAAACGAGAACGTGTCCCCTTTCTTTTTATCCATCAAGGCACTGCCGAGCGGCGAGAGGTGCGATATCTTGTGTTCCTGCATGTTCGCTTCCGCCGAGCCGACGATCTCGTATTTGTGTTCTTCCTTCTCGCCTTGCTTCTGGATGGTCACGACGGAGCCGAGCGAGACGACGGAGCCGCCCCTGCCGTGTTCGATAATACGGGCGTGGGAGAGCTGCTCCTCGATGTTGCGGATGCGGTCTTCGGTCGCGGCCTGAAGGTTGCGAGCTTCTTCATATTCGGCGTTCTCGGAGAGGTCGCCCAAAGAGCGCGCGTATTCAAGCTGTTCGGCGATCTCACGCCGGCGCACGGTCTTGAGCTGCTCAAGTTCTGCGGTAAGCTCGTCGAATTTTTCCTTGCTCAAGTAGTTCGTTTCGTCGTTCATATTCGATGCGGAAGCATTATACAAGATTTGCCGCGCGCAACAACACCTGCAAGAGCGTCATTGTAGAGTTGCCCCTTGTTTTAATTGGCGTACTGCGGGTTGTTCGCGATCAGCGTTTGGAAGAACGGGATCATGCTTGCTTCGGCATTGTGGGTTTCGGTCGAAGGGCCTTTTTCGAGAACGACCGCAAAGGCGTACTTCGGGTCGCTCGCCGGCCAATAGCCGATGACCCATGAGTTGACCCATTGGTTGTGGACGCCGATCTGCGCCGTTCCGGTCTTCACGGCGAGTTCGATGCCGGGAATGTCGAGAATATTGTCGATGGCATCCTTCCGGGTCGACGTTACGGCGAGCCGCATGCCCGCGCGCACGACCGCGAGATCCGAATCTGGTATCGGAATTTGCGTGAATGCCGGGGTCGACGAGGCGAGCAGTTGTGGCGTCATGAGCTTCCCGCCATTCGCTATCGCGGCGACGTACCGAACGGCCTGTATCGGCGTTATCTGGAACCCGTACTGTCCGATTGCCGTGTGATACGTATCGCCGAGAAGCCAGGGTTCGTTGGAGCCGAACACGCTCGCTTTCCACTGCGGCGAAGGAACGACGCCGGCCTGTTCGCCCGAAAGCGCAATGCCAGTTTTCTCTCCCAGACCAAATTCTTCGGCATACTTGTCGAGTCCCGATACCCCGAGACCGGGCTGGCCCTGGTAGCCGCCGCCTATCGTGTAGAAATATTCGTCGGAGGAAACCGCGATCGCCGTTTCCATGTCGATGGGGCCGTGCACCGTCCAGTCGTTAAAGATGCTCGGTTGATCCGGGTTGAAGGGGTTGGGTATCGTGATATGCCCCGTCGACACGATGATCTTGTCGGGCGTGATGATGCCGGCATCGAGCGCGCCGGCAGCGAATATCGTTTTGACGATGGAACCTGGCGCGTACAAACCGCCGACCGCGCGGTCGAGGAGCGGAGAATTCGGATTGGCATTGGCAGCGGCGATGGCATCGCTCCCCTGTTGGAACGCATTGTTGTCGTATTCCGGGAAACTCGTGAGTGCGAGAAGCTGTCCCGTCCGCACGTCCATGATGAGGCCCGCGCCGCCGACGAATCCGTCAACATGCGCGCCGTTCACTATCGCCGTGTAAAGCTCGCGCTGCAGGTCCGCGTCGATCGAGAGCGTAAGGTTGTCGCCGTTCACCGGCGGCGAAACGATGTCGGAGCGCACGGGATGACCCTTGGCATCGGTCTCAAGCATTTGCGCGCCGTTTTGTCCCTGGAGCAGCGAATTATACGTGAGTTCGACGCCGGACACGCCGGCGTAGTTCTCTCGCCACCAGGCGCCGTTCTGGTCCTGTTTCGGGTACGTAACGAATCCGAGGAGGACGGAAAAGCCGGGAGAATCGATGTATTGCCTGAGCGCGTACGGCTTCGTCGTCGTGCCGTTCTGCTCGGGCGCAGCGACGTTCCACGCGAGCTCTTTTCCGTTCCTATCGTAAATGATGCCGCGCTGTGCGAACACGATGTCGCTTTCGAGCGTATTTTTGAGGGAGATGTCCGCGTAGGTCGCGCCGCGCGCGATCTGCAGCTCGAACGCCCGCGCGCCGAACGCGAGTGCTATGGCGAGGAACACGACGCCCACTCCGGCGATCGCGCGCCGATGCATCGGCCGCTCGACGCGACCTTCGAACTGGCTCATCTCGTGGCCGGGTAAGTTGGAGGAGTCGAGAAAGATTTCCTCGGGGGCGATCTCGTGGATCTTCACGCGCTTTTTTCCGAACATGCGCGCACTATACCAAAGACGCGCTACGCGAGGAATTCGCTCCGCAACGGTTCGAAGGCCCACACGACGACTATCGCGCCGATCGTGAATACGGGAAGTCCGTGAAAAAGAGAGTCCGGCGAAAGCCACAAGAGGTCCATGAAGACCCCGATCACAATGGCTTCCCACGCACGGAAACGCAGCGCGAGCAGAAAAATACAGGCGGCCGGGATGAACCACGGCAGCCATATGGCGCCGAGAAAGCCGACAACCCCGATAGCGATGCGAAGGTAGGTCATGGCGTCACGTACACGTACTGCAAGGAGGCAAAACTGACCGGAAGCGCGATGGATATGCCTGCCTGCGCGTTGGCGGGATTCGAGTCGACATGTTGGACGATGCCGACGGGCCGGTTGCCGAACCCGGGCGCGAGCACCGGATCGTTCTGCGAAACTGCGACGCCGCGCGGAAGCAGCGCTTGCGCCTCGCCGCCCTGTCCCGTGGCAACGGTCTGGGCGCCGTCGATGGACACGCCTGTCTGAACGCCCGGCGCGAAGAGTTGTTCGACCAGCGATTGGTGTTCCTGGACTTGCGTGACTTTTCCGATGACGAATCCACCCTGCATGAGAACGAGCGAACCCTCGGCGACACCGTCCGCTCTTCCCGCGCCGACCGTGAACGTGCCGTAGGGAGAGCTTATGACGGACGACGTGACCGGCGCCGCGAGTCCAGGGGACGTTTGCGCGAGGTGCGTAAGCTGCGAAAGCGACGCATTTTCTTGCTGCAGCACCTGGAATGCTGCTACCTGAAGTTGTCCTTGCAGGAGTTCCTCCTGGAGGGCCGCGACCTGCGCTTCAAGCGCGCTGCGCGACGTAAAGAACCCGCTTTGCGCAATGCCGTTCCCGATGGTTGCACCAACGCCCCATACGGGAGCGACGATGTCCCGCGCGGCGGCCGAAAGCTTGCCGCCGCTCGCCATGTTGACGAGCACGACCAGGAGCGCCCCGAGCGTAACGAAGAAGAGGCGGCGCCGGCCGATGCGTGCGGATGGCGCCGCGCTGCGGAATCTGGTTTCCATACGCTATTCGGTCGGCACAAGCTCCTCGTCGCTGCCAAGCAACGTGTCGCGATAGGTTTCCATGTCGTTGAGCACGGCCGACGTGCCGCGCACCACCGCCGTGAGCGGGTCCGGCGCGACGACGACGGCGACCCCGAGGTGACGAGTCAAAAGTTCCGGAAGCCCGCGGATAAGGGCGCCGCCCCCCGCAAGAAAGATGCCGCGCAGCATGACGTCGGAGATTATCTCGGGCGGCGTCGTTTCGAGGACTTCCTTGACCGCCTCGATGAGATCCTCCACCGAGTGCCCGATGGCGTTCCTGATGTCCTGGTCGGTGATGACGATCTCGCGCGGAAGCCCCGTTACGAGGTCGCGTCCGCGTATGACGGCTTCGCGCACGTCGCGCGAAGGCTGGACATTGGCGATGGCCATTTTTATCTCCTCTGCGGTCTTCTCGCCTATCAAAAGCTTGAATTCGTTCCTGATGTGCGCGGCGATGTCAGTGTTGAATTTGTCGCCCGCGATGCGCACGTTGCGCGAATTGACCAGACCGCCGAGCGAGACGATGCCGATGTCGGTCGTCCCGCCGCCGATGTCGATGATCATGCTGCCGGTCGGTTCGTGGATGGGAAGTTCGATGCCGATGGCGGCCGCCATCGGTTCCTCGATGATATGTACCTCGCGCGCGCCGGCCGCGCGCGCCGCGTCGCGCACCGCGCGCACTTCGACCGAGGTGATGCCCGAGGGGACCCCGACCGCAACGCGCGGCCCGAGCATCTTCGTGTGACCCTCCTGCGCTTTGTTGATGAGGTATGAAAGCATTTCGCTCGTTACTTCGAAGTCTGAAATGACGCCGTCGATGACCGGCTGCACGGCGACGATGTGCGCGGGCGTGCGCCCTAGCATGTCCTTGGCCTGCTGCCCGACCGCGACGATCTGCCCGGTCTTTTGGTTCACGGCAACGATCGAGGGCTCGTTGATGACGATGCCGCGGCCCTTCACGTAGACGAGCGTGTTGGCAGTGCCGAGGTCGATGCCGATGTCGTTGGAGAAAAGACCGAGGAACGAATCTTTCCAGCGTCGCAAGGTGTCCATGAAGCCCTTCATACTATTTCTGGAGTGCTTGCACAACCTCGCTGTCCGAGACAAAGCTCGTCGTGCCTCCTGCGCGCTCTATCCGTTCGATCCCGCCTTCCGACATCGTCTTTTCGGAAACGACGAGACGCACCGGAATGCCGATGAGGTCGGCGTCCGCGAATTTCTCGCCGGCGCGCACGTCGCGATCGTCGTACAAGACTTCGATGCTGTTCTCGTTCAAAAGCTCGTATATCCGGTCCGCTTCCTTGACGACATCGGCGTTCCCGCCGGAAATAGAGACGAGATGCACTTTGAACGGCGCGACCTCTTCGGGCCAGACGATCCCCTTGTCGTCGGAGAATTTTTCGACCAAAACGCCCATGAGCCTGGTGATGCCGATCCCGTACGAACCCATCCACACCGGAGTATCCTTGCCTTCCGCGTCCTTGATGGTGAGGCCGAGGTCCGTCGCCTTTTGCTGTCCGAAATTAAAGATGTTGCCGACCTCCGCCGTGTGCACTTTTTCCAGCGAACTTCTCGAGGTGCCGAGGTTCGAAAGCGTCTCTTCGTTCATGACCTCTTCGTTGATGGCGATGCCTTTCTTGGCATCGAGGTATATCGTGTCTTCGCCGGTCTCGCACACCGTCTGGAATTCATGGCTGAACTTGGTGAACGCTCCGCCCGCGGCAAAGGTGACATAGGTGCTGTCGCCGAGGCCAAGCCGCTCAAAGACGCGCATGTATGCGGGCTTCGTTGATTCGTAATATGCAAGGTGCGACGCCTCGTCCGCCGCGAAGGAATACATGTCTTTCATGACGAATTCCCTCCCCCGCATGATGCCGCTTTTCGCGCGTGCCTCGTTCCGGAATTTCGTTTGGAATTGATATACGGATACGGGCAAGTCCTTGTAGCTCGATAGGAAATTCTTCATCATGTCGCCGATCGGTTCTTCGTGGCTCCACGCCAAGCCGACCTCGCCGCCGGCTTTCAGCTCCGATTTGAACCACACGTCCACGACCTGGTCGCTCCACCGGCTTGTGCGTTCCCACAACTCCTTCCGCTGCAGCGCCGTCATGATGATCTCCTGTCCGCGGATCGCGTTCATCTCTTCGCGTACGACTTGCTTAATCCTCTCGAGCACGCGCAGCCCGAGCGGCAGGTAGGCGTATACGCCGGCCATCTCTTTGTGAATGTATCCCGCGCGGATGAGGAGCTGCGCGTTCTTCGCGACCTCGTCCTTCGGAGCGGATTTCCGGGTTTTGGTGAAAAGCTCCGATTGGCGCATAGCGCCCTATCATAACGCATTTCCCTATCGCGCGACAACTTCACTTGACCTTCATCAAAATCCAGGTACACTGCTCCGGCTTGTGCGCCCCCTGTTGGTCGGATAGCACGAGACACCTCGCAGGTGTTCTTTTCGCGATTCTGCAAGGCTCGACCTTAATAAAGAGGGAAAAGGAAAAGATGAAACACAGCGATGGGCGGGAATACTTACCGCATCCCAAGGGAACGCCGCGACATGTTCCCCTTCAGTACACGCGGCCATTCCGCCTCCTGGAAGAACCGACGACTGATCCCAATGTTTCGCAAATGATGCCGATGCAGCAGCATGGCGGATCGAATCGGAAGGGCCCGAGTCTGGGAGGACGGGTGTAAGCGCTCCCCTGTTGAGCGCCAACAAAAACAAGAGCCGGTGACCTCGTGTCACCGGCCAATCTTTTTATGTAAACAACCGCGCGATGTCGTGATAGGTCACCGTGACCATGAGCAGGATGATGAGCGCGACGCCGATGGTATTGAGAAGCTGAACGACGAGCTTGGGCGCGCTCTTGCGCATGATGGCTTCGAGAAAGAGTACGACGAGGCGGCCGCCGTCGAGCGCGGGAATGGGAATGAGATTCACTATCGTAAGGTTGACCGAAATAAAGGCTGCGAGCTCGAGCACTTCTCCCCACCCGTTCCTCGCGGCATCGCCCACCTGGGAAACGAGTCCGACCGGTCCGACGACACCGGAGAGGTCCGGCGAGCCGTGTAAGGCCGTTTTCAATATCTGCCACAAACTTTGGGAAACGATGACGAACGAGCCCTCCGTCGTCCACAACGCTTGATGCATGGCCTCCAGGGGCGGCAAAGCGACGTTGGCGACGAGCACCAGGCCAACGCCGATCGCGGGGCGGCCGGCATTCTGCGGGTCGACGGAATTCGCGGGAATGATGGTCGACGTGGTCGTCGCATTACCGTGCAAATAGGTGAGCACGAGCTGCCGTCCGCCGCGATCCTCCACGAACGCGGCGACCGCGGTCGGCGTAAGCGCCGCAGGCATGTTTCCCTGCTGGTCTTCCAAAGAAAGGATCCTGTCGCCGGCCGTGATGCCTGCAGCCGAGGCCGGAGAGGCGGGAATGACGTCTGACACGAGAAGTTGTGAGGTCTCGTTGGGCTGGAGCTGGTCGACGATGCTCGGCACGCCGGTCGCAAGCGCACCGGCAAAAAGCGCCCACGCGACGATAGCGTTCATCAAAACTCCCGCGACGAGTACTATCGCCTGTTTCCAGCGCGGAGAATCGATGAAGCTTCCCCTTCCGTGCTGGTCGCGGTCTTCCTCTTCGCCGTAGAGCCGCACGAACCCGCCGAACGGTATCCAGTTGAGCGTGTATTCGGTTCCGCCCGCCTTGCCGAAGAGGATGGCGCGCGGCGGAAACCCGATGCCGAATTCATCGACGCGAATGCCGAAAAGTTTTGCCGCTGCAAAATGCCCGAACTCGTGCGCGAGAATGAGGAATACGAGTATGACGATGACCAACACCACTGTCATACTGCTGCGCTTTGGGTCATGCGCCCATCTCCGCTTCTTTCGCCTTGAACGCGCTCTCAAAATCTTCGTTGGCCTTATCGACTTTCTTCTGCAATTCGTCTTTGAGCGAGAATTTGTCGTCTTCGGTTATCTTCGAATCGCGCTCCTTTTCCTGGATCTCCTTCCACGCTTCGTCACGCGCCACACGGATGGTGGTGCGGGCTTCTTCCACTTTCGCTTTCGCCATTTTCACGAGTTCGGTGCGGCGCTCGCCGGTGAGTTCCGGGAACGTGACGCGGACCAGGCTGCCGTCGGATGACGTTCCGACACCGAGATTGGCGGCGGTTATCGCGCGCTCGATGTCCTTGAGCGTGGATGCGTCGTACGGTTGGACGCGGATGGTGCGCGCGTCCTCGACGCCGATCTGCGCCAGTTGTTTCAACGGCATCAAAGAGCCGTACGCCGAGACCTGCACACCGTCGAGGATGGCCGGGTTGGCGCGACCGGTGCGGAAGTTGCGGAATTCCTTCGCGAGCCACTCTTTGGCGGCCGCGAATTTCTGGTCAAGCTGTTTGAAGTCGTAGGGCATTGCAGCAGTATATCAAATCAGGAGAGCGACTTGTTCGAGAAGTGCCTTGGCGAGCGAGCCTTTGTCCCCGATGAATTTTCGTGCTCGGTACACGGCTTCGAGGCCCTCCCGGTTCTTTTCGACGTCGCGTGAAAGCTCTTGTTCGAGCCCGGAGAGGAACGCGATGGAAGCACCGAGGTCGCGCTTATCGTCCTCGTCTTTGTCGAGCAAGGGCTTCAGCATGTCGAGGCGCTTTTCCTGTTTTGCTTTCAAAAAAGCGGCCGGATCGACGAGAAGGTCGTTCCGGTCGGCGCCAAGCGCAAGCAGTTGGGCGCGCGAGCGGAGCGTCGGCAATAGCATCTGCGGCGACGGCACCACTATAAAAAACAGTGCGTCGGCGGAAGGCTCTTCGAGTGTCTTCAAAAGTGCGTTCTGCGCCTCGTTCGTCATGCTCGGAGCGAACACGATGAAAACGCGGCGCGCGGAGGAAATCGCGCGCGAACTTGCCCGTGCACTCAACTCCCGCGCTTCGTCCACGCCGAACGAACCGTACTCTCGCACGTACACATCCGGGTTCCCGCGCGGCTCGATTCCCTCTTTCCGAAGCAATTCGACTATGGTTTCGAGAATTGACGAATCTCCCGCCACGAGCTGCACGTTGCCGACAAAATCCATATTTTGGATTGTACCCTACCGCTTCGCGATGATGGCTTTTTTGTAGGTATCCAAATGCTTGAGTGCTTCGCCGGTTCCTTTGGCGACACAGAAAGGTGCGTCTTTGGCGAGGCGCGCTTTGACGCCGGTGCGGCGGAAGACGAGTTCCGGCAAATTGCGCAGGAGCGACGAGCCGCCCGTCATGGTGATGCCGTTGTCGATGATGTCGGCCGCCAATTCCGGCGGCGTGTCTTGCAACACGTCCTTGATGGCCTGGATCATCGTGCGCAACTCCTTCCCTATCGCGCGCACCACTTCGTTGGTGCCGAGCTCGATGGAGCGCGGCAATCCGGTGAGATGGTCACGTCCTTTCACCGTCATCGTGAGTTCTTCATCGACGGGCACGGCCGACCCGATCTGTATCTTTATCTCCTCGGCCATTTTGTCGCCGATGCCGAGGTTGAAGGTCTTTTTGATGTAATCCGCTATCGCGTGGTCGATGGCGTTGCCGGCGCATTTCACGGATGTAGAAGCGACGATGCCGCCGAGCGAGATGACCGCGACGTCCGTCGTGCCGCCGCCGATGTCTACTATCATGTGCCCGCGTGCCTCGTGGATGGGAATGCCCGCGCCTATGGCGGCGAGAATGGGTTCTTTGACGACGTATGCTTCGCGCGCGCCGGCCTTCGTCGCCGCTTCCACCACCGCACGCCGCTCCGTCGAGGTCACTCCCGCAGGCACGGAAACCATCACTTCCGGCTTGAAAAGATTCCATCTGCCGAGCGATTTGCGGATGTAGTAACGCAACATCGCCTCCGTCACGCGATAATCGGCGATAACGCCGTCCTTCATGGGCCGGTAAGCGATGATTTCATCCGGCGTGCGGCCGACCATTTCTTTTGCTTCGTTGCCGATCGCTAGGATCTTGTTGTCACGCACGGACACTGCGACGACCGAGGGCTCGTTGAGAACGATGCCTCTGCCGGGAACGAAGACGAGGACCGTCGTCGTACCGAGGTCGATGCCGAGTTTGGGAGAAAAAGAATACGCCATAGCCTGGGCATTGTATCCTTTCGCGCCGCTTTGACAAATCAGCGCTCCGCGACTAAGGTATCGCGCGGAACGGGCAGCTTACCGGTACCGCCCGAACCCCGAGGGGAGGGCTTGCGGTTCCCCAAGCCACGGAACCGCGACGCCTTCCCCAAGGGGGTTTATTTTTTATACTTCTCGGGATTCAACAGGTACCAGAACTTTTTCGAGAAATTAGTCGCATCATCGCAGACCCGTTTCAAATAATAGAGGTCTTTCGTCGGTATCTTTTCGAGCGTTTTGCCCATCCGTGCGATCGTCACCTTGGGATAGCCGTCGCGCACGCGCTGCGCGTTGATGCGTTCGCAGAAATATTTCAGGAGTTCGCCGCGCTCGGTCTGCTTTGCCTTCGAAAGCGTGCGTTTGATGTGCGTTTTGATATGCTCCATGCGCGTATTGTACACTTCAGTCTATGCGTTCGATACTTCCACAAGAAACGAATCCGCTGTTGCGCCAAAAAGCGCAAGATGTCCCCGTGCCCGAGATCACTTCGAAACGCATCCGTGGCCTGGTAGAAGATATGAAAACACTTCTTGCCAAAGAGCAGTACGGCGTCGCCCTCGCAGCGCCGCAGGTCGGCGAGCCGTTGCGACTTTTTATCGTGTCCGGTCGGGCATTGGCGCGGGATGCGCGCAACGCGCGGGACGAGCAGGAAGGAGGTGATGCGACCGACGAAAAGGTCGAGAAAGAATTACCGCCACTCCCCGACCAGGTGTATATCAATCCGGAACTTCTCAAGCTTTCCCGCGGCCGCAAGGAAAAACACGAAGGCTGCCTCTCGATACGCGGCAAGTGGGGCATCGTTCCGCGTGCGGAAAAAGCGACCATCCGCGCGTACGACGAAGAAGGCCGCCCATTCACCCGTGGCGCGTCCGGCTTCCTTGCGCACGTCTTCCAGCACGAAATGGACCACCTCGAAGGAATCCTTTACACGGACAAAGCGAAAGAACTCTATGATGAAAAACCCGATGAAAAAGGAAAAAATTAAATTTGCTTTTTTCGGCACGACGCCGCTTTCGGAGGGCGTCCTCTCCGGATTGGCGGCTGCCGGGTTGACGCCACAACGCGTTATCGACTCGGCGAGCATGGCGGACAACGTGCTCGACGAACTCTCGCAGGATGAATGGGATGTGTTCGTGGTCGCCTCGTTCGGCGCGATACTCCCGAAAAGACTTTTGGACATACCAAAACGTGGCGTCCTCAACGTGCACCCATCGCTTTTGCCGCGACTACGCGGCCCCTCGCCGATACGCTCCGCCATCCTGAACGATGAAAAAGAAACTGGTGTTTCCATCATGCTGCTCGATGAAGAAATGGATCACGGCCCACTCCTGGCGCAAAAGAAAATTCCCATTTCGGCGTGGCCGCCGCACGGCAAAGAGCTTGACGCGCTGCTCGCGCATGAGGGTGGCAAGCTTCTCGCACAAATACTTCCGCTCTGGGTCGCAGGTAAGATAAAGACCCAAAAGCAAAATCATGACCTTGCGACCTACACAGAAAAGTTCACGAAAGAAGACGGCCTCTTGGACTTGAACGCCGATCCGTACAAAAATCTCCTCAAAATACGCGCATTCGAGGGCTGGCCGGGTACGTATGCCTTCTTCGACCGCGCGGGCAATAAACTGCGAGTGCAGATCCTCGATGCGCACCTCGAGGGTTCGAAGCTCGTCATCGACCTCGTGAAGCCCGAAGGGAAAAAAGAGATGCCATATGTGGACTTCCTGAACTCCGGCGCTCGGCCGCTCTAATCCCCCATCCGCAAAAGCCGCTTGAACGCCGCACCGGATTTCCGCCACAAACGGATGTGCGTCTTGCGTGCGCGCCGCAATTGGCGCGCGGCCTCTTCTTTGGCATCGTCGATGGCGCCGTTGATGGATTGGGAACGGTTGGTCGCGCGCACCGAGCCGCCCGGATACAAGATATGGAATTCGGCGAAATACAAATTGTCGCCGTGACGCTGTCCACCGGCATCTTTCCCTACTTCCACCTCGCAACGCGCAACCTCGGCGTCGGAGCCGAGCAATTTCTCGAGCGTCGCGATACGGTCGTCGAGGTAATCGGACGTTTCCGGTGTCATCTGATAATTGGTCGCTTTGATGCGGATGTTCATATCGAAAGTATACCTGAAAAACCATTATAAAGCGTGAAATGGCCCCGCAGCGTGCGGGGCCATGTTGAAAGAGCTTCGATCAAAAGGGCCAGAACCGCGGCCCGACGTGTTGTTTCCCCGGTGGACGAACGCGCCTGACTTCCTTCAGGAACTCGAAGAGTTCCATCTCTTCTTGCCCAACCGAGTTCGCGCCGTCCAACACATCAAGGATGACGACGAAGCTGTGGATGTTGGCCCCGCTTCCCTTCCGCACGATGGCTTCCGGTGAGACGTGTACCTGGGATATTTCGAGGTCGTCCCCGAGATACCCTTCGTACAGTCCGGGAGGAATAAGGAATTGGATCAATCGCTCTAACCCCCGAACGCAGTCCATATCCTTGCATTGGATGGCGATATCGAGCTGCCACAGCAATTCGTGCAACACGTGTACTTTCGGCAACTCTCTACCACTCTCGAACAATAACGTGCCAGTCGGCGTTTTGACCGCAAGCGCCTGCATTTTCGTGCACCCTTTTTGTTTACCCACTACCTACTATACGCGCCAACACAGGCCATTATTTCGCTTTTGGTGTGGATTGCGACAACAGTTCGCGAGCGACGTTCTGTCCGGACGCGAGCGCGCCTTCGACGGTCGCGTTGGCATCGCCGCCGAATACTTCACCGGCAAAATAGAGCGCGTCATTCGCCGGCTGACCCAAGATCTTGAGCGCGGCTTCGGTTTCCGGTGTCGGATAACTGTATGCCCCTTTCGCCAAAGCATCTTTTTCCCAATTCATGACCTTCGCCGCGACGACCTCGCTTCGCAACTCCCCGACCGGGCGCTCAAAAATGTTCGCAAGCGAGGTAAGTCCGACATCCAATATTTCTTCGTCCGAGAGCGCGGCAAGCGCGTGCGCTTTCGGTCCGCCGATCCAGCCGGTCAAGACTGTTTGCGCCGCACCAAGTTCCGGATATTGCGTCCACCAGGTCGGAATGCGTTCGTTGGAGAACAGGAAGAACATGCGCTCGAAGTGATGTTCGCGATTCCCTGCCCACCATTTGGTTTTGAACCGAACGAGCGTCTTGATGACTGTCCCATACCCTATCTGCGATATGGCGGCGAGCTTTTCCGGTATCGCCGGCGCGAATTCTATTTCTTGGATGAGCGGGAGCGGCACCGTGGTAATGATTTTCGCGGCCTTGAGTTTCGTTCCGTTTTCGCATGCGACGATCGCGCCATTCCGTCCGTGCTCGATCCGCACAACGCGGTTATTCAGCCGGATGTCCGCCCCATATTTCATACATTCTTTTTGCAGAAAACCTACGAGTGCTCCGTAGCCTTCCTTGATATTTTTCTGCACCCAACCGTTCTCATTGCTTAGTTCCTCGCGAAGGGCGAACGCGCTCATCCTTTTCGGATCGGCCGCGTCATACCCTTCGGCGCGACGGTAGGTCATGTCGCGGAGCGCCTTGTTCTCTTCTCCCGGAAATTCTCGCTCGAGGAATTCATAGACGGTCTCGTCCTTTTTGAGTTCCTTCAATTTGTTCTCAAGCGTGTCTCCGCGAAGCACGGCTGGATCAATGGTGACGGGTTCGTCTTTGTCTCGCATCTCCCACCACGGAATGGGATGGATGAGCGTGAGCCCGGCCTCGTCGACGAGTTTGTGTGTAACGGGAGCCGCTCCATGCACGAATTCCCCACCGCCTTGCGCGGGATAGCCCCACGTTTCTTCCGGAAGCGGACAGATCCTTCCCCCAATCCTGTTCCGCGCCTCAAGCACGAGGACTTTCTTCCCCGCCTTCGCCAGTTCTCGAGCCACCACGAGTCCGCACGCTCCCGCGCCAACGATGATGACATCAGTATCCATCGAGGTATTGTAATCCGCTTTTTGAGATTCATCTTGAATCCGCTATACTCTTCGCTACATTCCCAATATTCCCCGGTGGCGCAACGGTAGCGCAGCTCCCTGTTAAGGAGTTGGTTGTAGGTTCGAATCCTACCCGGGGAGCAACTATTGACATTTCCGTTTTTGTGTCCTAAAATAGTGGCGGTTAGTTCAGGTATGGGATTGGCGACTATCCCGATCCTATTGACACAACACAGTCGCAATTCGAAGGAGACTTACATGGCGAAAGCCAAATCTACCTCGCGTCCGTCGCAGGAGCCCAAAGGGCCTGCGCCTCAGACTGCAGCCCCTCAGAGCATTCTTGCCCGGGTCGTGCTGACAGTCGTCTCGCTGTTCGTCTACGGGTGGGTCATGATGGCCTACAACCCGCAGGCGACGTTGATCACCAGCGAAGTGGCTGGTCGCCAGTTCGATAACAGCGACCAGAGTTACCTGAAGGCGGTCTACACGATGAACTTCTTCTCGTCGCTCAGCGTCGTGCTGTCGCTGGCGATCCTTGTGGTGCTCATCCTGATCTGGTTCAAGCCAATCAGGGACGCCGTCAAGAACGCTTCGACGCAGCTCGTGGTTCTCGTTGCGGCTGGCGCATTGCTGCTGGGCTCCGCCCACAACAGCTACGCCTTCTTCAACAAGACCGATCGTACCGAGGTCATACCGATTCCGCCCAACTGGTCGGCATTTTGGATCCCGGGCTTCGGTGCCAACAAGGACAACCAGGCGCAGATGAACTCCGAGGACTACCTCAACACACCGATGGACCCCAACAACCCATCGAAAGGTGGTAAGGTTGCGGCGAAGTACTTCCAGATCCCGCATCAGAAGCTGACCAATTCCGCCGGCAACAGCTTCTTTTCGGGATACGACTACTTCACGAACACCGGTGTGCTCATCTTGGTGGATCGCACGCGGTACAGTCAGGAATGGACAAAACCTGACCGCGGCACGAATGTACAAGCGGATGAGCGTTTCCCCTGCCAAAGTAACGACGGCATCAACATCAAGGCCAGTGTCTCAGTCGGTGCTCACGTGACCGAGGCCAATGCCGCCAAGTTCCTGTACAACTTCGGCGTCAATGCTGCCAAGCCGTACAAACCGACCGGCGATATTGAATCGGACGGCCAGCAGGTCTTCCAGTCGGTTCAGTATGGTCGCAGTCTCTCGGAGGTGATGGACGACGTGGGGCGCAAGCAGGTGCAGGTGCTGGTATGCTCGGAGATCGGCAAGCGCACCTTCGATCAGGCTCACCTGGAGTGGATCGAGATTCAAGAAGATGTGAAGAAGGGCACGATCGCCTACTTCGATCCACTGGGTGTTTCCATCGACTTCCTCGGTTGGGCCGATACCGCGGAATTCGACCCGCCTGTCCAGGACGCGGTTAACCGCAAGTACATCGCCATGCAGGACGAAGACATCGCCAAGCGGCTTCAGCCATACGCCGAGATCATCCAGATGTTGGCGCAGGCGCAGGCTGTTCGCTCGTTCGGCGATCACACCGACGGCAAGCTGCCGACGACGTTCGTCGGGCCAGCCCCGGCTGTCGCAAGCCCCCTCCTGAGCATGCCAGGCGCCCTTAAGGCGCCCGCGGCAAAGTAAGGACGAGGTTGTGCCCCGCGGCAACAAACCGCGGGGCACTCCCAAGGGAGCAGCCGAATGATGCGAAAAGTCTGGACTGTTGTGGTAGCCTGTGCGCTCCTTCTCGCGGTTGCTGGGTGTGATGATGGTGCTAAGGTGCCGTCATCTACCCGCGACTCGGGAGTTGCCACAGTACCTCAGGCGGAAAACCCGAAGGCATCGCGTCCCACGCAAGTGACGCCGATGCCCGAGGCTCCTGCAAAGCCACAGGTCACACGTCGTCCGACGAAGCCCGTGGTGGATGCAATTCCGTCAACGCTTGGTATTGTCTTGCGTATCGGAACTAATCCAATCGGGATTGACCTCTCGACGGGACAAGTGATGATTACGCCAAGTCGATCCAACTGACAAATAAAATCCGGATATTCCGGTGCCCCACAGCTAGTCTGTGGGGTTTTTCTTTATGCAAACTCCAAAGTCTTTAGTTCCCTCTCCAACGCTTTCCAATCCAAAGTTCTGAACACGTCCAAGTTCGGGAGCAACTCTTGACTCAGTAGTAAGTGAGGAATATTGGTTTGGGCGTATAATCGAGACGTGGAAGAAACGAACTCCAATGCTCGAATTGAGGCGTTCAGCGATGGCGTGTTCGCGATTGCCTTGACGCTCCTTATCCTCGACGTCAAATTACCCGCGACGGCCTTTATTCACTCCAGCTCCGACTTTTGGCTGGCACTCCGAGATATCGCCCCATCCATCTTCGCTTTCGTATTAAGTTTTACCATCATCCTCATAAGTTGGGTGAACCATCACAACAGCTTCAAGCTCGTAAACAGATCATCTGCTTCGTCTATCTACGCGAACGGCTTTCTGCTGCTCACCGTCGTCTTTATGCCATTCCCCACTGCCCTCCTCGGCCAATATCTTTTGACCGATTACGCTGCTCCAGCCGTCGTTCTATACAATGCCGTCATCGCAATGCAATCCATCGGCTGGATACTGCTCGGTCGTGCGGCGATCAAAAATAATCTCGCGAAGAATGAAAAGGTGCTGCCCACAGTCCGTCAAAATACTACCTACGGGTATTATGCATTCATCCTATACACCACGCTCGCAATCTTTGCGTTTTGGTTTCCGTTCGCCATCGCGGTCATCACTACTCTCACGTGGATATTTTGGTTGATTATAGGCATACGCACGAAGTATGAATAACGGAGTACAATTGATTTGTGAATCCGCAATTTCTTAAAGACGCTCTTGGATGGGGTTTCCTCCTGTGGCTCATTGGATACGTGCTCGGATTCGTATTTTTCGCATTTGTGCCCGCTTCGATCATTGGCTGGGTCATCATGCCCATCGGCGTTGTTATCACACTCTGGATCCTCATAAAGATAATCCACGGAACCTCGCTTAGATACTATTTCTCCATCGGTATCGTGTGGACGATCATCGCGATCCTTTGTGATTACCTTTTCCTCGTGCTTCTCCTCAAACCTACCGACGGCTACTACAAGCTCGATGTGTATCTGTATTACTTGCTGACCTTCGCGCTGCCTATCATCGTCGGATGGTATAAGCTGAGAAAGTCGAGTTCAACGCCTCAAACTCTTTAGCGACACTTTGCCAATCTAGAGTTCTAGCAACCTACCATCAGCGGGTGTATCGTTACGAAATGAAAGGACTTATTTGGAAGGGGGTCATGCAGTCGGTGGCTGGGCTTATTTTCTTTGCGGCTATCATCTATTTTTCCGCTGGCACTTGGCACTATTGGCAGGGTTGGGTATTTTTGGCGGTCTTTACGCTCTCGACCCAGGCATTCGGGATTTACCTTGCAATCTATGACAAGCCGCTCTTGGAGCGACGCATGAATGCCGGACCATGGAAGGAAGAAGGAGCTTCACAAAAGATTATCGTCTCGCTGATCATTATCTCGTTCTTTGCTTTCATGATTTTGCCGATACTTGATCATCGATACGGGCTCTCGCCAGTCCCCGCATGGATGAGTATCCTCGGCAACGTCATTATCGTGCTCTCATTCCTTTTTATCTTCTGGGTAATTAAAGTGAATTCCTGGGCGGCATCAAACATTCGGGTGGAAGAGGGTCAGAAAGTGGTGGACACCGGACCATACGCTTATGTACGACACCCTATGTATGCCGGAGCTATTTTGCTTTTCGTCGGAATGCCACTTGCATTCGGGTCGTGGTGGACCATAGCACTTATCGTTCCATTTTTCCCGGTGCTATTGTGGCGGCTTTTAGATGAAGAGAGGATATTACGAAAAGACTTACCTGGCTATACCGAATATACGCAAAAAGTCCGTTACCGGCTTGTTCCATTTATTTGGTAGCGGCCAAATCTTAAAAATGTCTTCGAAGGCGTCTGAACCTCCTTCTCAATCTTTTTCCAATTTAAAATTCTGAACATTTCCAAGTTCGGGGGTAAGCGCGCTCACTGTTTGCGAGGATGGTTTTGACTGGTAAGCTGAGTCTATGCAGGAGATAGCAACGCGCGTGTTCATCTATTCATCAATTGCGTTCGGCATCGTAGGGATCTTGGTAGTCCTCACCTCTTCCGGTCCGGACAAGGCCGATTCCGCTCTAAGCATAATTTTGATAAAGCTTTTGTTCACGACCGTTTTCATCATCTTGCCCTCGTTCGCATTAAGTATCGCCAGCAAGTACCTCAACGGTAAATCCTAGCGCCTCCGTTCGCGCTCTCATTCTCCGCGACGGCAAGCGCGATATTTCTCTTTTTTTAGGTTTCCGAATTTTAGGTTTCCGAACAATGGAGGCACCGCTGGAGCTTGCTATAGTTGACCTCGCTCTAAGAATCGTGGTACGGTGCGCTTTGCTAATAACGAATTGCGGGAGGTTCGGATGGAACACTCAGAATCCTCAGAATCCGAGGTCTATGAGAAGGCTCTTGCCTACTGGCCCTACAAACAGTCCCTGGACAAGGTACTCCAACTGGTCGACGAGATGGCCCCAAAGACCGGCACGCTGTTGGACGTGATGTGCGGCCCGGGCTACTTGCTCGGCAAGATCGCCGAAAAGCATCCCGGACTTGCGCTGTGGGGCGTCGATATCGACCGGCAGCACATCTCGTACTGCCGACGTCGCTACCAGCGGATTACCTTCGAAAGGGGCGACTTGCTCGACTGGCATCCCACACTGTACTTCAGCGTGGTTTTGTGCACCGGCGCTCTGCATCATTTTCCTGACGAAAGGCAGGAGGATGCGATCGCGAATATCGCGCAAAGGGTCCAGCGGGGCGGCTTCGCCATCATATCGGATTGTTACATCGAAAAGTTCTCGAGCGAGCGCGGAAGAAAAGTAGCTTCAGCAAAGCTTGAGAGCGAGTACTTGATGGAAACGATCCGGAACGGCGCTCCCGATGATGTCATCGCCTATACGGCGGACATCCTGAAGGACAATGTCTTGATGAAAGAATACAAAACGTCGCTCGAGGTTCGGATGCCGATATTGGACAGGCACTTCGATTCGGTCCAAACGTTCAAGACGTGGCCAAGTCCGGCGTCGGGCTATGGCGACTACGTCCACGTCTGCTCAAATGCGTAGCTCTAAAACTGAAGCAAGGGGCCGTCCCGCCAAGACGGCCTTTCTTGTATATAATGCGAACATGGAGGCGAATAAATCTAGTTCGGACGCTCTGGCGCAGCAACCACTTCCCTCTGCCGACGAAATAGCAGAGGCGGAGAAAATGCTTGCGGAGTTGCAAACAAAGGGCCGAGTGACAGAAAAAAGTTCCGGCGCCGAACCCGGGCATTCTTCTGCCGGTTTCCAACTCTTCGCCGGCAGCAACAGAAAAAACACACTTCTGATCGCAGTTTTCATCGTGACCGCAGCTGTCACCTTTTGGATCTATTGGCCACGAGGCGGCCCTTCTAGGGCCTCAAATCCACTCCCGCCCCCGGGCACACTCGACGCAAGCGGTATCCCTCAACCGTAACCCCTACATCGTCGCATCTAGTACCGATTATCTCCTATGAAAAGTCGCGGCTTCACTCTCATTGAATTGCTCGTTGTTATCGCCATTATCGGCATGCTTGCGTCCATCATTTTGGCCGCGCTCAATGGCGCACGAACGAAGGCCCGCGATACGAGGCGAGAGGCCGATATGCACACAATAGAGACCGCTCTTGAAGAGTACGCAAACGATAACGGACACTATCCGATCACCCTCAGCGGTGGCACAACCAAGTGGACCTCATTTGATACTCGAAACACCTACTACAGCAACCCGATTACAAGCCCCGCAGCGACAAATCTTACCGCAGCCCTCCAACCATATCTGCCCGTTGCGCCGACCGACCCGAACGAATCGGCATGGCCGAACAGCACAGACGCCGGTTATTTGTACATCAGTGGTAACGGAGTAGATGCGTGTATTATGATCTATAAAACCCCCGAAAATATGAATGATTTCCCCGCCAGTCTAATCAATTACCATTCCGGTCGATGCGGTACTATCACGAACGGGCAATGTTCCGGCACTAATTCGATTTACTACGGATACGGGGCAGACGCGACGACCGGGTGTTGAGGGTCAGACGTAAAGTACGAAATAAAAAACGACTCCCGAAAGCACCGCGATGCCCCATGCGACAGCGAAGGTGATGGTCAGCGAGCGATGCGTACGGAAGAAATTATCGCCTCTCGCGTAGCCCCGCGACGCGAACAGGAAGAACGCGATGAGCGCGAGGAACATGATGATGGAAAATGTGCCGTGAAAGATCGCCAGTCCGACGGCGAGAGGCGGCAATTCCGCGGAAGAGGGTTCGACCCGTCCCCAAAAGTGAGCGAGCATATATGAAATGTTGAAAAGGATCTCGTAGGCAAGTACGCCGTACGCGAACCATCGGAAAAAAGTTCCACGCGTGTAGGCGTACCAGATGAGACCGTACACGCATGCGCTTACAACGATCTCCGCGAGGAGGATGAACGTGCTTAAGACCGGAGCGTCCATCACTCCAGTATATACTGGAGTGATGCAATCCCAGCCGCTGGTTTGGATAGGGCTTTTTGTCGGCTCGACCATTGGGAGTTTGGTTCCGAGTTTGTGGGGCGCGGGAGTGCTTTCCTTGTCATCGATATTTTTCAGCGGCGTTGGCGCGGTGGTCGGAATTTATGTAGGATATCGATACTCGAGTTTCTGACATTCGTATGCTGACTTTTCTACAAGCTGCCATCCTCGGAATTCTGCAAGGAGTCACCGAGCTCTTCCCCGTTTCGAGTTTGGGGCACGCGGTACTTTTGCCGCACGTTCTCGGCTGGCAACTCGACGAGGCGTCCTCTTCGTTCCTGGCGTTCGTGGTCGCCATCCACCTCGCGACCGCATTGGTGCTGCTCGCGTTCTATTGGCGCGAGTGGGTGAACATCGTCGTCGGGGTGTTGCGTTCGCTCTATCGCCGACAAGTTGCCGGTGACACCTATGCAAAGCTTGGCTGGCTGCTCGTCGTGGGGACCATCCCCGCCGGCGCCTTGGGACTCCTCCTCCAAACAAAACTGCAGAACCTGTTCGGCTCCGGCATTTTGGTCGCGCTCGCGTTGGTCGGCAACGGCATCGTCCTCTTTGGCGCCGAGGCTTTGCGCAAACGCGCACCCGAAGGAACCGCGCAAGACGAGGCCCTGGCGGATCTTTCGTTCCCGCAAGCATTTTTTATCGGCACGGCACAAGCGCTTGCACTCATCCCAGGGTTCTCGCGCACCGGCGCCGCGATGACCGGCGGGCTCTTGAGCGGGCTTTCGCACGCCAACGCGGCCCGCTTCGCCTTTTTGCTCGCAACGCCCATCATTCTCGCTGCCGCGGTCCTCAAAGTTCCTGGCCTGCTCCACGCCGAGTCCGGCATTTTGGGGGCGGCGCTCGTCGGGGCCATCTGCGCCGCTGTCGCCGCCTACATTTCCGTACGGTTCCTCACAAATTACTTCAAAACGAGGACCTTGCGGCCTTTCGCCGTATATTGCCTCGTTGCTGGGCTATTTGCTCTCGTCTTTGTTCTTCTCTTCTAGCTTTTCCACACGAAAAACACAACGGTCGCCGTTTCGCGTGAGATAAAAGAACGGCCCCGCGTGCTAGGATGCGGATATGGCAAAGGAAGGTCTGCGTGTCCCTCCGCAGGACGTCGAGATGGAAAAAGCGCTTCTCGGCGCGCTGATGCTTTCTCCCAACGCGATGTACGAAACGGCGGACTTGATAAGCATCGATTCGTTCTATTCGGGCAAACACCGCACCATCTACGACGCGATGCTTTCCATCCATGCGAAGAACGACCCCGTCGACGTCGTGACAGTCTCGAGCAAGTTGAAAGAACGCAAAGAACTCAAAGACGTTGGTGGTGCGGCTTACCTTGGTGAGATCGTGAACTCCGCCGCCTCGCCCGGAAGCGCGCGACACTACGCGGAAGTGGTGCAGAGCAAGTACGTGCTGCGCACGCTCATCGACGCCGCCGACAAGATCGGCGAACTCGGATTCGAGGAGGATCGCGATGTCGAACAGGTCCTCGACGAGGCGCAGCAGGCGGTCTTCTCGGTGACGCAGGCGCCCGGCATGCGCGGATTCAAAGAGCTCAAGGGTGAGCTCGGCCCCGCGATGGAACGCATCGAACATTTGCAGAAACACGAAGCCGGTTTGCGCGGCGTGCCGACGGGATTCACACAGCTCGATAACCTGCTCGCCGGCCTGCAAAAATCCGACCTCGTCATCCTCGCCGCGCGTCCTTCCATGGGCAAGACCGCGCTCGCGCTCGACATCGCGCGACAAACAGCGACGAAACACGGTACTCCGGTCGGAATATTCTCGCTCGAAATGTCGTCGGACCAACTCGTGGACCGTATGCTCGCCGCGCAGGCCGGCGTCAACGCGTGGCGGCTGCGCACCGGCAAGATCAAGAACGATGAAGAATTCGACCGTTTGCAGGCCGCGCTCGGCGTCCTTTCCGAGGCACCCATCTACATCGACGACAAACCCTCGACCTCTGTGCTGGGCATGCGTTCCGCCGCGCGTCGTCTGAAGGTCGAAAAAGGCCTGAAGCTCGTCATCGTCGATTACTTGCAGCTCATAACTCCCGTCCATACGCGCGCCGACACTTCGATGGTGCAGCAGGTCACCGAAATATCGCGTTCGCTCAAGGCGATGGCGCGTGAGCTCGAGGTGCCCGTACTCGCACTCTCGCAACTTTCGAGAGCTGTCGAGCAGCGTCGCGGCCGCCCGCGCCTCTCCGACCTGCGCGATTCCGGCTCCATCGAGCAGGACGCCGACGTCGTCATGTTCATCCACCGCGAGGACAAGATGAGCGACAACACCGACAGGCCCGGCATCGCCGAGATACTGGTCGAAAAGCATCGCAATGGCCCGACCGGCAAGATCGAATTGAAGTTCGACGAGGAAAAAACGACCTTCCTGCCCGTCGAAAAAGCCGACTTCGGCGACTTCGCGACCCAGGCCGTGGTCGAGGGCGACGAGTCGCCGTTCTGACATGACCGACGCGATCGAACGGCTGACTTCGCTTTTCGAGAAATTCCCGGGCATCGGTCCTCGGCAAGCGCAGCGTTTCGTGCAGTTCCTGCTGCGCTCCTCCCCTGCCGCGCGACGCGAGTTCATCGAACTCGTGCAGTCCCTGGGCGGCTCGGTGCATCAGTGCAAAGAATGCATGCGGTTCTTTTCGGGAGACGGTGTGGTGTGCGGCATTTGCGGGAATCCGGAACGCGACCGCTCGTATCTGGCAGTTGTTGCGAACGACGCGGACCTCGCAGCGCTCGAGCGAAGCGGCACGTATCGCGGCGTGTATTTCGTGCTTGGCGGGACCATCTCACTTGCGAGCGACAAGACGAACGGCTTGCGCATGAAGCAACTGCTCGATTCCGTTCCGAAGCGCAAAGAATTGAAAGAAGTAATTCTCGCTTTCCCCGCCAACCCCGAAGGAGATGCGACATCCGTGCGCGTGCGCGAAGAGCTCATGTCCCACGCGGTCGGTATCAAAGTCACGTCGCTCGGCCGCGGACTTTCAACGGGCTCGGAGCTCGAATATGCGGACCCGGAAACGCTCAGAAGCGCTATTGACAACAGGCGCTAGTTTGCAAAACTAGGGTCACATTTCACGTCGACGTCACGCGGGCGGGAAATGGAGTTGCATGACAGCAGACCCCAGGGCGGTAACCCCGCCCTGGGACCAAATTTTATACGCTACGGCAGCGCCGTTATTTTCACTTTCGCGTACGGTTGGCGGTGCCCGCTTTTCTTGAAGTAGCGGCTCTTCTGGCGGTAGTGGATGATGGTTATTTTCTTCTCACGGCCTTCCGAAACGAGTTCCGCCGAGACTTTTGCCCCGTCGATGTACGGTGCGCCGACTTTCGTTGCGGAGCCATCGTCGACGAGGAGGACCTTGTCGAACGTGAGCTTCTCTCCCGCCTTGTGCGAGCCTTTCAATTTTTCGATGGTGTACACGCTGCCCTCGGTGACGAGGTGCTGCTTGCCGCCCGTTTCTATGATCGCGATCTTGGCCATACGTCGGCAGACTATAGCCTAATTCCAATGCGTGTGCAATAGTACGTTCTGCTCAGAATCCGGAGGCTGTCATGTTCCTTGAAGACCGTGCGATGGGAGAACCGTACCGGCCGGAGAAATATCGTCTGCCACGGCGTTTTATACTGGCGATGTCCGCGGCGATAGGGGTCGTGGTGCTCAGCATTGCAGCTGGCCTCAGCTACTGGGTAGAAGGGCGGATTGATGCTGCGAACGGATGGTTCGGAGTCGGAAAGCTTTTCACGGCTTTCGAGTTCGCGCTCATCCTCGTGGCCATAATCCGGACACACGGTGATACGATCGAAGGAGGCCCGTCATGAAGGACGGGCCTCGGCTTTATTCTTCAAGCAACGGCTTCTCAAGCGAGTCGGGCTCCACCCCGACTTTTGAACCCGTAATCCGGTACACGTCTTTATCGATCTTGCCGAGTTCCTTATACCCCGTGTTGTAGTGAGAAACGGTCGTGCTGAGCGCCTTGCCAAGCGACGCATACGACTTTTCGCTCGCTTCGATGTGTTTTTGGAGCTCGCCGACACGCTTCTGTATTTCCGCTGCGCGTTTTTCTATCTCGAGCGCACGCAACCCCTGCATCACCGTTTGCAGGTATGCGAGGAACGAAGTTGGGGAAACGATGATGACTTTGTATTTCGATGCAGCTCTTTGTATGAGGTTTTCGTCTTCGCCGGCGCCCACTTGGTTCGTAAGCAGGTCGTAATAAATTCCCTCGCTTGGTATGAACATAAACGCGAAATCCATCGTTCCTTCTTCCGGCCTGATATATTTCGCGGTCTCTTGGATGCGCAGTTTGAGATCGTTGACGAAGGTCTTTTCGAGGGCCACGCGATCCGAGCTGCCCACGGCCGCGGTCACGAAGCGCGTGTAATTGTCCAGTGAGAATTTCGAATCGATCGGTACGATCTTGTCGTTGACGAACACGGCTGCGTCTACGATCTCTCCGTTTTTGAACGGATATTGGATTTTGTACATGCCCGGTGGCAGCACATTCTTGAGCACCGTTTCGAGATAATACTCACCCAAGATCCCGCGCTGCTTCGGATTCTTGAGGATGTCCTGGAGCGATTGCAATTGCTCCGCGAACGACTGTGTTTGTCGGCCGATCTCTTTCACAGAGGTTATTTCCTGCGTTATCTCCTTGATGATGCGCGTCGATTCGCCGAGCTGTGTGCGCATCGTTTCGTGCATCTGCTTGCTTGATTCGTGCATGCGCGAATCAAGCGAGCGTGCCAGTTCCTGCATTTGGTTCTGAAGGAGCACCATCCCTTGCCCATCTCCTTCTTGCGTCGCGGGTTTGCGGAACGCGAGGTACGCGAGGAGTGCAATGGCGAGGATCAACAGGGCAAGTGTCACGATTTCCATGCGGCGATTGTAACATGTACCAGTTTATGGTAGGCATTGAACGGGACACCTCGGAGGAGCCTCGCATGGCCAATGAACTCAAGTTGCTCGCGCTGCATGCCCACAAAGATAGCAACGGTGACTGGTACGTGGTTGCCACCGTCGAAACCAAAAACGGACCTTCGACCCGGACTTTTTTTGAGTCGAAACTTCGGCCAATATTCGACACAGAAAGCGGGTTGCTCACATGGGAGAAGAAGATCGAATGACTTACAGCCGCCTCCGTGCGGCTGTATGTTTGCTATACTGGACCTGTATGCTTAGCCAAAAGATCCGCGAAGACATGATAGCGGCGATGAAAGCCAAGGACGACCTGCGCGTGCAGACGCTGCGCGGCGCGCTCGCGGCTTTCACCAACGAACTCGTCGCCAAAGGCCGAAAGCCGACTGAAGTACTGACGGACATCGAGGCCGTCGTCGTCCTAAAGCGTCTCGCTAAGCAGCGCAAAGAGGCGGCCGACGTGTACACCCAGGGCGGCCGCGCGGAGCTGGCCGAGAAGGAGCTTGCGGAGCTCAAAGTAATCGAGTCCTACCTGCCGCAAACGGCCTCGCGTGAGGAAATAGAGAAAGTCGCCCGGGCCAAGAAAGAGGAGCTCGGCGTAACCGATGCTGCGGGCATCGGTAAGCTCACCGGCGCCGTGTTGAAGGAATTCGCAGGGCGGGCGGATGGGAACGACGTAAAGGAGGTCGTGCAAAGCCTGTTTTCTTGAAGAAAAGCTGGACAAATATCGTTGTCGTGATATAATGCTGGGAGTATAAATTGTTGCGTTTGTTGCGTTGAGTCCCC